>Ga0137403_10009206_pt1 | contig 10989 bp, 9 predicted proteins | sample CZOMad2_1_16fung_FD_122057 | JGI IMG/M metagenome (GOLD analysis project Ga0137403, IMG submission 122057) | Vadose zone soil fungal communities from Angelo Coast Range Reserve, California, USA - CZOMad2_1_16fungal (Hybrid Assembly) | ecosystem: Environmental > Terrestrial > Soil > Vadose zone...
TCATTCGCCGCACGAAGGCGCTAGCGGACTTTGGCAAGCGCGACCTAGGAACAATGGCCAACGAAATCGTCGGCCGCGCGGGCGCCTATGTTGTCGCACGTGCGGCCAGTTTCCTCCTGCTGGCTGACAGCCGCGCGAGCTTCGAGATCGAAGGCGAACGGCCGCCGCGCGGCAGGCTGGAACGATGGGGCCGCGCTGTGATACAGGCGGGAAGAAATCCACTGACGCTCGATGAAATCGTCCGCCTGCACGACGTTCTGATCGAGGACAGACGTTTCATTCACGCTGGCCTACGTCCGGACGGCGTCTTCCTCGGAGAGCGTGACCATGATGGCGATCCATTACCCGAATTCATCGGCGCGCGCCCTGAAGATCTATCCTTGCTCATGCAGGGACTAATTGAAGCGAACGAGCGTATGCGCGAGGCAGGGCTCGACCCGGTCCTGCAAGCAGCCGCAACCGCATTTGGCTTCATCTATATCCACCCTTTTCAGGACGGCAACGGGCGCTTCCATCGCTGCCTGATTCATCACGTCCTGGCCGAGCGGAAATTCAGCCCCGCGGGCATGGTTTTCCCTGTCTCTTCCGTCATGCTCGACCGGATTGACGATTACCGCGACACGCTGCGCAGGCATTCGGGTCCGCTGATGAACTCCGTCGAATGGCGGCCAACGCCATCACGCAATGTCGAAGTTCTCAACGAAACGGCCGATCTCTACCGCTATTTCGACTGTACCGACGAGGCGGCGTTCCTCTACGCCTGCGTCGAGCGAGCCGTCGATCACGACTTGCCGCGCGAAATCGACTACCTGCGCCGCCACGATGAGGCGTTACGACGCATCATGGACACTGTCGAAATGCCGGACCGCATCGCGGAGAACCTGGTTCTGTACATTCGCAAGAATGGGACGCTCGGCCGGAAACGGCGCGAAAACGAATTCGCAAAACTTACTGACAGCGAAGTGGTCTCGGTCCAGGAGATCGTCCGCGAAGCTTTCGATGGGTATGCGGAACCCTAACCGGCGCTGCAGAAGTCCTAGACTCTGATCAGCACTCAAAATGGGACCGAGGATCACGAAGTCAGCCATTGGAATCGGCCCCGGCCCTACCACCGCCCGTACGAGGAGCACTACAAGAGACGAAACGTCTTCAGATTTCCGGGAACTGGTGACACGCAGTTCAGCTTCCCGAGTATCGTGCTTGGATTGAATGAGGCTGCGGCCATCATGTCGGACTTAAGGACTGATCTTGCGCCAAGCAATCCTTCTTGAATCAGAAATTCCTGAACGTCAGCGAAGCAATTTTACAATAGCCATAAAAGAAGTGGCGGAGAGGGTGGGATTCGAACTCCGTAGCGCCCTTCATTCTACGCAAGTTACTGATTCTTCATAAGGCTACAATCGCCAGGATCGCCACGGTTGCCCAGGTCGGGTACAGTTTCGGTACACATGAGCTTTCGCGGCTCAATCCAGCGGCGCTCGCCGGGCTCCGTGCCGTCTCGAAACTGCTACTGATTCTTGCTCTGCTTTCCTGCCCGACTCAGATGCATGCGGCGAAGAGAACCTCGTCAATCATTGTATAGCTGGTAACAACGCACAAGGAACAGGCGGCGCGAATGCCATCGTCTGCAACTTAATCAACACGACGAGCGGAAATAAGATCATCGTCACCGTGAAATCGAGTGCCGCTGACACGTACTCGATTGTTTGCACGGAAGCGTGTACCTGTCCTGGTGGCGCAACAACGGGTCACAACTTCAGCGGCTTTCAGCACAATCTTTCCATCTGCTTTGTGGATACGGCAGCATCCCACGCGCAGTTCACCATCACCTTCACGATCAATACGAACGCGGCAAGCGCCAGAAGCACTTATCTCGAAGGATTTGAATATTCAGGGCTCGCGGCGGGATCAGATGGCCCGTCAGCGTCGGCCGCGTTTGCGAACACGGTCAACTTCACGACCGCGAATGCAAACGAGTTCGCTTTCTCCTACGGCTCAGATCAGGCGATCTCTGTTGCTCCTGCGGGGAGCAATACACAAATCAGCCAAGTGCTCTTCGCGGATCCTGGTTTCGGCTATCAAGTACTGGATATGACACAGAACACGGCTGCTGCGAGAAGTTGTACGGCGAATTTTTCCAGCGGTAGTTCAGGCGGAATTACCTTTGTGGCCGTGATTGCTTTCGTACCATCGGGAGGTAGCCCGACTCCGGTAACTCACGTTGTGCAAACTTGCTCGGTCATTGGAGCATCTTCTGTGGTTGGTCAGGCACATGGCGCAAGGTTCGGACAAGGCGGTGATCTCAGTTCTCTGGCGTCGATACGTGCAGAGCTCTATCGCGCAGTAAACCGTGAGTTGCATGGCGCCGTGCCTGGCCTGCAGGATTTGGATCAATTTTTCTCTGATGTCAAAGCGGAGGGAACTGCGACGCGAAATAATGTTGCGAAAATGGCCACGAAAGCACCCGAACCACCGCCGCCGACAGTTACGCAGAGAGCTATCGATTTAGGGAAGAAGCAGGCACTTCCTTGCGCTCTGCGAGGAGCATTGGGCTACGGCGGCTACCAGGCCGTGAAGTCGCTGAAGGATATGGTTTCCCCTGTTTCGATACCCTGAGTTTCCCCCAGCACCATGACGCGCGGAAGAATGCTTGGAGAAAACGCACGATGAACATAAGCAAAAAGACTGCGGGGACGTACATCCACGGTTCGGTTTTGAAAGGCTGGGTCATTCTGACGATTATATTCGTGTTCAGGGAAAGAACCAGAGGGATTTGGTCGCGAAGAGCAATTGACGTGGCGACCGCGGTATCGAACTCCCGATATCTGATGGAGACTCCTGCGCGGTGAGAGTGAAGATTTGACGATGAAAGGCCGAAAGCCCAGGCAAGATTCGCGCGCAAACGAGAATCGCGCAAAACTTATGGAATGGAAGCAGAAGCCGGAGTCCGCACGGCCCTCGTTGCGTGCGCTCGCGAGCGAACTGCGCACGTCGCACCAACTCTTGAGCCATTATCTGGAAGCGTTGGACAAATGGTGCTGGAAGGAACTCTTGCGACGCTCAGAAGAAATACGAATGCGCGCGGAAGCCGAACATCGCCTCCCATCACCATGGGAAGAGCAACAAATATGCTATTACGGCCGGGCAGCCGTTGAAATGATGGCAATGGGTGCGGTAGACGGTGCAGTCAAGCAGTTGGAACGGGACGCGAAAAAAAACAAGCTGACAACAAAACAGATCAAGATGCTGGGGAATTTGGCTTTGAAGGGCCACGAGAAGGCGCGGAAAATTCTCGAAAGCTTAAGTGGGGCAGGAAAAATCAAACAATAATTTGCCAGTCCCATGGCCTCGCATCGCTAAGTCCTTTAAATTTGCCCAGCGGTAACTGGCAACTCCGCTAAACTCATGACCGAGGGGAGGCTAAAGACGTATGCCATCGCTCCAAGCATCGATTCGAAATTTAGGGAAGGCGAAGGCGAATTGGCGCAGACCTAGGCGCTTTCGCAGCGCACAGGAATCCCGGGTGATTTGGCGTCTCGTGTGGCAGTGGATCAGCTACAGCGGCCCCAAGTGGTCAGCGCGCGCCGTAGGGCTCCGACTTGGCGTGAGCCATACGTACATTCAGAAGCTTGTGCGAGAATTTGCAGAAGATTCAAGCGAGGCCGAACGCATGGCGCAGAGTTCCATCGCAACATTCGATGAATTGAGCCGCGCGCAACAAGAAACCCAGCAACAGAACGATCTCGGTCGGTTGCGCTCGAGGCGGATGACGTTGATCCGGGCCCCGCAAGATGTTCCTATCTGGGCAATGCCGTGTAGTTCAGTGGAGCATCCGCACGACGTCGGTCCCTGGCGGCATCCTGGGGACGGAGGGTTGATGTATTGAGTGCGAAGCGCAGAAAGCAGCGCAGGAGCAAGGTGGAGCTCGCGGTCGAAGCTCTGCGCGGCAGAGTCATAGATGTGCAGAAAGTATCGCGCCTGTTGAAGGCGCTCAGCCCACAAGAGCGAAAGCTTGTCAGAAAGAAAGTGGCCGAGCACAATGCTGAGCTTGAGGGCAGGATTCTCAGCCGATATTATCCATTCGGTTTGAAATCTAGAGAGATCCCCACTGAACCGAGGGCGTTGGAAGTGTGGATCGGAACTGAGTCACGAGCTCTTAGAATTGAGCAGGCGCAAGGTTGCGGCGATTGACTCGGGTCCATGACACCGAATAACGTTGCGCTCTCCGGCAGGTGGAACTTGCCAAAACGCCACGCCGTGAAGGCTCATCTTCCAATCGATTTCATCTCGCGCCGGTTCCCAATAATCGGCATAGGGGGGACGGTTACCCTCATCAGGTTGTGAAGAGGACTTTCACCTCCAAGCTATCGCACATGCTCGGCATACCAAATGAAAGAGGGCACGGACCTTTGGTCCGTGCCCTCTTTTGTCAGTTTCAAAGCAGACCCAAGGCAAAGCTTACTGCAGCGGTGCGTCGGCCGAGCTTGCGGTCGTCGTGGGGTTGTAACGGATCACGCCCGACTGGTCGGTGTAGAAGCCGCGCTGACCGGACGTGCCACGATTAGTCGGGTTTCCAACGATCTTGTAACCGTTCGAAGGAAGATTTCCGTCTCCTGTGAAGGTGAAGCCATAACCGCTCTTCGTGCCAGAAGCAAGAACGCTGTCAATCAAGTCGGCACTGGCAGAAGTCGCTCCAGCGGTTGTGCCAAGAGCTGCCAAGGTGGCGGGATAGCCGTTGGCGGGGTACGTAGACGAATACGTCACAGCAGCCGTATTCAGCGTACGCAGTGAACCAACCGCAGACGCTTCGTTGGCCGCCATACGCGAACGGAGCAGGTTCGGGATGGCAATCGCCGCGATGATCAAAATGATCGCCACGACGATGAGCAATTCGATAAGAGAGAAACCCTTTTGGTTCTTCTTCACTTTTTAGTCTCCTGGACAATCTTCTTTTTTTGATTCCGTTCTGAAGAACGTCACCCAAAGGAATGTGCACGAGGCGTGCCATCCGAGAATTGCTGTGTTGTAGGTTCAGGCAAAATGCTATCTGTAGTTGTTTCATAGAGTTAACTGGTAGCGGACATCTCGCCCGCCTTACTTTATCAGTTTTGGGGGCCGGCGCGCCCGCGATGTGACCTTTTATGACTATCGCGAGTAGCGATTATTGACAGTCACGGTCTGGCCCGTTCGAATCAGGAACGATGTTGCAAGTACGGAACAGACAACCATGTCTCGGTTGCGCAGCCACACGCCGCGACTTATCCTTCACATTCTGCGTTGAGGCGACCGGTGGCCGGGATCACTAAATTCTTCAAATCAAGCTTAGCGATTATGGCTGTAGCTTTACTCGTACGCCTTATTTTTCTGTTCGCGTTTTTCCATGCTCAGCCTGTCCACATCGCGCGGTATTTGATTGGTGAAGAAACGGGAAGTATTGCCGCGTCAATCGCAGCGGGACACGGATTCAGTTCACCGTTGTACGCGCCATCCGGACCCACTGCATGGGTGATGCCTATTTTTCCCTATCTGCTTGCGGGGGTGTTCAAGTTATTCGGCACGTACACACTAAGCGCTAGCGTCATCATTCGCTCCCTGAACGTCTTGTTCTCCGGATTGACTTGCCTCCCGATTATCCTTTTGGGGCGGAGACTCTTTGGCAATGCAACGGGCCTCGCATCCGGCTGGACTTGGGCCTTTCTGCCGATGGCAATCACGCTTCCCGTTTCTTGGGTATGGGAAATGAGCCTTGCCGGGATGGCGCTGACATTCGCGCTGTGGCTAACCTACGTAATCGACGAACGGAACGACGCCTTGGCATGGACGGCGTATGGTTTTGCGTGGGGATTCGCGGTGCTAGTTAGTGCGGCCGTTCTTTCTGTTATCCCGGGATGTTTTCTCTTCGCGCTCTATCGTCGCAAACAGCGGGCCCGCGACTGGTTGCGGCTCGGAAGCCTTGCGGCGCTGGCTTTCGCAATCACAATCTCGCCCTGGATCATCCGTAATCAGATCGTTTTTCACGGTAAGGTACTCTTCCGCTCAAACTTCGGCCTCGAACTATGGCTTGGCAATAACTCTGAAGTTCCTGATACCTGGGCATGGTGGCTACATCCGCTCGATTCGCCGAAAGAGCTCAGTGATTTTTTCAGACTTGGTGAAGTTGCTTATATGGAAGGGAAAGAGGCCGCCGCAGTTCACTTCATGCGGACCCATCCTGCGGAGGTTGCGAGGTTTCAGTTTCACCGTTTTTTGGAAACGTGGACAAGCTACAGCGATTCGTTCGCGGACATCTGGGCCACTCGAAAGTTGTCGCTGCGGGCAGACTTGCTGATGAATTACGGCCTGACTTTGTTGACGCTGCTAGGTTTACTAGTCGCCCGCCGCAAAACCCCAGTCGCAGCACTACCTCTTCTGAACGTGATCGTCTTCTTTCCGATAGTGTATTACATCTGCCACACTACTCCGCGCTATCGTCATCCCATTGACCCAGTGCTCTCAATGCTCTCTGCATACGCAGTCGTGTGCACCCTACGGGCAATTCGGGAGTCGGTGCGATCTGGAGCGCTCAACAAGCTCCCGCAACCCACGGCCACGGAATGATACCGCGCGACGAGGGCGATGCCGGACCACCAACCTAAAGCCCGTGTTTCTTTGCGTAGTGGCGAAATGAGCGGTACGTAATTTTGAGCAACTCAGAGGCGCGCGTCCTTACACCGCCCGCTTTTTCAAGTGCCGCGAGCAGATACCTGCGCTCCGTATCCGCGATTTCCTTTTCAAAGTCCACGCCACCTTCGGGAAGGGCGGCAGTTCCAATATCGGAGCTCATTCCCGGAGTGCTCGCGTAGCCCGCTATGCGATCAGGCAATACACGAAGCGAAATCTCGCCCGTGCTCTCCAGCGCTACAGCGCGCTCCATCGTATTCTCCAGTTCACGAACATTTCCCGGCCAGTCATACGATTCGAGTTTTCGGATCGCTTCGGGGGAGATGCCCTCAATCGGCTTTTCCATGGTTCGACGAAAGCGTTCCAGGAAGTGCCTCGCAAGCAGCGGAATGTCCTCTTTCCGCTCGCGAAGCGACGGCAATTGAATCGGGATCACGCTCAAGCGGTAATACAAATCCTCGCGAAAGCGACCTTCGGCGATCTCCTTCTCGAACTCCTTGTTGGTCGCCGCGATTACGCGGACGTCCACGTCCACCTCGTCATTGCTGCCGAGCGGACGAACCTTCCCTTCCTGAAGCACGCGATAAAGCTTCACCTGCATCGTGAGCGTCATATTCCCAATCTCGTCCATGAAAAGCGTTCCGCCATGCGCTGCCTGGAACAAACCTTGGCGGTTTTCATTTGCGCCGGTAAACGCGCCCTTCATGTAGCCGAAAAGCTCGGACTCCAATAGAGTCTCTGGAAAGGCGCCGCAATTGATGGTGATGAACGGAGCCTGTGCCCGTTGGCTGTTCTCATGAATCGCGCGCGCAACGAGTTCTTTCCCTGTTCCGCTTTCGCCGGTAATCAGCACGCGGCTGGTCTGTGGCGCCACCGTCTGAATCAGGTCAAAAATGGCCCGCATCTTTGGGCTCTGCCCGATGATGTTGTCGAGTCCTGTGAGACGGCGGAGTTCCCTCCTCAGATAACCGGCTTCTTTTTTCCACTTCATGCTTTCCGTAACGCTGCGCACGGCTCGGCGCAATTGATCCACAAGTTCGTGGTCCTTGATCACGTAACGGTCGGCGCCGGCGTTGATTGCCGCGATTGCCGTATCGAGCGTGGGAACTCCCGTCACCAGCAGAAAAAAACTCTCCGGAGCGATCTCTTTCGTGAACTTCAACAGATCGACGCCGGTTTCGCCAGGCATCCGCACGTCCGAAATCACAATGTCAAAGATCTGCGATTGCAGCTTCCTCTTTGCCGATTCAACATCGTGCGCCAGTTCAACGCGATGCCCCTCCTTGCGAAAAGTTATCTCCAGCAACTCGCAGATGGAGCGCTCATCATCCACGACCAGGATGTGGGCCATCTCACGAACAGGCTCTTTTGCGGCTGTTTTTGTGGCTTGCATAGTCCCTCAGACGATGCGCGGAAGTTCCACGATAAACTCCGCTCCTTTGTCCCTTTCTGAAATCACGCTGATGCGCCCGCTGTGCGCCTGCACGATCTGATACACAATGGAAAGCCCTAAACCAGTGCCGCCTTCAAAGCCCGACTGGAGCGGCTCAAAAATCTTTTCCTTCTGCTTTGCGTCCAGGCCTATACCGGTGTCGCGAAAAGCAATTCTCAGCCAAAGCGGCCGCTCTTCGAGCCTCACGGTGAGCTTTCCGCCCTGCGGCATGGCGCGCAATGCGTTGTCACAAAGATTCCAGAAGACTTGCTTGATTTTGCTGGCATCAACGCGCGCCTTCAACACTTTGCCGTTGTATGCTCGCTCAATCTGATACTTGGTCCCGACGTCCGGCTTTTTCTCCATCAGCATCAACGCATCATCGAGCAGCGAACGCACGTTCTCTTCTTGAAATTCGTAGCTCTTTTCCCTGGAATAATTCAGAAAATCCGTAATGATCCGGTTCAACCGCTCCGACTCTCTACTGACGATCTGCACAAGATGTTGCTCGTCTTCCTCGAGAGGGATCATTCGGCCCAATTCCTTCACCGCTCCCACCATCGCCGTGAGCGGCTGCCGAATTTCATGCGCGATTGCCGCAGAGAGTCGTCCCAGTGCGGCCATCCGCTCTTTCGTGGCCACTTCCTGCTCAAGTCTACGTAGATCCGTCAGGTCTTGGAAATTGAATACATAGCCACTACGGGCCAGGTCTCGCGATCGCAAGAACGAAACACTGATTCCCAGGAATCGCTGCTTGCCGCTCGGCGTCTTGTAATCAATCTCTTTTCGCAAGCCGGCTTTTTCGCGGCCGGTCATCAACCCGGGCAGCCAGAAGTCGCTGTTCCATTCTTTTAGCGAAATCCCGCGCAATTCGTTGAAAGACTTCTCTAAAATTTCTTCCCCGGTGCGGTTCAGGACGACTATTCTTCCTTCGCCGTCTGTTGTCAACAATCCACCGCGCATCGAATGAATAATGTCCTGCGTGAAGTCCTGCAGTTCGAGCAGTTCTTCCCTTTTGGCGTCGAGTTCCTGACCTTTGCTGCGCAACAGGTGCGACAAAAGGCTAGCGAGATACGCAACAGCGAGAAATCCCAATCCATGACTGACGAACCAAACAGCGATGGCGCCTTTTGAACCCAGCGCTGCGCCGGAGGCCGGAATTTTCCCCGTATAGGCGAGCATCTCAAGGGTGAACAAAAGGACGAGCGAGGCGCCAGCAGTTAAGAACGTTCCTTCTCTGGAGAAAAGAATGCTGCCAACAATGATCAGGAGCAGATACAGCGAAATAAAGTAGCTATCCTGAATGCCGGTCGTGTACACCACGCCAGTGATCACGACCAGGTCGCAGCCAACTTGTAAGCCGCCGTGCCACGATGCGTCGGGAATCCAGCGGACAAGGATCAACTCGAGGCTCCCGAGCATGATCCAAAAAACAATAATGGGGAGGAATAGGCGGCTGGTGGCCTGGCCTGTGGCGTATTGCGGCCAGAACACACCTACGGCAAGGATCAAGAGAATCATCAGCAACCGCACACGTGCCAGCCACTGCAACCACTCACGTTTTGTGCGCTGAGATTCCATAGAAGTTCGCTTCTACGCTTCCCCAAAAACCGGACGAGGGAAGACTGCCGTTTCCGGCCAGTCTTCCCTCGTCCAGAGTATTCAGCTCCAGATAAGGCGCCGGATTAGTGCATATCGCTTAGTTTTCCGATCAGCGTGAACAATGGCAAGTACATGGAGATAACTACGCCGCCGACCACGATTCCAAGAAACACGATCATGACGGGTTCGAGCGCGGTCAATAAATCCTTCACCGCGGCATCGACTTCCTCCTCATAGAAGTCTGCGATTTTTTGCAACATGGCATCCATCGCGCCGGTCTGTTCACCGACGGCGATCATCTGCGTAACCATTCCTGGAAAGACTTGCGAGTCCTTCAGCGGTTCCGTAAGTGATTTGCCTTCTTCGAGCGACCGACGCACCTTAAGCAGCGCTTGTTCGACCACCGCGTTGCCCGCGGTACGCGCGGTAATGTCGAGACCTTCGAGGATGGGCACACCGCTCGAGATCAGCGTGCCGAGCGTACGTGTGAATCGCGCCACGGCGATCTTCCTCATCAGGATGCCCAGCACCGGGAGCCTCAAGATCAGTTTGTCCAGAATCAATCGTCCGCCTGGAGTCCCGTACCACGCCTTCAGGGCGAATACGCCTGCAACAATCGCCGCCAGGAAAAGAAAGCCAAACCAGCTCCCGATCAAGTTGCTCAATGACATAACAATGCGCGTTGGCAGCGGCAAGGAGACGCCCAAACCAGCAAACAAAGTGGCGAAAATCGGCACGACTTTCCAGAGCAACAGGATGATTACGCCACCTGCCACCGTTAAGACACCGACCGGGTAAACCAATGCGGACTTTACAGCGCGTTGCAACTTCACGTTCTTTTCGATGTAGGTGGAAAGTCTCTGTAAGATGGTGTCGAGAATACCGCCCGTTTCGCCGGCTTCGACCATGTTCGTGTACAGGGGGTCGAAGACCTTAGGTGACTGCTTCATTGCGGCGGAGAGCGTAGTGCCGCCCTCGACTGCGGACCTCGTATTGACGAGCACCTTCTGAAATGTCTTGTTCTCCTGCTGGGAGGCGAGAATCTCAAGGCACTGCACGAGTGGCAAACCGGCATCGATCATCACGGAGAACTGCCTCGTGAAGATTGCGAGCTCCTTGGCATTCACGCCAGCACCGAAAGTCGGGAGATTGATCTCCCGGCCCTTCTCGCTCATTTTCGTGGCGGTGATCTGCTGGCGTTTCAAGAGGTTCTGTAGTTCCCCCTTGTTCGTCGCCGTCATTTCTCCCGTGACGTTACCTCCGGCACGATTCGTTCCTCGGTATGTATAGACCGG
>Ga0137403_10009207_pt1 | contig 10989 bp, 5 predicted proteins | sample CZOMad2_1_16fung_FD_122057 | JGI IMG/M metagenome (GOLD analysis project Ga0137403, IMG submission 122057) | Vadose zone soil fungal communities from Angelo Coast Range Reserve, California, USA - CZOMad2_1_16fungal (Hybrid Assembly) | ecosystem: Environmental > Terrestrial > Soil > Vadose zone...
GAAACCCTCCGTAAATCGGTCGTAGATCGGCTGGAGGCAGGCGATGGCATCGGCAGATCGGCCCTGATCGCGCAGCAGCCAGGCGAGGCTCGTCGCGGCGCGCAACTCCCAGGCACGCGCGCCCTGACGACGGCTCCGCTCGAGCGACTGCATAAAGCAGGCCTCTGCGTTGTCAACCAGAGGCTGCGACATCGAAAGAAAAAGGCCGCCCTTCACCCGCAGTAACTCGGGCATGTAAGAGAAGTCTCCGTTTGCCTCGACCAGTCTGATCGTCTCGTCGATCAGTGTCATGCCCTCGGCGAACTGGCCCATCGCCGCAAGTCCTTGAATGATTGAGATGTTGAACGCCGTGGTGAGCAGCTCGTAACGCGCGGCGTGGAGTTTCTCCAGACAGCTCTGCAGGTTCTCAACTCCGCCTTTTGCATCGCCCCGGCTGATGGCGAGCTCCCCTTTGAAGCCACCTCCGATCGCAACAGAAGGCCCCAAAGAATGGGTTTCGGCGCGGGCGATAAACCAATCGATGTGCTTTTCGGCGTCTGGGAGATCACGGATCCAAAGGAACACCGAAGCAGCCCAGTGCAAAACGATGGTCAGCGATACCGGATGGTCCGCGCGTTCGGCGTCTTTGATGGCTTGGAGCGCGCGTTCCACGGCCTGAGCCGGATGGCCTTGCAACCACAAAGTCCTTGCCAGGACGATCGCGGCCCGACTGTGGTAGTCGAACCCGAGATAGATGGTGCTGGTCCGCTGGAAGCCCGACCCATGCTGTAGCGCGGCTTCAAGCTCCACGCGAGCGCCGCTAAGGTCGCCAATGAGGTGGAGTGAAAGCCCCAAAATGGAATGTGCTAACGCGATAGCGACCGGATTCTCGATAGTCCTGGCAACGGCGCAGCTGCGCCTTGCGCAATGCAGGGCGGTTTTGAAATCTCCGCTCCGTAAGTGGAACATGTGCAGTCGCCCTAGCAGCCGCACTTGGTTAATGGCGTCACCACGCTCTTCCGCAATCGCGAGACTTCTGTTCAAGGCCACACGCGCCGCATCTCTTTCTCCGTGCATATGCATCAACGACGTTCCCCAGGCGGCCTGAAGATGCATCTCATCGCAGCTCCCGCGAGTGGCATCGTCGAGAGCAAGGATCGCTCGCTCCGACCAGCGATGACATTCAGTAACCAGAGACATCGCCAAGAAAGCGGGCGCGGCACCGGTCGCAAGTCCGAAGCCGATGTCGACGTTGCCGTTGGCGCCGAAGCACCAGCTGAGCGCCGCGCGCAAATTGTCGATTTCCGGGATGTAACCGGCCAACCATTCGCCCGCAGGCCGTGCCGCCACTTCATCTTCAGCGCGCTTGAAAAGCATGCGGTAGTACACGGCGTGGCGGCGTGCGATCCGTTCGCGCTCGCCGCTCTTCTCGAGCTTCTCGACCGCGTAGGCGCGGGTGGTGTCGAGCAACCGAAATCGCGGCTTAACGCCACTGACATCCGCGACCACCAACGATTTCGCCACCAAATCGGCTAGGCGGTCTATCGCATCGGTGCGTGTGCTCGCTGCATCCATAGGCACGGCCGCGGCAGCCTCGACCGTAAAGCCGCCGGTAAAAATGCCGAGAGCCCGGAAGAACCGCTGTTCGTCTTCGCTCAGCAGGCCGTAGCTCCAATCGATGACGGCCCGCAGTGTCCGGTGCCGCGGCAAGGTTGTGCGGCGCCGCGCCCCCAACAGCGGTGAGTTGTCCTCCAGGCGGGCGGCAAGGCCCTCGACCCCAAGCACTGCGACACGCGGCGCGGCGAACTCGATCGCCAGCGGCAAGCCGTCAAGCCTCCGGCAGATCTCAACGACCAGCGGGGCGTTCGCATCAGTCAGCGCGAAGTCTTCGACGATCGCGGTCACGCGCTCGACGAATAGCTGCACAGCGGGGAAGACCTCCGCCTCGGCGGCCTTCAGCATCGACGACGGCTGCGGGCTGCTGAGCGGAGCGAGGCGATACCCGCCCTCACCCGCTGTCCCGAGCCGTTCCCTGCTGGTTGCCAGGATGTTGATTCCCGGCGCTCCGCTGAGAACCGCCGCAGCCAAGCTGGCCGCCGCGTCAATGACATGCTCGCAATTGTCGAGCAGCAGCAGCATCCGCTGGTCCCTAAGACCAGCGACCAGGCCGGGAAGTGGATCCTCTGTGCGGATCTCCAGGCCGAGCACGGTCGCAACCGCGCTCGGCACCAGGCGTGGGTCGCCGAGTGGTGCCAGATCGACCAGCCAGACGCCGTGTTCGTAACTGGCGGTCATGCGCTCGGCGACAGCGAGAGCGACCGTAGTCTTGCCGATGCCTCCGGGGCCGACGATCGTCAGCAGGCGCAGGCGCGAAAGTCGCGAGACGAGCGCCGCCACGGTCTCGTCTCGGCCGATCATCCGCGTTACTGCGAGCGGCAGATTGTGCATCCCCGCCGACGCGATTGGCGGAGGCAGCGAAGCCCGCGGCCGCTTCTCAAGTCGTACGGGGGTGACGAAATTGTAGCCCCGTCCTGGAACAGCGACGACATAGCGATGGCCGCGTTGGCCGTCGCCGAGAGCGCGGCGCAAAGTGCTGACCTGAATCTTTAGATTTGCTTCTTCGACGAAAGTGTCCGGCCAGGCTCGGGCTATCAATTCGCCCTTGCTAACCACCTCGCCGGCGCGTTCGACCAAAGCCGCCAGAATGTCAAAGGCGCGGCTGCCGAGCCGCACCGGCTTGTCGCCTTCAAGCAGGAGCCGCTGGGCTGCAAGCAGCCGGAATGGGCCAAACGCGATTGCGTGTCCGTCCATGAAGTGGCTCGCCGATTTCACTCCCTTACCTGAGAGAGTCGCCCACTGCTGGGCAGCTGAGCGGCGACCGGCATCGTCCTTCTTGATCAGCACGGATATCCCTTCACTGCGCGGGGGATACCGGTGGATGCGATGGAAGTTCCGCGTCTCCGCCGAGTTCGCCGGGTAGCCGCTCGCACGGGCTTCCGCTTCCGATGAGCGCGATACCACGCCCGTGGCCGCGACAGGAACGCTGACCATCGCGGTGCGAAGCAGGTCTCGCCCGCGGACCACGGTCTTGAGCTGCTCCTTCATGAACTCTCCTACTTTCGCCGGCAGTACCTGCGCATCGAAAAGAGGTATGCCGTCATGGGCAGTAGTCACTCACAGTATGTACCGATCCCGGGGAAACACTTGCTTGTCGCTTGTCGCGCCGTCATTGGTAGCGTCTCGCGCAATTGTGGGCAATAGCTCATCATATGCGCAAATGCTCATTCTGAGCAATTGATCAAAATATGAACAAATGCTCACAATGTCAATATATGGCCTAATACCAACCGACCGAACTGGTGACTCGGGTAGGTGATTCACAAAGCTGAGCGGATGTGATTCTCTCAAGCGGCTGATTCGCTGAGGAGGATCATCATGGCGTTGGCGGTTAGGCGGACTGAGCATTCGGCGGCGGCGCTGCGTAGAGAGGCGCGTCGCACGAAGGACAGCGATCAGGCACGCCGTCTTCTGGCACTCGCGCTGGTGATGGAAGGAGCCTCACGCACGACGGCGGCCCGGACGGCCGGCATGGATCGTCAGACGCTCAGGGACTGGGTGATTCGCTACAACGAGGAAGGCGTAGACGGCTTGTGCGACCGGCCGCGGCCGGGGCGGCCGGCGCAACTGAACGATGGGCAGTTGGCCGAACTTGCGCAGCTGGTCGAAGCGGGTCCGGACATCAATGTGCACCGGGTGGTGCGCTGGCGCTGCGCCGACCTTCAGGCGCAGATCAAGCTGCGCTTCGACGTCGAGGTCTCCGAGCGTCACGTGGGCCGGCTTCTCAAGCGGCTCAAGTTCACGCGCCTGTCGGTGCGGCCGCGCCACCCGCAGGCCGACGAGGCGGCGCAGGAGACGTTCAAAAAAACTTCGCCGCCCTGGTGACAGAAGCGTTGCCGGCCGCAGCGGCGGGAAAGCCGATCGAGATCTGGTTCCAGGACGAGGCCCGCATCGGCCAGAAGGGCACCTTGACCCGCCTGTGGGCGCGCATCGGCTCACGGCCCCGCGCCCCGCGCGACAGCCGATACGAATGGGCCTACATCTTCGGCGCCGTCTGCCCCCAACGGGCCACCGGCGTCGCCCTGGTCATGCCCGACGCCAATAGCGAAGCCATGAACCTCCATCTGCAGGCGATCGGCCGCGAAGTCGCCACAGGAGCGCATGGCGTCCTCGTGCTCGACGGTGCCGGCTGGCACACCAGCCTGGCATTGAAGCCGCCGGACAACATCACTCTCCTATGTTTGCCGCCCTACTCACCCGAGCTCAACCCGGTCGAGAACGTCTGGGAGTACTTGCGCAAGAACAAACTCGCCCTGCGCGTCTATGACCGCTACGAAGACATCCTCGAGGCCTGCTGCGATGCCTGGACCGATCTCATCGCAATCCCGACCAGGCTCGCATCGATAACGATCCGCGACTGGGCCAAAGTGTCATGAATTCGGTCGATTGGTATAACGCATTGATGTGGTCCGCAAGAAGGTGAAACGGGCCAAACGAGACCGTGTCTCGGTCCATGAGGTAGCTGCCGCATTTACTCCAATTTGCTCGACCCGGGCGCCAGAGCAACGCCCCCGCGGCTGCGAGCGGCATCGCCCTGCTAATCCAGAAGCTGTTTCGCCGCCATCAAATCGGCGGTGCCGAAACCCTCCGTAAAGCGGTCGTAGATCGGCTGGAGGCAGGCGATGGCATCGGCGGATCGGCCCTGATCGCGCAGCAGCCGGGCAAGGCTCGTGGCTGCGCGCAACTCGCAAGACAGCGTCTCTTGACGGTGCGCCTCATCCAGCGCCTGCCGGAAGAGTTCCTCCGCCGCTTCCTTGACTCCAGGGTTGCTCTGCAACAGCAGAAGCTCGCCCCTGAGGCGTAGCAACTCGAGCGTGCGCCAGCCTCTTTCGGGCAGCTCGAACCCTGCTTCGACAACCGCGAGCCCTTCAGCGGCCCGCCCGGTTTGGGCCAAGGCTTCGGCCAGCTCCGTCAGGCCCATGATGGACGGGAAGCTGACATTGGGCTCGGCGATCTCGTCAGGACCGGATTGCAGCAAGCGCGATCCTGTGACGGGACCACCGCCTTTGAGTACGATAACTTTTCTAAACCTGGCACCCAATTCGCTCCATAGCGGCAAACTATGCTTTGCCGACTCGTCAAGCAGTACTCCCGCATAGTGCGCTGCGGCGGCCAGGTTTCCTACCCACAGCGCGATCGGGCATGCGGCCAGTGCAATCGCGTAACACTTGGACAGTGCGTGCCCGGTCGCCTGGGCCTTTTCAATGCTCATTTCCGCATTGCTCACTGCCTGATCCGCAAACCCCTGCAACCATAGCACTCGCGCACGGAAGGCGAGCGTCGACACTTGCAGGTCAATCTGGAACCGAATGACGTCACATGCATGATCGGTGGCGGTATAGCGGGCTAGCACGTGCTCCAGATGGCGCCGCGCGCTGATCTGGTCGCCAAGGAAATGTTTGGCCAACCCCATGATGTGCTCGCCGAACAGCTGAGCACTCAGATCCGCCCCGGTCGCTGCCAGATCATGGAACCTTTGCGCAAATGGCAGCGCAGCATTGTGTCGATTGTTCGCGGTATGGAAAAAATACAGGCCTCCGAGAGCGCGCAGCTGGTACTCATTGTCGCCAAGGCTCTCTGCAATTTCGAGCGCCTTGGCGAACGCCGCGCCCATCTCGGGAGCCTGGGCTGTCGATGTGCCCAACGCGGCGTGAAGCCTCATATTCTCGCGCGGGTATCGGGTCTCTTCGGTTCCGAGAGCGCCAAGCGCCTGTTTTGCACGGCTGCGGCACTCCTTATGCAGCGATAGACGCATCCAGAGGGGGACCGCGGCGGCGGTCAGTGCCACCCCGATCTCGGCATCGCCGTCGGACGAGTATGCCCAGTCGAGCGCCGCACGCAGATTGTCGATTTCCAGGCTGTAACCTGCCAACCAATCGCGCGCAGGTCGTACCGCCACTTCATCCTCAGCACGCTTGAAAAGCATGCGGTAGTACTCGGCGTGGCGGCGTGCAATCCGGTCGCGCTCGCCGCTATCCTCGAGCTTCTCGACCGCGTAAGCGCGAGTGGTGTAGAGCAGCCGAAAACGCGGTTCAGCGCCACTGACATCCGCGACCACCAACGATTTCGCCACCAAATCAGCCAGGCGGTCTATCGCATCGGTGCGTGTGCTCGCTGCATCCAGAGCCACGGCTGCGGCAGCCTCGACCGTAAAGCCGCCCGCAAAGGTGCCGAGATCCCGGAAGAACAGCTGTTCGTCCTCGCTCAGTAAACCGTAGCTCCAATCCACGACGACCCGCATCGTCCGGTGCCGTGGCCCTGCTGTGCGGCGTCTCGCCCCCAACAGCCGCAAGCTGTCGTCCAGGCCCGCAGCAAGGCTTGCGACGCCAAGCACCGCGACGCGACATGCGGCGAACTCGATCGCGAGCGGCAAGCCGTCAAGCCTCCGGCAAATCTCGACGACCGATGGGGCGTTCGCATCGGTCAGCACGAAGTCTTCGACGACCTCCGTTACACGCTCGACGAACAACTGCACGGCGGGGAACGCCTCCGCCTCCGCGGCCGTCAGCCTATACGACGGCTGCGGGCTGCGGAGCGGTTCGAGGCGATATCCGTTTTCACCCGCTACCCCGAGCGGCTCCCTGCTGGTTGCAAGGATACTGACGCCGGACGCTCCGCTGAGAATCGCCGCCGCCAGGCTTGCTACGGCGTCAATGACATGCTCGCAGTTGTCGAGCAGCAGCAGCATTCGCTCGCCCTTAAGGCCAGCGACCAAGCCAGGAATCGGATCATCAGTTCGGACTCCCAGGCCTAGCACAGTCGCGACGGCAGTCGGCACCAGGCGCGGATCGCTGACCGGCGCCAGATCGACCAGCCAGACGCCGTGTTCATAGCTGGAGATCATGGGCTCGGCGACGGCGAGGGCGACCGTGGTCTTGCCGATACCGCCGGGCCCGACGATCGTCACCAAGCGCTGGCGCGAAAGTCGCGAGACGAGCGCCGCCACGGCTTCTTCACGGCCGATCATCCGAGTTATCGCGAGTGGCAGATTGTGCATCCCCGGCGGCGCGGTTATCGGGGAGAGTGAAGCCTGCGGTGGCTCCTCGAGGTTGACCGGGGCAACGAAATTGTAGCCCCGACCTGGCACTGTGACGACGTAGCGATTGCCGCCTTGGCCGTCGCCGAGGGCGCGGCGCAAAGCGCTGACCTGAATCTTCAGATTTGCTTCTTCGACGAAAGTTTCCGGCCAGGCTCGGGCAATCAGTTCGCCCTTGCCAACCACTTCGCCCGCGCGTTCGACCAGAGCAGCTAGGATGTCGAAGGCGCGGCTGCCGATCCGCACCGGCTTCTCGCCCTCGAGCAGAAGTCGTTGTGCCGCAAGGAGCCGGAACGGGCCAAAAGAGATCGCGTCACCATCCATGGGTCGCTCGTCAGTTCACCCCTTTTTACCCATTTTTACTTGAACGGCGCCAGAGCTAGGATGCCGACCGCTGCGAGGTTGGCTGGCGAGTTGATGCGGGCCCGACGGCGATGGAGGGCCACGCGATTGGCCGGCCAAGCGCACCTTGGGGCGCTGTTGTTCAAGTCGCACGCCCCCAGGGCCGAGTATCGTGGCTGCGACGCGGGTTGCGGTGCAGCGCCAAGGAACCCGCGCGGCTCCCAGCTCGCAGTCGCTACCTCGATTTACCGCGTCATAGGGAATTTAACGGGACGGGGCGCACGAGCACCCCTATCTCCAGCGGACGCACGCTTCTGCGCCCGCTTACAGGAGGAAACAACAATGAACTGGACCACTCCGCGCATCGTCGAGATCGCCGTCGGCCTCGAAATCAACGCTTACGCCTGCGCCGAGCTGAACTAAGACCCGCGTTCAAGGAGCTGGGCTTCGGGCTCTCACGGCCGAGCCCACGTCGGGTCACGTGAGCGGATCGGCGTCGATTTGAAGCAGTGGACCCAGCGCTCGCTCGAGCATTTCAGCATCGGCAAGGATCTGATTCCTCGGGCCGCCTACGCCCTTTGAAGAAGGCCGCCGCCGCGGCGAACCATGTGAGCAAGCGGCTTGCCAATCAGCGCTACAAGCTCATCGTTCAGGTATGCGACGGGCAATCTGACGCACTACTTGTGGCTAGCATCACGAAAGGACAAACCATGACCATACTCCAGGCCACGAGAGCAAAGACTTCATCGGGCGCGACCCGCTCTGGCCGATTATTCCTTCTCGAACTGAGCGGCGACCGCATTCACTCGATGAATCCCGACGGATCCAACCGCAAGACCATCGTGACTAATTGTCACCTCCCCGACGGCATCGTCGTGGATGCGGAGGCTGGTCATATCTATTGGACCAACATGGGTATCCCCAACCTCGACGACGGCTCGATCGAGCGCGCCGACCTCGACGGCATGAGTCGGAGGGTGATCGTCCCGCAGGGCGTCACGCACACGCCGAAACAGATCCACCTCGATAACGACGGCGGCAAGCTCTATTGGTGCGACCGCGAGGGCATGCGCGTGATGCGCGCGAACCTCGACGGCACGCACGTCGAAACGCTGGTCGAGACCGGCCGCGGCGACAAGGACCGACGCGATCAGACCCGATGGTGCGTCGGGATCACCATCGACCCCAAGCGTGGGAAGTTCTACTGGACGCAAAAAGGCCCCGACAACGCCGGCCTCGGCCGTATCCTGCGCGCCAACCTCAACATTCCCAGGGGCCAGAGCCCGGCAAACCGCTCCGACATCGAGGTGCTGTTCGATCGCCTGCCGGAACCCATCGACCTCGAGCTCGACCTGGCGAACCGCATTCTCTATTGGACCGACCGCGGCGATCCTCCGCGCGGCAACACTGTCAATCGCGCGCCGATGGACAAAGAGGCGATGCCGGAGATCCTGATCTCGCATCTGATGGAGGGAATCGGCCTCGCCCTCGACGTTCCGGGTAACCGGATGTTCGTCACCGACTTCGCCGGTTCGGTCTATTCCGCCGATCTCGATGGAAAGAACGAGCGCAACTTCCTCTACGCCCAGGGCAATCTCACCGGCATCGCCTACGCCGAAATCTGACAAACACATCGGAGAAATGACATGACCGATACCAAGCCCATTCGCCGCATCGCCATCATCGGCACCGGCGTGATCGGCGCGAGCTGGAGCTCGCTGTTTCTCGCCAAGGGACTGCAGGTCGTCGCGACGGACATCGCGCCGAACGCAGAAGCCGCGCTGAGGAAGTTCGTGGAGACCGCCTGGCCGGCGCTCAAGCGATTGGGCCTGTCGCCCGGAGCGTCGCAGTCGAACCTGACGTTCACGGCCGACCTCGCGCAGGCGCTCGCCGGCGCCGACCTCGTCCAGGAGAACGGGCCCGAGCGGATCGATTTCAAGCAGAAGCTCTATGGGCAGCTAGACGAGCTGCTGCCGCCCGACGTGATCATCGCGTCGAGCTCGTCGGGGCTCACCATGAGCGAAATCCAGAAGGGCGCCGCGTCCCATCCCGAGCGCTGCGTCATCGCCCATCCGTTCAATCCGCCCCACTTGATCCCGCTGGTCGAGATCGTCGGCGGGGCAAAGACCTCGGAAGCGACAATCCGGCGCGCAGCGGAATTTTACACGTCGATCGGGCAGCGGACGGTGCGCCTCAACAAGGAAATGCCGGGGCATGTCGCCAACCGTCTGCAGGCGGCGCTAAGCCGCGAGGTCTATTACCTCGTTGCGGAGGGCGTCGTGAGCGCCGCCGATGTCGACACGGCTCTCTCCTGGGGGCCGGGCCTGCGCTGGGGCGTTATGGGCGGCATGATGCTCAACCACCTCGGCGGCGGTCCGGGCGGCATCGAGCACTTCTTCCAGCAGTTCACCGGCCCAATGACGGCCTGGTGGAAGACCCTCGGCTCGCCGGTGCTGACGCCGGAAGTGCAGAAGAAGCTCATCGACAGCGTCCATGCCGAGGCCGGATCGCGCACCATCGAGCAGCTGGAGGCGGAGCGCGACGAAGTCCTGCTCGGTCTGATCGAGCTGCGCAACAAGGTTGCCAAGTCGAGCCAAGCCAAATTGACGGCGCCGGTGGCCTGAGACCAGGCGGCACCGGCGAAATCGATCATACGTCCTTCAACTTTTCCCGGCTTTCAAACCACAGCATCAGGAGTCTCAAATGCCCACTGCAACCGCCGCAAGCAAGACCGCCGCGCCGAAGCCGGTGCCCGTACCCAACGGCGACTTCTATCAGCTGATCGAGCTTCTCACCCCTGAGGAGAAAGCGGTCGTCAAAAAGGTGCGGACCTATATGGAGACCAAGGTCCAGCCGATCATCAACAAGTACTGGTCCGATGATGCGTTTCCGTTCGAACTGCTGCCATCGTTCAAGGAGCTCGGCATCTGCGGGCTCGGCTTTGAGGGTTACGGCTGCCCGGGCGGCAGCCAGAAGCTGTTCGGCTTCGTCGCGATGGAGATGGCGCGCGTCGACGCGTCGTTCGGCACGTTCTTCGGCGTACATAGCGGCCTCGCGATGGGCTCGATCTATCTCGATGGATCCGAGGAGCAGAAGCAGAAATGGCTGCCGCCAATGGCGCGCGGGGAAAAGATCGGGTGTTTCGGGTTGACCGAGCCGCTGGTCGGTTCGGGAACGAGTGGCGGTATGACCACAACGGCCAAGCGGGACGGCGATACCTGGATTCTCAATGGACAGAAGCGCTGGATCGGTAACGCGCCATGGTGCGACGTCTCCATCATCTGGGCGCGCGATCTTGCCGACAATCAGGTCAAAGGATTCATCGTCGAGAACAAGTCGACGCCCGGCTTCAGTGTTGAGAAGATCGAGCACAAGATCGCGCTCAAGGTGGTCCAGAACGGCCAGATCACGATGAAAGACATGCGAGTGTCTGAAGCGAACCGCCTGCAGGGCGGCAATTCGTTCCGCGATACCGCGCGCGTGCTGCGGATGACGCGATACATGGTGGGTTGGGC
>Ga0137403_10009208_pt1 | contig 10988 bp, 6 predicted proteins | sample CZOMad2_1_16fung_FD_122057 | JGI IMG/M metagenome (GOLD analysis project Ga0137403, IMG submission 122057) | Vadose zone soil fungal communities from Angelo Coast Range Reserve, California, USA - CZOMad2_1_16fungal (Hybrid Assembly) | ecosystem: Environmental > Terrestrial > Soil > Vadose zone...
ATCTTGCCAATGAAGGCATGACCATGCTCGTCGTCACCCACGAAATGGGATTTGCCAGGGAAGTGGCGAACCGCATCATTTTCATGGACGCCGGACAAATTATCGAGGCGAACACGCCGGCGAACTTCTTCGCCAATCCGCAGCACGCGCGGACCAAGCTGTTTCTTAGTCAAATCCTGCGGTGATTTTCCCTCATGGTGAGGAGCGCGCCCTCTCGGCAGCGCGCTTGCGCTGTCCGGTGCGCGCGTCACGAACCATGAGGCCGCGATGCTCATCCATCGAGACGGCACTGAAGAAGCGCCTCCTCAGGATGAGATCCGTGCCGGCGGCACGACGATCAAGTCACACCCGCTCGAACGGCACTTCGATCTTGCTGCGCTTCTCCAGCCATTCCGGCACCGGCAGGTTCTTCGAGCGCATGAAATCCGGGTTGAACAGCTTCGACTGATAGCGGTTGCCGGAGTCGGCAAGGATGGTGACGATGGTCTTGCCCGGCCCGAGCTGCTTCGCAAGCCGGATCGCACCTGCGACGTTAACGCCGGTTGAGCCACCGAGGCACAGGCCTTCGTGCTCGAGCAGCTCATAGATCACCTTCACGGCTTCCTCGTCCGGAATCAGGAAGGCATCGTCGACCTTGGCGGTCTCGATCACGGGCGTGACGCGGCCGAGTCCGATGCCCTCGGTGATCGAGTCGCCCGGCGTCGATTTGGCGGTGCCGTGCTTGAACAGCTCGTACATCGCGAAGCCATGCGGATCGGCGCAGGCGTTGACGATGCCCGGGTGTTTTTCCTTCAGATAGCGGCTGGCGCCGGCCAACGTGCCGCCGGTGCCTACCGAGCAAATAAAACCGTCGACCTTGCCGTCGGTCTGCTCCCAGATCTCCGGGCCGGTGGATTCGTAATGCGCCTTGGCATTGTCGAGGTTGTTCCACTGGTCGGCGAAGAGGACGCCGTTCGGCTCCTTCTTGCGAAGCTGGTCCGCCAGCCGCCGCCCGACATGCTGATAGTTGTTCGGATTAGAAAAGGGCAGCGCCGGTACCTCGAGGAGTTCGGCGCCGCACAGCCGCAGCATGTCCTTCTTTTCCTGGCTTTGCGTTTCCGGGATCAAGATCAGCGTTCGATAGCCGCGTGCGCTCGCGACCACTGCAAGACCGATTCCGGTATTGCCCGCAGTCGCCTCCACCACCAGCCCACCAGGTTTCAAATCCCCGCGCTTCTCAGCCTCGAGGATCATCCATTTGCCCGCACGATCCTTCACCGATTGTCCCGGATTCATGAACTCGGCCTTGCCGAGAATGGTGCAGCCGGTCACCTCAGAGGCCCGCTTCAGTTTGATGAGGGGGGTATTGCCGATCGCTTCGACGACGTCCTTGTTAATGGTCATATGCGTGAAATCTTTGCCGGTCTGTTGTCAAATTGAGCCCGACCCTAGAGCGCGCTTGATCAAAGTGGAAGCGTTTTGCGCACCATTGGTGCGGCGCAAACTATTTCGCCTTGTTATTTCGACTTGGCGAATACCACCTGGCGCACGTCGATATTTCCCGACAGGAATCCGGCCTCGCAGTAAGCGAGGTAGTATTCCCATAGCCGCCGGAACCGGTCGTCGAAGCCTGATGGCATCAGGTGCGGCCAGGCCGCGCGGAAATTGCTTCGCCAGATTGCGAGTGTCTTGGCATAATCTTGCCCGAAAATGCGCTCGCGAATGACGGAAACACCGAACCGCTCGCCGAGCGATTTCAGCACTTGCGGCGAGGGCAGCATTCCACCGGGAAAAACGTAGCGCTGGATGAAATCGACTTCGCGGCGGTAGGTGTGGAACAGACGGTCCTGAATGGTGATGGCCTGAATGCCGGCAAGGCCGCCGGGCAACAACCGGTCGCGCAGTTGTGAAAAATATCTGGGCCAGAACTGCTCGCCGACCGCCTCGATCATTTCGATCGACGCGATCCGATCATATTGGTCGCGCTCGTCGCGATAGTCCTGCAGCCGGATTTCGACCTTTTCGCCAAGACCGGCGTTCTGAATCCGCGCTTGCGCGAAATCGCGCTGCTCTTTGCTGATCGTGAGCCCGACCACATTTGCGCCATAGGTCTTGGCGGCATATTCCGCAAAGCCGCCCCATCCGCATCCGATCTCCAGCAATTTCTGGCCGGGCTGCAGATCGATGGCTTCGGCAAGCCTGCGATATTTGTTGTTCTGCGCGGTTGCCAGGTCCGGGGTGTGATCCTCAAACAATGCCGAGGAATAGGTCATGCTCGGATCGAGCCATGCCGAATAAAACGCATTGCCGATGTCGTAATGCGCATAGATATTGCGGCGCGCCTGTCGCCTGGTATTGCGGTTGAACCAGTGCCTGATGATCTGGACATAGCGCATCAGCGGATTGTCGCCGAGCATCTGCTGAATGAGGTCGTGATTGACACAGAAGAGATAGAGAAACTGCGTCAAATCCGGCGTGTCCCATTCGCCGTGCAGGTAGGCCTCAGCTATTCCGATATCGCCGCCATTGAGAAGCCGCGATGCAAATCCGTAATTGTAGAGTTTCATGGCCGCCGATGGGCCAGGCTCCATGCCGCCCAGCCGCAGCGTACGGCCGTCGGGAAGGGTGACATCGAGCGTGCCGCGCCGCAGCTTCGAGCCGAATCCGAGCGCCAGCCGAACCATACGAGGCAAATCGGAAAGTACTGTTTCCACATTGTCGGGGGTTACGGATATCAACGCAGACATGTACAGACCCATGAAGTGACTGGCTCTGTGTCCAAGCTTCGCGTGGGCAGATTTACCTCAGATCCGACCTTCACTGGACCAGAGCGCCTTCCCGCGATCCGGGCTCGCTCCTGACGGCAGATAACGCCGCTCCACTATAATCGTTGCATCCGCCGGTCGCCAAGACAGTATTCGCGCCGGTGTCCGCGCTCGCCGGTGCGGCAGTGGGGCGCGGTACCAGGCGCGCTCCCTTGAGCCAAAGCCGCAAGGCTTCCCAATGGATCGCCGCGACGATTTTCAAGGTGACCAGTGGCAGCGAGAAGAACGACCGCAACAGCGCCGTCGTGGTCAGGGCGCGGCGGCGGCCGCTGAAGGTCGCGGCGAGCAGGGGGCCCTCGCGGTCAGTTTCCAGAATCCGCAACTTGACATTGTCTCCGGGCGGCGACACGCGAAAATGATAGCGCATCGTCATCCCGATGAAGGGAGAGACGTAGAACAGCTTATCCTGCTGTTGCCGGACACCGGCGGCGCTGATCTCGCCCGGCCTTATCGGCAGCACATAGCAATGGATGTCGCCAAACGTGTTGCGGACTTCATAGATGATCAAAGCAAGCTCGCCGCCGGCGCGATAGCAGAAATAGGCCGATAGCGGATTGAAGGTGTAACCGAGCAGGCGCGGGTAGCACAGCAGCAGCACGCGCCCGCCGGCGAGGTCGATGCCACGCTCCGCCGCGCGGCGTTGCGCGTAGACGCGCAAGGATGATCCGTCGCGCTCGCCGTGATCGGCTTCGTCAAAACTGTAGAGAGCCGCCCGGTTCACGCCGAACAACCGCGATTGCCGGTCCGCCGCATCGAGCCGGTCGAGATCGATCAGCAGGCTCATGACACGATAGCAAAAGCGATGCCCGATCGGCTTGAGGCGCGCATGCATGACATCGCCAAAATATAGCGCGGCTGCGGCGTCGACTGTATTGCGGTGCGTCTTGGTCATGGTGGTTTGATCTGGCACGGTTACTCCGCGGCCTGCGCCAGCTCGGGTGGTGCTTCGCGCCACGGCACCAATGCGCCGAGCGCCTCCGCAACAGCCAGCCCGGAGCGCAATCCGTCCTCGTGAAAGCCGTATCCGGTCCAGGCGCCGCAGAACCAGGTATGACGCCGCCCCTGAATTTCGCCTAACCGCTTCTGGGCGGCAAAGGCCGCGGCGTTATATTGCGGATGATCGCACATATATTTGCCGAACGTGAGGGCCGGGTCAGGCTCGAACGGCGGATTGAGGCTGACGAACAGCGGCTTGTCATCGTCGATGCCCTGCAGCTGGTTCATCCAGTAGGTCACGGCAACATCGTTGACGGCGGTTCCCTCGCGCTGCCAGCGCAGAAAATTCCACGAGGCCCAGGCCCGCCGGCGCTTCGGCATCAATCTGATATCCCGATGCAGGTAGACGGTGTTGGGTGCATAGCCAATGGCACCGAGAACGGCGCGTTCGCGATCGTCGGCATCCGACAGCATCGCCAGCGCCTGATCGCTGTGCGAGGCAATCACGACGTGATCGTAACTATCGCTGCTGCCGTGACTGTCGTTGACGACGACGCCATGCGGCGTCCGTTCGATCGATGTCACCGCGCGGCCGAGCCGAAGCTGATCCCGGAACGCGGATGTCAGTTTCTCCACATAGCGTTGGCTGCCGCCTTTCACCGTGCGCCAGACCGGGCGATCATATTGCAGCAGGCGATGGTTGCTGAAGAAGGCGACGAAGTTCTCGGCGGGGAAGTCCAGCATCTCGCTCGCCGGTGCCGACCAGATCGCGGCTCCCATCGGCGCGAGATAATCGGTCAGCAGCCTCGGGGCGAATTTGCGATCGCGAAAATATTCACCGAGGGTAACTCCGGCCAGTCTGCCCGCCGCATAATCCTCGACGCTTTGTGTGTTGAAGGTGAGGATGTCGCGGAGCATCCCAAGATATGATGGCGATAACAGGTTTCGCGGCTGCGCAAACAAACCTTGCGCGGTTTCGCGCCAGCTGCTTCCGCCACCCTTCCACTCAAACCGTCCGCGGTCCGCCGTGACCGCAAAACTCATGCAGCTTTCCACGGTCTCGATATCAAGATGCGCGAACAGCGCCGTCAGCTCCGGATAATTCAGTTCGTTGTAGACGATAAAGCCGATGTCGACCGCGAGCTGCGTTCCATCATAGTCGATGGTGACGGTGTGGCTGTGCCCGCCGGGCCTGATTTCGCGATCGTAGACGGTGACCGGATAATTTTTCGACAAGGTCCAGGCTGCGGCGTTGCCGGCAATTCCCGTTCCGATAACCGCGACGCGCATTCCGACCCCCCATCCGTTGACATGCGAGGTACGGTGCATTGCCAGCGAAGTTTCAGCAGGGAGGGTCGGTGGTGCCTGGAGCTAGTTCCCAGAATCGCCAGACAGCCGGGAGCAAGATGAAATCTTGGTAAGATTGCCGCGTGCCCGAATCACGTCGATCTGCAAGAAACCCCGGTGGAATAAGGCAAACTTTGCAAGTCCTGTCGCCCGTCGGCGCCATCACTTCAAAGGCATAGCCAGGCGCAGACAGGCAACAGGGCTGTCCGCGCGATGATCCCACGGGTAGTATGGCAATCAGGTAGCAGAGGAAGCATCACACCGGTGAACGTCTCACAGGCCGTCCCCACAAGCGCATTCTGCGAATCGGTTTGGCGGTTCTCGCAACGTCGGATGCCGGGCATCATGCCCGGCGGAGGGCGGATGTGACACGCAGACTCCCGGCTATTGCCGTCGATGGCGCGCTTCCGGGCATCCCTGGCCTCGATCGCGCGGCGAGGTGGCTTGCGGCGTTTTGCGTTGCCGCCAGTTCTGCCGGCTGCATTCTGACCAAGGATCTGCCCGATCCGGCCCTCGACATTCCCACGGGCTACAAGGCCGCGCGGTTGACCAATCCGGACGCGCCTCCGACGCTGGACTGGTGGCGCGGCTTCCGTTCGTCCGAATTGACGACGCTGATGGAAGAAGCCCAGACGGTCAATCTGGACATCGCGGCGGCTACAGCACGCTTCATTCAGGCGGACGCGCAGGCGCGCATCGCGGGCGCGGCGCTGCTGCCGAGTCTCAACGGCACAGGCCAGGAGACCTACTCCCGGACCTCAGGCTCAAGCGCCAGCGGACTGACCAATGGGGGGCGTGAAGTCGTCAACTACCAGGCCTCGCTCAGCGCCAGCTATGAGCTCGATTTCTGGGGCAAGAACCGCGAGGCCACGCAGGCGGCGGAGGAGACGGCCGTCGCCAACCGTTTCGATCGTGACGTGGTGGCGCTTACCACCCTCACCAGCGTCGCCAATGCCTATTTTCAGGTGCTTGCCTCACAGGACCGGATTCGCACCGCCGAGCATAATATAGCCAGCGCGACCCGCATCCTCGACGCCATCAAGCAACGCTTCAAAGCCGGCACAGGAACCGACCTCGACGTCGCGCAGCAGGAAGCCGTTCTCGCCAATCAAAAGGCATCGGTGCCGCCGCTGCGGCAAACCCTGGCGCAGAACGTCAATGCGCTGGCAACGCTGGTGTCGCGGCCGCCGGAAAGCGTGCGCGTCAGCGGTGGTTCACTCAATCAGATCGCGTCGCCGCGGGTAACTCCGGGTTTACCTTCGGAATTGCTGACGCAGCGTCCGGATATCAGGCGTCAGGAGGCGCAGCTCGCGTCGGCCACCGCCAATGTGGGCAACGCCCGCGCGCAGTTTTTCCCGAGCATCCAATTGACCGGGCAGGGCGGCTACCAAAGCTCGGCGCTGGTGTCGCTATTTCAGCCCCACGCCGCGTTCTTCAACGTGGTCGGCAGCCTGACGCAGCCGATCTTCGATGGCGGCCGGATCCTCGGCAATTTCGAATTCACCAAGGCGAGGCAGGATGAACTGCTGCAGACCTACCGCAAGACGGTGGTCTCGGCGTTCGCCGATGTCGACAACGCGCTGGTGTCGATTCGTCAGACCTCCGAGAAGCTGCGGCTGCAGCGCGAGGTGCTTGCCGCGTCGCGGCGGGCATTTCAATTGTCCGAACAGCAGCTTCGGGCCGGAACCGCGGACATTGTAACTGTGCTAAATACGCAATTGACGTTATTCCAGGCGGAAGATGCGCTGTGGCAGGCGCAACTCGCGCGCCTGCTCGCGGTCGTCAGCCTGTACCAGGCGCTGGGGGGCGGTTGGGAGCCGAGGATGGAGAGACCGGTCGATGCTCTTTAAGCCGGAACTGAACGAAACCGCGAAGGCGGCCGGCGAGCGCGTTGCCCGCGCGGCCTCGCGTGCGCGCCGCCGAACCGTCTCGATTACGATTACGCTGCTGATCCTCGGCGGCCTCGGCTACATCGCCTGGACAGCGATGCAGCAGAAGCAGGCCGCCAACCGCAACGCGCGTCCCGATCTCCCGGTGCCGGTGCTGGCGGCGATGCCGCGGATCCAGGACGTGCCGGTCTATCTTGATGGCGTCGGTTCGGTCCGTGCGCTCAACAATGTGTTGGTGCGTTCCCAGGTCGACGGAAAATTGATCGCGGTCAATTTCACCGAAGGACAGGACGTCAAGAAGGGCGATGTGCTCGGCGAAATCGATCCCGTGCTCTACAAGGCCCAGCTCGATCAGGCCGTCGCCAAGAAGGCGCAGGATGAAGCGCTGCTCGCAAATCAGCGCCTCGACCTGGCACGCTATCAGCAGCTTGCCGCATCCAATGCCGGCTCCAAGCAGCAGGCCGATACCCAACGCGCCACTGTCGCCCAGACGGAGGCGCTGGTGAATTCCGATCAGGCGGCGATCGACAACGCGCAGGCGATGCTCGGCTATACCAAGATCATTGCGCCGCTGTCGGGCCGCGCCGGTTTGCGGCAGGTCGATCAGGGCAACATCATTCATGCTTCGGACGTCACCGGTCTTGTGATCATAACCCAATTGCAGCCGATCGCGGTGCAGTTCAGCCTGCCGCAGCAGCAGATCGTCCGGGTCAATGCGGCCTCCGCCAAGGGTGCGCTGACCGTCGACGTATTCGGCAATGACGGCACCACGGTGGTCGATAGCGGCAAGCTGACCGGCATCGACAACCAGGTCGATCCGACCACCGGGACGCTCAAGCTCAAGGCCGAATTTCCCAACGCCAGTTTTCAGCTTTGGCCGGGCCAATTCGTCAATGTGCGGCTCAAGGTCGAAACCGTCGCGAAGGCGGTGGTTGTACCGAGCTCCGCCGTGCAGCGCGGTCCTGCGGGGACGTTCAGCTACGTCATCGGCGAGGGCGATATTGTAACGGCAAAGCCGGTTGTGGTGACGCAGCAGAACGAAACGGATGCCGTCATCGCCAGCGGCTTGTCGGCCTCCGATCGCGTGGTGACGACCGGTTTTGCCAACCTGTCCGATGGCGCCAAGGTTATCGTTGGCAGGGATGAGCAGACGCCGGCGGCCGATCTCGCGCCGCGCAAGAAACGCAGCAGCCGAGAGGGCCAAGCCAAGGACGGTCAAGCAAAGGACGGACAAGCCAAGGACGGACAAGGCGAGCGCCGCGGCAAGAAGGGCGAGCGCGGTCAGGTCGAGGGTGATCAAAAGGGTCAGACCGGACCCGCGCAGGGGGGCGAGCCGTCGGGCAGCGGAGCGAAGTCGCAGCCATGACGCCTATATTGCATATTTGAATGCCTGACTTCGCAAGCGTGAGCGCGCATCCATGAGCGTCTCGGAACCGTTCATTCGCCGGCCGATCGCGACCTCGCTGTTGGGGATCGCGCTGTTGATCGGTGGCGCGCTCGGCTATTGGGCGCTGCCGGTGTCGGCGCTGCCGCAAGTCGATTTCCCGACGGTGCAGGTGACGACGCAATTGCCGGGCGCCAGTCCCGACGTGATCGCGTCGCTGATCACAGCACCACTGGAGCGTCAGCTCGGGCAAATTCCGTCGCTGTCGTCGATGACGTCGACCAGTTCGTTCGGCGTCAGCCAGATTTCCCTGCAGTTCGATCTCAACCGCGACATCGACGGCGCCACCCAGGACGTACAGGCGGCGATCAACGCCGCTGCCGGGATCCTGCCGAGAACTCTGCCGTATCCGCCGACCTACGCCAAGGTGAACCCCGCCGACGCGCCCGTGATGACGCTGGCGCTGACGTCGGAAACGATTTCGCTGCGCGCCATGAGCGACCTTGCCGACACCATCCTGGCGCAGCGCCTCAGCCAGATTTCCGGCGTGGGAAGGGTTGCGGTGCTGGGCGGTCTCAAGCCGGCGGTGCGGGTGCAGGCCGATCTGGCGCGTCTCGCAGCCTATGGCATCGCGATGGAGGATCTGCGCAACGCGATCGCGGGCGCCAACGTCTCCGGTCCCAAGGGATCGCTCGACGGCGCGCAACAGGCCTACACCATCGCCGCCAACGATCAGATCGCGGCCGCCGAGGCCTACAAGCCGATCATCATTGCCTACCGCAACGGCGCGCCGGTCACCATCGGCGACGTCGCCGTCATCGTCGACGGGCTGGAGAACGATCGCACCGGCGGCTGGTACCAGGGCACGCCGGCCGTCATCATCGACATCCAGCGGCAGCCCGGCGCCAACGTGATCGAAGTGGTTCGCCAGATCCGCGCTGAAATTCCAAAAGTGCAGCGCGCGATCCCGGCCGGCGTCAACCTGACCGTGGTCAGCGACCGCACCGTCACCATTCGCGCCTCCGTGCATGACGTGCAGTTCACGCTGATATTGAGCGTGGTGCTGGTGACGCTGGTGGTGCTGCTGTTCCTGCGCTCTTTGCGCGCGACGCTGATCGCCGGCGTGGCGCTGCCGCTGTCGCTGATCACCAGCTTCGGCATCATGTATTTTTCAGGCTTCAGCCTCGACAATCTGTCGCTGATGGCATTGACGATCGGGACCGGCTTCGTGGTCGACGACGCCATCGTGATGATCGAGAACATCGTTCGCCACATGGAAAACGGCGAATCCGCCATGGAGGCGTCGCTGAAGGGTGCCAGCGAAATCGGCTTCACGGTGATTTCGCTGACGGTGTCGTTGATCGCCGTGTTCATCCCGCTGCTGTTCATGTCCGGACTTGTGGGGCGCATGTTCCGCGAATTCGCGCTGACCTTGACGATCGCGGTCGTGACCTCGGCGATCGTATCGCTGACCTTGACGCCGATGATGTGCTCGCGGCTGTTGAAACATGCCGGCGAGGAGTTCGTCGTTCCCGGCCTTGCCACGATCAGCCGCGGCATCGACCGCATGGTCGAATTCTATCACCGCACGCTGCTATGGGTGCTGGAGCGCCAGCGCGCGACCATGATGGTCACCTTCGCGACCATCGCCGCAACCCTGATCCTGTATGTCGTCGCTCCCAAGGGCTTCCTGCCGCTGCAGGACACGGCCTCCATCACCGCGGTGACCGAGGCCGGTCCCGACGTTTCCTTTGCGGAAATGCAAAGCCGCCAGACCCAGGCCGCCAGCGCGATCAAGGCTGACCCGGATGTGACCGGCGTCGTCTCCGTGATCGGCGCGGGTTCGGTCAACCCCACCACCAATGTCGGCCGCCTGGTGATGACGCTGAAACCGCGCGGCGAACGGCGCGACGATGTGTCCGCCGTCATCGCGCGCCTGAAGCAGCGCACGGCGTCGATCCCGGGCATGACGATCTACTTTCAGCCGGTGCAGGATGTGCAGATCTCGACCCAGTCCAGCCGCTCGCAATATCAGTATACGCTGACGGGCACCGACTCGGCGCAGGTCTCGCTCTGGGCCAACAATCTGGTCGCCGAACTGCGCCGCGATTCCCTGTTTCGTGACGTCTCTTCCGAAGCCCAGGACGGCGGCCTGCGCGCGGCGCTCGACATCAATCGCCAGCGCGCGGGGCAACTCGGCGTCAACATCCAGGGCGTCAACGACACCCTGAACGACGCCTTCGCGCAGCGGCAGATTTCGACCATTTACGGACAGGCCAACCAGTATCGCGTGGTGCTGGAAGCCTTGCCGATGTACCAGCGCGACCCATCCATCCTCGACAAGCTCTATCTGCCGGGCGCGCTCGGCGCACAGGTGCCGCTGTCCGCCGTGGCCACGTTGACCCGCACCACCGCACCGCTGGCGATTTCGCATCAGGCGCAGTTTCCGGCGGTGTCGCTGAGCTTCAATCTCGCGCCAGATGCTGCGCTCGGCGACGCCGTCGATGCCGTCAGGACCATCGAAACCCGCATCGGCATGCCCGGCAGCATCGTCGGCGTCTTTGCCGGCGACGCCGCCGAATTCTCCAAATCGCTGGCGGGACAACCGTGGCTGATCCTGGCCGCGCT
>Ga0137403_10009209_pt1 | contig 10988 bp, 8 predicted proteins | sample CZOMad2_1_16fung_FD_122057 | JGI IMG/M metagenome (GOLD analysis project Ga0137403, IMG submission 122057) | Vadose zone soil fungal communities from Angelo Coast Range Reserve, California, USA - CZOMad2_1_16fungal (Hybrid Assembly) | ecosystem: Environmental > Terrestrial > Soil > Vadose zone...
GTCATCGCCGTTCTTCGGGCGAATGTACGTTTCCTGGAACGACTTTAATGTGAATGGGGGCGCTCTCTTCGTCACCTACTCCAGCGATAACGGAACCACCTGGCACGCCCCGATATCGGTCAACCCCTCCTTCGTTCGTGACATCCAGATCACTGCCGACAAGGTCACGGGCGATGTGTACCTCGCCGCCATGAACGAGAACGGTGGCAACGGCAACTTTAGTCGGAACAACCTTATGTACAGGTCCACCGACGGCGGTAACACTTGGACCAACACCTACACAGGGCCCACCTTCCAAGGCGCGCACCGCACCAATTCGGGCTATTTCGCCTGCATGTACAACAGCCCGGCCTACTGGCGACACATGGGCTGGGGTGAGCCTGCGGCCTACAACCACGTAGTCAGTTTAGTCTATGCCGCCAGCAACACCGGCAACGGCGATCCCGGCGACGTGTTCTACGTTCGTTCCACTGACAGCGGGGTGAGCTTCGGCGCGCCATTCCAGTTAAACAGCAACACCGAACCCACTAAAGCGCAGTGGCAACCCAACCTTTCGGTCAGCGACGCGGGCACGCTTTTCGCCACCTGGTATGACGAGACACCGCGGGTAGCGGCCAGTTGCCAGCCCTCGAGTCCCAGCACCCCCTGCTACCAGATGCATTCGCGCAAGTCCAACGACAACGGCGTGACCTGGTTGGATGACGATACCCTCTCGGACGTAGCCAGCCCCCTGCCGCTGCAACCCGACCCGGGTATCCAACCGCTCTATGTGGGCGACTACGACTACGGCTCCTCGATCCTCACCAAGCACGTGACTTCATGGGTGGACGGGCGCAACCCTATCAACGGCGCCTCCCAGCAGGATGCCTTCACCGACAGAGAGCTGGTGGGTTTTGCCGTGACCACCACGGATCCCGCTTGCAACAGCATTATCAACACGCAGCCGGTGGACTTTATTATCAACCTGAGCGACCCGGTCGATCCGGCAACTGTTCAGGCAACGGATTTCACGGTGAACGGAACTGCGGCGACTTCGTTTGTTTTAAGCAACGGCAATGCAACGATCACCTTCCACTTCAACAGCTCGCCTGTGGTCACACAGGGCCCGCAGGCGATGCATATCCCGGCAAACGCGTTCAACCGTGCTTCGGACAACCAGGGGAACTTCGAATTCATGTGCGACTTCTGTTACGCCATAACGCAGCTACAGGTGACTACCACCAACCCGCCTGTCGGCGGCACGTTCTCACCGCCAGCGCCAGGCGACTATCAATATGACGTGAACTTCAACCAGGCTGTTGATACAGCGTCAGTCCAGACGAGCGATCTGACCCTGACCGGCAGTGTTGGCGGCAGTGTGACCGCGGTCAGCGTGGTCAACGGCAACACGACTGCCCGGTTCACGGTGCATTTCAATTTCGGAGGCAGCGTGACGGCGAGCATTGGGGCCGGGGCGATCACTGCTGTAGGATGCAATCCTAACACGGCCTTCTCAGGGAACTACACAGTAGAGGGTTGCCCGCCTCAAGACCATTATGACATAGCGCAAATAGGCGGCAGCATCGAGCCAGGCACGACGGACATCGGCAATCACACCGACGATGGGACAACCTTTGTCCCTATACCGTGGGGCTCCTACACGTTGTATGACCAGACCTTTACCGGCGTGAACGTCAGCTCCAACGGCAACGCCCAGTTCGTGACCACGGATATCCAGTGGGTTAACTCCTGCCCGCTGCCGTGGATCACCCACGACTACAGCGTCTTCCCATACTGGGACGACCAGCGCACCGATGCAAACCCGGGCTGCGCGGGTTTCCCTGGCGGGACCTGCGGCATCTTCACCTCGGTGACCGGCAGCGCGCCGAATCGTATCCTGAACATTGAATGGCGCACCGTCTATTTCAGCAACACCAGCCAGACGGCCAACCACGAGCTGAGGTTGTACGAGGGGCAGACACGCTTCGATGTGATCTACGGCGCGGTGGCTCAGAGCAATACCAGCGCCACAGCGGGAGTGCAGAAGAACGACACCGCCTTTGACCAGTACTTCTGCAACGGCTCAGGTGGTGGAGCTACTGGCGGGCAAAGCTACATCCTGCAGAGCTGCGGAACACCGACTCCAACACCCACGCCTAGCCCAAGTGCAACGCCTACTGCTACTGCTACTGCAACGCCTACGGCTACGGCTACCGCCACGGCGACACCGACTGCTACGGCGACTCCAACCGCTACGGCCACGGCGACACCGACTGCAACTGCCACTGCAACGCCAACGGCAACTGCGACAGCGACGCCGACACCCACGCCGGGGCAGATCACGCTGCAGGCGCGCGGCTACAAAGTGCACGGTCTGCAAACGGTGGACCTCTTCTGGAATGGAGCCGGCTCGGCTAACGTCGACATCTATCGCAACGGCGTGTTGATAGCGACCGTGCCGAACCAAGGGGGTTTCTATACCGATCACATCAACCACACTGGCAGGGGAACCTATACGTATAGAGTGTGCGAAGCGGGCACTGGGAACTGCTCTAACCAGGTCACAGTGAGGTTTGGCAGGGGATAGCCGTAAGTAAGAAGCACTAAATCCAATCTACGCGGCGCCGCGCAAACGGCGCCGCGTAAAACAATCCTATGACTAACAATTCAAATCGCAGATTCGTTCCGTCGCGGTTGCGCCGGATTGCTTGTTCATTGTTTATCGTTGCAGCAGCCGCAGCTGCGATAGGCGCGGTCGGTTCCTCGCGCGCCGTCAGCGATGACGCCTCCGTCCAAAATACCATCCCTCTTGCGAAAAAGATTGCCCCTTGGGTAGTCGAGCACACCGCTAACGGTCAGCAGGCTGAATTCTTAGTTGTGCTGGCTGATCAGGCAGACCTGAGCCCTGCTACCGCTTTGAACACCAAGGCTGAAAAGGGCCGCTTCGTCCATGACGCGCTATGGAACAAGGCCCAGACCACGCAGGGGCCGATCCTGCAATGGCTGCGCGAACGCGGCATCGAGCATAGCTCCTTCCATATCGTTAACGCAATTTTAGTAAAGGGCAGCCGGGAGAACGCCGAGGCATTGGCCAGCCGGCCAGATGTGGCGCGGGTAGAAGGCAACCCCGTCATTCAAAATCCGCTTCCTGAAGCGGTTGAAGGGCCTGTGCAACCTGATGCTCCGGTGGCGATCGAACCTGGGATCAGTTACACGCACGCGCCGGATGTATGGGCGCTCGGCTTGACCGGGCAGCAGATTGTCGTTGCCAGCGCAGACACCGGCGTGCGCTGGACGCACAATGCGCTCAAGCCACACTATCGCGGCTGGGACGGGGTGGTTGCCGACCACGATTACAACTGGCACGACTCCATTCATAACAGCGTCGGCAACCCTTGCGGGAACGATTCGACATTCCCTTGCGATGATTTCTTTCACGGCTCTCACACCACCGGCACAGCGATCGGTGACGACGGCATGGGTAACCAGATTGGGATGGCGCCCGGCGCAAAGTGGATCGGTTGCCGCAACATGGACGTGGGCAACGGTACTCCCGCCAGATACATCGAGTGCATGCAGTGGTTCCTTGCGCCTACCCGGATCGGCGGTGGCGACCCCGACCCGACCAAAGCGCCTGACATTACCATCAATTCCTGGGGTTGTCCGCCTTCGGAAGGTTGTTCGGTTGACACGTTGCAAGCTGCTGTGGAAGCTCAGGCAGCCGCTGGCATCATGATGGTCGTCGCGGCTGGTAACTCCGGCTCGGCTTGTTCCACTGTGGTAGATCCGCCGTCGTTCTATGCGGCATCTTATACCGTGGGGGCATTGAACACTGGAAGCGATACCATCGCCTCCTTTAGCAGCCGCGGACCGGTTACTATCGACGGAAGCGGCCGGATAAAGCCTGATATAGCCGCTCCGGGCACAAGCACGCGCTCGGCCAGCAACAGCAGCGACACTGCCTATGCGATTGCCAGCGGCACGTCCATGGCCACTCCCCACATCTCTGGCGCTTTGGCGCTACTATGGTCGGCCCATCCGGAGTTGCGCCATCAGATTACCGCCAGTCGTGATGCCTTGAATAACACGGCTGTTCATATCGCCTCGACCCAATGCGGCGCTGCGGGTCCTCCAAACAGCGTCTATGGCTGGGGCCGGGTTGATATCGCCGCCGCGGTAGGCGGGCCGTCGCCAACACCCACACCCACGCCCACATCCACGCCTTCGTGTCCGCCATTTTTCACCGAGAACTTCGACGGCGTCACTCCACCAGCCCTGCCTCCAGACTGGCTGGCCACCAATATCATCAATCCAGACAACATATTCTGGATTACCTCAAATTCCGGAACTCCGACGCCGCCTGCCGATTCAGCGCCTAATGCGGCGTTCGTTAATGATCCGGCACTGCGCAGCGACAAGGAATTGGACTCGCCGACGATAACCTATGGTGCCGGTGCGCAGTTGATCTTCAGGCAGAACTACGACCTTGAGCAGAGCAGCGCCACAGTTGCGTTTGACAACGGACTTCTGGAGATTTCCATCAACGGCGGTGCGTTTAATGACATCGTTCTGGCTGGAGGCAGCTTTGCCACGGGCGGATACGATCACACCTCGATCAGTACCGGGTTCCAGAACCCGTGCAGCCAGCAGTATGGCGACGCCAAGCCGAACTGGAGCGGCATTTCCAATGCCGGCGCGGGCGGTTTTCAAACCGTGCAGGTTAATCTCCCTGCATCTGGAGTAGGTCAACCAGTTAAGTTCCGCTGGAGGATGTGCTCGGACACTTCGGTGACGCACGCAGGCTGGCGAGTGGACAATGTCAGCATCGCTGAAACGACCTGCCCGACGCCAACACCAACGGCAACGGCAACGCCAACCCCGACGCCCACGTCGACGCCGACTCCAATTCCTACATCTACGCCTACACCTACACCAACCACGACACCAACACCTACGCCGACTGCAACGCCTACGCCTACATCCACACCGGTACAGATCACGCTGCACGCGCGTGGTTACAAAGTGCACGGCCTGCAAACGGTGGACCTCTTCTGGAGTGGGCCGACCTCGGGTTCCATCGACATCTATCGCAACGGCGCGTTGATAGCGACCGTGCCGAACCAAGGTGGTTTCTATACCGATCACATCAACCGCACTGGCAGGGGGACCTATACGTATAGAGTGTGCGAAGCGGGCACTGGGAACTGTTCGAACCAGGTCACGGTGACGTTTGGCAGTGGATAACTCCCCGTAGCAAGCAGGTTCGATTCATTGGAAAGATCCCACCTTAACTCATAAGCTAATAACAACGCAAAATCGGAGGACCAATAAATGCTAAAAAGAGCATTGATCAGTTTCGCGCTCCCGGTAGTTCTACTGCTCGGCAGCGAGACAGGAAATCACGCAGCTCAATCCGCCACGGGACCGATTCGCAGCGCTGAACTTAAACAGACAAATTCACAGAGCGGCACTCTTCAAAAGATGATCATGGCGACTGGCAGCGTCACCATGAAACTCGATTTCAATCAACCTCATCGAATCAACTCAATGGCGGAGGAACCCGTCACGGCCTCCTCGCGAAATATTTCGGAGCTGCGCTTTGCCGCGGCAGCCAACTCTTTTTTTCCGATTCTTGTTTTTAACGATCTGTTGCGTGGGCCCGAGCCAGGATCGATCGCGCTGGTCCCGCAAAGCCCTGCGCCGGCCGGGACCAACGCCTCCGGCTACAGTACGCTCCCGGCACCGTTAATCGCATCGCTCAAGCAACTCGTGATAGAAAAACTTTCGACCGGCGAAGGATTTGATCTCGCTGTACGCGACGGCAACACGGGATTCATCTTTTTCAACATCGAAGGCCACGAGTACGCCTACGATGCCGATGCGCAGCTGCTTACCATTGCAGGAGGAAGACTTCTTCTTTCCAACGAGTTTGCCAACGCCTTAGGTCGCCCGTCAGACGCGGGCACACAGATGGGAAAGATCTCCATCGGAGCGACGATGCAACCGATCGAGATCAAGCAAGTGGTTAATGGCGAAGTGAAATCGGCGGTATTGCCAGCGCTGCGGGAACCGAACATTGGAACTACTCCTGGTCCTGATGTCATCGTTGGGGACCTCTCTGGGCTGGCGCAATTTGGGAGCGCCGGCACCCGGGTCGGCCTGGCGGTGGGAACAGACTCCTGTAACGCTGGAACCGTGGACTTGGACTGGTTTGCGCTGCCAGACAACGATCATCCGGTCATTCCACAAAATCTCTATAGGATGAGCGGCGGCGGCAGTAACAACGAACGCTTTGAACAAATTGGCCAATCGTCGTGCAAACATGCGTTTACCGCACTAACTCAGAATCTCTGCGCCTTTGGCTGTAACGGCGTGGGCGGCTCTCATCTTGGCTCCGGCTGTTCGGACCCCTATAGCGCCAGTCTTAACTCCGGGCCAAACCTGGGGTCGCGCGCTTGGATCAATGCGTTCACCGGTTTTTTCCCGCGGGGAGATTCGCCGACTCCTCCTAACAACCACAGCGGCCACGTGCATGACGGAACATCGCACCGGATTCTTGTGGAGATGGATGACTTGAACCCAACGTTGAACCAGGGAGCGACCTATTTTGCCGAAGCGCAGTATGTCACTCCGCATGAATACCAGTGGTGCCTGACGCATCCGGGGGAATGCAACATGTATAACAACGCATCATACCGGCAGTATAGCGTCAGCGGTGGACCGACCAACTTCACATTCTCACCTGTCGGCAGTACCGTGCGAATGCGGCCTGCGATTATGGCTTGGACTGGCGCTGGCGCCACAGTCACTCAAATCGAGCCCGACCCGGGTAATGACGGCATTTGGTTTGTGGGCTACAAAGTGACCAACCCAGCGGCCGGCGTATGGCACTATGAATACGCGCTGTATAACCAGAACCTGGATCGCGGCATTCAGTCCATAAACGTGCCTGTGGAGCCCGGGGTCAACATCAGCAATATCGGATTTCACGCGCCACCCCAGCATCCCGCTTGGCTAAACGACGGCACGTTTATGGACCAGGGCTATAGCAGCACGCCTTGGACTGTTACGCAGACTGCCGGTTCCATAATGTGGAATACGGAAACCTTTGCGCAGAATCAGAACGCCAATGCGATTCGCTGGGGGACAATGTATACATTCCGATTTGACGCTGACCAGCCGCCGCAAAGTGTGAACGCAACAGTAGATTACTTTAAGACCGGCGCGCCCATGTCGGTTCAAATCCAGGCCCCTGGCGCGGGAGGCCCAACACCGACGCCAACACCTACTCCGACTCCTACCTCAACGCCGACGCCAACAGCGACTCCGACACCAACGCCCACGCCGACTATTACGCCAACGCCTGCGCCTACTCCCACACCGGGGCAGATTACGCTCAGTGCGCGCGGCTACAAAGTGCAGGGGCGGCAGGCCGTGGATCTCTCCTGGGCCGGAGCGACCTCGAACAACATCGACATTTACCGTAACGGCCTGCCAATCGTCACGGTGTCGAACATCCCTGGTTTCTACACCGACCATATCGGCATCCGTGGCAGTGGGAGCTACACTTATAAAGTCTGCGAAGCTGGCACTCAAAATTGTTCTAACGAGGTCACAGTAAGGTTCGGCGGCGGCGGGTGAGGGCGCCTTGCAGCTCAGACGCCACAGGTCTGTTGTAGCCGGGGATCCCTGACTTCGGCTAGCGCAGTCCCAAACTCTGAACGCTTTTCGCGATCAAGCCCTTTGCGCCTGCGTGTCTTCTGGAAGAGCAGCTCGACGACTTCGCTAAATCGATACTTGCTTCCTCTCGCGTATTAAAACGGCGAATGCCGCCTCAAGACTTTTTCCGAAAGTCACAATGCCGCCTTCGTGCCCGGCCATCACGAAAATGTCTCTGCTTCGCCTGCAGATCAAATCGAGCCGAACGCGAACTCCGGCTTTCAGTCTGACTTCTGCAAGTTGGGCGTTGAGCGTTGGACGTTGGGCGTTTGCCTTTTCATGCCGTACGATCGTCGCTACATCCATCGCTTGACTTAGAAATATGAGCGGGATGTAATAGGCCAGCTATGAAACCGATCCTAGCAATATCGATCCTGTTCGCGGCTGTTTCGTCTTTGCTGGCGAAGGAAGAGTCAGCGCCACTACCGCCGCCAGTGAGTGATAAAATCTACACCTTTCAGCAGATCGAAAAGCAAAAGGCGCAATTGAAAGACAAAGTCATTCGGATCGAGATTGAGTCACTTGTTGCCGGCCCGGGCGATACTCTCGCCGACGACACGCAGCGTTACATCGTCGAAGATACGTCCAAGGGCGTCGCGCCCTTTGGCCAGATCGCTTTTCCGCAAGAAGCTTTGGAGAAAATGAGGCGCAAGGGCCCCTTCACCGTTTACGCTCGTGTTCACGTTTTCCCTGAGAAAAAAGCGGCCGCGCTTTGTGTGGCGCTCGGAACGCACGTCGCGGTACAAAACGGGAAAGCGACGTATTCTTGGTGAGTCTTCGGCCTGCGCTTCTTAATTGAAACTCGCTCGCCTCCCGACTTTGACTCATGTGCTCCCGCTCACTTGAAACTCGCTCCTTCCCCAACTCGCTCGCTGCTTCCCTCGCAGTTTTACCTTCTATGTCGCTTTTCCCAAAAGCTCCATTGATCAGTTGCTAGATATAAGAGACTGCTCAGCGCAATGTAGATCTCCCTTGTGCTCGGGCTGGTTTATCTGATCTCGGATTCCGGGCTCCAAAAAAATCTAATCGGGCTGCAACGGACGCGAAGCAACGGCCAGGCTTTCAAACCAGGAATCCAGGAATCGAGGAAAGGGATTGCCGAGATAGAAGGTACAGCGACGAAGGTAGGAGCGAGCGAGTGCAGGCAACGAGCGAGTTTCAATTGCTGCTGACCTATTCGACAAGCTCCCGCCACGGCGGGCAGGCGAAGGCAGGCTCCGCCGCGCCGCTCGCGCAGTTTTTTGCAAGTGGAGCGTCGCACTCCGAAAGCGTGCGGAGCTACAACTTGCTCAGCTCATGCATCGTAAGCGGCTTACGATACATGCGGGTAAACGCAGCAGTTCGCCGCGATCGCAGCCGATTTAAACAAATAACAAGCACTAACGTCGGCTGAGCTGCGAACTATTGGTATGGCAGGGAAAAAAACCATGCACCCACGGCGGTCGCTCCGGCCACAAGCGCCTCCGGCGCGGCCCGGAGAAAATATCCAGATCGGCGGAGCCAAAGTAGGAGTGAAAAGCGGCGCGCAAAAATCTGATACTACCCGCGCGAAACGGCGCTCGGCGGGCACGCGGTGACCTGACTCACTGCGCAGAAACGCGGGGCGCAGATCTGCTCGGGCTGGTTTATCTGATCTCGGAGAAGGATCTAATCAGGAACCCAGGAAATCAGGTAAGGGCAGAATGCAGCCGGGGAATTGTAGGTACTCGGGTTGAGAGCTGATCGTTGAGAGCGTAAAGCTCCGTGAGAGCCACGCTCCTTTACGGAGTTGAGCTAATGGGCCGCAGTCATCGCCGGCTCCGAAATGTTGAAACTCGCTCGTTGCCCACACTTACTCATTGCTTCCCTCGCAACTTTACCTTCTATGTCTCTCATCCCATTCGTTCCATTCACGAGCAGGCTGGCTACAGCGAAGCGTCGACGATCGGAGATCGCCGCTACCCGCCTTCGTCCGATTGTCCCGGAGACTTCCACCTACGTTCGACTTCGGCGTGACAAGACGGCGTGGCAAGCAGCAAGCGATGACAGCTCACCCGGCATGGCGGGCAGGCTCTGCCCTGGCTAAAGCCTTGGGGTTTTCGCGCTGGCAACATCACTCAGCGGCCGTTGTCCCGGTAAAGAGCCAGATGCCTGGTACGTTCGTCGCGCGTCAGCCGCAGGTGAACATCCGGCGTTTGCCTTCGGGCCGCAGCGCGAAACTTCCTGAAAAGTGCGGTACGATTCGTTGAAGTTCTGTGCTGCATGTAGTAAAGCGCGCAGTTTTGAGTCAATGTTGGTTCCATATGTTAATTCTCCGTCTATTTGCCCCGGCGGCGGATTGACGCTGGCGCTGATGCCTGAGGAATTTCCATCGAGGCGCGCGATATACGCATTCACCAGCGCCACGAAAGTTATCCCTGAGACCGCATTGCCGCCCGACAAGTCCTCGATCAATTTCTCAAGCTCATCTTTGTGAGCAGAGATGGCATTCATGATGCGGTTTTGTGTGCAGAGAGAAGGGGCCGCACACCTGCGCGATCGATTGACACTGCGCTATTAGCTCGACCATACACCCGCAACTGCGATTACCTAATAATTAATGCAGTTTCTTTAAGGCATTCCTTTTCAGTCAGGGAAGTTTGCCGATGCGGGCAAACTTTATTCGCAAATCGCCGCTCAAAATCCCAAGGCTTATTCGCTCTGCGTCGCTGGATATGGGAGACTGCTCAGCGCAACGTCGGTCTCCCTGCTGTCTCGGAATGGTTTATCTGATCTCGGAGAAGAATCTAATCAGGAACCCAGGAATCCAGGAATCGAGGAAAGGGATTGCCGAGATAGAAGGTAAAGCGACGAGGGTAGGAGCGAGCGAGCGCGGGATCAAATCCATTTTCCGACGGTCAGTTCCCTGCCATATTCTTTTGGTCGTGAGCAGCGTTGTATCGCAAGATCCTGAAATTCTGGGCGGCGAGCCGGTTTTCACTGGTACGCGCGTGCCGGTCAAGAGTTTGTTCGATCATTTGCAGGCGGGTGATTCGATCGAGCAATTCCTTGAGGGATTCCCGAGCGTAAGACGCGAGCAGGTGATCGCTCTCTTGGAAGAAGCGCGAGAACATGCACTCTCTGCGTCCTGGATGCGCCTTCCCTAGACAGCGTGAGCGATCCAGTCGGCGGTTACACAGCGCCGCTATACGTGCACTAACAATCGCACTTGCCGCAATTGCATGCCCCACCGTTGTTCATCGGGCAATTTTTGCCGCTCGTCTTGCAAGCAGGTTGATCTGCCGCAAATCCAATCGCGCAAATCATCGCTG
>Ga0137403_10009210_pt1 | contig 10988 bp, 10 predicted proteins | sample CZOMad2_1_16fung_FD_122057 | JGI IMG/M metagenome (GOLD analysis project Ga0137403, IMG submission 122057) | Vadose zone soil fungal communities from Angelo Coast Range Reserve, California, USA - CZOMad2_1_16fungal (Hybrid Assembly) | ecosystem: Environmental > Terrestrial > Soil > Vadose zone...
AGTCACATTTTCCGGAAGAACCAATACCTCAGGGGCAAGGCTTAAGGAAAAGGGGCGAGCTTCAGGAACATTCTTAATCGGCGGCGCCACGAACACCAGGCCGCTGCAGGTTGAGGTGCTCAGAGAGTTCTATTTTGAGGCAGGCGAACTTTCGGTGCCGCCCAAATAACCGATCATCGAAGAAAAAGAAAACCGGATGGGGAGATTAGAAAGTTTTTTACAGCTTTGCACAAAAGTCGTCGGGTCTTTCGTTGTGAAGTGGACATAACGTTACAGAACCGCGAGCGGTAGCGAGCGGGATCAGGGCTCAAGCTGAGCGATTCGGCTGTACCCTCAGAAACTCTGACTTGATTGAGACCGTTGAGTCTTTATCCCGCTCGCTACTGCTCGCGGTTCTGTAACGCGGACGCGTTCCAGTCGATCAGCGAACTCGCCACTCGCCTTTTTGCAGAGCTGCTTTTTACAGCTCCTGTCGCCCCGGATCAATCTATGCGGCCTGGCCCGGACTGCTAATTTGATTTAACCGGCGCGCCCGATTCTTTCCACGCCTTCCAGCCGCCGGCCATGGACCAGACGTTCGTGTAGCCCATGTTCTGCAAAACGTCCGCGGCCAGAGCGGATCGATATCCGCCGCCACAATAAAGAATCAACGCAGTCGATTTGTCGGGCACTGTCGCCTCAATGTCACGCTCGATGATTCCCTTGCCCAGATGAATTGCGGCCGCGGCGTGGGCTTCGTTCCACTCGTTGTCTTCGCGGACATCGATCAGCACCGCGTTCGGGTCGGCCCCAATTCGCGCGCGCGTGTCTTCCACGGAAACTTCATTGATGCGGCTCTTGGCATCGTTAACAATTTTTAGAAAGCCTTCGGAATGTTTCATGGTTAGCGACCTTTCGATTAAGCGCGGTTTTGTCGTCCCGTAGGGACGAAATATTTATAGATCCACCGCCATCGCCTGATCCAAGCTCCGTAGGAGCGTCATGTCGCTCCTACGGAGCTAATGATTCTAAATGGACTGGTTACTATAAATATTGGGCTCCTACGGAGCCAAGAACCTTGAGTTTTATGCCCACCGTTGGTTAAGGCTCAATTGGCTCAATCAAGCGCGAGCGATTATAATGCGAGTCTTTCAAATGATCTAAAACGTAGCGCAAGTGCATACGCAATCCCGAGAAGTCGGGATTGCGCTACAACGGAGAGGAATCTTCCAAAATTGGCTAACGAACAATTTGATGTAACGGTAATCGGCAGCGGACCCGGCGGCTATGTCGCCGCAATTCGCGCCGGACAATTGGGATTGAAAGTCGCGATTGTCGAGAAAGACAAACGGCTGGGCGGCACCTGTACCCTGCGCGGCTGCATCCCGACCAAACAGCTGCTTCAGTCCGCACATATTTATGAACAGATGCAGCACGCCGCCGATTTTGGCGTCCAGGCGAGCGGCATTCAACTCGCTTTCGCCGACGTGCAAAAGCGCAAAGACAAAGTCGTGATGAAGAACTCGAAAGGCATCGAGTTCCTGATGAAGAAAAACAAGGCCACAGTTTTCAAAGGCACTGCCAAACTCGCGTTGCCCGGCAAGGTCGAAGTCACTGCCGAAGATGGCAGCAAGCAAACGATCCAAACGAAGAACATCATCATCGCGACCGGATCAGTCGTGCGTCCGATTCCCGGATTCGACACTGACGGCCAGCACGTCGTTAACAGCGATCACATTCTCGAGCTGACTGAAATACCAACGTCACTAATCGTCATGGGCGCCGGCGCGGTCGGCGTTGAATTCGCCTCGGTCTATTCACGCTTCGGCGCCGAGACAACGATCGTTGAACTGCTGCCAAGATTAGTCCCGCTCGAAGATGAAGAGGTTTCCGCTGAACTCGCCAAATCATTTCGCAAACGCGGAATCAAATCTCAGGTCGATACCAAACTTGAAAAGCTCGAGAAGACTGACACCGGCGTGGTCGTCACCGGCAAGACTTCCAAAGGCGAAGACGTGAAGTTGGAAGCGGAGATGCTTTTGGTCGCCGTCGGCCGCATGCCTTTCACTGAAGGCCTCGGTCTGGAAGGCACCAAGATCAAGGTTGAAAAAGGCTTTATCAAAGTTGACGAATTCCAACAGACAGACGAGAAAGGCGTGTACGCGATCGGCGACGTCGTGCCGACGCCTCTGCTCGCGCACCTGGCTTCGAAAGAAGGGATTGTCGCCGTCGAACATCTCGCGGGAAAAAATCCGCGCCCAATTAACTTACGGCTGGTTCCGAACTGCACCTACTGCGATCCCGAAGTCGCTTCAGTTGGTTTGACTGAAGCGAAAGCAAAAGAAGCCGGCTATGACGTCAAAGTCGGCAAGTTTCCTTTTTCAGCATCAGGCAAGGCGCGCATTCTTGGCGAAGAAGAAGGCTTCGTGAAAGTCGTTGCCGAGAAGAAATACGACGAGGTGCTGGGCGTGCACATCATCGGGCCGCATGCAACTGAATTGATCGCAGAAGCGTGTGTGGCGATGCAGCTGGAATCAACCGCTGAAGAGTTGGGCAACACCATGCACGCGCACCCGACTGTTTCCGAAGCCGTGATGGAAGCAGCCGAAGGCGTGCACGACAAGACGATTCACATTTGATTTCCTGTTCCTCTGTGCCCTCTGTGGTAAATGTTTTCCTGGGAAGATTAACCACAGAGGACACAGAGAAGACGATCGCAATGGCAGATCCAAAACAACAAACTCGAAAGGGCGGCCCGCGCCGCCGCCGTCCCGCCTTTGAAATGCGCATCAGCACGAAGTATGCGCCGCGCAAGGTGGCGGAGGGTCAACCACTTTCGTGCATCAGTGACACCTCGCTCAAACCCGATCAATTGCTCGAGCTTTATCGCTATCTGAAGCTCACGCGTCTGGTCGAAGAGCGCATCGTCAATCTCTATCGACAAACAAAAGTAGTGGGCGGGGTCTATCGATCTCTGGGCCAGGAAGCGACCGCCGTCGGATCGGCTTATGCTTTGCGACCGGATGATTTCATCACGCCGATCATTCGCGATCTCGGGGCTGTGTTCGTCAAAGGAATTCGCCCGCGCGAAATTTTTGCGCAGTACATGGCGAAAGCCTGGGGGCCGTCAGGCGGAAAAGATCTCAACGTGCACTTCGGCTATATGGACAAAGGTTTCATTGGTCCAATTTCGCATCTCGGCGACATGATTCCGGTAATGACGGGAATTCTGCTAGGCGGGCGCATGCAGAAGAAAGACATCGTCGGCCTGGCTTACATCGGTGATGGGGGCGCGAGCACCGGAGCCTTTTATGAAGGCATGAATTTTGCCGCGGTACAGCGTCTGCCGCTGATCGTGATCGTTGAATCCAACCATTACGCGTACTCGACGCCGACGAGTATGCAGACGGCCGTACGCAACCTGGCGGAGAAAGCCGCAGCCTTCGGCATTCCTGGTTACATTGTCGATGGCAATGATGTCATCGCCTGTTATGAGGTCACGAGCCAGGCAATGAAACATGCGCGCGCCGGCCATGGTGCGGTTTTGATCGAAGCCAAGACTTATCGCCGCAAGGGTCACGCCGAACACGACGATCAGCGTTATGTTCCCGAAGGCGAGATCGAGTACTGGGAAAAGCAGAACGATCCGATCGATCGCTTTGAAAGATTCCTGCTCGATCAGAAGATTGCGGCCAAAGAAAAGCTGGGTGAAATCACCGCCGATGTGATGCGCGAGATCAATGAAGACTCAGACTGGGCGGAAAGCTCGCCGATGCCTGAACCTGAAACAGCTGTCTACGGAGTCTTTGATAACTCGATCGTACCGCCGGCGTTTCGACCGAAAGTTTTGGAATCGTGAGCTTTGTTAGAAGCTGGGCGTTGATGTCCGCTTAAGATAGAACCTTCGCATGCAACCTGTTAGCAGGAACGATTCAACGAGCCAGCGTAGCTGGCGGCAGAATTTAGCGCAGGGTGTAGCGAGCGCAGCGAGCGGAACCCTGGGTAAACGCCCCATTTCTTGTTCAGACCGCTTACGAGTCATTTTTTTCCGTATACCCTGGGCGGCACTTCGCTTCACTTCGTTTCGCTCCACTTCCACCCCAGCGGGGCTGCCCCGCTGGGGACCCCGGGCTTGCCCTGGGCTAAACTCTGCCGCCGGCTACGCCGGCTCGTTGAGCTTGGTTTTGTTATCGCTCACTATTGCCTGCGCTAAGAAAGAACCGCAGAACAAGACAACTGGTGCGCCACCAACAACATCTGTGTCAGCCGACAATTATCCGAGCCTCGCGGCCCAGGCTCAGGAGATGAGCGATGCTTTTGCGCGAAAAGATTATCAACGCTTTGTGGATCTGACTTATCCGAAAGTGATCGAGATGGCCGGCGGACGTGACAAAATGCTGTCGAGCATGACGCAACAGATAAAAGAGATGGAAGCGGAAGGTGTGGTGATGCTTTCGTCGTCGTCGGGCGCTCCGACCCAATTCGTACGTGACTCCGGATCGATCTACGCGTTGTTGCCGATGACGATAAAGGCCAAAGCCAAGGACGGAATTTTTCAGTCGGAGGGCAGCACGATCGCCGTGTCGTCAGACGGCGGCGCCAACTGGACGTTCGTCGATGCGAGCGGGAAGGACCACAGCGAGCTAAAGGCGATTCTTCCCAATGTCGCGGACCGGCTGAACCTGCCGCCTGAGAAAAAGCCGGTAAAGATCGCCAACAACTAGCAAAACGTTATGTCAACCGCACTCAAAAAAGAACGCAAACTCGAACGTCCACCACGTGGCGGTATGAGTACGATGGTCGAGGCTATCCGGCAGGGCATTTGGGAAGAGATGGAGCGTGACCCGACTGTTTTTCTGATCGGCGAAGACGTCGGCGCCTATGGCGGCGCCTTCAAAGTCACCGAAGGCATCATCGATCACTTTGGCAAAGAACGCGTGGTGGATACGCCGATTTCCGAAGCTGCAATCGTCGGCGCGGCTTGCGGCGCAGCCTTGATGGGAATGAAGCCGGTGGCCGAGTTTCAATTCATCGATTTCATCTCATGCGGTTTCGATTTGCTGACTAACTATGCCGCGAAATGTCGTTATCGCTGGGGCGCCAACATCCCGGCAGTCTTTCGCGGGCCCTGCGGCTCAGGGGTGCGCTCGGGTCCGTTCCATTCGCTCAACGCCGAATCTTTTTTTCTTAACACTGCGGGTTTGAAGATTGTCGAGCCTGCGACTGCCTACGACGCCAAAGGATTGATCAAGGCCGCGATTCGCGATCCTGATCCGGTCCTTTATTTCGAGCACAAAAAACTTTATCGCATGCCGCGACTGCGCGAAGAACTTCCGGAAGACGACTACATTGTAGAGATCGGAAAAGCTCGGACGGCGCGCGCAGGCCGCGATGTTTCGATCATTACTTTCGGCGCCCAGGTTCTGACCGCGCTCGATGCGGCGGAAGAACTTGAGAAAGAGGGATTGGATGTTGAAGTGATCGATCTGCGCACACTGGCGCCGCTCGATAAAGAATCCATTCTCGCAAGCGTCAAGAAAACGAGCCGCGCGCTGATCCTGCATGAAGCTTCGTTGACCGGCGGTATTGGCGGCGAGATTTCTGCGATCATTTCACAGGAAGCTTTTGAATGGCTTGATGCGCCGGTGGTGCGGGTGGCTTCGATCGATACGCCGGTTCCCTATTCGCCCCCGCTCGAAGATTATTACCTGCCGCAAGTGAGTGACGTGGTTGAGGCCGCGCGGAAGTTAGCGGCTTATTAAGAAGACAGGATTTACAAGATTAACAGGATTAAGAGATCGAAGAGCCCTCGCTGATTAGACTGGTCTTATCTTGTCAATCATGTAAATCCTGTCCAACAAAACTTTCAGGAGAAGCAGCATGCCTAAATATGTAATCGAACGCGAGATTCCCGGTGCCGGCAGCATGTCGCCGCAGGACTTGCACGCCGTTTCACAAAAATCATGCAGCGTCTTGCAGAATCTCGGACCCCAGATTCAGTGGGTGCAAAGCTATGTCACCGGCGACAAGATTTATTGCATTTACATCGCGCCGAGCGAAGACATGATTCGCACGCATGCCCAACAGGGTGGCTTTCCGGCGAATCGCATTTCCGAAATCAAGACCGTCATTGATCCAACAACGGCGGAGTAATGAATCAGTCTAGAAGGCGCACCTGTGCGCCTCCAGCGTGGAATGCCGGACAAGTCCGGCATCTAAACGAGTATTAAGGTATTCAGATTTGAATTGGAGTCATCATGCCTACTGAAGTTGTAATGCCGCAAATGGGCGAGTCCATCGCGGAAGGAACGATCACCAAGTGGTTGAAGAACGTCGGCGATCATGTCGAGCGGGACGAACCGCTGTTCGAGATTTCGACGGACAAGGTCGATGCTGAAATTCCTTCGCCGGCGGCGGGGATTCTGACTGATATCAAATTCAAAGAAGGCGACACAGTTGAAATAAATACTGTGGTGGCGGTGCTCGACGGTGAAGGTGCCCAACCTTCCGTCGATATAGCCGCCGCCAGGGATGAGGAAACGCCGGCGACAGCTGAACCTCCGCAAGCCGAAGCGAAGCCGGCGGAGCCAACTCCCGAGCCACCCGCGCCAGCAGCTGAACCGCCAAAGACGGCGCCGCCTGCCGCAGCCTCTGCGCCTGCAGCTCCGATTGCTTCATCTCACAAGACCGAAGTGAAACCGCTGGTGCGAAAGAGCGATGCCGGCAGTGCGAAACCGTTGGCGAGCGACAACGGCGGCGCGACCGCGGAAGAATTGCGCCGCACAAAATCGAGTCCGCTGGTGCGCAAGATTGCCGAAGAACACGGCATCGACATCAAACAACTCGAAGGCACCGGCATGAGCGGCCGGGTTACCAAGAACGATATCCTCAGCTTCATCGAATCCGGCACCACGCCCCAGCGCGCGACCGCGGCCCCGTCATCCGCACCGGCGCAACCGAAAGCTGCGCCGCCAGCCGGCGCGACCGAAGCGCAACCCTTGCCGTCGATAAAACCTGCCACCGGCGATCGGGTCGAGCAGATGAGCGTCATGCGCAAAAAGATCGCGGAGCATATGGTGCTCTCGCGCCGCACCTCCGCGCACGTGACCACTGTTTATGAAATTGACATGAGCAAGATCGCCAGGATGCGCGATGACAATCGGGCCGCTTTCGAAGAACGCACCGGCACGAAGCTCAGTTACATGCCGTTCATCTTCAAGGCCGTGACTGATGCGATTCGTAAGTTTCCGGTATTCAATTCACAAGTCAGCGGCGATCAGATCATCTATAGACGAGACATCAATCTCGGCATGGCGGTCGCACTTGATTGGGGCTTGATCGTTCCGGAAATTAAGCGGGCCGACGACCTTTCGATCTCCGGCCTGGCCCGTGCCGCGAACGATCTCGCCGATCGCGCGCGAACCAAGCAATTGAAGCCTGATGATGTTGCCGGCGGCACTTTCACGATCACCAACCCCGGCGTATTCGGAGGATTATTCGGCACGCCGATCATCAATCAGCCGCAAGTCGCAATTCTCGGCGTAGGCAAGATCGAAAAGCGCACTAAGGTTCTTACCTCGGCTGACGGTGAAGACTATGTCGCCATTCGCAGCATGGCTTATTTCGCGCTGAGCTTCGATCATCGCATCATCGATGGTTCAGACGCTGAGAAATTCCTGGCTTACATTAAAGAGAGACTTGAGTCAGGACAGTTCGCAATTTAGATCGTGTCAGAAGCCCGACCGTGAGGGAGGGCAACGGGCGGTATCAATCACTTCATCGCGTTTACCAACGTTTCCATTAACAGTGTGGCCCTCCCTCACGGTCGGGCTTCTGACTGTTATTTCTTGCAATCGCGTAGCGAAGAAATAATGAATCGCTGTTAACTGCTCTCAATCACGCGTTTCGCGAATTATGCTCTTGACACGCGCCCCTCGTTCTATACTATTCGTCATTTTAAGTTGATGAGTACCAGCCTTGAGCTCATTAACCCGACGTTCTTCTTGCAGACAACGTAAGTCCAGAGTTCATCGTCTGAACTCACAACTTCGCCGATGCGGTCAGGCTGCGCGTTGGCAACTAGAATAAAAGGAGTGGAATTTATGAACGTAAAAATGTTTCGATCAATAGCGCTCGCTTTCGGGCTGGCGCTGGCTCTTTCCCCATTAGCTTTCGGACAACCCTCGACTCAAACACAAACCGCGCCGACTGATGCGTCAAGAGCCCGCTCTGTAGCCAGCGGCCAAAAGATGAAGCTCAAAGGCGTGGTCGTGCGCCGTGACGCGGACACTTTTACGGTCCGTGATCTTACTGGAACCGATACAATTGTGCGGCTGAACGACAAGACCTCGGTCAAGAGCAACGCCGCCAGCGTCTTTTCCCGCGGCACCAACTATGGCCAGACAAATATTCTTCGCGGTCTGAACCTTGAAGTCGAAGGCCGTGGCGGATCAAACGGCGAGTTGAATGCCGATAGGATTCGCTTCAATGAATCTGATATGCGCACGGCCCGTGCGGTTGAATCGCGCGCCACGCCGCTGGAAGAACGTGCCAGCGCAAGTGAAGGCCGTTTGAGCGAAGTCGAGCAAAACGCCCAGAAGCTTTCCGGCCAACTCGATGAACTTGCTGCCGTCTCGAACGCAGCCCGTGGCGGCGCCAAAGCCGCACAGGAAACAGCGGACGCAGCGGTTGCGGGCGTGAACGCCACCAACGATCGCATCTCGGCGCTGGACGATTACGTGCCGCAGGATTCGATCGCGGTGAACTTCCGTCTCGGTAGTTGAATCCTGAGCGCTGAAGCGAAGACCAAACTCGATGCGATCGCCACTAAGGCGCTCAATGCCAAGGGTTATGTGCTCGAGGTTACCGGTTATGCTGATGCCACCGGCAACACCGAACGCAATCGCGCTTTGAGTTCACGTCGCGCTGATGCCGTCATTCGTTACATGGTTGAGAATCATCAGATCCCGCTGCGTCGCATCGTGACGCCATACGGCTTTGGTGAATCGAACCCAATTGCCGATAACAAGACTCGCGAGGGTCGCGCAGAAAATCGACGCGTCGAAGTGAAGGTCCTGGTCAACAAAGGCCTGACTTCGCCCGCTCCAACGATTAACTCGAGCGGCAGCGGCAGCGGCCAGTAGCGCAAGTTGTTAACTTGCGTAGTTTGAAACCGAAAACAACCCCGACGATCGGGATTGTTCTACGCCAACGATCATGCCGTCAGTGAGCGTCTAATGATTGGAATAGCCAGCAGCACGCAACCTGGCGGCATGAGGAGTTGGTGAATGCATCTAAACAGAAAGAAAAACTCTTGGCCGGCGCTGACGATAGCAGCGCTGGCTTTATTTTTGCTGGGCGCCACGCTGCTTACACCTGACACGTCCGCGCAAAAGATCAAGCAACTGCCGCCACCGCCGCCGGTTCCGCGTTACAAGCCGAAGCCCACACCAACTCCTGCACCGATCGAATATGACGTAGTGCGAATCACTTCGAATCTTGTGGGAGTGCCCGTGTCGGTGACTGATGCGCAAGGCCAGCCGGTGCGCGATCTCAAGCCGGGAGATTTTCGAATCGAAGAAGACGGCAAGCAACAGGAGATTGCGCAGCTTGGTGATCCTGAACAAGTACCGCTGGACATCGCACTTTTGATCGACGTTTCGAGCAGCGTGGTTGCGCGTTTCGATTTTGAGCGAGAAGCAGCATCGCGTTTTCTGGAACGGGTGCTAAAACCGGAGGATCGCGCCACGGTTTTCGCAATTGATGAAACGCCCAGATTAATTCAACAACTCGCCAGCGCTTCTACTGCTTCGCAAAGCGTGCTGTCGATCAAACCCTCAAACGGTTTCACGGCTTTCTTTGATTCGCTGGTCGCCGCGACGAATTATCTCGATCGCAATTCGTCAACCGGCCGCCGGCGCATCATGGTCGTGATCTCTGATGGAGATGATACCGCGCGCATTCTCACCGTATCACGAGGGAAAACAGCCCTCATCGGGATGGATGCGCAACTTCAACTCATTCAAAACGCCCAACTCGATATTGTTCATGACATTCAGCGCGCGGAAATCACCTTCTATTCAATTAATCCCAGCGGTCAGACGATGCGCCTGAACGTAAGGACCGCGCGCTCAGAAACAGGGATGGAGCGTTTCGCGACCGCGACCGGCGGCGCTGCTTTTGTTCCGGCCCACGAAAGCGACCTTACCAACATCTTCAATCGCATCGCCTCAGAAATACGGTCGCAGTATCTCCTGCAGTATTACTCGAACAATCAGTCCGGTAGCCGGACGTTTCGCCGCATCTCGGTCACTGCGCCGGCGCATTCCGAATTGCGAGTCCGCGCACGCGAAGGCTATTATCCCAAAGCGAAATAATGGAGTCAGTACCGGAAGCGGTAGCGACCGGGTCGCAGCCCATTTCTTAACCGGTCGCTACCGCTCCCGATACTGACCTCATCCGCCCATGCAGAACAGTGACAAATCTGATCGTTTGCGTGTTGGGTTGGCGCTTTCGGGCGGCGCCGCACGCGGCATCGCGCACGTTGGTGTCCTGCGCGCGTTGGTTGAAAACGGAATTCCGATCGATGCTATCAGCGGCGCATCCGCCGGGTCATTGATTGGTGGATGCTTTGCGGCCGGTCTGTCGATCGAACGGCTCGAAAAGATGGCCGCCAGTTTTCGTTGGCGTCATACCGCGCGACTTTCCTTTTCACGGCTGGGCTTGCAGTCGAATGCGCGCATGGAAACGTTTCTGCGCGCCAATCTTCCGGTCACTCGTTTTGAAGATTTGAAGATTCCTTTCGCGGCGATGGTTACGGATCTGCGTAAAGGCAGCCTCATTGTCTTTCGTGATAAGGGCGACCTGCCATTCGCTATTCGCGCCAGTTGCGCCATACCTTTCGTGTACGCTCCCGTCAAAGATCGCGACGGCAGATTGCTAATCGACGGCGGCATAGTGCAAAACCTTCCGATCAGCCAGACGCGCGATCTCGGCGCCGACATCGTTAT
>Ga0137403_10009212_pt1 | contig 10987 bp, 10 predicted proteins | sample CZOMad2_1_16fung_FD_122057 | JGI IMG/M metagenome (GOLD analysis project Ga0137403, IMG submission 122057) | Vadose zone soil fungal communities from Angelo Coast Range Reserve, California, USA - CZOMad2_1_16fungal (Hybrid Assembly) | ecosystem: Environmental > Terrestrial > Soil > Vadose zone...
GGGCCGGCCCGCCCAGTGGAACCTGTCTCAGCCCGTGCACTCAATCGCCCAACATGATATAAATTCTATGATTGAAACTTCAACAAGAACGCGTGCTCGCCACAGAAAACTCGCGCCGGTCAAATAGTTGCCCATCAAAGTGGCAGCTTCACCGCTTCCGCCACAAGTCAAATCCCCCTTCTCCCAGACAATCGTTGCTGCTTTGCGCCATGCTGCTCGCCGTCAGCGCTCCCCCGGCTCTATTCTCTTCCCCAACGCGCGCGCAGCAGTCAGCACCCGCAACGCCGGTTGTCGTGCAACCCGGTGCCCCGGGCAAGCCAACCAAGACGCTGCCACCTTCCACGAAAGGCACGTTGCCTCCTCGTTCGTCAGCCGACGTGGAATTCATGCAGGGCATGATCATGCATCATCAGCAAGCCGTTGAAATGACCGCACTGATCCCCTCGCGCACCGAAAACAAGAATCTCCGCTCCCTGGGAGCGCGAATCAGCAGTTCGCAGTCCGATGAAATCAAGTTTATGCAGCGTTGGCTCGCAGCCCGAGGCGAACCTATTTCCATGGCGATGCCCGGAATGCCGGACATGGACAAATCAGGCCACCCGATGGCTCTGATGCCCGGCATGCTCACACCCGAACAGATGGACGCCCTGCGAAATTCGAAAGGCCCCGAGTTCGATCATTTATTTCTGACCGGTATGATTCAACACCACAACGGCGCCTTGATCATGGTGAAAGACCTTTTCGACACCGCCGGCGCGGGACAGGATGCCGACCTCTTCAACTTCGCCACCGATGCCGACAATACCCAGCGCGCCGAAATCAAAATTATGCAGACCATGTTGGAGAATAAACCTTCCGAGGAGAAACAATGAATCGAGCACCCAGCCTTGCTTTTCGCGTAGCCATCGCCGCGATTTTTCTACTCTCCGGCACCTGCCGGATGAAAGCGCAGGAACCCGCTTCCACTCCGTCCAAGCAGGAAACGCCAAAGCCGGAAGCCGCCAAGCAAGATCCGGCCAAAAAAGAAACCGCGGAGGAGCCGGAGGAGGAAAAGAATCCCTTTGCGCCAGAGCCGGCTCCGGCTCTCCCGCCGGGCATGAAAGGCTCGGATACCACGGACCCGCGCGCGAAGCTGACTCCCGGTCTCTACAACGCAGGTGAAACCTCCATAGGCATCAAGCACCTCCTTCTGCTCAAGAAACCCGACGCGTTTCAACTCGGCGCAACGGATCCCGACGATCCAAAGGTTCAAAAGACCATCAGCCAACTCGGCATCGGTAACATCACGAAGCTTCCCAAAGCGGTCCAACTCCCGATCGCGCAACTTGCATTCGCGAACTCGGACTTCGCCTTCCAGGGCAACCACCTCTTCCAGGGAAATTTCTACGGCATAAATATCTACGACATCTCCACCCCGGCAAACGCCACGCTGCTGACTTCGATGGTCTGCCCCGGCGGTCAGGGCGATGTCTCCGTCTACAAAAATCTTCTCTTCATGTCCGTCGAAATGCCGAATGGGCGCCTGGATTGCGGCACGCAGGGATTTCCCCCCGAACCCCCGCCGCCCGCCACGGAAGAAAAAGAAAAGAAACGCCGCATACCCGCGGCGCAAAAAGATCGTTTTCGCGGCGTAAGAATCTTCGACATCTCCGACATCAAGAATCCGAAACAAGTTGCGGCCGTGCAGACCTGCCGCGGCTCGCACACGCACACTCTGGTCCAGGATCCGAACGACAAGGACAACGTGTATATCTACGTCTCCGGCACATCGTTCGTTCGCCAGCCGGAAGAGCTCGCCGGCTGCTCCGGTGAAAAGCCCGACAAAGACCCAAACACCGCGCTATTTCGCATCGACGTAATCAAGGTTCCAGTCGCCGCGCCGCAAGACGCCAAGATCGTCTCCACTCCCCGCCTTTTTATCGATCCACGAACCGGCGCGATGAACGGCCTGAATAACGGCGGCACCCACGGCAAAAAAGGTGTCATGGAGAAGCCCGCCGACACCGATCAATGCCACGACATCACGGTCTATACCGCCATCGGACTCGCCGCGGGCGCCTGCTCCGGCAACGGAATTCTTCTCGACATCAAAGACCCAGTCCATCCAAAGCGTCTCGACGCCGTCAACGATCCAAATTACTCCTACTGGCATTCCGCTTCGTTCTCCAACGACGGCACCAAAGTAATCTTCACCGACGAATGGGGAGGCGGCCTTGGCGCGCGTTGCCGTCCGAACGATCCCAACAAGTGGGGAGCCGACGCGATCTTCCGCCTGAAAGACGACAAGCTCACCTTTGCGAACTATTACAAACTGCCGGCCGCGCAAGGCGACTCCGAAAACTGTGTCGCCCACAACGGCTCGCTGATTCCCGTCCCCGGCCGCGATATCGAAGTGCAAGCCTGGTATCAAGGCGGCATCTCCATCGTGGACTTCACCGATCCGGCGCAGCCCACCGAAATTGCCTACTTCGATCGCGGCCCGATTGATCCAACCACGCTCGTTCTCGGCGGCGACTGGTCGGCCTATTGGTACAACGGCAACATCTACGCCTCCGAAATTGCCCGCGGCCTCGATGTCTTCGAACTAACGCCAAGCAAATTCCTCACCCAAAACGAAATCGACGCGGCTAAATCCGTTCACGTTCCCGACCTGAACGTGCAGAACCAGCAAAAAATCGAGTGGCCCGCCAACTTGGTCGTGGCTAAAGCCTACGTGGACCAGTTGTCCCGCTCGGAGGCGTTGCCGGCAAATCAAATCGCCTCTCTGCGCAAAGCGATCCAGGGCGCCGAGTCTTCCCACATGAACCAGAAAAAACTGGCAAAGCTGCAGCACATGGCGCCATCCCTCGAAAAACGCGCCGCCACAGCAAAAACTCCGGCCGACGCATCGCGCATCCGCGCCCTGGCCGAAATCCTGAACCACCTATCCGCGTAACCACAACCCGTTTAGGGGCGGGTTACCCCGCCCTCTTGGGCTCTCTAGCTTTCCCGTCCCACAACATATCGAACACTGCCCACCCGAACCCACACCCTTCGCCGGCAGGGTTCTGCTTTTCTCTGTGTAGGGACCCCCGACCGCTCGCCCTGACGCAGGAAGGGTGCCGGGCCGCTCTTTCGCCGCAACCACATCGCCAAACTCATCCACGCTAGAACCTAATTGCAGGTTGACAGGCACAACGGAAAAGAACAAAGTTGTGGCTCCAACCGGCGAACCCCGCTCATACAGGCCCTCACCCAGGTTTTTCTCATTCTGCGAAGGAGCATCTATGAACCCATGCCCTCGAATGGCGAGGATTTTCTATTCTTGCCGTAGATGACGTTCTTCTCTTCAAGGACAGCTCGACCTAGATTGCTTCACGATTGGCGGCCTTCCGTGTCCAACAACGGACGGCAATTAACGGCAAACGTATTGAATCCCCTCCATGTCGTGCCTTGTCGCTTGCGTGGATTGGGATACCTGCTAGGTTGCAGAGATTGGCTCCATGAGCGGCTCAACTGAGCATCTTGAGACCAACGATCTCGATCTCGGCCACCTAAAGATGAGGAGAACATCAGCCGCGGAGAATTCGAAAGGGTGAATTGTGAACACCAAAAATGCAAGTGAATCTCCCATTAGGATTTATCTTCTGGCGCAGAACCGGCTGGTCAGGGAAGTCTTGGTGCGTATGTTTCGGAAGCGGACCGACCTCGCCGTGGTGGGAGTCAATCACGATAGCGCAGGAGCGATTGCGGAATTAACTGAGACCCCCTGCGACGTCCTGTTGCTCGATTCGTTGGATTCGCTTCGAGCGATCGGGCAAACAGTCAAGGTGGCCGAAAGATTGGGGCAAGTCAAAATAGTGTTATTTGGAATGGAAGAGGACCAGCAGTGCTTCTTCGAGGCAGTGCGTTGGGGAGTCCGCGCTTACCTGCCGAAGGATGCATCATCGGCACAGATGATTGGGGCAGTGAGAAATGTTATGCAAGGAGAGGCAATCTGCACTCCGAAGCTCTGCAACTCGCTGTTTGAACTTGTCTCTAAGGGCATTCTTCCAAACTCCGCAACAGCGGAGCAGGGATGTCACGTGGCGAATGAACTGACCTGCCGGCAACGTCAGTTGATGCGGCTGGTGGCCAAAGGAATGACGAACAAAGAGATCGCCGCGAGCTTGCAGTTGTCTCAATTTACCGTCAAAAACCACATCCGCCGGGTCATGACGCATTTGCATGCCGGCAGCCGACACCAGGCCGTGGATGTGATTCGAACCAGCGGACTGTCCCTGACCGAGTAAGGCGCGCCTTTTCGCGCTACAATCCCGATTCATTGGTTGCCCAGGAAGGAGCCTTCAAGTGAATCGCTCCGCGGGGATCCACTGGCTGCGTATTTTGCTCGGCGGTTTTCTGGCTGAAGTTTCTGTGATTGCGCTCGTCATCGCTGTCTCATTGCTGTTCGGCAAGCAAACCATTCCCTCCACCGCGCTCTTTGGCTCTCTTCTGGGGTGTTTTTTGTTTGCTCTGTGGGTCGCGCGGCGCGTTGATTCGCGCTTCATCCTGCACGGCATTCTCGTCGGACTCGTCGCCACCCTAATTTACGTAGGCTTAACCCGCGGCCGCCCCGAACCAGTGGCCTACCTCGTCGCCCACGGTTTAAAACTCATCGGCGGCGCGGCAGGCGGCTTCGTCGCCGCGCGCCAACAAAAGCCCGCAAGTGTCTCTTAAGCCGCTCGCCGCTTTTCGTTGAACAGCCGCAAGCGCGACAGCACCACCTGCTTCACAGCCTCCACCGCCGGCGGCAAAATCTTATACGGCACAACTTCGTCCGGCATCTTTGCCAACCCTTGCTCCAAACCACGCCTCCACGCCACCCGCAGCTCCGTATTAATGTGCACAATATTAATTCCCGCCGCGATGGCTCTCCGCAAATCATCATCGTCGGTTCCTGATCCCCCATGAAGCGTCAGGAACACCCCCGACGCCTGCTTGATCGCCGCAATTCTCTCGAGATCCAACCGCTTCTTCGTTTCCCCTTTGACCATGCTCCGCAGCATCCCGTGCATATTCCCCACCGCCGGCGCCAGAATGTCCACTCCCGTGCTCTCCACAAACTGTTTCGCTTCTTCCGGCGTCGAAAGCCCCTTCGAAAGGTCCGGCGAGGAATCGTGTATCTCCGAACCCGTCCCGATGTCCCCGATTTCTCCCTCCACCATCATGGAAGGATTGATCGCCTTCAGCGCTTCCACAGCCTGCTTCGTTTGCCGCACGTTTTCTTCAAACGGCAATGCCGACAAATCAAACACAATCGCATCAAACCCGGCCTTCGCAGCCTCAATCCCCTTCGCCAGCGAATGCGTATGATCCGCGTTCAGAAAAATCGGGAAGTCGAACTCCTCCCGCAAGCTTTTCACCAGCGCCCCGATCTGGCCGGTTCCCACAAACTCGCGCTCGCCCTCCGACAAACCAACCACAACGGGCGCATTCAATTCCCGCGCCGCGCCAAGCACCGCCTTCAGCAGCACCAGGTCGGAAATATTGAAATGTCCGACTGCCTCGCCCCTGGCCTGCGCATCCTGCAATATTCCGCGGAGTGTATACATGGGATTCGGTTCCTCTCGTCCTCGCGCAATCGTCATCCCGGCGCCGTTCCCGGCAACCAGTCGACAAACTCAGCAAGCAAACGCACCATCGGTTCTCTTCAAAATTCAAAACAAGAGTAAACCGGTCAATCTACCTGATGCCCACAGGCCACAAAAGGATCCAATTCAGCTAAATCTTATTCCTTTTGGCGAAAACCCAGCGAAAGGGGGATTTCCCTACGCCGTATCGGGTAAACACTGCAGTCCCTGTGAAAATTATTCCCGTCCTGTATCCAGCTATTTTTCGAGGCGTCCTTGCAAGACCAGAATTCTTAAGCACTTGTAAATTCCCAGTTTGGCATTCCACACGCAATGTCTACCCCCGCCAAGCCTCACATCCTTTTTCTCGTCCCCGGAAAGCGGAGGCAAGGGGCCTCCGAGTACTGGGATTGGAGATCGCTAGCACGACCAATCCACCCAAAACTTCATCTTTTCGCGCGGGGAGTGGTGTCTTCATCGCTCTTCTTGCGGATAACACTGTGAGGGACGCATGAACCCGGCTATCTTGCTAGTGGATGTAGCTTCGGCGAATCGCGAGGAACTGAAATCTTTCCTGCGCAATCAGAATTGTGATGTTGTTACGTGCCAGGACGCCGAATCCGCCGTCATTTGTTGTCGCAGGATGCAGCCGGATTTGGTTCTCCTTTACGATACCCTGCCGGACACCACCAGTTTCTCGCTTTGCCGCCGCCTGAAGGAAGATCCCCTCAATCAGCTCACTCCTGTCGTTTTACTAAAACCTTCCCCCGATCAGTGGGACATCCACCGGGGACGCGAAGCCGGCGCCACGGATATCTGGGCTACTCCTTCCTCTCTCTGGGATGTCCTGCAGCGCATCCAGACTCTCTTGCGCCTCAAAATGTATATGGATGAGCAGGCCAAGTCCGCGCTCTTTTCGCTCGCGCGCAGCGTCGATTCAAAACGGAACCTCCGCAACGGTCACTCGGACCTGCTGATGACCTACGCCGAGCAATTGGGGAAAAGTTTCAGTTTTGCCGAAGAAGATTTGCAGGAACTCCGCATCGCCTGCTGGCTTCATGACGTCGGCAAATTTGCCGTGCCGGAAAGTATCCTTCTTAAACCCGGCCCGCTGGATGCACACGAAATCCAAATCATGCGCGAGCATCCCATCGTCGGAGAAAAAATCTGCGCGCCCCTCAAATCGCTTCGCCCCGTCCTTCCCGTCATTCGCCATCACCATGAAAAGATGGACGGCAGCGGCTATCCTGACGGCCTTCGCGGCGACGCCATTCCGCTGAAAGCCAGGATCCTGCAGGTCGCGGACATCTACGATGCGTTGACCACCGACCGCCCCTACCGTGGAGCCATGCCTCACGAGGATGCGCTGGAAACACTTTTCATCGAATCCGGCAAAGGTTGGCTCGATCCCGCCGTTGTTTTCAAGTTCGCGCGCATCTGCAAATGCGACCCCTTCCTTCCCATGAGAGGCCGAACCATGCTCGCCTCCTACTTCGCCTAGAAGTAATTTCATAAACGTTTCTTTAGGAGGTCGGGGCTTCAGTTCACCCTGAGCATCGAAGGGCCCCGACGTAAAAGGACCAGAGAATGTGGGCTTTCGCGGTTTTTGCGTCCGCCGTTTTTCTGGCGGAAGCCCCTGAAGAAAACGTTGCAGAGAACGGCCTTCCGTTTGTGAGATGGCTTCTAGTGGATTACACATTCTTTGGGTAGACGCCTTCCCCCGTCACGCTTAACGAATCAAGAAACTCCCGCGCACATAGAACTTGGCTCCCTGCCCGCTCTTATGCTCAAAATGGTTTATGCCCCGCTCGGGAACAGAAGAACGCCGGCGCAAAGGTCGCCTCAAGCTTCCACGCGTGGTTCGCATTCGCCCTTCCGAACCCGGCCCCACCGATTTCGACGAAATTCTACCCACCAAAAACGCCGCGCAAGACAGCGTCTACTTCATTTCCAAAAACAAAAAATACAAAGAAGGCTTCCGCGTCTTCATCACCTATCCCTACTCGGACGAACCCGGCTCGATCAACCAGGAATCGCTGGGCAAAGTCGTTCGCATCGAGGAACTCGACCACGGCCGCCGCGGCATCGTCGTACAGATACTGATGCCTCTGTATCTTGGAGCCAAGGAAACTCTCCGCTAGAAAAAAATAAGGGCGACTCGGTTTAACCCGCGTCGCCCTCTTTTGATTGATTCGCGAAGCTGCTGCTTCTCGTCTCCACTCACGCAAAGCCGGTTCGGTTTTACCCTTGCCGCCTCCGGTGAGTTTCCCCGCGAAGCTCCTCTCTTTGGTGCCTCTCACGATCTCGGCTCGGTTTTACCCAGGCCGCATCTTTGAAAGTTCCGCCAAGCCTTCCGCTTCCGCTTTCGTTCGCGTCAACCCGGTTTGACCCGTGCCGCCGTGAACCTGGCTGCGAAGCTCTTTCCACAACTCAACGCGCCGGAAACTCCCTCGGTTTTACCCTCGTTCGTTCCCCACACGTCGAATCGTAGTGCTTTTCCTCAAAATCCAGTTCACGACAGTCCAGCTCGGTTTTACCCTCGCCTTCCCGTTGAACTGAACCCCGAAGTTCGCTCTTCTAATTCAACTCGATAGGGACTGGCTCGGTTTTACCCTCGCCGCCTTCTCGGAATTGACTCGTGAAGTTTTTCTTCCCGATCAATCTGTGCGCATAGTAGGAGCACTCCGAAAACTTGGCAAGGGAATTCTCACCGAAGCCCTGAGGAAATATGTGCAAGACTGTGCAAAAGTCACGCGCAAATAACCAGGGGGGAAGATGGCTTCCTGCTCTCACTCGTCCCGGAATTTACCGCACCTCCAGTAGTTCGGCATCGCTCAACTCCCTCGCCCTGCGCAACCGGTCGCGCCGCAGCAGCAGCGCTTCTTCAATTAATCTCCGCAGCAGCCAACTTCCGAACTCGCTTTCGCAAGGAAGCCGTGGCGGATTGCGGGAAGTTCTCCGAAAGCAGTTTTGCACCGCGACTTCCGCTACTTCCGTATTCCCCAACATGCGGCACGCGAGAAAGTGAAGCAACTCGCGATGCCGCGAAAAGCATTCTTCAAACGACGCAGCTCGCCCTGGCCCGTTTTTCGAGTTCATCATTATCCACCCTCAAACTTCATTGGCGGACTGCCGCACCGCCGCACTTTTTTCCGGAATTGACGCTCCCGTCGGCACGAGCATTGGCACTCGCTTGCGATACTCCGCGTACTCGCCATGCATCTGCGCCAGGTCGCGTTCCTCGAACTGAATCGCCACCAGAATGTACGCCGTCGTCGCGATCGCGAACACCAGATGCGCCGCCGTCATCCTCGGCGCCGACCAGAACACCAGCAGCCATCCCACATACAACGGGTGCCTCACAAAGCGGTACACCCCCGGCGTACGAAACCCCGGCGCCTTATAAGCACGCTTCCGCAAATACGCCCACACCTGGCTCATTCCAAACAAATCAAAATGGTCGATCAAAAACGTCGCGGCCAGCACCGTCAGCCACCCAGCTGCGAACAGCGCGTTCAAGGCCAGTCGTCCGGCGCTGTTCTCTACATTCCAGATCGCTCCCCCCATCGGCTGCCACTTCCAGAACAACACGATCAAAGCCACGCTGGAAAACAACACGTACGTGCTCCGTTCCACCGGCACCGGTACAATCCGCGTCCACAAAGCCTTAAATCCCTGCCGCGCCATCACGCTATGCTGCACCGCGAACAATCCCAGCAACGCCGCATTGATTGCCAGCGCCTGCACAAACGGAATCTCCGCCCCGGAATCAATTGACTTCGGCACTCCGAAATTTCCCAGAAACCCGATCGCATACAGAAAAGTTACAAGAAACAGCGCGTAGCAAAACACCCCGTAGACAAATGCCGTGATTCTCCCCATCTTCTTTTCTCCTCCGGGGCGCAAGGTGCGCTACAATTTGCAGCGAACCAGGTTGGCTCCCGTCGCTGTCCATTAACTCTCCGAACGGGCGCCCAAGTCCTTTGTCGGGGCTGATTTTTTTCTGCTATTTTTCTGAAACAGTGCGCAAGGAAACCACCAGCGTCGTCTATGAGTTCGGCCCTTTTCGCCTGGAACTCCGGGAGCATCTCTTGCTTCGCCTGGGCGCTCGTATCCCCGTCACTGGCAAGGCCTTCCAAACCCTGCGCGTTCTCGTGGAAGCCCGTGGAAACCTCGTCTCCAAGCAAGACCTGATGACCGCCGTCTGGCCCGAAACCTCCGTCGAAGACAACAACCTCGATCGCAACATTTCCACTCTCCGCAAAGCCCTCGGCGAACAGTCCAGCGGCCGGCCCTTTATCGAGACCGTCCCCCGCGTCGGTTATCGCTTCCTCGCGCCCGTCACGGAATACGCTTCGAATCCCACCCCGCCGGCCGCAACCCCTGAACCCGATCCTCCTACCCGCCAGGAAATTCGCTTCTGCAGCACTGCAGATAACGTCCGCCTCGCCTACGCCACCGTCGGCTGCGGCAATCCCATCGTCAAAGTCGCCAACTGTTTCAACCACCTCGATTTTGAATGGGAGGGCCCCATCTGGCGCCACTGGGTGCGCGACCTGGCCAACGGCCAAAGCATCGTTCGCTATGACGGCCGTACCAACGGCCTCTCCGAATGGAATGTCGAAGACGTTTCCTTCGAAGCCTGGGTCCACGATCTCGAAACCGTGGTCGACGCCGCCGGCCTGGATAAATTCGCCCTCTTCGGCCATTCGCAGGGCGGCGCCATCGCCATTGCCTACGCCGTCCGCCATCCAGAGCGCGTCTCCCACTTGGTTTTATGCGGTGCGTATTCGCGCGGCGCGTACCACAGAGGTCACCCCGACGCGGTTGACGTCCGTTGCGCTCTCGAGACCCTGGTCCAGCTCAACTGGGGCAAAACCAATCCCTCGTTCCTCCAGGTCGTCACGAACCTCTACATTCCCGAAAAAGCTTCCGCTGAAGACCAGCAATGGTTCACGGATCTCCAGGTCATCTCCATCTCAACCGCCAACCTCGTCAAAATCATGCGCGCCTGCGACGCTATCAACGTCCGCCCCCTGCTCCCCTCTATCACCGTTCCCACCATTGTTTTTCACGCGGATCGCGACCGCATTGCCCCTCCCGAAGAAGGCCGCATCCTCGCCGCGGAAATTCCCGGCGCCCGCTTCGTTCCACTGCCCACCGCCAACCACATCCTCCTCGACGAAGAACCCGCCTGGAAAATCTTCCGCGAAGAGCTCTCTTCCTTCCTCAAATGCAACAACGCCGGCGCCGCAGGCAACTAATCGCCGCGCCAAGCGAACCTCCCTTCTGACCCCAACTTTTCTCGCACCAATCCCTTTGTAGGGGCGGGGCTTGCCCCGCCCTCTTGGGTTCCTCTTCCCAATTTTCCATTTTCACTTTTCTATTTTCTATTT
>Ga0137403_10009213_pt1 | contig 10985 bp, 10 predicted proteins | sample CZOMad2_1_16fung_FD_122057 | JGI IMG/M metagenome (GOLD analysis project Ga0137403, IMG submission 122057) | Vadose zone soil fungal communities from Angelo Coast Range Reserve, California, USA - CZOMad2_1_16fungal (Hybrid Assembly) | ecosystem: Environmental > Terrestrial > Soil > Vadose zone...
GACGACGAGACATGCCGCCTCGAACCGATCGACTATCCCTTCGGCTCAAGAGTGTTACCTATGTGCTCGGAATAAACTGTCACCCATGTGTCCGGAATGGACCATCTTCAACCAGTCGGGACGGCGGGATTTGAACCCGCGACCCCCTGAACCCCATTCAGGTGCGCTACCGGACTGCGCTACGTCCCGAAAAACTAGACGCCAAGGCGCTGAGATGCCGAGACGCCAAGGAAAGGCTTCCCCACCCGGCCCGACCCCTTCACCAAAAACCGTATCTGGGACAGCGACCTCGCCCCTCGCTTCTCACATCCCCTCGGCGACTCGGCGCCCCTGCGTCTACCTCGCTGTCTCGCCGGCCCGCGAAATGTACCCCCGTCCCCTCCCATCCTCAACGCGGAGATTCCCTCCGGAGGACAGGCGTGAGGACCTACGACGCTCCCGGCGCACCCGGTTGACACCCTCGGCAAGGATATGGTAGTACTCGGCACCGCTTCAGGAGCTATTCATCCGCGACGACATGGGAACCTTCCGAGTGGACGTTGAGATCGAGAACCCCGCCCGCCCCGGTGACCGCCGCACGCTGCACGCTGTGTTGGTGGACACGGGGGCGGAGCTGTCCTGGGTCCCGGCGGATCTACTCGACGCGCTCGGAGTCCAGCGCCACAACCAGTGGCTGTTCCGCCAGGCCGACGGCACGCTGCTCGAGCGGTGGACCGGCGGCGTGTTCATGCACGTCGCCGGCAAGGTCGCGGGAGATGAAGTCGTATTCGGAGAACCGGGGGACCTCATCCTCCTGGGCTCGCGCACGCTCGAAGGCCTCAACTTCCGTGTCGAGCCGGTGACGAGGCGGCTCGTCGATGCGGGCCCGGCCCCAGCGGCTGTCGTCTAATCGCTCCAGGGACAGGTCCCGTTGGCGAGCGCGACGTTCCCCCTCAGCAAGTGGTAGACGTACGCGCCGAGGCAGAACTTTCCGAACAGCAGCGCGGCAAAGGCCACGACGAGGAGCCCCTGGAAGACGTATGACGCCGTCCTCCACCCCTGGAGCAGCGTCAGCCCCGCGGCCAGCATGAACACCGCCGCCATGCCTTGAGCGAATCGCCGCGGGCCCGGCGCCGGCGTGAGCGGCGGTCGCCCGCGCCGTCGTGCGACAAAGCGGTTGTAGACCTGCTCGAACGGGTTTGCCGCCGGCACGAGGACGTTGAGCCACAACAGGGCCGAAAACAGCAGGAAGATCGCCGGCGACTGTGTGAGGATCCCCACCAGCATCATCGATCCCACGATGGTGGGCTGGAACTGCAAGCCCTTGAACCGCAGGGCCGCGCGATCGGGCGGCTCCTGCGTGAATCCCTGTTGCTTCATGAAGTTCATCACGGCTGACCGGGACATGTGCGCCTCCTCTTACGTCCTATTCACCCAATCTATCACCTCCATCGCCCGCTGCCACTTCCCGAGGTCGCGAGCTCGCACCCTTTGCCCTCATGCGCCAAGCGTCCTCAAGCAGGTCCTTCGCTCGCGCGCGTTCCGCACGCTCGCTCAGGATGACAGCGCCGCGTGTCTCAGGTAGAAATGGGAGATTTCTACTTCTCCCTTTGCAAAGCGACCGAGCGTTGTCATCCTGAGCGCCGCAGGCGCGAAGGACCTGCTTTCCCCCAGGTGCGAAGGACCTGCCTTCGGGGACGACACCCTGTGCCCTTATGCGCCAAGCGTTCTCAAGCAGGTCCTTCGCTCGCGCGCGTTCCGCGCGCTCGCTCAGGATGACACGCCGCCGTGCGCCTTGAAGAAAGAAAAGGATGGAACTCATTCTGGATGCCGCGACTCCCGGACCCAGCGACGCGCCAAGTCTTCCCAGGTGGGGTTCCGCTCTTCAATGAGCTGGATCTTTCGGGCGCGGACCCAGCCCTTGATCTCCTTCTCGCGGGCAATAGCGGCACGAACATCCGTGAACCGTTCGAAATAGACCAGCCGAGTGACGTGGTACTTGCGCGTGAACCCGGGGATCAGGCCACGCTTGTGCTCATCCACTCGTCGCACGATGTCGTTGGTGACCCCCGCGTAGAGGACACGCGAGCGACTGGCCATGATGTACACGCAGTAGCAGCGCATGACCTGCTACAGTCGTGTACCATGCCTCGCGACTAGCATCGTTATTCGGCGTCGTGGCCCCGAATGATGCATCGGGGGTGGCTGCTTGCCACCGCTCGGCAGCGCCCGTATTCTCCCGCCTCCCCCAACTGAGGTCCGCCATGCGAGCAATCCAGGTTCTCCCCTTCCTCCTCGCCGCCGCTGTCCTCGGCTGCCAAGCGGCACCGCCGCCCGACACCACCGCCGAGGCCAAGCAGGCGATCGACGCCGCCAATGCCAGCTGGGCTCGACTCACCGCCGCAGGCCACGCGGACTCGCTCGCCCAGTACTACCATCCGAACGCGGTGATCCTGCCCCCGAACATGCCGGCGGTCCACGGGCGCGAGTCGATCCGCGCGTTCTTCGCGGTGCTGAATACCATGTCCAGCCCGCCCCCCGTGCTCACGGTCCGCACCGACTCGGTGTGGGCGAGCGGTGCGATGGCCGTCGACCTGGGACGCTGGCAGTTCGCGTGGCCAGGCGCCGCCAAACGGCCGCCCGGCGCTCCGGCCGTGGATTCGGGCAAGTACATCGTGCGGTGGGTGAACGAGGGCGGGCACTGGCTCATGGCGCAGGACATCTGGAACTCGGATGTCCCCCTACCGATGCCGCAGAAGTGAAACCTCGCGTATCTGCTCGCACGCGAACGCCAACCAGGAGTCTCCCTGTGCGCACTATCCGCCTGCTCCCGATCGCCTTGCTCACGTTCTCGGCCTGCGTCACTGGCGAGCGCCCCCAGCAGGCAGCGGCTCGCATGACCGCAGAAGCGGCCGCGGCCCGTATCGCCATTCTCGCGGCCAACAAGCAGTGGATGGCCGCCATCGCCGCCGGCCGGGCCGACTCGCTGGTCCTCGTGTACGCGAGCACCGCCCGCATGATGGGCGCGGGCACGCCGACCTCCGTTGGCCGGGAGGCGATTGGGCGCGAGTTCGGTGAGATGTTCAAGATCGGGGCCTGGAAGATCCAGCTCCACACCGACTCGGTGTTCGCCAACGGCCCGCTCGTCCTCGAAACGGGGACGTGGACATCCACGTTCAAGGCGGGGCCGCACGCGCCGCCGATCCCCGCGACGGACAAAGGGAAGTACATGGTTCGCTGGACCAGCGAGAACGGCCGCTGGCTGATCGCGGACGACATCTACAACTCGGACGTGATGCCCACTCCAGCCCCGCCGCCCGCCCGGGCCAAGGCCAAGCGGCGCCGCTAGAATAGCCCGACCGCCTTTGCGGTCGTGCTGCGGCAGACATGCTGCAACGCCGCATCGACGGCGGCGCACAGCTGCTGTGCTTGGACGTCCGAATGATAGTAGTACACGAAATCCAGCACGGCGCCCAGCACGCAATACGAGCGCTGCTCGCGATCCGCGCCGAGATCGCAGGTCGCCACCGTGGCGGGTACCTGGTTCCGACTGATCGCCGCCGCGTCGCGCCCCAGACTCTGGTAGCAGTTCGTACGAAACGGCGCGCCGACGCTCGCGCACAGCGCGAACACCCTGGCGAAGTCACCGCGCACCACTCCCAACGCATACGAGGTCTGCATGTCGAAGCACTCCGCCTTGTACTTCTCCCCCACGGCGGTGCAGGGATAGAGCGGCTCGCTGGGCTTCAAGTACTTGCTGTAGTGCCCGCCATGCGCCCCGTCCACGATCAGGTTCTCCATGAAGACGCCGTTGATACAGGCGTTTTGCTCCATCGCGCCCGTCAGGCCATCGCAATCATGCAGCGCGTCGAACAGGTCGTCGCCCGTGACGGCCATGATGGCGTGTCCCAGCCCGTGTACGCAGTTGAAGTAGTCGAGCGACCTGCGCTCCTTGCCCGGGATGCCGGCGCAGACCGCGTCGAGGTCGCTCAACAGCTTCGCCCGCCCCGTGGCGAAGGCCACGCCCTGCAGCACGCCGTGGTAGTAGCCCGAGCCGCAGGCATTGTCGCCATGGCTAAACGCCTCCGCGAGATCGCCGTACTTGCGAGCCGCGGCCTGGCCGATCGCGTGCGTGACCGCATGGCACAGCCGCTGCAAGTCGGCATCGGCCGCGTACCCCGTCTTCAAATCGGCGAACGCCGCGGTCACGCCTTGCTCCGCGACGATCGAGCGGTAATGCTGCTCGTAGCACCCCAGGGCGACGCGAGGGTCCTTGGGACAATGCAGTCCCGCCGGCGCGCTCCACGTCCTGAACACATGAGCGCCGCGCAGGCCCACCACCGCCGCAACCGCCACGAGCAGGCCGATGACGAGGCCCCTCGTCCATCCGGTCGGTTTCATGTGTCGCACCATAAACAGTCGGCGGACCGAGGGGAAGCTGGGGGATCGCAGGCCGGCTATGTTTCGTCCCATGGCCACTCTCATCGCGCGGCGCTGGGGCGCAAGGTTGACCGTACCCGCCGCTCTCCTGGCTGCCGGCTGTGCCGTGAACCCCGCCACCGGGTCGCGGCAGCTGATGCTCATCAGCGAGTCGCAGGAGATCGCGATGGGGCGCGAGTACGACCAGGAGGTGGCCGCGTCCATCGGGCTCTATCCGGACAGCGCGCTGCAACGCTGGATTCAACAGTTCGGCGCGCGGCTCGCGGCCACTTCCGAGCGGCCCAATCTGCCCTGGACGTTCCACGTCGTGGACGACCCCGTGGTCAACGCCTTCGCCCTCCCCGGCGGCTACATCTACGTCACGCGCGGCATCCTGGCGCACCTGAACTCCGAGGCGGAGCTCGCTGGCGTGGTGGGCCACGAGATCGGCCACGTGACCGCGCGCCACTCCGTCAGCCAGATGAGCAAGCAGCAGCTGGCGCAGATCGGCCTCGCCTTCGGCACCATCGCGAGCCCGGAGTTCGAGCGCTTCGCAGGGCTGGCGAGTGCCGGCCTCGGCGTCCTGTTCCTCAAGTACTCGCGTGACGCCGAGCGCCAGGCCGACGACCTCGGTCTGCGCTACATGCGGCGCGTGAATTACGATCCGCGGGAAATGCCGCACGTCTTCGAGCTGCTCACGCGCGTGAGCCAGGTGCAGGGCGGTGGCCGCGTCCCGGAGTGGCTCGCCACGCACCCCGATCCCGAGAACCGCCGCGGGCGGATCGAGCAGGAGATCGCGGCCCTGCCGCAGAACTTCTCCGGGGTCGCCGTAAACCGGGACGCGTACCTGCGGCGGCTGGACGGTCTGGTGTTCGGGAACGACCCGCGGGAAGGCTACGTCAAAGAGAATCAGTTCCTCCACCCTGAGCTGCGGTTTCGCGTGACGTTCCCGGAGGGTTGGACCACCAGCAACGGCAAGCAGGCCGTGGTCGCCGTGAGCCCGGAGAAGGACGCGCTGGTCGAGGTGTCCCTCGCGAAGCAGCCAACCGCGGACGCGGCGGCCCGTGCGTTCTTGTCGCAGCAGGGGGTTACGAGCGGCTATCCGGTGCGCGCGAGCGTCGGCGGGCTCCCCGCCGTGAGCGCCGGCTTCGCTGCCGCGACCGAGAGCGGCACGCTGCGCGGCACGGCGCTGTTCGTGGAGCACGGCGGCGCGGTGTACCGGCTGCTCGGCTACGCCCCCGAGGCGCGCTGGCCCGGCGTGCAGCCCGTTGCCGAGCGCGCGCTCCAGAGCTTCGCCCGGCTCACCGATCCCGCTGCGCTCGCCGTGCAGCCGCAGCGGCTGGACATCGTGCGGCTCGACCAGCGCACCACCATCGAAGAGCTGGCGCGGAAGCGGCCATCACCGGTCCCCGTCGCCACGCTCGCCCTCGTCAATCAGGTCGAGCCGCAGACCCCGCTCGAGCCGGGCCGACTCGTGAAGTGGATCACTCCTGGACCGGCAGCCCGCTCGGCACCCGGACAGGAATGAGGGAGGTCAGGTCACGGGCTGACGGATCGGTCAACGCCTTGAGGAACGCCACCAGCTCGCTGATCTCCACTTCGCTGAGGCCGAGCGGCTGCGTCAGGCGACCGTCCAGGTTCGTGAGCACCGACGAGATCGTGGCGTCGTCGCCATGATACATCTGTTGTAACGCCGACGACAACTTCGATGAATCGTACGCCCGTAACGCTTTCGGCACGTCGTTGTAGTGCTTCAGCACCGCTTCGAGGTCGGCAAATGCCCCGTCGTGCATGTACGGCGCCGTCAGCTCGACGTTGCGCAGGGGCGTCGCGCGGAACGCGAAGCGGTAAAAATTCTGATTGACGAGCTCGCCGCGGCCGAAGTCCAGCGGCGCGCCGCTTCCCACCCCGGGGCCGAGCTGCGGCACGCCGGCGTTGGCGAAGGTCTGGCCGCCGAGCAAGGGGCCGCCGTGGCAGCTGGCGCAGCGGGCCGTGTCGCCGAAGAAGAGCAGGGCACCGCGTTTCTGCTCGGCTGTTAGCGCCGCATCGTCGTGCTGGAGATAGCGATCGAACGGCGAGTCGGTCCGGGTGAGCGCCTGGGTCTCGAAGGCGGCGATCGCGGTGGCAGCGTGCTGGAAGCCGAGCTGGCTGGTCGGCGTCCCGGGGAAGGCGGCGCTGAACTTCGACACGTACTCCGGGATGGCGAGCAGGCGCTGCATGACCCCCTGCCAAAGTCCGACAAAGTCCGTGTCGGCGAATTCCGCCAGCTCGTTCGGGTTGCCGAAGCGATCGTGGTCGCCCGGCAGGCCGCGCATCTCTTCCCGGTTCATGACCGGGAACATCGCCTGGGCGGCGAGCAGGGTGGGCAATCCCGCGGGGAGTTGGGTGCCCGCCGGGGTCTGGAATGCACCACCTTCACCTCCCCCGAATCCTAGGTTCGCCACGCGGCCGTCCCAGAACAGATAAGGCGCGCCCAGCCCCGTGTTGAGCAGCGTGGGCGCGTTGCGCGGGATGAATTGCCGACCCGGGCCCAGCGTGCGGGACGGCCCCAGCCCGCTCCCGCCGGTGCCGATCGCCAGCGCCAGACCATCTCCCGCGTTCGTCACGGGGTTGTGGCAGGTCGCGCAGGCAATGTCGCGGTTGCCGCTCAGCACCTTGTCGAACATGAGCGCCTGGCCGAGGTCCACGAGCGCGGGTGGCTGCGCGGGAGTCGGCCCGATCGGCACCGTACCCCATCGGCTCAGGCTCTGCCGCAGCTCGGCATCGAGCGACGCCGGCGGCCCTGACGGAGTCGTCCATCCGTCGCAGCCGGTGGCCAGCACCAGCAGACTGAGGTACGCCGTCCTGACAATGCGTGTCATCATCGTGCGCCTCCTGTCACGCTGCTCAACGCAGTGGGAGCGAGATGGAGAATTGGTGCGTCACCACGTGAACCCCACTGAGGGTCGGCGGAATCGAGGACGGAAAGAAGAAGCCGCCTATCGGCCTGGCGTCCGCCAGGAAAACCTGGTTGGGTGTGGCAACCAGCCGATCCGTCCCGTGCGACACGCGGCCGCGGTAGCACAGCTCGAACTCCGGATGCCGTACGCTCAGGCCCCAGGTCGGCGTCCATTCCGCCCACGATTGTTTCAGCTGGTGTGTAGCCCCCTCGACGAAGTCTCGCTGCGCCAGGCTGTAGTGGACGGAGCGCACCACGAGCCCCAGCTGCAGGGCCGCGGTCCGCGTGAGCGACCGCACGACTTCGTGACTGAAGCCCAGGCGAAACAGCACGTTCGAGAAGTGGAAGCCGTTCTCGATCGTCCTGCCGCCCAGCGGGATCACATTGCCGCCCGAGGTCGCGGTCGGCGCGCTCGCCACGGCCCAGGTGGTGCTCCGGATCGGCTGATACACGACGTCCATGCCGAACAGGGCCGGCCCGGACCTGCGCGACACGCCCACGCCGAGCTCGTATGCGTTGGCATGTCCCGGGTCCTGCGGGATGTTCAAGACGTCGGTGTTAGGCGTGTTGGGCTGTGACGTGCGATTGGCGGTCGCCAGCCAGCCGATGCGCCATCCCGGCTCCGGGAGCGGAAGCTCATACTTGACCTGCGCTCCCCAGCGGTTGGAGACATCGCGGTTGCGCTCGAGCCGCGCGCTCTGGGAGAATTGCTGGGTACCCGGGTCCCAGAAGGTGTCGAGGAAGGTCACATCGTGGGTCATCCGGAACCGCTCGTGCAGCACAATCGCTTCGAGGGAGCGGTCTCCTTTCCATTCCTTTAGTAGGCCGAGCCGGGCATCGACTGTCTCGCCGAATTGCGTGACCCGCGCGCTGCCGGGATAGAGCAGATCCACGCCGTCGAGCGCGCGCAGCTTGGCCCAGCTGACGCTGCCGCCGAGCGAGAGCCCGGATCCCGGCAGCGTCGTGCCGAGCAGCGCGAACGCGAGCGCGTTGCCGTGCGTGTCTGGCGCGGGGGCCAGGTTTGCGGGGCTGGGCGCGACACTGTTGGCCGATGGATCGGCCGTGGCGGCGAAGGGCAGGGGCGTGTTCAGGGACCGTGACGGGGGGTGGCTCGCGTCGACTTGTTGGAGGGCGACAGCGAGGCCGCCGAACCACGAACCGGCCCCGCCGAGCACACCGAGCGGCAGTGTGCGTCCCGCTCCAGCGTCTCGGGAGACGTGATAGAGGGTGGGCGAGCTAAAGAACCGGGCCGCCCGGATCCGCGCCCCCTTGGCCGGGTTCACGAACGGGTCGTGCAGCGTATCCGACAGGGCGATCGACACTCCGCCCATGGCGAGTGTGTAGGACGGGAAGATGTCGAACTGGTCTGCCGGAACGAGTGGGGCGGTCTGGACCGGGATGGTCTGCGCCGGCGCCGTCGCGGCGACGGTCAAGAGCACAACGGAAAGGGAGACGACGCGCCTCGTCATGCGACACCTCGCTCGGTAGGGATCCCTGATACACAGGATACCCAGCCTATCGGGCGTCACGTCACCGGCCGGCGTCGCTCGCGCGAGTGTGGCTCCCGCGCGACACGGCTCTTAACCCACGATCGTGAGAGAGTCCTTTCTACTGTATGCCGGGTCACCGGGTCAGGTGGCGCCCGCGCCTGCAACGCGGTAGTATCGGGGAAAATCCCCCAGCCAGGAGGCGGTAGCATGCCGACCGTCCAGGACATCCTCGCCCGGAAGGGCCGCGACGTCATTTCCGTGAAGCCGGGGGAAACCGTGCTGAAGGCCGCCGAGCTCATGAGCGAGCGCGGCATCGGCGGGCTCGTAGTGACCGAGGGCGCCCGGCTGGTCGGCATCTTTACCGAGCGCGACATCCTGCGCCGCGTGGTTGCGCAGCGGCGCGATCCCGCCGCGACCAAGGTCACCGAGGTCATGACGACGCCGGTCACTGCCTGCGCGCCCGACACGCCGGTCGACGATTGCGCCGCCATGATGACCGGGAAGCGCATCCGTCACCTGCCCGTGGTGAGCGACCGCGGCCTCGTCGGAGTCATCACGATCGGGGACGTGCTCGCGTTCCAGGTGCACGAGCAACAGGACACTATCGATTACATGCACCACTTCATGTTCGACCTGCGGTAGCGTCGTCAGACTCGGCCGCACTGCTTCCAGAACAGCTCGACCACAGGTGTTGCCGTGCCTCACGAGTCGCGAGTGAACTCGCGGCTCGGCCCTGTCAGTGAACTGACGAGTGAAGGAGAGGATCGTCGCCCGATGAGTCGCGAGTAAACTCGCGGCTCGGCCCTGTCAGTGAACTGACGGGCGCTGCGCCGCTTTAGCGGCAGGGCCGAGCCGCGGCTTCAGCCGCGACTCGAGGGGCGGGTCGTCAGGTCTTCGGTCTTCTCCCCCCCGACCTTCGACGCCCTTCTAGCTATGCTCGTCTCGCTGGAATCGGGGGCGATCTGCTCGAGCAGTGAATGGTCGCCCGATGAGTCGCGAGTAAACTCGCGGCTCGGCCCTGTCAGTGAACTGACGGGCGCTGCGCCGCTTTAGCGACAGTGCCGAGCCGCGGCTCCAGCCGCGACCGACGACCGGCAACGCATTACCCAACAACACCTTACCACGCATTGTATCATCCGTCGTTGTATGCCTCACCCGCCGCATTGCATATTGGTGCCCCCTATGACTACCGGCGCGAACGACGTCTGGGTGTTCCGGATCGTGCATCAGGACACGGGCAAGCCCGCTCAGGGCGTGCCCGTGACCGTGCTCGATCGCGCCGGAAACGCGGAGGGTCATTGGGTGAGCGACGCGGACGGCACCGTCGCGATTCCGCGGCGCGAGACCGCGAAGCTGCGCCTCCGGGTGGGCTTGCGGAGCGAGGACCCGATCGAGCTCGCGACCGCGACGCTCAGCGAGGGGCCGACGCCGCTCGCGGCGCCGACGCACCTGCCCCCCACCATCGGATCGATCGGTCACGTGGGTGAGCGACCGGCGCGCGACGCGCCTGCGGCGCAACCGCCGCCCCCTCGCGCCGCCGAGCAGCCGGAGGTCCCCGGGCACGTCCTCTACTTCCAGCGGCTGGTCATGTTCGCCGAGCGCGCCGCTGCCACGCGTCCTGCCACGGTGGGTGGGGCAGGGGGGGGCGCCGTCGACTTCTTCTCGCCCGCGACCGACGGTCCGTCGGCGATGCGCTACGGCGTGCTGGTGGAGGTGGAGGAATACTGGCAATCGCTCGGCGTGCTCTGGGGCGAGCTGCTGTACAGCGTGACGCTCACGCCGGGAGACGAGGCCAAGCTCGCCGTGCTCGACGGCCGCTGGCGCCGGGAAGCGGAAGGGCGCGAGCGCCCGCTCCAGATCCTCGCCCGCATGGTGGGGACGTCGATGCTCGGCGACCTGATCACCGCGCTCCGACCCGAGCTGCAGCTCGACCCGCTCACCGTCGCCGAGCCCGGCCTCGAGGCCGTGGCGGCCGACACGGTCCAGCTGATCCGCGACCGCACCGAGCGCATGAGCCACGCGCTGCGCCGCCGGCCGCTCGGTGTCGTGGATGCCCCGGCCGACACTCCGGCGACGGGCGCGATCCGTCACGTGCGCAACACGACGCGCGACCGGCTCGTCACCTTCCATTTCTTCGAGCCGCTGGAGCGCTTCAAGGT
>Ga0137403_10009215_pt1 | contig 10985 bp, 9 predicted proteins | sample CZOMad2_1_16fung_FD_122057 | JGI IMG/M metagenome (GOLD analysis project Ga0137403, IMG submission 122057) | Vadose zone soil fungal communities from Angelo Coast Range Reserve, California, USA - CZOMad2_1_16fungal (Hybrid Assembly) | ecosystem: Environmental > Terrestrial > Soil > Vadose zone...
ACGTTCCGCCTGATGGAGGCCGGGGCCGTCGCCTGTGTGCTGAAGCCGGTCGCTCGCGAGCACGCCGATTTTGAACAACTGGTCACGAATCTCCTGCAAACGGTCAGACTGATGTCCGAAGTCAAGGTCGTGCGCCGCTGGCCGCGGTCACGATCTGCTTCTCTGCCTGCGCCTGTGGAACGTCCCATCGGATTGAAACCCGCGCCTGCCGGGGTCACGCTCGTCGGCATTGGCGCATCCACTGGCGGCCCCCCGATCCTGCGAACCATCCTTTCGAGCCTGCCAAAAGATTTTCCCGCGGCCATCCTCATTGTCCAGCACCTGCCCGAGAGTTTTACCGCGGTGTTGGCAGCGCAATTACATCAGCACGTTGCCCTGACTGTGCGCGAGGCGGCAGAGGGTGACTGTCTGGAATCCGGCGTCGCCCTGGTTGCTCCTGGCGGCTCGCACCTGCTCCTACGGCCCGATGCCTGCGTGCATCTCACCAAAGAGCCTGAGGTGGGTGGTCATCGCCCTTCCATCGACGTCACCATGCAATCCGTGGCGCAGGTATACGGCGCACGGGCGCAGGGTGTCGTGTTGACCGGGATGGGCGCTGATGGGGCGCTGGGTCTCGTCGCCATCCATGCCCAGGGCGGTACGACCTTTGCGCAAGACGCTGCCAGTTGTGTGATAAACGGCATGCCACAACGGGCCATCGAAGCGGGGGCAGTCGATTACGTAGACACGCCAGGGCAGATCGCCTGGCGTTTGCTTCTCACGCAACGGCAACCTGGGAGAGACAAGCCATGGTAAACCACGCTGGGTCCTCCAAGGTCTTACGCTTCATGCGCTGTGGCATCGCGGACGAGACGTATTGTCTCAATATGTCGTGGGTCCGTAGCATTCAGCGTATGGAGCAGTTCCACCAGCAACAGGGAGCAGAAGGAGGGGTCATTGGCTGGTACATGAGTAGCTCTGGCAAGATCCCGGTTCTCGGGTTGGCAGCTCGGCTCCACAGGCCATACGATGCCGGCCAGGCGACGGGGAAAATTGTCGTCCTCAACACCCAACCTCAGCCCTGGGCGTTGCTGGTTGAGCGGCTAGAAAGCGTGCTGCAGGTCAGCGCGGCGGACGTTGTGCCTCTGCCCGCTATGGCCAGGAATCCCGCGGCGCCTTTCTTTGATGGTGTGGTGCAATCCCCTGACGGGATGATGCTGTCTTTGCTACCAGAAGGGCTACGTCCCCAGGTGGCAACCCGTGCTGTGGGCGCATCAATGGCAAGCCTCCCCGAGATCTTCCCCCCTGCGGTAGGCACCCCTGCAGCCGCGGGCAATACAGGCAAGATCATCTGTTTTTCGACTGCAGACGGCTCGGCGCAGGCGTCGGCGATCACGTTTGGGCTCGGCGTGTCTCAGGTGCCCCGCGTGCTGCAATCCTTCTCTCTGCTCCCTGTCCCAGGCGCCGCCGCCTTTGTCTTAGGGCTGGTCGATTGGCAGGGTTACCCACTCGCGGTGATCGATTTGTCTCGCCGTTTAGGTGGTGCAGCGTCGCCCGTGATGCCCGACAGCCGGCTGCTCATTGCCCGCGCTTCGACCAGACAGGCCTTTGTGAGTTTTCCCGTGCGGCCGCAGATGCGCGTCCGCAGTTTGCCCATCGCACACCAGCCCAGTATCCGGGCGTTACCGCTGCAGGAAGCGTTGCTTCGAGGGCGGTTTGACCTAACCAATGAAACCCTCGTCATTCCAGACATCGATAGTCTACTCGCACCACAGGAGAAACCATCATGCTAAAGCGTCTCACGCTGTTCCGGGACATGCCCATTTGGATGAAGATAGGTGCCATCACCTGCCTCATGTGTATCCCTATCGTCAGTCTGCTCTATTCCTTCCTCTCCACCAGACAGGAAGCAATCGCTTTTGCGCAAAAGGAGCTGTTGGGTATTGAGTATCTCGCACCTCTCAAAAACCTGTATGAGCACATGCCGCAGCACCGTGGCCTCGTCGCGATGTATCTGGGGGGGCAGATAGAACAAAAAGAGCGTATTTTCAGTGTCCAGGCAGCCCTTGACACCGATTTTAAGGCACTCGAAGCCGTTGATCAGAAACTGGGGAAGACGCTCAATACCACCGAGAAGCTGCAAACGCTCTCCCGGCACTGGCAAGAGATCAAGCGGCGCGGATTGGAGTCAAAGGCGGCGGAAAGCTTTGAGCAACATACGCAACTGATCGGCGAGATCACAAACTTGCTGCAACATGTCGCCGATAGCTCGAATCTGATCCTGGACCCGGATCTTGATACTTACTATCTGATGGATACAGCCGTCAACAAGCTACCAGAGACGGTCGAGCACTTGGGGAAACTGCGTGGTCTGGGCAGTAGTATGGCTGCCCGCAAAGTACGCACGCTCGAAGAGCAGACCCAGATGCGCTTCATAGCTCAGCAGATGAAAAGCAGCCTCGAGCCACTGCAGCGCAGTGTGCAGGTGGTCTATAAAGAGCGCGCAGGGCTAGAGAGCACCATAGCGCCGGTCGTGGTCAAAGCATTCAGCGGCGCCGAAAACTTCCTGAGAACGACCACGGAGCGCATCCTGCAGGCAGACCCGATTACCATGCCAGCGACAGAATATTTTGCGAACGGCACGGAGGTCATTGGACGATTCTTGACGCTGTACGATACAACCCTCAAGTCTCTGCGCGAACTCGTGGAAGCCCGTATCGAGAAGTTGACGGCGAGTCGCAACTGGCAGTTAGCGATTGCGCTCAGTCTCGCCGTGCTCGCTGTAGCTGCAGCCCTGGGCATGAATCGGCTCATCACCAGGCAGATAGCCGTTATCCGTAACCTCTTTGGCCACATTGAGGCCGGGGATCACGCAGCCCGCGCCGCGGTGCTCTCCGACGACGATCTCGGTCGCATGGCCGCGTCGCTCAATGGGGTGCTCGACAAGACCTTCTCCCTGATCCAGTCCCAGGACGAACGCGACGCCATCCAGACCGCGATCATGAAGCTCCTGGACGAGGTGTCAGGCGTGGCGGAAGGGGATTTGACCGTCGAGGCTGAGGTGACCGCCGACATGACTGGGGCCATTGCTGACTCGTTCAATTATATGATCTACCAGCTCCGTACCGTTGTCACCCAGGTACAAGAGGCCACCCTGCAGGTGAGTAGCTCCGCCAATGAGATTCAGACGACGGCCGAGCATCTGGCCGATGGCAGCACGTCACAGGCCTCGCAGATCATCGATAGCTCGGCGGCTATTGATGAGATGGCCGTGTCGATCCAGCAAGTGTCCGAGAACGCTACCACCTCTGCCACGGTAGCCGAGCAGGCTCTGGTGAACGCCAAGCAGGGCACCACAGCGGTGCAGAACACCATTCAGGGCATGCAACGCATTCGCAGTCAGGTGCAAGAGACCGCGAAGCGCATCAAGCGCCTTGGTGAACGTTCCCAGGAAATCGGCGAGATCGTGCAGTTAATCGGTGACATCGCCGACCGCACCAGCATCCTGGCTCTCAATGCCTCCATTCAGGCAGCCCGTGCAGGTGAGGCGGGTCGCGCTTTCGTGGTCGTGGCGGAGGAAGTCGAGCGCCTGTCCGAGCGTGCCTCCAACGCCACGAAACAGATCGCTGGTCTGGTGAATACTATCCAGAGCGAGACGAACGAGGCGGTGACGGCCATGGAAGAAAGCACCCGCGAAGTGGTGCAAGGTTCGCGGCTCGCTGACCAGGCGGGACAGGCCCTTGGCGAGATCGAAGGCGTCTCGGTACGGCTCGTGGAACTCATCCAGTCCATCTCGCTGGCCGCCAAACAACAAGCGCGGGGCTCGGAAAGTCTCTCCGAGGCCATGGGCGAGATCTCCGAGGTCACGCAGCAGACGGCTGCAGGCACCAAACAGGCAGCGGTGTCGATTAACAACCTGGCGACCCTGGCCGACACACTGCGCCAGTCCGTCAGCACCTTCAAATTGCCGGCCAATACCAACGAGCGTAGCCGGGTAGCCTAGGCGCTCACACCTACATCTGTTGGAGGGCTCGGGGCACACAGCGCCCCGAGCCCTGTGGCATAGAGGCACCAGAAAGGGGGGATGCGATGATCAAGGCGATACAGCAATCGATCCAAGTCAAACTCGTGCTACCTATTGTGCTGGGCGCTATCGTTATCGTGAGCTTCAGCACCATCAGCATGTTTTACATCAAACAGAAAAACACTGAACTCACTGGTCTCATCACAGCCCGCACTGTGGCGGACCAAGTTGCCACGTTACGCACGTTTTATACCAACGAAGTCGTCAGCCGGGCCCAGAAGGCGGGCATGCGCATCGACTTTGATTACGCCTCGAAGGACAATACGCTGCCCCTGCCCACCACATTCGTCAAGGTGCTCGGGGAAGAGATCCAGAAGACGCACCCTGGGACCCTCGTACGGATATACAGCCATCATCCGTTTCCGCATCGGGTGGTCACTGAGAAGTATGATGCGTTTGAACAGGAGGCCATAACCGCGGTTGAGAAGAACCCTAAAACGACCTTCTACCGTATGGAAGAGCTCGATGGACGCCTGTCCATGCGCTATGCGGTGGCTGATGTGATGCGCGCATCATGCGTTGGGTGTCACAACACCCATCCGCAGTCGCCGCGGACCGATTGGAAAGAGGGGGATGTCCGAGGAGTCGTCGAAGTCGTCGTCCCCGTAGACCAGGTGGCAGCAGGACTCCAGGCCGGCACGGTCAGACTCGCCGGGTTTCTTGGTGGGGCCCTGGCTCTGCTCGCGGTGATCATTGTCAGGCTACTGCGACGTACGGTGATCAAACCCGTGCAGACGCTCGTAGCCATCAATCAACGCGTCAGCACAGGTGATTTTGCAGCGCGTGTCCCGGTGCAGAGCAAGGACGAGATGGGCGCGCTCTCTACTGGTCTCAACACCCTCATCGATCGACTCGTCAACCTGCTCGAGGCCACCCAGGCTGAGCGTGACAACACGCAGGCTGCTATCCAGAAACTCCTGGGAGAGGTATCCGATGTAGCGACAGGCGATCTGACGGTAGAAGCAGATGTCACCATGGACATGACCGGGGCCATTGCGGATTCGTTTAACTATATGATCCACCAGCTCCGCGCCATTATTACGCAAGTGCAAGAGACGGCACTCCAGGTGAGTACCTCGGCAAACGAAATCTATACGACGGCCGAGGAGCTGGTGCAGGGAAGCACCGCACAAGCAGCACAGATTCTGGAGAGCTCCGCGGCGCTGGACGAGATGGCGGTGTCGACCCAGCACGTGTCGGAGAACGCCGTCCTCTCTACCACGGTGGCCGCGCAATCCTTGGCGAATGCCAAACAGGGAGCCATGGCAGTGCAGAATACCATTGAAGCCATGCAGCGCATGCAGAACCAGGTGCAGGAAACGGCCGTACGGGTCAAATCTCTCGGGGAACGCTCGAAGGAAATTAGCGAGATTGTGCAGCTCATTGGTGACATTGCCGACCGCACCAGCGTGCTGGCCCTCAATGCCTCGATTGAGGCGGCCCTGGCCGGTGAAGCTGGGCAAGGTTTTGCCATTGTGGCGCAGGAAGTGGAACGGCTGGCTGAACGCGCTGCGGTGGCCACACGACAAATCACCGGCATCGTCAATACCATCCAGAGTGAGACCCGCGAGGTCGTGCAGGCCATGGAAGATAGCACCCAGGAAGTGATCCAGGGGGCACAGCTGGCCGACCAGGCGGGGCAGGCGTTGAGCGAGATCGAGAACGTCTCCACACGCCTGGCCGAACTCATTCAGGCCATCTCGTTGGCTTCCAAACAACAGGCCCGCGGTTCAGACAATCTGTCAAAAGCGATGGGCGAGATTGCCGAGGTGACGCAGCAAGTGGCCACCGGTACCCAGCAGGCAGCCGTCTCCATCAATGATCTGGCTAGCCTGGCCGATGCACTGCGCAGTTCTGTCAGTGCTTTTAAGTTGTCCTCCAACACTGATAGACAGAGGAACATAGCGTAGGGGTACAGGGCTGCCTCACATGGGACCAGCCCTGCCTCTCACTCTCCCCTGTCGAGGGTATAACACGTAAGTAGACGCTAACGTACACATTGAGGGACATACGAGATGAACGGTTGGTCTTTTACGACGAAATTTGTGGTGTTTGCCGTAGCTCTGGCCTGCATACCTCCGCTCCTGATGGGGGTGCAGGGTCTGTATCCACCGACTTCTGGCGCTTTCACGCTGGACAGAATGCTGTGCCTGGTGGGGTTGGTCGGGGCAGCAGCCCTGTCCTTGGCGGTCTTTCGAGCCTTCACGCAGCAGGCGCACCACATCGCTACCCTGACGGCGCAACTCAAGCTCCATACTTCCCATCCGTCAGCAGCGAGCAACGGCAACGGCAGTCAGACACCTGATGGCGTGAATAGTGCCTTAGAGCAGACATTAGCGCTGATCCAAGCGCAGGCGGCGCACCTCACTGAGAGTATGACCACCATGAATGGACTTGCGACCTCGATCGAGCGCATGGCCGAGCATGTGGCCCTCTCTGCCACCGTAGCTGAGCAAGCCCTGACCAATGCGCAACACGGGACGACTGCAGTGCAGGATACTGTCCAGGGTATCCAGCGCATGCGTATCCAGGTGCAGGACACCGCCAAGCGTGTCAAGCATCTGGAGGCACACGCCCAAGAAGTGAGCGAGATTGGGGAACGCATTGCTGACATGGCTGATCACACCGGCGTTCTTGCCCTCAATGTCTCTGTACAAGCTGCCAAAGCCGGCGACATGGGCCAGGACGCTGCCGTCGTCGCGGCAGAGATGGAACATCTCACCGGGCACACCGTCGAGGCCACCAAGCGCATCGCCCATGTAGTGCACACCATCCAGCGCGAAACCAACGAGGTCGTCACGGCACTGGAGGGCAGCACGAAGGAGCTGGCGCAGTGGGTCGAGGCGACCAGTCAGGCGGGACAGGCCCTGGGGGAGATCGAACAGACCTCCGTCCGGCTGACGGAACTTATTCAATCCATCTCCCAGGTGGTGGCCCAGCAGGCGAGCAGTTCCGCCACACTGTCCAAGACGATGGACGAGATGTCCACGGTAACGCAACAGACCGCTGTAGGTACCAAACAAGTTGCCACTTCGCTCAACCATCTCACGCTCCTCGTTGGCACCCTGCGCGGTTGTGTCACCAAGCAGAGGCGGGCTGCATGAGTGTGCCGGCATGACGCACCTACGGTCTCCCACTGTACCACCAGCAATGCTGGCGCATGAGAGCGCCCTCTGGCAAGAGTGTGTCTGGCAACGGTGTGGCTTGTACTTTTCTGAAAGTCGGCTGCGCCTCCTGCACCAGAGCCTCTGGGAGCGCATGCGCCGGCACGGCATGCGTGGCTACCAGGAATACTATCAGTACATCATCTGTCATCCAGAGGGAGAACGCGAGTGGCAGGCGCTGCTCAAGCTCTTACTCAACCACGAAACTAGCTTCTTTCGCCACCTGCCCTCTTTCGAAGCCCTGACTGAATATGCGCTTCCTGCCTTGATGTCCGACACGCAACGAGGCAACACGCTCACTATGTGGAGCGTAGGGTGCTCGATAGGGCAGGAAGCCTATTCTCTGGCCATGGCTTTTCTCGGTCTCTCTACCCCTGCTACGGCCTCTTATGGGATACGGATGGGAGACGGCGCACAGGTCAGATGGCAGGCCAGGATCATCGCCTCAGACATTAGTCAGGAGGTTTTAGACAAGGCCCGGCGTGGACAGTACAAACCCTATGAGATGCGCTCCCTCCCTGAGCATTATCGTCAGCGCTACTTTACAGCGCTTGGCGAGGGGCACCATCTGGTCTATCAGGTCGTACAACGCGTGCAGGCATTAGTGGAGTTTCACCACATGAATCTGCACGATCCGGACAGCTGCCCGCCTCTCCCTCCCCCATTTCTAGGAGGAAGAGGCGGGGGCGTTGATGTCGTCTTTTGTCAGAACGTCCTGATCTATTTCAGGCGTGAGAGCCGAAGTGCCATCGTGCAGCGACTCTGCCAGTACCTACGTCCAGGTGGCTACCTCTTTTTAGGGCCAGCCGAAGTTGTTGGCTTACAACTGCCTGGTGTACGGCCAGTGCGTTTCCCTGATGCCCTGATTTACCAACGCCCCCCACGCGTGGCAGCGTGAGACACCGGCAGGGCGCTCCTTACCGGCACTTCCGAATGCATACAGACAGCTTGGCAAATCGCGTCACCCTGGGTAGAGTGTGTGTGCGAGACACTAGCGTATTTTTCTAGGGAGCGTTGTTATGACATCCCTCGTTCCTGTGGAGATTCCAGCCACAACCGCTGGTACGACCATGAGAGTGGCACTTGTTTACTGTTATCTCATGGTGCAGCCTGATCACTGGTTGCGGCAGGCGTTCTTCGTTGGTCGGCCTAAATTACCGGTCTCCCGTGTCGTCGAGGCGATGCAAGCCAATGGCCAAAGCCTTGAAGAAGCAGCGCGTGATTGGTCGCTTCCCGTGGCAGCCATCACCGAGGCGCTTGACTATTACCAGCGCTTTCATGATGTGATTGAGGCTGATGCTACGGAGGAATTAGCCCTAAGCGATGCCCTTGCCCGCGAGCGCTTGCCAGTCTGATGAGACTGCTTGTTGATGAAGACACCGCCAGTGCGACGCTGATTACACGCTTGCTGACAGACGGGCATGAGGTAGTCCAATTGCCTCTTGGTGCGCCAGATGAGGTTGTCTTTAGCGAAGCGCAGCGTCTGGCTCTGCCCATTCTTACAGCCAATGTCGGTCGTAAAGGCCGACGCGACCCGGTGGGGCTCTACCAACTCGCTATCGAACGGGCTCCACACTGCGGTGTCATAGGCATCTTTCGCCCTGCGCCAAGTCGTTGGCTCTCGGACAGCCTAATCATTGTAGCCCTGGCTCGGCTCGTGGCCCAGGAACAAGCTCAGCCAGGTACTGTCTTACGCCCCAACGGCATCACTTGCCTCAACGATTTTCTTCCACAGCCCTAAGCAATCTGTGTCGTGCCCGTTAGACTAAGCGATACGAGATCGACTGTGTTGTAGAAGCCACAGCATAGATGAGGGTTTCGCTCGCCATCGTTGCGGTATCAGAGCAATAAAATCTTGACAGCGTCAGAGGGTACTCCTAAGATGGCTGCAATGTCAGCAAGTAGCTATCAAAACCTAATGTGCGAGGTGGCACTGTTTCATTGCTCTACTAGCATAGTTTTTAGAGCCTGTGTGATATTCCTTGGCAGGGCATAGACCTTCACGCATGGGATTGATCTATGTTCCGCACCAGCCCTGTGTCAGAAAAGACGACGCGTTGCCCTAGTACCCAGTGGGAGGTGAAGCGACGTGATTCCCCCCAAATTCGACTATTTTGCTCCTATCACCCTGCACGAAGCGCTTACCCTCTTACACCAATATGGTTCTGAGGCGAAACTCCTCTCCGGGGGACAAAGCCTCATCCCGCTGATGAAGCTCCGCTTGGCAACGCCTGCCTACCTCATCGACATCAACCGCATCCCAGGCTTAGATCAGCTCCAGGAACGCAACGGCTTTCTCAGCATTGGGGCGCTTACCCGCGAGGCTGACCTTGAACGTTCCGAACTCGTGCGGGCGAAGTACTCTATTGTCTATGACACCGCTAGGGTCATTGGCGACCCTCTGGTGCGCAACCTGGCCACCGTTGGTGGGAACCTGGCCCATGCTGATCCAGCCAACGACCACCCGGCGACCATGCTCGCCCTGGGGGCTGAGGTCGTGGCCACTGGACTCGCTGGCGAGCGCGCCATTCCAGTTGCCGAGTTCTTCACCGATTTCTTCACCACGGCGCTGCGTCCTGAGGAAATTCTCACAGCCATCCGTATCCCTGTCCCAGCAGCCGGCAGCGGAGGAGCATATGTCAAATTGGAGCGGAAGGTCGGGGACTTCGCCATTGTGGGTGTGGCGGCCCACGTAACCATCGATCCTACTGGCATCTGCACACGCGCTGGGATTGGTCTGACCAACGTTGGTCCCACGCCACTGAAGGTGCACGCTGCAGAGGCCTTGCTGCAGGGCAAGCGCCTGGACCAGGACAGCATCACGCAGGCGGCGCAACTCGCAGCTGAGGAGGCCAGGCCAGAAGCAGACCTGCGTGGCTCGAGCGAGTACAAGCGCGATATGGTGCGGGTGCTGACCGCCAGAGCCCTCACCCGTGCCCTGCAGCGCGCGAGTGGGCAGGTGGCGTAGGCAGAAGGGAAGGGGCATGGCTACACATCGAATTCGTGTCACCGTCAATGGCATTGCACGCGAGGCTGAGGTCGAGCCGCGGCTACTCTTCGTCCACTTCCTGCGTGATGTCTTACGGTTGACTGGCACGCACATCGGGTGCGATACCACCCACTGCGGGGCGTGTACAGTACTCTTAGATGGCAAACCGATCAAATCCTGTACACTCTTCGCGGTCCAGACCGATGGTCGCGACGTGCTGACGGTGGAAGGCCTGGAGCAGAATGGGCAACTGCATCCAATCCAGGAAGGGTTTTGGCAGGAGCACGGTCTGCAGTGTGGCTTCTGCACACCGGGCATGCTCATGACCGGCTATGCGCTCTTGCAGCATAACGCTGCACCGACCGAGGAAGAGATCCGCTGGGCTATCTCCGGCAATCTGTGTCGGTGCACGGGGTATGTCAACATTATCAAAGCGGTGCAGTATGCGGCGGAGAAGATACGGCAAGGAGAGACTTCATGACACCCAGAACATCACCCGCAGTCGGCGGCATGGGCCACTCCGTGAAGCGCAAGGAAGACCCACGTTTTATCCGGGGTCAGGGCACGTACGTGGATGACATCGAACTGCCGGGCATGCTGTATCTCGATATCGTTCGTAGCCCCTATGCGCATGCCACCATCAAGCACATTGATACCTCCAAAGCGCTGGCCATGCCCGGCGTCCTGGACGTCATCACCGGCGCCACCTTCGCCAGGTATAACCTGCACTGGATGCCGACCCTGATGTCTGACATGCAGATGGTCCTGC
>Ga0137403_10009217_pt1 | contig 10982 bp, 7 predicted proteins | sample CZOMad2_1_16fung_FD_122057 | JGI IMG/M metagenome (GOLD analysis project Ga0137403, IMG submission 122057) | Vadose zone soil fungal communities from Angelo Coast Range Reserve, California, USA - CZOMad2_1_16fungal (Hybrid Assembly) | ecosystem: Environmental > Terrestrial > Soil > Vadose zone...
GCCGCTATGGTGCAACGGTTAGCACGTAGCCCTTTCAAGGCTAAAATACGGGTTCGATTCCCGTTAGCGGTACCAAATCTCTAGCATTCTCTAGCATTCAAAAACTGACTCGCAAGCCCGCTGACACGCTGCGCGGCGCCGCAACGGCAGTTCCGGAAAACAAGCTCTGAAAATTGAGCACGTTCACGCGATCGGTAAGATTCGCGGCGGTCATTTGCAGGGTCGCGCTACGATGCTCTTTGCGATAGATTTCCGCGCCGACGGATGCGTCCAGTGAAAAATTCTGTCGCACGCGGCCTTTGTCGAAATTGACCTGGCCAACGATCGCCGCGCCGAATTGCGAGTGCAAGAAATTTACATCGACGACACCGTTGTCCAGTTCGGCTGGCAGCCCGCTGCCAAATTCTCCCGCCAGCGCCAGCCAGATCTTGCGAGACGCCTGGTATCGCGCCCGCGCTCTTAGCGTGTTCCGTTGGTCCTGCGACACTGCGAACTTGCTCGTGTCAGTCAGCGCGCTGGACGCATCGTCGCCCAGAAACAGCCCGCCGGTCACGGGCCCGCGCCCGATGCCTGACTGATTCGCGTAGCTCAAATAGCCAGAGAACGCTCCCCAGCGCGGCACTTCAAGCTTCACTTCCTCGCCAAAAATGCGCGAGCTCGCGAAGGCGATCGGGAAGCTCACTCCGGTGTCGAGCAGCACGTCATCGTCGGAATAGTTCCTGAAGTCGCGCCGAAATACGTTCGCGTCGAGTCTCAGTTTGCCGAGAAACGACTTCGTCAGACCGCCTTCGTAGTAGTTCGCGTGCGCCGGACGAACCGGGAGACGCAGCACGGTGTCATCTACCACGTCGAGATCTGGCGAGCTGGCCAGCAGCAGATTTTCGACGGTCGGTGTCTGAAAGACGCGGTCGTAGGAAGCGTGGAGCAATAGCCCGAGCGACGACACGTAACGCGAAATGCCGATGCGTGGACTCCAGGCCGATTCATGCACCACGAAACCGTAATGATCGAAACGCAATCCGGCGCTGACATTCCAATTCCTGATGTGCATCTGATCTTGAATGTAAGCCGATGGCTCGATGTCCCACTTCCGGTGCAATGGAAACGTGAAATCAAGCAGCGTGCCGCCGTTGAACTGCGTCGGGTCCGTAATCGCATACTGCAGTTGCTCATGCACCGGACTGAAGATGCCGTCTATTCCAATCTTCCAGTCGTGATACCCGTGATGGCCCGCAAGATCCGCGCGCACGTAGCCCTCGCGGTAGCCGCGGTCCTGCGAAACGATCACCGGTGTGGCGAACGGATTTGACTCCAGTGTAGCGCTCGCCTCTCGCACGCTCCCGCTCACGCTCAACAACAAGTTGGGCGAAAAAGTGTGCTGAAAATAGATGCTTCCGCTGGTCTCGGTATTCTCAATGTCTTGCCGCTGAGCGGCCATTTGCTGGATGAGTTCGTTCGGAACCAGAAAGCGCACTTCGTTGCGGACCACGGTAATCCGCAAGCGATCACGGTCTGAGAGGTCTCGCTCATACGAAGCCGAGACTCCGCTGGCATTTCCCCGGTTCGTGAAATTCTCGAGCACTGGAGGGTCGAGATAGCGGTCGGTATGAAAACCATAGCCGCTGGCCAACAAGCGATCCTTGCCGCGCGAATACGAAATCGCGCCCGACCCGCTCGCGCTCGAGAAACTGCCGCCCTCCGCGTTTAGCTGGCCATGCCAGCCTGCCGGCGCATCCTTCTGCGTGGTCACTTCCACAATTCCGCCCAGCTTTCGGCCATACTCTGCGGGAAAGCCTGCCGTAAGAACGCGCATGGACTCGACGTCATCCGCATCAAGAGCCGGCGCGGACGCAGGCGAACGGTTCTGCGTCAGCGGCAATCCATCGAAGACGTATTGCACGTCGTATTCGGACCCTCGCGGGTGCAGAACCCCGTTCGCCTCGTATAGCCATCCGGGCTGATCATTCACCAGATCGGAAAGCGTGCGGCCCGGTTGCGATGGAATTTGCTCGCTGATGCTTTGCTTGCCAATCGGAAACACCGAACCCGTGCGCCCCGGATCAATCAGCGTCGCTTCATCGCTCACCTGCACCTGCGTGGTAACCGGCGCAACCCCCAGCGTTGCGGCTACACGAATCGGCACTTCGGACCGCACTTCCACCAGTTTGCTCCACGGCGCAAAGCCCTCGGCGTTCAGCGTAAGGCGGTAGACGCCGAAGGGCAGGTCCTGCGCCGTGTACCTTCCATCCGTTCCGACTAGAAATCCTCGCTGAAACTGGTTGCCTTCACTCAGCAATTCCGCGCTCGCTGCCAGCGAAACACCCTGCGCGTCGCGAACCTCGATACGAATCTCGCCTCGCTCACGTTGCGCGGCCGCGTGCCCAGCGCAGGCATTGACCAGCGGCAGGATCACCAGAGTCGCGAGGGCACGAAAGAGCGGGCTACCCACAACAGCTCGCCTCCTTTTGGCGATGCTCGGCAGTTTCAAGACAAGATTTGACACGTTCGTTCAGTCCTGCCGGTACGGTAGCACAACCCTTGCAGCACGTTTGCCTGTCCGTGTTATGGAGAACCCAGAAGCCAACTCTGAAAGGTCTGCCTGCCGACTCGGACCGGGGGACGCCGGACCTTTGTATCCCGCTCAACTCGACTTGCCGAGTTTGTTTCGTTTCTACCCAACCCTCAGCTGGGCATCGGTCGACACTCGTTCGAGTGATCCCATATCTTGCTCATTCTAAGCCGTTTAGTCCTGCGGAGCTGCTGGCCACAGCGTTGCACCCTAGCCTGTCGCTTGAGGGCTCGTTTTACAAGCAGGAATGGTGACAAGGATTATGAAACGCACCCAAAAAGGGTTCAGTTTACTGGAATTACTAGCGGTCATGGCTATCATCTGTATCATGCTCGGCTTGGCGGTGGTCGGCGTTGGCAACGCGCTGCCCTCGATTCGTGCGACGTCAGGCATGAACCAGGTCATGGGCAGGATCCGGCGCGCGCGCCAAGCCGCGATTTCTGATCGTCGTACAACAGTGATTAACTTTGTCGCACCGAATCGAATTCAGATTCTGCAGAATCCCCCGGGTGGCGGCGTTGCCGTACCGCTAGACCCAACGGCGACTCTCGAGGGAGGCATTCAGTTCGTCTACTTTCCCGCCACGGGCGACACGCCCATGGGTTTCGGCGCCTGCCCTGCGGCGGCATGCTTTACCAATCCGGCCAATCCTGGCGGCGGCATCCCGGCAACGTCGTTTCTGGCCGATGGATCTTTTGGCGCCGGGATCGGCGTCCCTATCAACGGAACAGTTTTCCTAGGAATCCCTGGCAAGCCAACCACGGCTCGGGCGATCACCATTCTTGGCGCCACCGGCCGGCTCCGGACCTATTACTGGGACGGAAAAGTCTGGCGGGAGTGAGGGAGCGATGAGAACCAAGAATCCCATGACAAACCGCAAAACGCAGTCTGGCTTCAGCTTGCTGGAGACCATGATTGCTATCGTCATCTTGTCTTTCGGCATTCTTTCGTTGGCAATCGTTTTTTCCGAAGGGCTCCTCTTCTCCCAGGCCACGCAAATGGACTACATTGCGCAGAAAAAGGCCGAAGAAGCTGTTGAGTCCATCTTCACCGCCCGTGACACGCAAGAGACCTCGTGGACCCAGATTCAGAACGTCGCCCAGGGTGGCATCTTTCTCGACGGTCCGCGGCCCCTGTACGCACCCGGCCTGAACAATGGACTCGTCGGCACGGCCGGCGACGACAGCACCCATCCCGACGTAATTATTACCGGTCCCGGTCCGGACGGAATTCTCGGTACCGCCGACGACGTGGTCACTCCGCTGACCAGCATGACTCGGACCATCCAGATCGGCAACGTTGTCGACGCCGCCGGAAATATCGAGCCTAACGTGCGGCAAATCACCATCACCATGAGCTACCCGGTCGGAAGATTGCACCGCAATTACACGCTGATCAGCTACATTTCGTCGTTCTCGTGATCGAGAATGAGGAGTCATTCAATGAGAAAGCAAGCCGGATTTACGATGGTGGAATTCATGATCGCAATGGTCGTGACGCTCGTGGTGCTGAGCGCCGCCGTTGCTGCCTTCATGGATACAGCAAAAAGTAACCAGCGCATCAGCGCCTCGGCTGATATGAACGACAACCTCCGGACCGCTCTAAACCTGGTCCGACAGGATATCGTGGTCGCGGGCGAGGGTATTCCCACCGGCGGCATCTCCATCCCTTCAGGGCCGGGCATCTCCATCAACCGCCCAGGCCCGAATGCACTCACGTTTCCTCAGCCCTTTCTTCCTGCCCTCACGTTGGGCACGGCCGTCGGCCCAAAAGTGGCCATCCCGACCACCACGGCTGCCATTCCCGCCGCCAATTCTCCTACTGACGAAATCACGTTGACCTACGCCGACAACACCCTGGGTCTCGATCTAGCGCCTGTCAATCTTCCGGCCGGGCCCGGCGTTCCCACCCCGTGCGCCGGATCCATCAAGGCCGACACCAGCAGCCTTACCTTTGACGCTGCCGCCGGATGCCTAAATCTGGCCGCCGCCACTTTCACGCTCAATCCGGGCGACCTTATTTTGCTGAGCAACATCAATGGCACAGCCATTCAGACGGTTACCAGCGTAGTCGGCCAAGTAGTCAACTTCGCCAAAAACAGCGCCATTGACAAGTTCGGTCTGAACCAGACTGGCGCGTCATCCGGTACGCTCAAGCAAATCCAGAATAAGGTTCCAGGCTCCAGTCCCGCGGCTTACGACGGCACCTATCCGCCGACCACTGCCACGCGCATTTGGATGGTCAGCTATTACTTGGATAACCTCACGGATCCGACGCACATTCGATTGGTGCGCCAGATTAACTTCAACCAGGCCCAGCCGGTTGCGGAGATCATCGAGGCCCTGACTTTTCGCTACAATTTCGTGGATCACATCGTTCCACCGACTGTGTATTCCAACTCCGCGACGATCCCCGCTGGCCTGAACGAAAACGACATTCGGGCTGTCAATCTCTTTGTCGGAGCGCGCGCCAGTTCGGCTGTCGGTGCCTCCAACAGCTATCTCCGCGACAATATGCAGACGCAGATCAGCGTACGCAGCTTGAACTACTACAACAAGTACAAATAACCGAGGACAACTATGATATTCCCCCAAAAGCGACAGACGAACCAATCCGGAATCGCTCTTCTCACTTCCTTGCTCTTGATGCTATTGATCTTCAGCCTGGCCGCGGGTTTCATGTTTCTCGTGACCAGCGGGCAGCAGATGACCGGCCTTTCCAACGGCCAAACCCGCGCCTTCTACGGGGCGGAAGCTGGCATGGAAAAGCTGACAGCGGACCTCGGCACGCTGTTCGATAACACCTATTCACCCTCTGCTACACAGTTGAATCAAATTCCACTGAATCCGCCGGCTCTGCCCGGCATTAAGTTTCTCGCTACGGATGGCACCTCGGGCTACAAGCTGGACTACCCCAAGGACAATCAGGGAAAGCCCCTGGCCACCAACCAAACCATCAAGTCAGGGCCCTGGGGTGGCATGCTGGGGTTGATTACACCCTACACTCTGACGGTTACTGGGCGCACGGAAAGCAACAACGAGGTCATGTTGCGCCGCACCACCCAGACGGTTGCCATTCCCGCGTTTCAGTTCGGAATCTTCTGCGGCGTGGACTGCAGTTTCCACGCCGGCCCGGACTTCAACTTCGGCGGCCGGGTACACACCAATCGTAACTTGTATCTGGCGGAAGGGAGCGGCGGCACTCTCACTCTGAGCGACAAAGTGACGGCCTACGGTGACATTTTTCGTACCAACATTGCGAACGGACAACCTCTGAGCGCCAACAACTGGACCGGCACCGTGAATGTCAATACCACCGCCGGATACCGCAGCCTCGGCACAACAGAAGGAAGCGCTCTGTATACCGGCTATCTCCAAAATGGCGGCCTATCGTGCGTGGGCCAGATCTGCACCCACCTATACCCCGAAAATGCCGGCTGGGCCGCAATATCCCAGACCTCTTACAACTCGAATATGATCAATTATAGTACCGGGGTCACGCAGAAACTCCAGTTGCCCATCGAAGTGCTTTCAAACGGTCAAGCCAGCCCTGTCGATTTGCTTCGTCGGCCCACCCAGGGTGAGGCTGGCAATCCGGACGTTCTTGGCGAGCGCTACTTCGCCCAAGCCAGCATGAAGATTCTACTTTCCGATCAGGCTCAAGACATCATGCAGCTGCCCTGCGTCGACACAACTACGCAGCCAGTCGACCTAAGCACCCTTGCCGTCAACAGTACCGCTCCCGCTAGTTACTACGCGACAGACGCGCTGGGCAGCTCTGTCACCGATCCCACTACGCGCCTTCCAATTTGGTATTTGAACGGCAATCCTACTGCTGTTCCTTTGGCGACTTCCGCCGCAGGGAATGCTAAGGCAAGCTGGAACGCGGCTGCCATAGCCGGATATACATCGACGCCTAACGGCTACTGGCTGCCCAAATACGAACCGACTATTACCGGGTATTTGAAAATCGAAATTCAAATCGGCTATCTAAGCCCTTGCGGCAAGTGGCAGGACGTTACCCAGGAAATTCTCAAGCTCGGACTTGCCGGGCGCAATCAAAACCCCGGCCTTTCACTAACTACGGCCGCACAGCTCAGTCCTGCGGTTCCGCTTTTGCCCGGAGTGGGTGTACCTGTCGGTGCCTCAACGTGCGCCGATCCACATCCAAATGCGGTTATCCGCCTCGAGCATATCCGAGACAATCCTTCCAATGCTCTAGCCGCGGGCGTTGGTACCTGTGGCGTGAATCTTCTCACCATCCCGGCCAAGATTCCCACGCTGTCGACCGACTATTGGCCAAACGTGCTCTTCGACGCGCGAGAAGGGGCGTTCCGCGACGTTTGCCCAAATGGCTCCAGCCCCTGCACCTCCACGCAACCGATGGTGAATGGTGTAATCCATTACGTCGAGCTCGATGTCAACAACCTGGCCAAATGGTTCACTGGCCAACTCGGCATAAATGGGCCGGGCGCGATGGACGGGCAAAACGCTCCGTATGACTTCGTGGTTTATTTCTCCGATCGTCGCGGAAACTATCTCCCAACCTCGACGACAGTCGGTGCATGGCCGCCTCTTTCTCCTTCGAAGAATGAAACCGGCGAATATGGTTTTAGCGACTTTATCAACCCCGGCGACGCAGCGAATGCCTGCCCGGACGGCCTGTTGAACGCTGGCGAAGACGTCTCCGAAAGCGGCATTTACTACAATTACGGCCAGAAACTATCGACGGCCCCATTCCCTTTTGGTCTGCCGACGAGGCTATTCACGGACGCGCAAGCCAACGCGCTTGCTCCAAATCCTAAGTGCGCCGTGCCTTCGACCCCGTGGCCGGGCTACTACATCAAGAATCCACAGGAAGCTCGCATGAACCCGCCGCTCTTCTTCCGGCGCGCCCTGAAGCTCGTCAATGCCAGCAACATCAACGCACCCTTGAGCGCCAAGCCCTGCCCAGGCGGCCTGGTGTGCGGTCTGAACATCGCTTCAGAGAACCCTGTATATATCCAGGGTGACTACAACGCCAACTCTGCGGGCAATGGTCTCAACGATCCGCACGTCGCCGCAGCGGTTCTCGCGGACTCCGTGACCTTCCTTTCAGGCAACTGGAATGACATCAATTCATTCGCTACTCCGTACAACCCGAATGGACGCCCGGCCAAGTCGACCTATTATCGCACCGCGGTTCTTGCCGGCAAAGGACAGGCCTTTCCGTGGCCAGGCGGCACCAACGCCCCGGACATCGGCAGCGACGGCGGTGTGCATAACTTCCTGCGGTATCTTGAGAGCTGGAGTGGCGCATCGTTGTTCTATCGAGGTTCAATCGTCAGCTTGTTTTACAGCCGCCAGGCCACCGGTATCTACAAGTGCTGCGCTACGGTTTACTCGGCGCCCACCCGCGGTTACAACTTTGATGTGGAATTCCTAGAGCCGTCAAAATTGCCACCACGCACACCCATGTTCCGGAGCATCAACACCACCGGATTCACGCAACTCATCTACCCCGAGCAGAAATAACCGCTTGGGTTTCGATTCATCGAAACGCCCCGGTTCCACCGGGGCGTTTTTTTTTTGCTCACGGTGAAGGCCGGGTCCGCGTGGTGAAACTGGTCATCGCTGCCGGCACCACGCATCCCTGAAGTGCTGGCCACCCGGGATCGCTCACCGGATTGCGGCATAGCGAAGCGATCGCATTGCTCACCTGCGAAGGGCTTACCGCTCCGTTCATCGGCTCCGCATAGACCAAATAGTTGTGCCCCACCGCCATCCGCTCGATCGCATAGCTCCCGTCGAACTGCGCCGGCCCTGGATCCTGGCAACTCCATCCGCCGATCGTGGCCCCGATTACGCTCCCGCTCGTCGCGTCCACAGCCACCACGTGCGCGCCAAAGACGCCCGTCACCCCTGGCGGCGCGCTTGGCAACGACAGCGGATTCGCCGTCAGAATTCTTCCCCGAATCGATCCCGTATGCACTGTATCCGCCGGGTCCGCATACAAAACGCGCAGTCCCGTCCGGTCATCATCGGCCAGCTGCGCATCCGGCTGCCCTGGCGTCGGTCGCGCACCCGTGAACGTCCCCATCGCCGGAGCGAACGGCCACATCATCGCATTCCACACCGCTGAATGACTGAAGCCGAGAAAATGCCCCAGTTCATGCGTCATTAGCGATTCCAGGTCGTACGCCGTCGGAGTTCCCGCGAGCGTTGCTGGCGTCGCAAATGTCGTTCGCGAATCGCTCGAGTTGAAATAAATGTCCGCATCCAGGATTTGGCCGATTTGCGTCGACGCCGCGCTGCTGCCGATCTGCGCTCCAATCCGGTCCGCCGTCACCACTCTTGTGAACGCCAGCACTCCCGGTGTAAACGCCGCGTCCCCCTGATCCAGGCAAATCGAGTTCACGCCGTCTACGCCGCAGGCATTCTGTCTGCTGGTGCGCGTCAGTGGCGCAAAGGTAGCGGCAGAAAGCGTCGTTCCACTAACGCCGGTCCACGCTTGCAGCGATCGCTGGATCACCTGCTCGATCTCGTTCAGCCGCCCAGCCGCTGTCTGGTCTGTCGTCAAAATCGTCACCGGACTTGTCCCCAGCGTTGTGCTCCAGCGCAACGCAATCGCTCCCGCCGCGCTCAATTGATGCGACCGCACCGGACACGCCGACCCTCCCGAAATATTCACTGGCTGCCGCACATCTGGCACCAGTTCGTTGAACGAATACGCCGCTGCCATCGGCGCTGCCCACCCCGCATAGAATAGAGCCAACCCGCTCGCCAGAATCTTGCGTAACTTTTTCCGATTCGTTCCACTCTTCATCTTCCCTCCACTCCGCGTAGGGGCGGTGCTTGTTCACCCCGAGTTCCGAGGGGCGCCGCCCGCTGCAACCTCATCACGATCCCTGCGTCCTTCGCCCAACCGCGCAACCGGGCATCCCTACTCCGCTTTCCCCGCCAGCCCTCCGCGTAGCTTCTCCTCAAATCCCGCCACACTCATCTCCCGAATGCCTTCGTGGCGAAATGTTCGCGTCGCCGGATCAAACACTGCTGCATTCGCCGAATCCTGCGCCACGCTCTCCGCTCCGCTCTTCGCGTCCCGCCGGATCCGAAATGTCCCCTGCGTCCATCCCAGCACGCGGTAGGTTCCACCTTCCCCGCCCCACAAAAACAAATACAGTTCTTCTCCCGCCTGAAATTCCGGCACGCCATCCACTTGGGATCGCAACCCGTCCGCTCGCCCGCCCGGCATACGCACCGTCACCAATCCCGCCAGCAATCCCTTCGCGCTCTTCACCACCTCGAACTGCGTTTCCGTCCAGATCTCCCCATGTTCCATAAAACTCCGTGCGCTCACGCAGCGCACTCGCGCCACTGCCGTCGCCCGTTCCGTCATCTCTTCAAACCGCAACGCCACCAGCGTAGTGCCGCTGGCCGCCACCGCCGCCACCAACCCAATTCCCGTCAAAAACAAAATCCACAAAAATGTCCGTCGCCTCGCATAACTCATTTCACTGCACCTCCAACGCGCCGCTAGCCGCGGTCTTATCCAAATTCGTGTTTTGTATAAACAACGTCCGCGCTCCCGGCGTTGCACCGGCCGCGATCTGCAGCGTCAGATGAATGATCCCCAGCCCGGCCGGCTGCCTCGCGATCACCGCTACATCTCCCGCGCCAGACACGGTGTACGTCATGCTCGTATCAAACCCGCTCTGCGAAAATAGACACACATCGGCGCTCGCAAAGCCGCTCGTCGGATGCATCAGCACCACCGGATTCCCCGTCAGCGCGCACGAATTGTTGGCCGTGGAAAACGCGCCCAACGCCGCCGCATTCAAGTCCAGGTTGTTTCCCGGTACCGAAATCCCCGCCGTAGTCGGATCCACCACCACGATGTCTTTCCCGCTAGCCACCGGCGCTCCGCTTGTCAGCGCGATCGATTCATCACCGGCATTCGGCGCCGCCACCACCAGCGACACCACGTTGGAGCTCGTCCCATCCGCGTTGCGAACCTGCACGCTTACGTTCCCAGCGGCCGCCACATCGCTGGCATTCACCGGCGCGGTACACTCCCCCGCCGAGCTGCATGTCGTCGTACGCGCCGTCCCGCCGATCACCAGCGCCGCTCCCGGCCCCGGACTGCTTGCCGCAAACCCGCTGCCGTCAACCCGCAGCGTGAACCCGTTCGCTGCTCCCGCATACACGCTCGCCGGATGCAGCGCCGCAATATTCGCGCCCGTGGAAATCGTCACGTTCGCCGCGCCAGATTGCGTCGTATCATCCGAACTCACCGCCACCACTTTCAGCGTATTGGGCTCAGGCGCGGCCGCCGGTGCCGTGTAGATTCCGTTCGCGTCCACCGAACCGCAAGTGCCCGCGGCCGTGCATGCCGCTCCCTGCACTTGCCAGATCACGCTCTGATTGCTCGCCCC
>Ga0137403_10009218_pt1 | contig 10982 bp, 8 predicted proteins | sample CZOMad2_1_16fung_FD_122057 | JGI IMG/M metagenome (GOLD analysis project Ga0137403, IMG submission 122057) | Vadose zone soil fungal communities from Angelo Coast Range Reserve, California, USA - CZOMad2_1_16fungal (Hybrid Assembly) | ecosystem: Environmental > Terrestrial > Soil > Vadose zone...
TTCGAGCTCTACATCGAAGAGGTCGTCGAGGCGTGTGCGCGGCTGAAGGGCGGCAAGCTCTCGAAGGAAAAGCTCAAGAACCAACTGCAGAAGATCGCGCTCAAGCGCACCGGCGGGGCCAAGACCGACGAGATCCTCGGCCACGAGAGCGGCCCTGAAGGTCTGCCTCACTCGATCATCGTCACGCCTGAAGGGACCGAAGGGGAGGCGCCGGTGTTGCCGGGCGCCGAGCCGAGCACCGACGGTCCGCCGGAAGAGACCGCGCCGATCAAAGAGACGGCGAAGGCGGCGAAGCGCAAAATAAAGCGTAGAAAGAGATAAGCTCCATGGCCAAAGCAACCGCGAAGAAACCCACACCCGTCGAGAAGAAGCTCGTCAGCGTGGCCGACACCGTGATCACGGCCGCCGGCCGCAGCCGCGACCCGGCGCTGTCGATCCCCGTGCGCAGCCTCGCCAACATCAACTTCAACGAGAAGCGCGGCATCATCGAGATGGGCAAGCGCAAGCAGGAGCGCACGCTGTTCAACGTGGGGATGGCGAAGAAGTTCATGCAGACGGTGCTGGTGGCCGATGCCCTGGCCGAGCTCCAGAGGGCGAACCTCACGACGTCGTTGCGGGAGATCTACTACCGCACCAAGCACACGATGAAAGACTCGCACGAGAACACCTTCGACGGGCAGAACGAGTCCGACCCGCTCATCGAAGACCTCGAAGTGACGCTGACGGCGCTGCGCGAGGAGCTCCACGTGCGCGCGGAAAACGCCGGCAGCATCGTGGGCCCGGTGGTGCTCGCCGACGACGGCGACCGGGTGGACTGCGCGCGCCTGGGCAAGGGCGGCTACTCGGTGCCCTCCATCGTGGAGCCCGAGTTCATCCAGATCCGGCGCTGCACGGCGGACTTCGTCCTGCTCGTCGAGAAAGGCACCCAGTGGAACCGGCTCTCCGAAGATAAGTTCTGGCGCCGATACAACTGCGTCCTGCTGACGGGAAACGGCCAGCCGCCGCGCGGTGTGCGGCGCCTGGCGCGGCGGCTGCACGAGGAGCACGGGCTCCCTGTTTACGTTCTCGTCGACAACGACCCGTGGGGCTACTACATCTACTCGGTCGTCAAGCAGGGATCGATCAACCTCGCGTTCGAGAGCGAGCGGATGGCCATTCCCAAAGCCAAGTTCATCGGGCTCTCGAGCTCCGATCCCGATACGTACGGGCTGCCACGCAATGTCGGCATCAAGCTCAACGACAAAGACGTGAGCCGGGCCAAAGAGCTGCTCAACTACCGCTGGTTCCAGAAGAAGGAATGGCAGGAAGAGATCAAGCGGATGCTCGCGACGGGTCTCAAGTACGAGCTCGATGCGCTCGCCAACAAGGACTTCCGCTACCTGAGCAAGACCTATCTTCCGAAGAAGCTCAAGGAGCGAGACTGGCTCGATTGATTTCCCCGTTCTCTCGGTGTTAGATTTGGTGCGCCGCTAAGACGTGAACGCAGAGCGAGGGGGGGACATGAATCAGGTGACAAGGGCGCTTGGGGCGTGCGTCGCGGTACTCCTGCTGGCGAGCTGTTCCATTGGACCGAAGTTCGTCCCGGATCCCACGTTCCCTGCGGCCGGCTCCGACCTTCGGACCAGGAAGGTGATCGTGTCGGGGTTCCAGGGCGCACGCTACTCGACCTCCGTGACGCAGAACGCCAACATCGTGACCATTCGCGAGGCGATCGGCACGCGGGATATCTCGCCCGACGTCGCGCAGGGTCTGCGGGCGCGGGGGATCGATGCGGAGGCGCGTGTAGGGGTCGAGCCGTCCATGCTCAGGCGGGGCGAGGTCCTTCTTCGCGGCAAGTTATTCGCGTCCGGCGGTCCGGGGTGGGACACCGGTCGAGGCTCGAACTGGGCGAACCTGGCGCTCGTTACCGTGACTCTCGGTATCGTGGGCATGATCGGCCCGACGCCGATTCCGTGGACCGCGGTCGTGCAGCTCTCCTACAGCGCGGACGTCCTCGATGCCCAGGGCCGCTTCCTCGCGCACGCGAGCGAGCAGCGAGTCGACGCCGAGTTCGACAGCTACTATTTCTGGGGATCGAACTACGGTGACGTGAACGAGCGCACCTTCGCCGCCGGCACGCAGCGAGTCACCGAGCGTCTCGCGGATTGGTTCGTCGGCGGAAAGGATCCGCGGCGTTAGGGTTCGAGCCGCCGTTCCAGGAACGCCCGAGCTTTCGCCGCCATATCGTGCGCGAGGCAGTCGAAAGTCTGCGAATCTCTCGCGGTCCGGAGCCAGGTGAGCTGGCGCTTCGCGAGCTGGCGAGTTGCGAAAATTCCGCGGTCGCGCAGCCCGTTGCGGTCGAGCTCTCCCTCGAGGTGCTGCCATGCCTGGCGGTATCCGACGCAGCGCATCGAAGGCAGGTTCGGTCTCAGCGCGTGCCTCGCGCGCAGTCGCTGCAACTCTTCGACCAGCCCGCGATCGAGCATCGCATCGAACCGCGCCTCGATGCGCCCGTGCAGCTCGCCGCGATCGGAGGGCACCAAAGCCATCTCGACGAGGCGGAAGGGAAGGGTGGAATCCTTCTTGCGCCCGAGCAGCCTGGACATCGGCTCGCCGCTCACCCGGTGGATCTCCAGCGCGCGCTGAATGCGTTGAGCGTCCGTGGGCTTCAGCCGTGCCGCAGTCTGCGGATCGACGGACGCGAGCTCGGCGTGCATCGCGGCCCAGCCGCGAGCGGCGGCCTCGGCGTCGATCTCGGCCCTGACGCCTTCGTCCGCGTCGGGTAGCTCGGAAAGCCCCTCCCGCAAGGCCTTGAAGTAGAGCATGGTGCCGCCGACCAGCAGCGGGACTTTCCCGCGACCGGTTATCTCGGACATGAGTCGCAGCGCGTCCGATCGGAAGCGCGCCGCGGAGTAGGTCTCGGTCGGGTCGATGATGTCGACGAGGTGGTGTGGCACAGCGGCCCGCTCGGCCCGGGAAGGCTTCGCGGTGCCGACGTCCATGCCGCGGTAGACCTGCGCGGAATCGACGCTGACGATCTCCAACGGGAATCGCTTCGCGAGCCCGAGCGCCAGCGGCGTCTTGCCGCTCGCGGTCGGGCCCATCAGCAGGATGGCCGGGGGCAGCCTGGCCAACCTAGCGTCCGCGAAGAAAGAGCTTGTCCAGGTCCGCGAGGCTCATCTGGAACCAGGTCGGGCGGCCGTGGTTGCACTGACCGGAGCGCTCGGTCTCTTCCATCTCGCGCAGGAGCGCGTTCATCTCGGGGATCGTCAACGCCCGGTTGGCGCGCACCGCGCCGTGGCACGCCATGGTGCCGAGGAGCTCGTCGCGGCGCTCGGTCAGCACGCGGCTCGCGCCGTACTCGCGGATGTCGCGCAGCAGCGCGCGTGCGAGCCCGGAGGCGTCGGCCTCCGCGAGCATCGAAGGGACCGCGCGGACCGCGAGGGCGAAGGGGGAGATCGCCGCGACGTCGAAACCGAGCTGGTTGAGCGTGGCGCCGTGCTCCTCCGCCGTGGCCACGTCGACGCGGTCGGCGTGGAAGGTCGCGGGGATCAGCAGCTTCTGGGTGTTCATGGCGCGCGAGTCGAGGGCCCCCTTGAGCTTTTCGTAGAGGATGCGCTCGTGCGCGGCGTGCATGTCGACCAGCACCAGGCCCCCTCGATTCTGCGCCAGGATGTAGATTCCGTGGAGCTGCGCGAGGGCGAAACCGAGCGGCGGTGCGTCCGCCGCCTCGATGTCGCCGGGCGCGGTGTCTGCGGTGGACCGCCCGGCGAACATCGCGGTGTACTTCGCCACCGGCTGCGCCAGGCCGAGGGCGGGCTGGTAGGCGCGCGGCGTCAGAGCATGGCCCTCCGCCGTCGGCGTGGCGATCGCGGCCGGGGTCTCGGCCGCGGTGCCCGACAGGCCCTTGGCCACGGCGTGGAACACGAACTGGTGAACTGCCCTCGGGTCGCGAAAGCGGATCTCGATCTTCGCCGGGTGGACGTTGACGTCGACCGTGCGCGGGTCGATCTCGAGGAAGAGGACGTAAGCGGGATGGCGCTCGCCGTGGAGCACGTCGCGGTAGGCCTCGCGAAGAGCGTGCGCGAGCAGCTTGTCGCGCACGAAACGGCCGTTTACGTATATGAACTGCGCGTCGCGAGCGGCGCGGGTGTAGGCGGGCGAGCCCGCGAATCCCGAGATCGCCAGCGCGCCGTTCGCCGCCACGGCCCGCATGGAGCGGGCAAACTCCGCGCCGAGCGCGGCCTCGACCCGTTTCGCGGAGTCGCCTGGAGCGAACCGCGAGACCACCCGGTCGTTGTGTTTCAGGGTAAAGGTGACATCGGGCCGCGACAGGACCGCCCGTGTGAACACATCCTCGCAGTGGCCGAATTCGGTCGCTTCACTTTTCAGGAATTTCCGGCGCGCCGGCGTGTTGTAGTACAGATCGTTGACTTCGATCGAAGTCCCATCGGGTTGCGCGGCGGGCTCGAGCGCACCGATCCTCCCCGCTTCGGCGTGGATGCTGAAGGCGCGAGTAGCTCCGGCGGCGCGGCTTGCCAGGGCGACGCGCGCGACCGAAGCGATGCTCGCCAGCGCCTCGCCCCGGAATCCCAGCGACCGGACCTGCTCGAGATCCTCGAGCGAGGATATCTTGCTGGTCGCGTGCCGCGCGAAGGCCATCGGCAGATCCTCTTTCGGAATGCCGGCGCCGTTGTCCACGACCCGGACCTGCTTGATGCCGCCTTCGCTCAACGCTACGCCGATCTCGGTCGCTCCGGCGTCCAGACTGTTTTCCAGGAGCTCCTTGAGGACGGACGCCGGCCTGTCGACCACTTCGCCCGCCGCGATCTGGCTGATCAGGGTCTCCGGCAGGGATTGGATGGCGGGCACGAATCGGCTTTCGGAAAACTGGATTGATCGGGATGCTCGTGAAAGGTTTCGTCCGCGTGCCAATTATAGGTGACACGGTAGAATGCGGCGGTGGACATTCTCTTGTCTGGCTGGGATCTGGTGGTCCATCTCGACCGTCACCTCGCGGCCCTCGTTCAGCAGCACGGTCCCTGGGTTTACCTGCTCCTGTTCGCGATCATTTTTTCCGAGACCGGACTGGTCGTTACCCCGTTCCTGCCCGGGGACTCGCTCCTGTTCGTCGCCGGGGCGCTCGCCGCGGCGGGCGGCATGGATGTGCATCTGCTCGGGCTGGTCCTGGTCGTCGCGGCGGTCCTGGGGAACACCGTGAACTACTCGATCGGCTATTACATCGGACCGAAGGTGTTCCACTGGGAGGGCACGCGCGTCTTCAACCGCAAGGCGCTGGATCGTGCCCATGCCTTCTACGAGAGGCACGGAGGAAAGACCATCATCATCACGCGCTTCGTGCCGATCCTGAGGACGTTCGCCCCGTTCGTCGCGGGCATCGGGCGCATGGCGTATCTGCGCTTTTCCGTGTACAACCTCGCGGGTGCGCTCGCCTGGGTGCTCTCGCTGCTGTATGCGGGTTACTGGTTCGGCAACGTGCCCGTCGTGAAGCAGAACCTGAGCGCGGTCATCCTGGGCGTCATCGCCTTGTCGCTGACGCCGCTCGCATTTGAATACTTCCGGTACGTGCTGAACCGGGCGAAGACCTGAGCCGGCTCCGAGATCGGATCAGCGAACGGCGGCGAGGGTCGCAGGGGAGAGCGGCGGGCTCTTCGCGACGTAGCTCTTCACGCCGCGAAGGATCGCGCGGGCGATTTTTTCCTGGTATGCCTCGTCGGTGAGCCGCTTTTCTTCTTCGGGATTGCTGATGAAGGCGGTCTCGACGAGGATGGAAGGAATCTGGGGCGCCTTGAGCACGGCGAAGCCCGCCTGCTCGACTTTTCCTCTATGCAGCGAGTTGACGCCGCCCAGTTCTCCCAGCACGGCGCGGCCGAGTTTGAGGCTGTCGCTGATTTGGGCGGTCAGGCTCAGATCGGCGAGAGTCATCTTGAGATAGCGGTCCTTGCTCTTGAGGCTCACGCCGCCGATAAGGTCCGCCTCGTTCTCGCGCGCGGCGAGCTGTTGGGCCGCCGTGCTCGTGGCGCCTCGCTCGGAAAGCGCAAATACGGAGGAGCCGCGGGCATGGGGCTTGACGAACGAATCCGCGTGAATCGAGACGAACAAGTCGGCCCTCACGACCTGCGCTTTCTCGACGCGGGCTCCCAGCTCGATGAAGTAGTCGCCGTCGCGGGTCAGCATGGCGCGCATGTTGGGCTCGGCGTCGATCAGGGTCTTCAGCTTGCGCGCGATCGTCATGGTGACGGTCTTCTCGTAAGTTCCGCGACGCCCTTTGGCACCGGGGTCTTCGCCCCCGTGCCCGGCGTCGAGCGCGATGGTGACCAGGCGGTTGGCGGCGGGCTGCGGCGGTTCCCTGGCGGATCGCGGCGCCTTCGGCGCGGCTTCACGTATGGGTTCTTCAGCGAGCGGCCCGAGCGATTGCTCCATCTTTAGCCCGGGCTTTTGCAACAGGGCTAGGATCGGATCGACGGGGTGCGTCGGATAGATGTCCAGCACCAGGCGGTGTCCGTAGTCGCCGATCGGCGCGAGAGTGAAAATCTGTGGCTTGACCTCGGTCTTGAGGTCGAGCACGACGCGAACGACGCCGGGCTTGAAGCGCCCCACCCGGAGGCTTCCGATATAGGGGTCGCTGTCGGAGACCTTGTCGGTGAAGGCCTGCTGCGCGCTGGGAAAATCGACGCCCTCCAGGTCGAGCACCAGGCGCTCGGGGCCTTTGATCGTGATCAGCCGATGCTGCAGCGGCGCCGCCGACTCCAGGGTCACGCGCGTGTACTCGGGTGCCGGCCAGACCCGGACGGCCCGCAGCTTTTCCGTCGGCGCGTCGGCTGCGAGCGCGAGCCCGGGCAGGAGCAGGGCGCAGCAACCCAGGAACGCCAGGTGCCGCATTCGCACCCTTGCGCTCAGGTGTCTCGGCAACTCGCTAGACACCGCTCCCCCGCTGGGCTGTAGGCACGCGCGCTGATTTCTCGTCCGGAACCCGCGTAGTCGAGGGTGACTTCGAGGTCGGGTTGGGGAAGTGCATTCCCCGCCCGCTCCGGCCATTCGACCAGGCAGACCCCGTCGCCTTGGAAATAATCGGCCAGGCCGGCGTCTTCAAATTCGCGCGCATCAAGGAATCTATAAAAATCAAAGTGGTATAAGTTTAATCTAGAAATCACATAAAGTTCAACCAGGGCGTAGGTCGGGCTCTTCACCCTGGTTTGGACACCCAGACCGCGCAGCAATCCCCGGATCAGAGTCGATTTTCCGCTACCGAGTTCACCGCGGAAATATAGTCGCATGCCCTGTTCGACGCATCCAGCCAGGCGCGATCCAAGCTGCGTGGTCGCGAGTGCGTCATCCAGATGCGTGCCCCACTGTGATCTTGCGGGCGGATGGCTATGATCTCGAGGATGCGTCATGCGAAAGCTACCCGGCGGCTGCGGTGCCTGCGCCCGGCGGAGCTCAAGGCGCTCGCCGCGAAGATCAAGGCCTGGGGGCGGGAGTTGGGCTTCCAGGCGGTCGGCATCGCCGATACCGACCTTTCGGAAGCCGAGCCGCGCCTTCGCGCGTGGCTCGCGTCCGGCTTCGCGGGCGAGCTCGATTATATGCGAAAGCACGGGCTCAAAAGGACGCGCCCAGCGTCGCTCATCCCGGGCACCTTGCGCGTCATCTCCGCGCGCATGGACTATCGGCCCGATGCGGCAGACAGCCTGCGCGTGCTCGAGGACGGCAACAAAGCCTTCGTCGCGCGCTATGCGCTCGGGCGCGATTATCACAAGGTGCTGAAGCGACGCCTGCAGCGGCTCGTCGAGAAGATCGCGGAGGAAGCCGGCGCCGGCGGATACCGCGTGTTCACCGACTCGGCGCCGGTGATGGAGGTCGAGCTCGCGCGCAAGGCGGGGCTGGGCTGGAGAGGAAAGCACACCGTGCTGATTTCCCGCGAGGCGGGCTCGTTCTTCTTTCTCGGGGACATTTACACCGACCTGCCGCTTCCCGTGGACGTTCCCGTGCAGGATCACTGTGGCAGCTGCCGGAAATGCATCGACATCTGCCCGACGCGAGCCATCGTCGCGCCCTACCAGCTGGACGCGAGACGCTGCATTTCCTACCTCACGATCGAGCTGAAGGGGAGCATCCCCGTCGAGCTTCGACCCCTCATAGGCAACCGGGTCTTCGGCTGTGACGACTGCCAGCTCGTTTGCCCCTGGAACCGCTATGCGCAGGTCGCGTCCGAGCCCGACTTTCGGGTGCGTAACGGCCTGGACAGCGCCGAGCTGGTCGAGCTTTTTGCCTGGACCGAGGAGGAGTTCCGGCGGCGCATGGCCGGCAGCGCCATCCTGAGAGTCGGCTACGAGCGCTGGCTGCGCAATCTCGCCGTGGGTCTGGGCAATGCTCCGCGCAGCGCCCGAGCCGTGGGTGCGCTGCGCGCGCGGGCGGGGGAATCGTCCGCCCTGGTGCGCGAGCACGTTGCCTGGGCGCTGGAACGCCAGGGAGCAAGCCCCTGACGCCCTTGCTATAATGCCCGGGATTTGTCACCCACCCCTTGTCCGCAGGTTCATCCCACTGACTGAAGTTTCTTCGGCCCGGACCCGGGGCGGAAGGAGAGTCTTCGTTTGCCGAGTTTTGCCGAACTGAATTTGCTGCCGGAGCTGCTCAAGGCGGTTGCCGAGCAGGGCTATACCGAGCCCACGCCCATACAGGCGCAGGCGATCCCTCTGGTGCTCGAGGGACGCGATGTCCTGGGCGGGGCGCAGACCGGCACCGGCAAGACCGCGGGGTTTACGCTGCCCCTCTTGCAGCGCCTCGCGCGGCACGCCAACACCAGCGCCTCTCCGGCGCGGCATCCGGTGCGCGCCCTGATTCTGACCCCGACGCGGGAGCTCGCCGCCCAAGTCGAGGAAAGCGTTCGCATCTACGGCAAGTACGTCGGGCTGCGCAGCACGGTCGTGTTCGGCGGCATCGACATGAAGCCGCAGACCGCGGCGCTGCGTCAGGGCGTGGAGTTCCTGGTCGCCACGCCCGGGAGGCTGCTCGACCACGTTCAGCAAAAGGCGGTCAATCTTCAGCAGGTCGAGGCCTTCGTGCTCGACGAGGCCGACCGCATGCTCGACATGGGTTTCATTCCCGACGTGCGGCGCATCATGGCGCTGCTGCCGAAGCAGCGGCAGAACCTCCTGTTCTCGGCGACTTTGACCGGCGAGATCCGCACTCTCGCCGATTCGTTCCTGCGAAACCCGGTGCTGGTCCAGGTCGCGCGCAACAATGCCGCGGCCGAATCGGTTGCGCACCTGGTGCATCCGGTGAAGCGGGAACGCAAGCGCGAGCTGCTTGCGTACCTCATCCAGTCGCGCGACCTGCGGCAGGTGTTGGTGTTCAATTCGACTCGCATCGGGGCCAACCGCCTCGCCTACCAGCTCAATCGCGACGGCATTCATACCGCCGCCATTCACGGCGACAAGAGCCAGCCGGAACGCCTGCAGGCGCTCGATGACTTCAAGTCGGGGAAGGTGAGGGTGCTGGTCGCGACCGATGTGGCGGCGCGAGGTCTCGATATCGAAGACCTCCCTCACGTGGTGAACTTCGAGCTGCCCGGCGCTCCCGAAGACTACGTTCACCGCATCGGCCGAACCGGCCGGGCGGGGGCGAGCGGCGAGGCGATTTCCCTGGTCTGCGCCGAGGAGCACGAACGCCTCGAGGCGATAGAGAAGACGATCCGGCTGAGCATTCCCAGGAAGATCGTTCCCGGCTACGAGCCCGATGGCCGAGTCGCGCCCACGATGATGAGCAGGCCGGCGGGGCGCGGCGAAGGCGGGGCGCGTGAGCGGCGGCCGCGTCACGGCGAGCGCGACCGCATGACCCGCCCGCCTCAGGCGGCAAAGAACGCCGATCCGATCTTCAGCTCGCCCTACGAGCCCGCGGCCGCGCCTGCAGCGCCGCCTCGCCCCGCGCCCGCGCCGCGCGCGCCGCGCCAGGTCGCGGCGCTGCTCGGCGGGCTGCCCAAGAGCAAATAGCTACGCGCTTCCCGCCCGGAACGGGCTGCGTTCGTTCAGCTCGTCGACGTAACGCTCGATGCCCTCGGACTCCCGCGCGAGGAATTTCTCGACCGCATCCGAAAATTCCGGATGCCGCAGCCAATGCGCCGACCAGGTCTGGCTCGGCATGAACCCGCGCGCGAGCTTGTGCTCGCCCTGCGCTCCTCCCTCGAAGATCCGGATGCCGCGCTCGATGCAAAACTCGAGAGCCTGGTAGTAACAGGTCTCGAAGTGCAGCAGCGGAACGTGTGCGACCGAGCCCCAATAGCGTCCGTACAACACCTCCTGCGAGAAGATGTTCAGGGCGCTCGCGATCGGCTTGCCGTGGAGCTCGACCAGCACTAATAGGACGTGCTCGGGAAGCGATTCGCCGAGGCGCTTGAAGAACTCGAGGTTGAGGTAAGGCGTCGAATGGTGCGCGCGGTAGGTTCCGTTGTAGCAGCGCGTGAAAAACGTCCAGTGCTCGTCGCGGATGTCCCTGCCGACCAGGCGGCTGATGCGCACGCCCGCGTCCAGCACCCGACGCCGTTCCTGGCGGATTTTCTTGCGCTTCGCCGAGGCGAGGTCCGAGAGGAACTGCTCGAAGCTCGCATAGCCGCGATTCTCCCAGTGAAACTGCACCGCGCGCCGCAGCATCAGTCCCGCGGCCTGCATCTCGCGCGCTTCGTCCTCGCTGGGGAACAGCACGTGGAGCGAGGAGACTTCGCGCGCCAGCCGCAGAGCGGCGCGAACGAGAAGGGCCCGGGTCGCGCCGTCCCGGGCGAGCAGCCGGGGCCCGGTGACGGGAGAGAACGGCACCGCGGCGAGCAGTTTCGGATAGTAGACCAGCCCGCAGCGGTGGTAGGCGTCCGCCCAGGCCCAGTCGAAGACGTATTCGCCGTAGGAGTGGCTCTTCGCGTACAGGGGCATCGCACCCACCAGGGAGTCGCCTTGCCACAGGGTGACATAGCGCGCAGACCACCCAGTGTCCTC
>Ga0137403_10009219_pt1 | contig 10980 bp, 12 predicted proteins | sample CZOMad2_1_16fung_FD_122057 | JGI IMG/M metagenome (GOLD analysis project Ga0137403, IMG submission 122057) | Vadose zone soil fungal communities from Angelo Coast Range Reserve, California, USA - CZOMad2_1_16fungal (Hybrid Assembly) | ecosystem: Environmental > Terrestrial > Soil > Vadose zone...
GCTCGAAGAGCTGCGATTCGGGCGAGTGGGTGACGGAGCCGGCCGGGTGGGGGCGCGGCCCACGGCGTCCCCGGCCCGCCTCGCGCGAGGTAAGTTCATGAATATTCCGGGCGAGACTCACTGTTCGAGCGCGGGCTTCGCCCGCGCAATCCTTCCTTCCTCGTGGGGGAGGCATCGGAGGGGGCCGTCGAGGCCCCCTCCGAGACAATCATGCGGGTGATTGCGGGAGCGCTGAAGGGGCGGCGGCTCGTGACGCCGAGGGGGGCGACGACGCGCCCGACGGCCGACCAGGTGCGGATCGCGCTGATGGACGCGCTCGGACCCTGGCTGCCCGACTCCCGCGTGCTCGATCTCTTCGCCGGCGCCGGCGGCGTCGGGCTCGAGGCGCTCTCGCGCGGCGCCGCCTCCGCGACGTTCGTCGAACGCGACGCGCGCGCCGTCGCCGCGCTCGTCGAGAACATCCGATCGCTCGACGTCGAGTCGCGGACGCACGTCGTACGCGGCGACGTCGGACGGCAGCTCGCGCGGCTCGAAGCCGAGGGCCGGCGGTTCGAGATCGTCTTCCTCGACCCGCCGTACGCCACCGACGTGGGCGAGCGCGCGCTCCAGGCGCTGGGCACCGGCGAGCTCACCGCGCCGGAAGGGCTCGTCGTCGCCCAGCATCTGACCAAGCGCCGCCCCGCACGCGAATACGGCGTTCTGCGGGCGTTCCGGGACCGGCGATTCGGGGAGACGACCTTGACTTTCTTTCGAGCCGGAGGGTAGCCTACCGCTCGTGGCCAAGCGCGCCGTCTATCCCGGCATGTTCGATCCCGTGCACAACGGTCACGTGGACGTCATCCAGCGCAGCCTCCAGATCTTCGACGAGCTGATCGTCGCGGTGGTGGCCAATCCGTCGAAGCAGCCGCTCTTCTCGGTGAAGGAACGCCTCGAGATGATCGACGAGGCCACCTCGGAGCTGAGCAACTTCCGCATCGTCGCGTTCGACGGGCTCCTGATCGACCTGGTGGCGCGCGAGCGCGCCGACTGCATCGTGCGGGGGATCCGCGCCGTGTCCGATTTCGAGTACGAGTTCCAGATGGCGCTGATGAACCGGAAGCTCCGGAGCACCGTCGAGACCGTGTTCTTGATGCCGCACGAGAAGTACACGTACATCTCGTCGCGGCTGATCAAGGAAGTCGCCAGCTTCGGCACGTCGGTGGCCGGCATGGTGCCGCCGATCGTCGACAAACGACTGACCGAGAAGTACCCTCCCAAGTAACGCGGCGGTCCGCCGCCGAAGGAGCCGCGCCGTGCTGGCCGATCGCCTGAAGACGCTTGCCCCGTCGTCGACGCTCGCCGTGCAGGCGAAGGCGCGGGAGCTGCGGCGGCGCGGCGTCGACGTGATCTCGTTCGGCGCGGGCGAGCCCGACTTCGACACGCCCGAACGGATCAAGGACGCCGCGATCCAGGCGATGCGGCGGGGCCAGACGAAATACACCGAGGTCGGCGGCATCCCCGAGCTGCGGGCGGCGGTATGCGGCAAGTTCAAGCGCGACAACGGGCTCGCCTACGAGCCGGCGGACGTTCTGGTCTCGTGCGGCGCCAAGCACTCGCTCTTCAACCTGGCCGTCGCGCTGCTCAACCCGGGTGACGAGGTTCTCGTGCCGAGCCCGTACTGGGTCTCCTATCCGGAGCAGGCGCGGCTCCTCGGCGCGGTCCCGATCGCCGTCCCGACGCACGAGGCGACGGGGTTCGACCTGGATCCCGAGCGGCTGCGCGCGGCCGTCACGCCGCGGACGAAGGTGATCGTCCTCAACAGCCCCAACAATCCCACGGGCGCCGTGTTCTCACCCGCGTCGCTCGCCGCGGTCGCGAAGCTCGCCGTGGAGCGGAACGTGTTCGTCGTGTCCGACGAGTGCTACGAGGCGCTGACGTTCGAGGGGCGGCACGTGTCGATCGCCGCCCTCGACCCGGAAGTCAAGGCGCGCACGCTCGTCGTCAACACGTGCTCGAAGGCCTACGCGATGACCGGCTGGCGGATCGGCTTCGCCGCCGGACCGCGCGAGCTCATTCGCGCCATGACGGACGTCCAGAGCCAGGTGACGTCGAACCCCTCGTCGATCGCCCAGTGGGCCGCCGTCGAGGCGCTCGCCGGGCCCCAGGACGAGGTCGCCAGGATGGCGGGCGAGTTCGACCGGCGGCGCCGCGTCATCGTGCAGGGACTCAACGCGCTCCCGGGGGTCTCGTGCGTCATGCCCAAGGGGGCGTTTTACGTATTCGCGAACGTCTCGCGGCTGTTCGGGCGGCGGTGGAAGGCCGCCGCCGACACGACGACCCTCAAGGGCTCCGTCGACGTCACCGCCTTCCTCCTCGAGGAGGCGAAGGTGGCCGTCGTGCCCGGCGTCGACTTCGGCTCCGACGACCACGTGCGCCTGTCGTACGCGACGAGCGAAGCCCTCATCACCGAGGGGCTGACGCGCATGGCATCGGCGCTCGAACGCCTCGCGTGAGGCGCGGCCCCGGCGCGCCTTGACAGCCCTCGCGACATTCTCTACGAAGGAGAGTCACCGATGAAGCTCGAAGGCTCCTACGACGTGAAGGCGCCCCGACAGAAGGTGTGGACCGCGTTCCTCGATCCGGAAACGCTCCGGCAGGCGATTCCCGGCTGCGAGAAGCTCGAGCTGATCGGTCCCGACGAGTACAAGGCGACACTGAAGATCGGCGTGGCGGCGGTGAAGGGGACGTTCGAGGGCAAGGTGCGGCTCCTCGACAAGAAGCCGCCCGAGTCCTATCGCCTGGCCGCCGACGGGAGCGGGGGACCCGGGTTCGTCCGCGCCGACACGGTGATCACGCTGACGGACATCGAGGGCGGCACGCGCGTCTCGTACAGCGCGGACGTTCAGATCGGTGGGCTCATCGCGGGCGTCGGGCAGCGGATGCTCGGCGGCGTGTCGAAGATGATGGCCGATCAGTTCTTCAACAAGATGAGCGAGCTGCTGACGACCGCCTGACCACCCCCGATGGCCCCCTCCGTTCATCGTCGCGCCTCGGCCGGCGGAGATTCGTCGGATCGCTCGCCTCGGGCCCGAGGGCCCCAGCCCTCGGGCGGCCCTGCGGCTCGCACGGCGGCCCCGCGCCGGCCCGCGGTGCGCACCTCCCGCTACCTCGAGCCGCGTCTGGAGCGCGCGTCGCGCGCCGAGATGACCGGAGTGCAGACGCGGCGCCTGCGCGAGCAGCTGGCCCACGCGGCGGCGCACAGCCCGTTCTACCGGCGCAAGCTCAAGGCGGCCGGGATCAGGCCGGCCGCGGTCCGGACGCTCGACGATCTGCGGGCGCTGCCCTTCACGACCAAGGACGAGCTGAAGGAGAACCAGGCGGCGCGGCCGCCGTGGGGCGACGTCCTCGCCGTCCCGCTGGACGACGTGCTCCGCATCCACATGACCTCGGCCACGACCGGCCGCCCCCTCGCGTTCCTCGACACCGCGGACGACTGGTACGGCTTCTATCACTCGTACGCCCGTGCGCTCCACGCCTTCGGCGTGCGCCGGTCGGACGTCGTGATGGCGGCCTTCTCGTACGGGCCGTGGATCGGCTACTGGTCCGGCTTCTACGCGGCGCAAGACCTCGGCTGCCTCGTGTTTCCCGTCGGCGGTCTCTCCACCGACCAGCGGATCGATGCGCTCTTGAACTACCCGATCACGGTGCTGGGTTGCACGCCGTCGTACGCGCTCTTCCTCGGTGAGGCGGCGGCCAAGAAGGGCATCGACCTCGCCAAGGACACGAAGATCCGGGTCACGTGGCACACGGGCGAGCCCGGCGCGTCGATTCCGGCCACCAGGGCGAAGATCGAGTCGGCGTTCGGCGCGAAGGCGTACGACCTGCCCGGGCTGACCGAGATCGCGGCGTGGGGGTTCGAGTGCGACGCGCGCGCCGGGCTGACCCACGTGAACGAGGACTACTGCTATCCCGAGGTGCTCGACGCGCAGGACCGACCGGTCCGCTCGGGGGAGCGGGGGGAGCTGGTCTTCACGAGCCTCTATCGCAAGGCCATGCCGCTCATTCGGTACCGGACGCGGGACGTCGTCCAGGTCGCCGACCGTCGGTGCCCGTGCGGGCGCACGCTGGTCGCGTTCGAAGGCGGGGTGCTGGCGCGGCTCGACGACATGAAGAAGGTGCGCGGCGTGATTGTCTACCCACGGCGGGTGGAGGAGCTGGTGAGGCCGCACGCCGACGTGGACGAGTTCCAGATCGTCTTCCGGCGCCGCGACGGTCTCGACGACATCCTGATCCGCATCGACCCGTCGCCGTCGCTGTCGCTCGGCGAGCGCGACGGGCTGCGGGCGAAGCTGGCCGACGATCTGCGGACCGGGCTTGGCATCCGCGTCACCGTCGACATCGGCGAGCCCGGGTCGCTGCCGCGATGGGACCACAAGGCCCGGCGCGTGCGGGACGAGCGGACGGAGGTGCCGTTTTGAAGGCCGCGTTCTTCAGGGAGCACGGCGGCGCCGAGAAGATCCTCTACGACGACTATCGCGATCCGGTCATCGAGCCCGCGGAGGTCCTGGTCCGCGTGAGGGCGTGCGCCCTCAACCAGGTCGACATGCTGCTGCTGGACGGCCGCTTTCCTCCGCCCGAGGGGCTGCCGCACGTCAACGGCTGCGAGGTGACGGGCACGATCGAGGCGACCGGCGCCGACGCGGCCGGGCTCCGGCGCGGGCAGCGCGTGATCATCTTTCCCGGCTTCGCCTGCGGGCGCTGCGAGTACTGCCTGCGCGGCGAACGGACGGTCTGTGTCCGGTACGGCTATCTCGGCGCCCACAAGGACGGCGGCTACGCCGAGCTGGTGAAGGCGCCGGCCGCCAACGTCCTGCCGCTTCCTGAGGCGATCCCGTTCGAGGCGGGCGCCGCCGTGCCGCTCGCCATGCTCACCTCGTGGCACGCGCTGGTGGCGCAGGCCGAGGTCCGGCCCGGACAGACCGTGCTCGTCCAGGCCGCCGGCAGCGGCGTGGGCAGCGCCGCGATCCAGATCGCCCGGCTCTGCGGAGCTCGCGTCATCACCACGGTCGGGGCCGACGACAAGATCGAGTTCGCCCGGGCGCTCGGCGCCGAGCACGTCGTGAACTACCGCACGCAGGACTTCGTCGAGGAGACGAAGAAGTGGACGGGTAAGCGGGGCGTCGACGTGGTCGTCGAGCACATCGGGGGTGACACCTTCGAGCGGTCCGTCTACGCCCTCACCCGGCTCGGCAAGCTCGTCACGATCGGCTCGCACGACACGCATTGGGGGCGACTCGACCTCCGCCACGTCTACTCCAAGAACCTCCGGATCCTCGGGACTAACCTGGGCTCGATCGTCGAGCTGCAGACGGTGCTCGACCACGTGGTCCTGGGACGTCTCCGGCCGGTCGTCGACCGGGCCTTCCCTCTCAAGGACGCGCGCGCCGCCGTGCAGCACGTGCTGGACCGGAAGAACAAGGGGAAGGTCCTCCTGGTCTCGTGACGCTCGCGGCCCTCCTCGCGCGCGCCGCGCTCCGCCGACCCGAGGCCGAGGCCGTCGTCGACGGCCGGCAGCGCCTCACCTACGCCGAGCTGGACGCGCGTGCCGCTGCGGCGGCGCGGGGATTCGCGCGGCTCGGCGTCGCCCGGGGCGACCGCGTTCTGCTGGTGCTCCGGAACCGACTCGAGCACGTCGTCGCCTACTGGGCGCTCCAGAAGCTCGGCGGCGTCGCGGTCCCCGTCAACTTCCGCCTCGCCGCCAACGAGCTCCGCGACCTCCTCACCGACTCCGGCGCCAAGCTCGCGCTCTTCGAGGCCTCGACCGCCGCCGCTATGCACGAAGCCGCCGACGGGACCCCCGTGCGCCTCGTCTTCGTGGGCGACGGAGCCCCAACGGGCTCGACCATCACTGCCGGACGAGCGGCGACCTCGCCAACTTCAAGCGGCCGAGGCGCTTCGTGTTCGTGACGGAGATCCCGAAGACCGCCTCGGGCGAGAGATTGCGGCGGCTGCTGCGCGACGGTCGGTACACGGAGGTGCGACCATGAGCGAATTTCTCCGAGTCGAGCGCGCCGGCGCCGTGGCGACCATCTGGATCGATCGCCAGCCCCGGATGAACACGATGACCGTCGCGATGCGAAACGAGTTTCCGGCGATCTTCGCGGCGCTCGAGGCCGACGAAGAGGTCCGCGTGGTCGTGATCCGCGGCGCCGGCGGTAAGGCGTTCAGCGCCGGCGGCGACGTGTCCGAATTTCTCACGCTGGCGCCCGCCGACCTCGAGCTGTGGGGCGACAGCCTCACGGCTGCCGAGCGGTGCCGGAAACCGGTGATCGCCGCCATCGACGGGTATACGATGGGGGCCGGTCTCGAGCTGGCCGTCGCGTGCGACTTCCGCGTGGCCACGCTGCGGTCCGAGTTCGCATTCCCGGAGGTGAGACTGGGAATGATCCCCGGCAGCGGCGGCACCCAGCGCGCCCTGCGGCTCATCGGCATGACGCGTGGAAAGCTCTTCATGATGACCGGCCAGCGGATCTCCGCCGAGCGCGCCGAGGCGTGGGGGCTGATCACCCTGGCGGTGCCGAATGACAAGCTCGACGAGGCCGTGGTCGCGCTCGCGGGCGAGCTGGCCGACCGCGCGCCGCTGGCGCTCCGGACTTTGAAGATGGTGCTCAACCGCGGCGCCGAGGCGCCGCTCGAGACGGCGCTCGAGCTCGAGCGCAAGGCGTACGCGTGGCTCCGCTCCACCCACGACTACGCCGAGGGCGTGACCGCCTTCCTCGAGAAGCGGCCGCCGAAGTACACCGGGAGGTAGCCGATGGCCCGACCCTCGTTCGGACTCATCCTCGCGAATCGCGCCGTCGTGCTCGGCGCCGTCAAGGTGTCGGATCTCGTCGACCTCACGGTGCAGGCGGAGCGCTCGGGCTTCTTCGAGGCCGTGTGGGCCGGCGACAGCCTGCTGGCCAAGCCGCGTCTCGAGTCGGTGACGTTGCTGTCCGCCCTCGCGGGGGTGACCACCACGCTGCGCCTGGGCGTCGGATGCATGGCGACGTTCGTCCACCGCCATCCGGTCATGCTCGCCCACCAGTGGGCGAGCCTCGACGTGCTCTCCGGCGGCCGGACGTGGCTCGCGGTCTGCCTCGGCGGGCCCAGCGAGGCGAACGCGGCCCAGGCCGCCGAGCACGACGTCATGAGCATCCCCTCGGCCGAGCGCGTGGGCCGTCTGGAGGAAGGGATCGCCGTGCTGCGGACGCTCTTCGGCGGCAAGAACGTCTCGCATCAGGGTCGGTTCTACTCCTTCGACGGCGTGACGCTCGAGCCACGGCCCCTGCAGCAGCCGTGCCCCATCTGGATCGCGTCCAACCCGACGGGCCTCACCTGGAAGGGCGGCGCCTCCGCCTCCGAGGCGGTCGTCGAGCGGTCGTTCCGCCGCATCGCGCGCCACGCCGACGGCTGGATGACGAACAAGCTCTCCCCGGACGAGTTCCGGCGGCAGTGGAGCCGCATCGCGGCGATGGCGCGCGAGGAGGGCCGCGACCCGGCGAAGCTCGGCAGCGCGCTCTACCACAACATCAACATCAACGAGGACCGGCAGAAGGGGCTCGAGGAGTCGAAGGCGTTCCTCGACACGTACTACACGTCGAAGTTCTCGCGCGAGTTCGTCGAGCAGTGGACCATCGCGGGCGGGCCGAAGCAATGCATCGAGGAGCTACGCGCGTACTTCGCCGCCGGGGTGGGTCACATGGCGCTGCGCCTGGCCTCCTGGGACCAGCAGGGACAGTTCAAGCGCTTCCTCGGCGAGGTGGCGCCGGCGCTCGGCAAATGACGCCGGAAGGGAGATCTCGGCGATGAGCTTCGTCGACATGCGTGAGTGGATCGCCCGGCTCGACAAGGATGGCGAGCTGCGGCGGATCACGGCCGAGGTGGACTGGGACCGGGAGCTCGGCGCCATCGCGCGCCGCGTGCTCGAGAAGAAGGGGCCCGCGCTCCTCTTCGAGAACATCAAGGGCTACCGCAGTGGGCGCTGCACCAAGCTCTTCGCGAGTGGCCTGGGGAGCGTCGGCCGCCTCGCCCTGGCGCTCGGCTTCCCGAAGGACGCGTCCAACCGTGAGCTGGTCCGGCACGTCATGAAGACGAACCGGCAGACGATCGCCCCGCGGATCGTCGCCACCGGACCCGTCAAGGACGTCGTCGTCCACGGCCAGGACGTCGACCAGACGGAGTTTCCGGTCCCGAAGTGGCACTATCTCGAGGGCGGGCGGTACATCCACACGTTCTCCGGCATCGTCACGCGCGACCCGGAGACGCGGGTGATGAACGTGGGAATCTACCGCGGCATGATCGGCAAGAAGAACAGCGCGCCGTTCCTGCTCATCAAGGGCGGCCAGCACTGGGGCCAGCACTTCCTGAAGTACGCCGCGCGCGGCGAGCCGATGCCGGTCGCGTGCGTGGTCGGCTGGGACCCGATGATGCCGTTCCTGGCGGGCTCGCCGATCCCGCCCGGCGTCTGCGAGTGGGACGTGATGGGCGCCTACCGTGGGGAGCCCGCCGAGCTCGTCCGCTGCGAGACGGTCGACCTCGAGGTGCCGGCGCGCGCCGAGATCGTGATCGAGGGATTCATCAGCGACGACCCGGCGACGTACGAGACGGAGGGACCGTTCGGGGAGTTCACGGGCTACGTCTCGGACATCCCGACGCCGCGCCCCACGATGCGGGTCACGTGCATCACGCACCGCCGCGACCCGATCTTTCGCGGCTGCCTCGAGGGCACGCTGCCGGGCTCGTACAGCGAGAACAGCGTGATGTCGTCCGTCCAGCGCGCCGCGATCGCGTGGAACATCCTGACGGCGGCCGGTATCCCCGGCGTGCGCGACGTCTTCGTCCCGCCGATCACGAACGGCGTGAACATCGTCGTCCAGATCAAGAAGGCCTATCAGGGGCAGCCCAAGCAGATCGCCGCGGCGCTCTGGGGCGCCAGCGCCGCCCAGTTCCGCTACAAGAACGTCATCGTCGTCGAGGAGGACATCGATCCGTCCTCGTACGAGCAGGTGGACTGGGCGTTCGCCCACCGGGTGAACGCCGGTCAGGACGGCCTCGTGGTCTTCCCCGGGATCTTCGGGTCGCCGATCGACCCGAGCACGCCGCTCGAGGACCGGGACGTCGCCCAGCTCGGCACCGGGCTCTGGAACCGCGTCCTGATCGACGCGACGCGCTCGTGGAAGCTCGAGCGCCGGGCGGAGTGGGGAGGGGAGCGGTTCCCGCCCACCGTGCGCCCGGCGCCCGAGGACGAGGCGCGCGTGCGCGCGCGCTGGGAGGAGCTGGGGCTCGGCGACCTCTGAGATGAAGATCACCGAGATCCGCGCTATCCCGCTGGCGGTCCCGCTGCAGGAGATCACGCCGCCGTCGCCGTGGGCGGCCGGCGCCGGCAAGCAGATCCTGGTCCGCGTGACCACCGACGACGGGCTGACCGGCTGGGGGGAGTGTTTCGCCTACGGGGCGACCGAGGCCGTGTGTCACGTCGTCGACGACGCGCTGGCGCCCATCGTCCTCGGCCAGGACCCGACCCAGATCGAGGGCCTGGTCGATCGCATGCATCGAGCGCTGATGATCTGGGGACGCCGCGGCCTCGCGATGATGGCGGTGAGCGGCGTCGAGCTGGCGTGCTGGGATCTGGTCGGCAAGGCGCGGAACGCCCCGGTCTACGAGCTGCTCGGTGGTCTTTGCCAGTCGCGGGCCCGCGTGTACGCGAGCCTCCTGCGTTACGACACGCCGACCCAGGTCCGGCAGGCGGTGTCGGCCGCGCTCGTCCTCGGCCACACCGCGATCAAGCTCCATCAGATCGACGTCGAGTCGGTCGCCGGCGCGCGCGAGGTGACCGGCGACGGCGTGGAGCTGATGCTCGACACGAACTGTCCCTGGTCCGTCGAAGAGGCGATCCGCGTCGGCCGGCGGCTCGAGCGGTTCGACCTCCGCTGGCTCGAAGAGCCCGTCTGGCCGCCGGAGGACTACGCGGGTCTCGCTCGCGTTCGGGCCGCTCTGCGGATCCCGATCGCCACGGGCGAGAACGACGCCACCGTGTACGGGTTCCGGGACCTGATCGGGCAGGGCGCGGCGGACATCGCTCAGCCGAGCGTGACGAAGGTGGGCGGGCTCCTCGAGATGAAGAAGATCGCGGCGCTCGCGGCCGCGGCCAACGTGACGCTCGTCCCGCACTCCTTTTACTTCGGGCCGGGACTGGCCGCGACACTACACTTCGTCGCCTCGAGCCCCGGCATCCCGTACGTCGAGCTCCCGGGAACGCAGCTCGTCACCTCGCTCATGGCCGAGCCGATCCGCTTCGCCGGCGGCGCCGTCATCGTGCCCGATCGGCCCGGCCTCGGCGCCGATCCCGACCCGAGCGTGCTCTCGCGCTATCCGTACCGGGCCGCGGCGGCGCGGCCCTTCTATCTGACATGAGCATCGACATCGTCCGCGCGACGTCGGCCGATCAGCTCGCCACTGCGCGACGGCTGTTCAAAGAATACGAGGCTTCACTCGGGATCGACCTTTGCTTCCAGGGCTTCGAGCGGGAGCTCGCGGAGCTGCCGGGCGCCTACGCGCCGCCCGCGGGTCGTTTGTTCCTCGCGACCGACGGCGCCGAGCCGGCGGGCTGCGTGGCGCTACGGCCGCTCGGCGGCGGTGTGTGCGAGATGAAGCGTCTCTACGTGCGACCCGCCGCCCGGGGCGCGCGCCTGGGGCGCCGCCTGGCCGAGACCGTGATTCGCGAGGCGCGCGCGATCGGGTACGCGCGCATGCGGCTCGACACGATGCCGTCGATGAAAGAAGCGATCGCGCTCTATCGGTCGCTCGCCTTCGGCGAGATCGCGCCGTACCGCGAGAATCCGATCGCCGGGGCGCTCTTCATGGAGCTCGACCTCGCCTAGCCCGCATTATTCATGAACGATCGACGCGATCGGCGGGCGGGTGGCGCCGGGTGCGGCCCCGGCCGGCGGGGCTCCATCACCC
>Ga0137403_10009220_pt1 | contig 10980 bp, 9 predicted proteins | sample CZOMad2_1_16fung_FD_122057 | JGI IMG/M metagenome (GOLD analysis project Ga0137403, IMG submission 122057) | Vadose zone soil fungal communities from Angelo Coast Range Reserve, California, USA - CZOMad2_1_16fungal (Hybrid Assembly) | ecosystem: Environmental > Terrestrial > Soil > Vadose zone...
CTTCGCGAGGAAAACAAAGGCGCACACCAGCAGCACGGCGGCGACGGGCGCGTGGCGCAGGGCCGCGCGCGAAGGCCGCACGCCGCGGTCCAGGCGCGCTGAGAAGGCGGTGGCGAGCGTCACGGCGACTGCGCCTTGCGCAACGACGAGTGCGATCGGCACGGCGCCTTGGCGCAATCCGAGCTTGTAGGTGAAGCTCGCGATGCCGACCGCGATGGTGGCGAGGATCACGCGCGCGAGCGACGCGCGGTCCTCCGCCCCGGCGCGGCCTTTGCCGCCGCCTGGCGAAGCGAGCAGCAGACACACGGCGGCGAGCGCGAAGGCCAGCCCCGCGAGCTTGACCGTCGTGAGCGGCTCGCGCAGGACCAGCACCGCAAGCGCCGCCGTGACCGCGAAGCTCAGCCTGAAAATCGTCGCGTTGGTGCTGACCGAGCCGTGCTTCAGGCTCCAGGCGAAGTTGTAGTAGCCCACGACGACCAGCACACCCGCGACCGCGCCCCACCACGCCCCCGCGTTGAATGCGAGAGTGCCCGAGACGAGGCCGTAGAGAAGCGCGAGGGAGCTGAAGAACCAGGTCTGCACCATGAGGAACTGGTGCGGCTGCGCGCCGGCCGCCGCGCCGCGCTTGTAGACGAAATCCGCCAGGCCGTAGAGCAATAGCGCGCCTAGCGCGTACGCGATGCTGTCGCTCAATCTAGAACTTCATCGCTCGTTGCAGGGCAGGCCGCGCAGCCATCTCATCTACCCAGCGCCCGACGTTGGGGAAGCCCTCGACGAGCGCGGGCTGCACGTTTTTCATCCGGCCGATCGCGCCGTAGAGGGCGAAGTCCGCGATCGTGACCTCATTGCCGGCCGCGTAGCGTTGCCTGCCGAGCCGGCTGTCCCACACCGTGACGTAGTTCTTCCACATCGTCTTGAAGACCTCGATCGCCGCCCCGTGCTGATCCTTGCTCCGCGACAGGACGAAGATCACGGTGACCATAGTGCTCATGTCGCTCGCCGCGCTCAACAGCGCCTGCCAGAAAGCGGGTCGCGTCGCCGGGTCCTTGGGCAGGAATTTGCCCGACTTCTCGGCGCAGTACAGGAGCACCGCGACCGACTGGGATACGGTCACAGGGTTGCCGCCGGGCCCTTCCGAGTCGACGATCACCGGGATCTGCCCGTTCGGGTTCATCGACAGGAAAGAGGGCGCTTTCTGTTCGCCCTTGGTGAGATCGACAGGGTGGAAGGTATACGCGAGGCCGCACTCCTCGAGCCCGATGCGGGCGCGCATGCCGTTGGCGGTGCCTGCGGCGTAGAGATCGATCATGGTTGTCTGCTTCCCTGGAGTTGGATGATGGAGAGCGCCATTATGTCCCGGGCAGGACGATACGGAAAAGACTGCCCTTCGATTCCTCGCTCTCGAGCTCGATGCGGCCGTTGTTCGACGCGACTGCCCAGAGAGCGATGGCCAGACCCAGGCCCACGCCTCCCGAATCTCTGGCACGGCCGGGGTCCGCCCGGTAAAAGCGCTCGAAAATCCGCTTGTGATGCGCTGCCGGGATCCCCGGTCCCGTGTCCTGCACTTCGATCGAGGGCTGCCCGGAAGCGGTTGCCTTGGTACGGACATCGATCGCGCCGCCGGGGGGCGTGTACTTGATCGCGTTGTGGAGAAGGTTCATCAGGCCGAGCCGGAGAATGGCGGGATCGCACAGGGCCTCCACGCGCGCGCCGGCATGCACGCTCAGGCTCTGCTGCTTCTCCTCCGCGAGCACGCGCAGATGCTCCGCGACGTTGTCCGCAAGCGCCGCCAGCTCCACGACTTCGCGCACCGGTTGGGCCGCACCCGAATCCGCGCGCGTGAGCAGGAGAAGGCTGTCCACCAGCCGGGTGAGCCGGTCGACTTCCTCCAGCATGCTGCCGATGACGTCGCGGTACTTGCCCGGATCGAGCGGAGCCTGGAGCGCGATTTCCCCGACGCTGCGAATCGCCGTCAGCGGCGTGCGCAGCTCGTGCGATGCGTCCGCCGTAAACCGGCGCAGCCTGTCGAACGCATCGTTCAATCGCGACAGCGTATCGTTGAAGACCGTCGCGAGACGCCCGAATTCGTCCTGCGTATTCCCGACCGGGAGCCGTTCGCCCAGCGAATCCGCGGTTATCTGTCGCGCCTTGTCCGCCATGGCGCCCACCGGCGAGAGAACGCGGCCGGCGAGGAAGTAGCCTCCCGCGATCGCGAGACCCCCTGCAAAGGGAGTACCCGCCGCGAGAATCACCATCAGTGTCCAGAGGGTATCGCGACGCGAACCTTCGTCGATCGCGGCGGCGATCGAGTAGGAGGGGTCGGCCACGGCCTGCACGCGATACCAGCGGCCGTCAGGAGCCTTCCAGGATTCGGACGGCATCGTGTTCTGATCCCGCAGGGCGCGCGCGAGGTCCACCCGCTCCCACCCCTCGGTCTGATACAGCAACTTCCCGCCCGCGATCACCCGGAACAGCACGATGCCCGATTCGGATGCCAGGTCCCCGATCTCCTCCGGCTCGTGGTGATAGACCCAGTCGATAGTCGTCAACGCGCGGCTCAGCTGACGATCGATTCCCGCAAAAAGGCTTGCCCTGACGAAAAGCAGAATTCCCGCGGAGAAAACGCAGACGATGAGCGTCAGCACGCCCGCGTGCCAAAGGGTGAGCCGGGTCCGGACGCTCAACCGGCTTCTCATCCCTGCTTCGCTCCCAGAACGAATCCCGCGCCGCGGACCGTGTGCAGCAACTTCCTCTCGAAAGGATCGTCGATCTTGCGGCGCAGCCGCGCGATCGTGACGTCGATGACATTGTCGAGCGGTGTGGCGCGCGCGCTTGCGTGCCATACCTCGCGGGCGAGCATATCGCGCGAAACGATACGGCCCCTGTGGCGCATCAGGCACTCGAGGATCTCGAACTCCTTTCCGGTCAGCTCCAGGGGATGTTCCCGCCTTGTCACTTTGCGCGTCGCCAGGTCCATGTGAAGGTCTTCATGGTGCAGTCTCAGGATCGGGTCCACATGCCCGCGGCGCAGCAGCGCGCGCACTCGCGCGAGCAGTTCAGGGAAGGTGAACGGCTTGACGAGATAGTCGTCGGCGCCCCGGTCCAGGCCCAGGACACGATCCTCGACGGTATCCCGGGCCGTGACGATGAATATGGGTGTCTGAACATTGCATTTGCGTAACGAGGTGAGCACGTCGATGCCGTCGCGCTGCGGGAGCGCGAGGTCGAGGAGGACCAGGTCGAACGGATCGCGGCTGGCGAGCAGAAAGCCCTCGTCGCCGTCGGCGGCCGTGCTTACCGCGTAGCGCTCGGCTTCGAGTCCTTCCCGCAACGCCCCCGCGACCTTGTGTTCGTCCTCGATGACCAGGATGCGCACCGCCGGCTCCCTCCGGGACTTTCCCGCCAATCAGTATAGGCGCAGTCACGGGCGCTCGAACCCGGCGGTGACAAAGCGCTTGAAGAGGCCCGGTCAACTCCTTGTTTCGTAAATTTTCGAACGGCGGCCCGCCGCTGAATATCGAACCTGTCAGTTTTTTAAGGTGCGCTCCCAAAAAAAATGGGTCAGAGTGCGCCGGCAGTATTCAAGCAGTTCAAACGGATCCGTCCGAATCCGGGCATCAAATACGTAGCGCGGGAGGAAAGCCACAAGCGCGAGGCGCACCACGCCGACGCTGGGTCGGCGCGCGCATTTGCGAAAAGCGTTTTCGTGTATACCTAAAGGAGGCAGCACATGTCTGCAAGATTTTCTTCCCGCAAATCATTAACCGCGTTGCTCGCGGCCCCCTTGTTCGGGGCTGCGTCGCTCGCGGCAACCGGCGCGGCGTTCGCCGCCTGCACCGGCCCGGGTGCACCGACCGACACCGAAACCAAGTGCCTGACCGCGGTCCAGATCCCGGGCAATCCGCTGCGGTCGTACGACATCAGCTGGGTCAACCCGAACCGCGCCGAGTACTACCTTGCCGACCGCTCGAACGCCGGCATCGACATCATCGATACGCGCCACCTCACGTTCAAGCGGACCCTCGGCAAGGGCCAGTTCGTGGGCGTCAAGCTCAACGGTGCCGGCACCGCAGTGAACAACGATATCTCCGGACCCGACGGCGTGGTGACGCACGGGAGATGGCTCTATGCCGGCGACGGCGACAGCACGCTCAAGGTGTTCGATCTCGACGCGCCCGACGCGTCGGCACTCAAGGCCACGCTCTCCACCGGCGGCGCCACGCGAGTCGATGAAATGGCGTTGACGGCCGACGGCGAGCTCCTGCTCACGGTGAACAATGCCGAGGACCCGCCCTACGCGAACCTGTTCACGGCGAACGGCGACCGGCACCACAACTCGGTCAGCGAGATCAGCAAGATCACCATTGACCCGGTCGCTTTCCCGGGCACACCGGCGATCGAGCAACCCACCTGGGATCCCAAGACCAAGCGCTTCTACGTGTCGGTGCCGATCCTCGGGAAACCGGGAGGGTGCGGTACGGCGACGTGCGACGGCGGAATGATGGTGATCGATCCGAACACCGTCACGCCGGGGAGCTTCGTGCTCGGTGCATTCAACCCGGCAACGAACAGCGGCGTCGTGGCGCTCAGCAACTGCGGGCCCAACGGCATTACGGTTGGACCGCATGACAACCTGCTGCTGGGCTGTACTTCGGCCAACAATCCGACCAACGACAGCACGCTGGTGATCAACGCGACGAGCAAGCATTTCTCGCACGTGAACGGGATCGTCGGCTCGGATGAAGTGTGGTTCAACAAGGGCGATGGACGCTACTACACGGGCTCCAACAGGAACTGCAAAGTAGCCGGAGCCCAGTGTCCGGCCGCGGCGAACCAGCAGGCCGTGCTCGGCGTGATCGACGGGACCAGCGTCCTGATCGAAACCGTCCCGCAGTCGTCCGGCTCGCACTCGGTGGCGGCAGACTCCAACCGCAACCTCATCTTCGTGCCGCAATCGGCGCCGGTCGCCGTGGTCGGTGCCGGTGGCGATACGACGGCGGTGGGTGCGGGGATCTGCGGCAGCAACAACGGCTGCGTCGCCGTGTACTCCCATCAGGTCGACAGGGACCGGGACGACCACGACCGCGACGACCACGATCACGACCACTGAGCGGGATCGAGTGGTGGCCTGACTCGTAATCGGTAGCAGAAATAAAAAGGGCCGGCGATTGCCGGCCCTTTTTTTGTCCAGGCTTGGCCCGGATCAGCGCTCGTTGCGCGCGACCTTCTGGGTAAGGTCGGGCCGGAACAGCCGCTTCTGGGCCGACGCGCGCTCCAGCGCGGCGACGGGGATCGCGATCTCGGCGCCGGAGCGGTCGCGGAAGCGAAGAGCGGGCGCCTCGCCGAGGTAGCTGCCCGTGTTGACCGGGCTCCACTCGGAGGGGACGGCGACGGCCACGGGGTTTCCGCCGGAAAGGGTGTAGACGTGCAGGCTTTCCCAGCGCGGTTCGTCGGCGCGGGAAAGGGCGGGAGCGACGGCGAGCGCCGCAGCCAGCAAGGTGATCAATGCAAAGTTCTTCTTCACGAGGCTTCTCCTATGGGGATCGCAGCACTATACGGATCGCAGCCGCTTTCCCCCAGGCAATAGTCGATGTTGCACCGCAAAAACCTTGGGGAACTCAGTAAACTTGACCCCGGTCAAGACTGTTTCGGGGTGCCCCACGAGTCGCGCAGCGAAACCGCGCGGTTGAAGGAGAAGGGGGTGTGGCGGTCGGCTACGAAGTAGCCGTGGCGCTCGAACTGGAAGCGCTCTTCCGCCTGCGCCCCCTTGAGCGCCGGCTCGAGCTGCGCGGCGACGACCTTCTTCGAGTCGGGATTGAGGTTGAGCAGGAAGTCGCCGTCTCCGCCGCCGGGGTGCGGGACCCGGAACAGGCGGTCATAGAGCCGCACTTCCGCCCGGTGCGAGTGCTTCGTGCTCAGCCAGTGGATATTGCCCTTCACCTTGACCTTTTCCGCCCCCGGCGTGCCCGAGCGCGTGTCCGGGTCGTACTTGCAGCGCACGGTATCGGTGGCCTTGTCGTAGCCGATGCACTCGACGACATAGCCGTAACGCAGCCGCACCTTGTTGCCCGGGAAGAGGCGGAAGTAGCCCTTGGGCGGGGTCTCGGCGAAGTCCTCGCGCTCGATCCACAGCTCACGCGAGAGCGGGAGGGGGCGCTTTCCCCACTCGGGTTTCTGCGGGTGATTGGGCGCCTCGCATTCCTCTTCCTTCCCTTGCGCGTAGTTCTCGATCACGAGCTTCACCGGATCGAGCACGGCAATGCGCCGCGGGGCGACGTCGTTCAGGTGCTCGCGCATGCATTCCTCGAGCACCGAGTACTCGATCCAGGAGTCGGCCTTGGCGACGCCGATGCGCTCGGCGAACAGGCGGAAGCCCTCGGGCGTGAAGCCGCGGCGGCGCGCGCCGGCGAGTGTCGGCATGCGCGGGTCGTCCCAGCCGTCGACGTGCTTCTCCTGGACCAGCTGGATGAGCTTTCTCTTGGAGAGCACCACGTAGGTGAGATTGAGCCGCGCGAACTCGATCTGCTGCGGCAGGGGCCGCTGCAGGAGGCCCCGCCGCTTCACGCCGTCGTACCCGGTCCAGTCCTCGGCGAGCCGCTCGTTGAACCAGTTGTACAGCGGCCGGTGATCCTCGAATTCGAGCGTGCAGATCGAGTGCGTGATGTTCTCCAGCGCGTCCGACACGCCGTGCGCCCAGTCGTAGGTCGGGTAGATCGACCATTTGTCGCCGGTGCGGTGGTGCTGCGCGTGTCGGATGCGATACATGACCGGATCGCGCAGGTTGAGGTTGGGCGAAGCCATGTCGATCCTGGCGCGCAGCACGTGCTCGCCGTCGGCGTACTTGCCCGCGCGCATGTCGCGGAGGAGCTTCAGGTTCTCGTCGACCGAGCGGGTGCGGTAGGGGCTCTCCTTGCCGGGCTCGGTCAGCGTGCCGCGCAGCGAGCGTATCTGCTCGGCGGAGAGGCTGTCGACATAGGCGTGGCCGCGGCGTATCAGCTCCTCGGCGAATTCGTACAGGTACTCGAAATAATCCGAGGCGTGGTACTCGTTCACGCCCCCGCTTTTGTCGTCCCAGGAAAAGCCCAGCCATTTCACCGCGTCGCGGATCGAGTCGACGTACTCGGCCTCCTCCTTCGTAGGGTTGGTGTCGTCGAAGCGCAGGTGACAGGCGCCGCCGTAATCGCGCGCGAGGCCGAAGTTGAGGCAGATCGACTTGGCGTGGCCGTAGTGCAGGTAGCCGTTCGGCTCGGGTGGAAAGCGCGTGCGTATCTTCGCCGTGTCGAGTACCGCGTGCTCGGCCGAGAGCGCCGAGCCCGGCCGGCCGCTCCACCTGCGCTTGGCGTATTTGCCCGCCATCAGATCGGCCTCCACGATCTGGCGGATGAAGTTGGAATGCGAGGCTTCTTGCTGCTTCCTGGCGGGAGAGGACATCGCGATCGGTTCGTGGGTTCCGCGCGATTTTACTCTACCGGAGCCAAGAGCCTCGCCTATCGCGAGACGAAGGCCAGAGCGAGGCAGATCCCGACCGCGGCCGAGACCGCGGCGGGCGCGGTGAAGAAATAGGTTCCGCAGAGAATCGTGAAGCCGAGGTATCCGAGAAACAGAGTCGCGATCAGCGGCCGCGCCCGGGCGGGATCGCTTTTCGCGATTCCGCCGATCTGCCAAAGGAGCACGGCAAGCACGAGCAGCGCCGCGCTGAAGAGCAGGCTGAAGCCGCGGTAGAAATCCCAGTGGGTCCGGCGAAAGCCCATGATGTGGAACGGGTAGGCCTGCATCGCCATGAACACCGCGGCCTCCTCGGCGCCGCGCGACAGCGGATCGAGGGCCCGGTAGGTGTTACCGGCGCAGGACACCAGAGTGAGCACCGAGGCGATGCGCAGCAGGATCGTTGGTTTCATTTGTATCTCGCAGTCGCAAGTGTAAGTAAGTCGCCGTTCAAGTGTGCGAAAAGTCGCCGTTTCGCGGCCCGAGCGCGGCCGTGGCCCCGACATTATGTGTTAGCATCAACGCTCGTTGTACCCGCGTTTCGTGCTGGCGATTCGCGGAGCGTCAGGGGCACATTTGGGAGGGTATGCCGCTGTGAGACCGTTTGGTCAGCTGGACGACCCGCGCCGCCGGATCTTGATTCAGGCGCTCGCCGCGGGTTTCTTTTCCTCGGCCGGGAGCGCCGCCGCGCAGATCTTCGGCCGCTCGCCCGACCGGCTCCCCTCCGGACAATCGATCTACCGCGTGTCGGGGAACGTCAGCGTCAACAGCCAGGCGGCGACGCTCAAGACGCGAATCAGCCCCGGCGATACCGTCGAGACCGCGCCCAACGGGGAGATCATTTTCGCCGTCGCCGAGGAGGCGTTCCTGCTGCGCGGCGGCAGCCGCATGGTGATCGAGAAGCCGCCCGAAAGATCGGGGCTCGCCACGGCGATGCGCCTGGTGACCGGCAAGGTGCTTTCGGTGTTCGGCAAGGGCCGGCCGACGCGCATCGTCACCGCGACATCGACGATCGGAATCCGCGGCACCGGCGTGTACGCGGAGACCGATCCCGAGCAGACCTATTTCTGTACCTGCTACGGGGTCGCGGATGTCACCGCGAACAACGATCCCACTAGCAAGCAGACCGTGGTGGCGACCCACCACGACAATCCGCTCTACATCCTGGCGAAGGGCAAGGAAGGCGGGAGGATCCGCCGCGCGCCCTTCGTCAACCACACCGACCAGGAGCTGATGCTGATCGAGTCGCTGGTCGGGCGTACGCCGCCGTTCGTGTTCCCCCTGCAAGATTACAATGCGCCGCGGCGCGACTACCCGTAGGAGGCGCAAGGCGATTCTGGTTGCAGCCGCGGCTCTGCTACCCGCCACTGCTCCCGGAATCGCTCACGCGCTGGACTTCGATTTCACTGCTGCCCGCGTGGAGGAGAGTCTGACAGCGGACGACAACGTCACCCGGGCGGGTGGCAGCGACGCGCTGCGCGACTCCATCCTCGGCGTGCGGGCGAGCAAGGGCCTGACGCTGCCGATGTCGACACGCACGCGCGCCATCGTCCAGGGCTTCGTCGGAGGCGAAAAGTTCCAGAAGTACGACGGCCTGTCGCACAATTTCTTCGGCGCGCAGGCGGACGTGCAGTTCCGCTCGTCCGGCGAGTTCGGCGCCGCCACGTACTCCGCGTTCCTGCGCACCCAGGCCGAGTATTACCAGTCGACCCTGCGCGACGGCTACCGACACGCCTACGGGGTCTCGGTCCTCAAGCCTCTCACCGACCGTGTCACGTTCCTCGGGGCCCTTCAGCAGAATATCAGCGACGGCAAGAGCACCGTCTTCGATACGCAGAACACGGCGCTGCGCGCCAACTTCGACTGGAACCCCAGCGCCTGGAACACCGTGTATTTCGGGGCGGAATACCGCAAGGGCGACTTCGTCTCCACTGCATGCTTCGCCTGCGACCCCAACAAAACGGCTGGCCTGGTGAATACCGCGACGCCGAACATCATCCAGGACGACGCGTTCACGGACACCGTTCGCAACGCGTACCGCCTCAAGGCCAACATCGTGATCGCGACGCTGGGCTACAACCGCGCCTTCGGCAGCGGGCAATCGCTCGACCTGTCCTGGCGCCGCGCCCAGTCGTCGCTCGATCAAAGCGCGGTCGCGCCGGCGACGAAATCGGATTTCATCTACACCGCGAACCAGTACTCGCTCGCGTATCTCGTGCGCTTTTAGGGAGACGGCCATGAGACGACCCTATCTTCTTCACACCGTTGCCGCGCTCACGCTCGCGGCGATCTTGAGCGCCTGCACTCAGAAGAACACTGCTGACGCGGACGCTCAACAGGCCAACGCCGTCGCGGCCGCCGCGCTCGGCATCGACCGCCTGCTGCTGTTTCCCAATCCGATCGGGACGGATCCGTTAGCGCAGGACGGCGGGACGTTCGAGACCAACACGACCCAGTACGCCACCGCGTACTACGCCGCGATCGATCCGAACAACGACAAGGACACGATCGACAAGTGGAAATCGGCCAACCTGTTCGGCACGACCGGCAACGGCACCGAGCATCTGGCGGTCTTCCGCGACGTCAAGGACCTCGGCTACGGAAGGCGCATGACCGGCCGCAGGAACATCAGTGCTACGGACACGAAAGTAGACGGCAGCGTCGCGTTTTTTGTTGAAAACTACAACGTGGCGCCGAACGGGAGCGCCGGCTACTCGAGCAGCCTCAACGTCGACGCCGCGATCCGGCGCGACACGCAGTGGCACGTCGGCACCAACGCGATCGAGTGGAGCACGACGCCGTGCATGAACGTCGCCAACGGCTATCCCTACAATTACGATCCGCCCGATTGCAACGGCACGGTCAAGTTCGCCAAGTACTACAACTTCTCCTCCGCCGACGGCACGCGCCAGCTCGTGGTCGATCTCGACGGGCACGGCAAGAAAGCCATGCCGGGACCCTGCATCACTTGCCACGGCGGGCGCGGCGATCCGCTAACGCCTCCGGATGCGAGCGGTAAGCCCCGATTCCCCCTGGTCGAGAACAGTCTTTCCCGGAAGCGCGGCGACGTCCAGGCGCACCTGCATGGCATGAACGTGGATAGCTTCGGGTTTTCCACGACGCAGGCCGGCTTCGCCAAGTCGGACCTGCAGCCCTTCCTCAAGGATTTCAACCAGTGGATCCTGTGCACCTACCCGAGCGCGACGCCCGGAGCCACCGTGACGGGTGCCTGGGGACCCTGCACGCGCACCACCGCCGGGGCGAACGAGTGGCAGGGTACTGCGGGGCCGATGATAGAGTCCTGGTACGGCGGGCCCGGCATGCCGCAGGCGACCTTCCAGGATACGTACGTCCCGAGCGGCTGGACCGCGAATGCAAGCCTCTACACAGGCGTCGTCGCGCCTTACTGCCGCACCTGCCACATCCTGCGCGGCACCAAGAATCAGGACGATCTCGATTTCATGACGCTCGCCAAGTTCCAGGGGTACGCGGACC
>Ga0137403_10009221_pt1 | contig 10979 bp, 8 predicted proteins | sample CZOMad2_1_16fung_FD_122057 | JGI IMG/M metagenome (GOLD analysis project Ga0137403, IMG submission 122057) | Vadose zone soil fungal communities from Angelo Coast Range Reserve, California, USA - CZOMad2_1_16fungal (Hybrid Assembly) | ecosystem: Environmental > Terrestrial > Soil > Vadose zone...
TCTTGCGCTGCAGGCTACGAACTCAGCGTCAGCGCTGGAAGAACTGTTGGAAAAGTTTCCTGAGCTGCGTCGTTTTGGTCGTTCGCTTCTGTTTGCAGTAAACCAGGAATACGCGCAGCCTGATCGAGAAATAAAGGACGGTGACGAGCTGGCTGTGTTTCCTCCGGTCAGCGGCGGCTGCGCTTCGCAAACACGCGACACCGAAGAGACTAAGGAACCGGACGCTGGCAGCGTTTCGCCCGCTGCCAAGTCGGCTAACGACTTCTTCGAACTAACCAGCGAACCCATCGATGTTGGCACGGTGGCTCGCAGAGTGGTCTTGCCCCAATGCGGGGCCACCGTCACGCTGGACGGTTATGCGCGCGAATGGACGCGCGGGCGGCGAAGTTTATTCCTCGTTTACGAAGCGTACGCGCCGATGGCTCTAAGGGAACTCGAACGGTTGGGACGCGAGGCTCACCATCGTTTCGAAATTGCACACATCGGCATCGTGCATCGCACCGGACGTTTGGAGATCGGCGAGACCAGTGTAGTCATCGCCGTCAGCGCGCCGCACCGTCGCGCAGCGTTTGAAGCCTGCGAATGGGCCATTCGCGAACTAAAACGCACAGTGCCGATTTGGAAAAAGGAAGTTTTCGAAGACGGCGAAGGTTGGGTCGAAGGCGAAGGCAAACCGACTTGAACTGGATGCGAACTGATTAGTCAAAACGGCGCGTCTAAGTTAGGCGCGCCGCTCTAATAACCAGGCAGATTGCACCCTCCAGGGGGCAGTTTAGGTCTCGATTGTTTCTTCCTCTTCCTCAGCTGCTTCTACTAGCGAAGCGCTTGTCACCCTGTCGCCTTCTTCAGTCTTGATTAGTCTGACCCCTTGGGCGCTGCGTCCCGTCTTGCGGATGCTGTCGGCTTCAATGCGTATCAGCTTGCCCTGTTGCGTGATGATCATGATCTCTGACTCAACATCAACCGGGAAAACAGCGACAACCTTGCCAGTTTTGTCGGTTGTCTTCATATTGATGACACCTTTGCCGCCGCGTGATTGTAAACGATAGGTCGTGATTGGAGTTTGTTTACCGTATCCCTGTTCGGAAACGGAAAGCATCTTCTCGGAATCATCAGCCGAGACCGGACAAACCGAAACGACATAATCATCCGCGCGCAGGTTGATGCCGCGCACGCCGCGCGTGGCCCGGCCCATCGGCCGCACATTTTTTTCATCGAAACGAATTGCCAGACCATTGTGGGTCGCAATGAAAATACGCTTCGTGCCGTCCGTCAACACTACATCCAGCAGTTGATCGCCTTCGTCAATGTTGATGGCGATAATGCCGTTGGAGCGGATGTTCTGAAAATCCGCCAGCGACGTTTTCTTGATTACGCCTTTGCGCGTGACCATCAGGACGTAACGGCCTGCCGCGAATTCGCGCACCGGCACCACGCCCGCGAGTTTTCTATCAGAAGGAATATTGATCAGATTAACGACCGCCTTGCCGCGGGCCGAAGCGGCAGCGTCCGGCACTTCATGGACTTTCAACTTATAGACCATGCCATCATCAGTAAAAATCATAATGTAGGCGTGGGTCGAAGCGATGAAGAGATGTTCGACGTAATCGCTGCCCTTAGCGGCAGCGCCAAACCTTCCCTTACCGCCGCGGCCCTGTCGCTGATATGTCGTGATCGGTGTGCGCTTGATGTAGCCGCTGTTAGTCACCGTGATGGCGACATCCTCATCGGCGATCAAGTCTTCTATTGAAAACTCAATGCCTTCAGCGACAATCTCCGTCCGCCGTGCGTCGCCAAACTCTTTCTTAACCTCTTCCAGCTCGTTTCCGATTACGCGGCGCAGCGAATTCTCGTTGGCCAAAATCTCTTCCAGCTCAGCGATCAGTTTGATAATTGATTCGTATTCGTCGGTGATCTTTTGCCGTTCGAGCGCTGCCAGGCGCCGCAGCTGAAGATCGAGAATGGCCTGTGCTTGTAGCTCAGAAAAACCCAGCCGCTCCATTGCTTTTTGCAGCTTGGGTACATAAGCCTTGGGCGTCGTGTCTGAAGGAATTCCTTTCCAGGTTTTCACTTCACTCATCGTCTTTGTTTGGCCCGTTAACCATAGCCGCGCTTGATCGACAGAGTTCGAGTTGCGGATTAGCGTGACGATGAAGTCCAGGGCGTCGATTGCTTTTGTCAAACCTTCGAGAATGTGCGCGCGCGCCCGGGCCTTACGCAGGTCGTATTCGGTGCGCCGCCGCACGACCTCGCGGCGAAAGTCCACGAAGCACTCGAGCATCTGTTTAAGATTGAGCACACGCGGCTGGCCGTTGACGATGGCCAAATTGATAACGCCAAACGACGACTGCATCGGCGTCAGCTTGTAAAGTTTGTTGAGGACAATCTGGGGCACTGCATCCCGCTTTAACTCAACCACGATACGCATGCCGGTGCGATCAGATTCATCGCGCAGGTCGGAAACCCCATCGAGCTTTTTCTCATTGATTAGCTCGGCAATGCGTTCAATTAAGCGGGCCTTATTTACCTGAAAAGGGATTTCGGTAATGACAATCGCATCGCGTTCCTGGGTGCCGCGCCCAATGCGGTCAATTCCTGCCCGCGCGCGCATCTGTATAATCCCGCGACCGGTAAGGTACGACTTCCTGAGTTCTTCACCCCCATAGATAAAGCCACCAGTTGGAAAGTCCGGCCCGGTTACGATTTTTAACAAAGCCTCAATCGCGATGTCAGGCTTAAGCAGCAGAGCCAGAGTGGCATCGATGATCTCGGTGAGGTTATGTGGTGGAATCTTAGTAGCCATTCCAACTGCGATTCCATCTGAGCCATTAACCAGCAGATTCGGAATGCGCGTCGGCAGCACCTTGGGCTCGCTCAACGACTCGTCGTAGTTTGGCTGAAAATCAACTGTCTCTTTTTCAAGATCCGCCAGCACCACATTAGTGATGCGCGCCATGCGTATTTCCGTGTAGCGCATTGCCGCCGCCGCGTCGCCGTCTACCGAGCCAAAATTTCCCTGGCCGTCGACTAACGGATAACGCATGGAAAAGTCCTGCGCCAAACGCACTATAGTGTCGTATACCGCGGTATCGCCGTGTGGATGATATTTACCTATCACGTCGCCGACGATACGAGCGCTTTTCTTGTATGGCTTGTTATAGGTATTGCCTAGTTCGTGCATCGCCCAAAGCACACGACGGTGCACGGGTTTGAGTCCGTCACGCACGTCCGGCAGCGCGCGCCCTATGATTACGGACATTGCGTAATCGAGATACGATCGCCGCATCTCGTCTTCTATGTTTATATGATCGCGTTCAGAAGTTGTTTCCATCCGTTAACCTTTCCAGTACAATCCGCCCGCTGAGGAACTTCATTTGCTAAACTTGAAACAGCGTTCCGCGACATAGCCAGCCCGGCTGGGGCATATGCTTTTCGCGTCTTAAAATGATTGTGGTTCGCGCAGAATCAAGTTCAAAACAATGGCGCTGAAGTAAGAATTATTGTAGTCGATAAGGGTCGTCCGTGGCAAACCAAAAAAGGGGCAAAAACCTAATAAAATCAAGGGCTTTGCTTAAGATTCAGTTTCAAGTTTTGCGCGTCTGCCCCAGGCACCAACAGTTTTCGGTCAGCCCCTGAATGCTGAAAAATTAGCCTCGAATCTTCACATGCCGGAAGCGCGAAAATGGAAGCGAATACGCGAGCGTTTGGAGCTCAAATTACCGGTGCGCGTACACTGCCGCGAGACAAAGGATTTGCAGTGGACAGAGATAACGCGACTAATTGACGTTACGCCCTTTGGCGCTGGTTTTACGCTCAAGCGCCCGGTTGAAAAGGGGCGGCTAGTGCACATGACCATACCAATGCCGCGACAGTTGCGCGTATTCGATCACGTTGAAGATCAATATCGAGTTTGGGCGCTGGTGCGTTACATCAAACCAACAACGTCGCCAGACAAGACGCCGCGATTTGAAGTTGGAGTCGCGTTCGTCGGTAAGCGTGCGCCTCGGAGTTACGAGGAAGATCCTTCAAAGCGATATGAGATTGGGGCATTGTCCGCCGAGAGCTTGAGTGGACTGCTGGATTGGCAAGAGGCGGAATTTGCATCCTCCGACAAACGCAGAATGACACGTCATAACATTCCGGTCGACATGTTGATTGAAACGCTTGACGACAAGGGCGACATAGAAACCAGCGAGCAGACAGTGAGCGAAAATATAAGCTCGCGAGGTGCTGCTATCTATACGACGCTCGACTTGCCGGTCGGCCGGTTTATTCGTCTGTCAAGCGAGCAATACAAGGTGACGGTTTACGCTGCAGTGCGCGCGCGAAGTATGGGGCAAACAGGCGTGCCGCGCATCCATGTTGAGTTTGTTGATCGGGAATGGCCGTTGTAGCAATGAAAGTCGGCAGCAGTTCGTAGCCAAAACTCGAGTGCCCACCGCCGTGAGTGATACACAAACATTGGTAAGACAAAATTCCGAGGATCGGGCGAAACGACGCGAGGCAACCCTGCCCCCGAGGTTTATTGCTATCCTGCGTCCGATAGTAGGGGCGTTTAGTCGCGCTCTCTGGCGGCTGGAATTCAAGAATGTGGAGAATATACCTGCAGACACCGGGCTGATCGTCGCTGCGAATCACCAAAGTTATGGCGATCCTTTTTGGCTTGCACTACCAATCAAACGGCCTATCCGATTTCTGGCCTGGAGCGAAGCATTTTCATGGCCCATCATCGGCAAGGCGATTCGACTGCTGGGAGCCTGGCCACTGCAAATCGAAGGTAGTGACCCGGCTGCGATTCGACGTTCATTGAATTGGGTACGCGACGGTGGAGTGGTGGTAATTTTTCCGGAAGGCGGGCGGGGTTTACCTGACGGCTCGATGATTCACATGAAAGCCGGCGCCGTGCGCATGGCTCTGGAAGCCGGTGTGCCTATTCTGCCGGTGACGATTCGCGGCGCAAATAAAGTCTGGCCGGCGAATCGTCGCCTGCCGCGCCCGGGGAAAGTCGAAATCACTTATCACCCGGTCATGCACGTCGAACAGCTATCGGGAGAAGAAACGCGCGCGTGTGCGCGTCGTGAAACTGAGCGGCTGGCTAACCTTATCGGTTCCGCGCTCTAGCTGTTCAGCACGCGCATCATTGCATCGTGCACACTTCCATTGGTGGCGAGAACCTTTGGTGTGTATATATCAAGCGGCGCCCCTTGGTAATTCGTGACTCGCCCGCCAGCTTCTTCAATCAACAACACTCCGGCGGCCACGTCCCAGGCGTTCAAACCGTCTTCCCAAAATCCATCAAAGCGGCCGCAGGCCAGGTAAGCAAGATCGAGCGCCGCCGAGCCATCACGTCTGACGGCCTGGGCCGACATAGTGAAGTTTACAAAGTCGCGCGCAAAGTTTGGCCGCTCGCGGACGTTGTAAGGAAAACCCGTGCAGAGCATCGCGGTGTTTAAATCATCGACCGTCGAAACGCGCATTGGACGTTCGTTCAGGGTTGCGCCCTGCCCTCGTTCAGCAGCGAACATTTCATCGCGCGTGGGATCGTAAACGACACCAATCTCGATGGCGCCGGCCCGCTCCACTGCGATGGAAACACAAAAACACGGATAACCGTGCGCATAGTTTGTGGTACCGTCCAGTGGATCGATGATCCACTTCCAGTCGCTCTTACCAGCGGCTACTTCAACTCCAGCCGTAACACCCGACTCTTCAGCCAGGATCGCGTGGCGCGGATAGTGGGATTTGATACGCTCGATGATTAATTTTTCGGAAGCGAGGTCCGCTTCGGTGACCAGATCGATATCGCCTTTGTTTGACACTTGCGCGCGCCCGAGGCGATCGATAAGAACACCACCGGCGTCACGCGCGGTCTGAATTGTGAAGTTAAGCAAGCGTGACCTCACTTAATGCGAATCGAATTTCAATGCCAAGCATATATCAACCAGTGTGTCCCCGCGAAAGACACCTCTCGACAGACCATTCCATTGGGCTGTCCTGCGTTCTCTCGATCCGCTTTTTGTCCGAGCCGCCGCTTTGCCATTGACATAGCTCTTGCTCGGGTTATCCTAGTTCATAAAATCACTCACGCGTGCGCCCGTTTGTCACCACCAAGAGGAGCAGGCTTTCATGAAGAGATCAATTTCGATTCTGTTTGGCGCAATCATATTCCTTACTGCTGCCGGCGCCGCGTTTGCCCGGGGTGACGACGGCCATCAGGCAGTCGGCAAGATTGCTTCGTTGCCATCAATACGCGCACGGCCCGGAAAATCGCCCGGATTCTTAAGCCCGGGGAAACTCTCGCAAGCATCGCCACCTGGGCCGATACCGTGAAAGAGCGGATGGGCAAAACTGATCCGGATCAGGATACGAACGCATTTCTTCAGGACATGGCGCATAACGAAAAGAACCGGGAATGGCACTACGATGACCTGCCGCTCAATTGCAAGAGCTATCAAACCTGCACTGGCTTTACGCCGGACAATGACATAGTGCACATGCTCAACATTTGTATTCGCACTTTGCAAGGTCATCCCGATCCGAACCACCCGCTGAGCCAACGCAACGCATTGCGATTGCTGGTCCACTTTCTGGGCGACATACATCAGCCGTTGCACGTCAGCTGCGGTTTTATTGATGTCAACGGCCCAAATCACACGATCGTCATCGTGCGCGACCCGGCTCTAATCAAACAGAGGCACCTGCCCAGCGACAAGGGAGCTAACGATCTGGTCATCGATAACGATCGCATGAACCTGCATTCGTTCTGGGACTTCACGCTGGTTACTTCACTCATGACCTCCATCGGTCAGGAGATTACATCTGAGACGCTGGGCGCGTTTCTCAAGGACAACGTGAAACCGAAAGCGAGTTGGAAGGCGCATGGTCCTTTGAACACCTGGGCCGCGCAATGGGCTACGGATTCAATGCGTCTGTCGCGAGATCACACTTACCAGTCTGTGAAGATCGTCGGGCAACGAACGATTCCCGTTCTAAGCCACGGTCAACCGCTCGTGCGTGATGGGCACCCGGTAATGCAGACAGTTTTCGATATCACTCGTGCCGCAAATTATGAAAGTGCTAATCGTCAGGTGGTTCGGCAACAACTGGCCAAAGGCGGCTTTCGTCTCGCAAAGCTCCTCGATGCCATTTTCGCTGCTAATTAGAATACCGGCATAGGATTTACATCATTAATGTAGTTGGAAGGATTTCCAATCAAGTTTAGTAATCTTGTGCATCTGTCCTATCGACTTTTGCAGTCCAGGCTCCTTAACATGAATAAAGTAAATCTGCTCCAAAAATTTTCGCTTATTGAAGACCATTGGAATCCGCGCATTGTCGGTGAACTGAATGGACAATATGTGAAGCTGGTAAAGTTTCAGGGACCATTTACCTGGCACCATCACGAAAGCGAAGACGAAATGTTTCTGGTTGTGAAAGGCCGCTTTCGCATGGAGTTTCACGACCAACCGGGCGGGCCAGTCGCTTCAATTCCAGCCAAAGAAATATGGCTGGAGGAAGGGGAATTCTGTATAGTGCCCTCGCGGAGTGGAACACCGGCCGGTTGCCGATCAGGAATGCCACATTCTCTTGTTCGAGCCGGCAACTACGCTCAACACCGGCAACGTGCAGGATGAATTCACAGTTCCCGTTCTCGATTGGGTCTGAACAAAACATCAGAAATTTCGTACTCCGCTAACAAGAGCCATAAATCAACTCTGGAGGCTTACACGTGAGCAAATATTTCACTTTCCTCGCCGCACTGGTGTTGGTTGCCTTGCTGACTGGTCAATCAGTGGTGGCACAAAGCCCCGTTGCAGTGAACGTCGCGACTGCGGCGGTCAGCACGGCATCACCTCCGACGCTACCATCGCAAATCGTCGGCTCCCTGGCTAATCTGCCGGAAGCCGACACGCTCATCTACCTCAACCCGCAACGCATACTCAACGAAGTGGTGCCGAAGTTTATGCCGGCGAAAGATGTGGAGGGCATGCGCAAGGGGTTCGAGGACGTCCGGAAAAACGCCGGCATCGATCCTACCAAAATCGATTACATTGTGATTGCGGTTCGCTTTAAGAAACCAACGGCAGATCTCAACTTCCAGCCGCCAGAATTTCTGGCGGTCGCGAGCGGTGACTTCAGCGCTGATTCGCTGCTGGTGCTGGCGCGAATGGCGTCGCAAGGCAAGTTGCACGATGAGAAGTACGGCACAAAAACTCTTGGTTTGATGACCATCGATCCGGTAGTGAAAATGGCCGAGAAGAACCCATTTCTAAAGTCGTTCACGGAAGTCGGCATCGTTTCGCTCAGCGCGAATACGATCGCCGTCGGCACCCCTGGTTATCTGCGAGCGGCCATCGATGCCGGCGATGGCAAGGACCGCATCAGCGCTGACACGCTGAATTCGTTGGTCCGCGATCCCAACGCGTTGCTTAGCATAGCCGGTACACCATGGCATTCCTTTGCGAAAAGTTTTGGCATGCTTGGAACCGAAGCTACGGCGCGCACGCCGCGTTGCGAATCCAGGATTGGGGATTTCTACGTCGCGCTGACCATGGACACGAGCAATTTTATGCTGCGCGGTTTCTCAAACGCTGACAATCCTGACACGGCAAAGATCATCAGCAAATTGTATTCAGGCTTACTGAGTTATGCGACTCAATCCATACCGGACGCAACCGCCCAGTCGCTGCTGAAAAACATCGCGATCACTGCCGAAGGCGATGAAGTGCGATTGAGTGCTGACATACCGCAGCAGATGGTTGTCGAGTTGATCCAACAGCAAATGAAAAAACCTGCCGCCACCAGTCCAGCGCCGGAAAAGCAACCCATTAAGACGCGGCGCAGCAGACGCAGAACCCACAAATGAAATTTAGCCGCGGATAAACGCGGATAAAGACGGATCTGAAAAAGCGAACAAAACGGCTGGGGCGTTTTTCTTTTCAGATCCGTTCCTACCTGCGTGAATCCGTGGCCGATTTTTCTGATCCGCGGTCATCCGCGAAAATCCGCGGGCTAAATTATTTCTGTTAAAGGCAATGGGCCACGCGATCGATGTGGCCTTTTTTATTGCGGTTTGGTTCTAGCTAGGTGGAGTTTTACTTAGCAGTCGCAATTTGGCGTAGAAATACACGGAAATTCTGTTTTTACTTTCCTACTAGATAACGCGTGCGTTTCACCTCAAGTTTTCCTCAAGAATTCCTCAACCCTGCGTCAGTAACCTGTCACCCGTTGAAAACCGAAAAGTTGGCTTTGGAAGATGAGGAGGACCGGAATGCGAAACTTGCGCACCAAATTAAGCTCACGAAATCTTAGAACAACAATCCTACTTGCTCTTTTTGGCTGCGACTCTGGACTTCAGAGGAGACATCTCATGTCTCAAGATTCGCTAAGGCCGTGCATTAGCTCGCTGAGTTTCCGAATGAAGATCATTCTGGTCACAGTCGCCTGCTTAACGGTTGCTGCAATCACAACGACGATCGCATCCAACCCGCCTACAAGCAACATCACCGTGCCCTCGAGCACCGGCCAGAAGGTGGTAATTAACTGGACCGGGTCAATCCCGCCGCTTGTAAATGGGGCGAGTGATTGCTCTAAGCTTGCCGATACTCCCGCTGTTGACCAACACGTTTCGACGTTAAGCGTTCCAACCGGCATCTACAACTCGCTCAACGCCAAATTCACATTCAACATCACCTGGGATGAAGCCGCAGGAAACGATGAAATCCTGACGGTCATTAAGCCTGATGGGAGCACGCTCGCATCAAGCGATGGTGGCACGCCCAGCGAGACTGTCTTCGGCAATAACCTCGCAGGGGGCGCGTACAAGATTGTCGCGTGCGGATTTCTCAGCGGGCCTGACCCGCAGCCCTATTCGGGAACACTGACCATCGAGACGCTGTCGAACGCTTCGCCGCCGCCGCCGTCCCCGACGCCAACTCCGGTGCCTACGCCGGTCATTCCCTACGTGCCTCGTTATTACAACTACGCAGCCGGACCATCGTTGGGAGAAGGCGCTGGCGAGCCGACCATTGGTTACAACCCGAACAGCAAGCGCGCAATGTATATCGCGGGCTTGCAGACGCTTCAAGTCACGTTCCCGGAAAACATTATGCCACTTGGATCCGTTCCTGAAGCGGGTCCCGCTGACTGGAAAGATGTTTCTTATCTAACCACCAGGACAAGGTCACTCGATCCGATCCTGTTTACTGATCAAGGCACCGGCCGAACCTTTGTCTCGCAACTGAACGACGTGTACCAGGTTTACCAGGTGACTGGAAACGGGCTCACTTTGATTGGCTTGAACAGCCTGATGGCGTACAGCGATGACGACGGGGCCAGTTGGACACCGGCTCAACTCAACCCTCCTGATGGGAGTTACGACCACCAAACGGTTGGTGGCGGTCCATATCCAGCGGCGCTGTCGGCGCTTGCGAATCCAGTTAACAAAGGCAGCGCTGTTTACTACTGTGCTCAGGCAGGGCTAACGGCGTATTGCTCACGCAGCGATGATGGCGGATTGAACTTCGGCAAGGCAGTGCCGCTATACACCGCCGTATCGGTCAACGGGTCGACAGCCTGCGGCGGCATTCACGGGCACGTGAAAGTCGCGCCTGATGGCACGGTGTACGTACCTAATTACAGTTGCGGTGGCAAGCAGGGAGTTATTGTGTCCACTGACGCCGGAACTACGTGGACTATTCGTCAGGTGACTGGCAGTCTGCCCCCGGTCGCTGGAATCCTGGATCCATCAGTCGGTATTAGCAAGGATCCGCCGGAACCAGGCGGCACTTCGAACACGATCTATTTCGCTTATACGGGGAAACAGCCGGGTACAGTGCCGGCGTCGGAAGTACAAGATAATCATGTTTACGTCGCCGTGAGCAGGGACCGCGGCGTCACTTGGAATGAGGTCGCCGCGACGCGCGGAGCCATGCTCGGCTTCGCGCTTTCGCCCGACGGCACGCGCCTGGCTTATGGAT
>Ga0137403_10009222_pt1 | contig 10979 bp, 4 predicted proteins | sample CZOMad2_1_16fung_FD_122057 | JGI IMG/M metagenome (GOLD analysis project Ga0137403, IMG submission 122057) | Vadose zone soil fungal communities from Angelo Coast Range Reserve, California, USA - CZOMad2_1_16fungal (Hybrid Assembly) | ecosystem: Environmental > Terrestrial > Soil > Vadose zone...
GTTTGATCCGTCTCGTGGGTTACGGCCGGTTGACGTTTACCACTAGGGCGCTGGAAGAAGCCGGTCAACGCATAAGCCACTACTTGCTCATGCAAACGATCATCAATTCCTCGTTCGGGGTGGCGGTCGGTTTCGCGCTTTACCTGATCGGCGTCCCCTATGCCGTACTTTGGGGTTTTTTTGCAACCGTGCTGCGTTTCATTCCCTATGTCGGACCCTTTGCGGCGGCAATCATGCCGAGCGCCCTTAGCCTGGCGGTTTTCGAAGGTTGGTTGTGGCCGATCCTGGTTGTGGGAATTTTTGTCGCTCTGGAACTCATCTGTAATATGGTTTTGGAGCCTTTGCTCTATGCCGAGAGCGCGGGTGTTTCGGAGGTTGGACTTCTAGTCGCAGTCGCTTTCTGGACGTGGCTTTGGGGGCCGGTCGGACTCGTCCTCGCCACCCCGCTCACGGTCTGTGTTGTCGTGCTTTGCAAATACGTACCCCGGATGGACTTTATCGGAGTGATGATAAGCGGTCAGCCGGCCATGGAATCAAACATCAGCTACTATCAGAGACTGTTAGCCATGGACCAGGCCGAAGCGGCGGAAATCGTCGAAGAACATCTCAAGACCCATCCGCAGGAACAGCTCTTCGATGAGGTGCTGATTCCGGCACTGAACTACACCCGGAGAGATCGAGAGCTTGGCAGGCTGACCGAAGATGGCGAACAATTTGTTTTCCGAGCGACACGGGAGATCCTCGAGGACCTTAACAGTATGAAGCCCGAAAGTTCGTCGGAGGCATCAGACTCTTCACAACCTGCGACGATCGACGAAAACTCCCCGGTTACCCTTCCGAAAGTTCGCATCTTGGGATGTCCTGCCCAAGACGAAGCGGACGAACTGGCACTCCTCATGTTCCGGCAGCTGCTTGATTCCACCAGATATGAAGTCGAAATTATGTCCGACGCGATGCTCACCGCCGAAGTTATTGCTCGGATTGGCGAGAAGAGTCCGGCTATGATTTGTATCGCAGCCGTACCGCCCGGCGGACTGGCCCAGACACGTTACCTCTGCAAGCGGCTCCGGGCCCGGTTTCCCAATCTCAAGATTGCGGTCGGGCGATGGGGCACAGGAAGCGAAGATAGTAACAGTATTCTGCTCGCGGGTGCTGATAAGGTCGGGACTACTATGATTGAGACATGCGAGCAGATGATTCAATTGTGCCAAATGATCCCCCACTCCGATGCTCAATCCGGGGCGACGGCAGCTCCTTTCGCTCCTCCTGACGAAAAACTTGCCGGTGAATTCTCTCTGAGTAAACAATAACCGACCTATACCTGAAGAATAGGATACACGGATTACGAATGACCAGCTCGAGATCAATAATCTGTAGCGGCATCGACAAGCACGGGCTTTCCCTTGCCTGAGATGTCGCACCGTATCTTCCAGCCGCTGAACCATTCACGCAGCCGACCTTTTGGTCGAGAGTTTCGACGCTTTTAACGAGCCGTTTCTTCTTTTCCCTCTGACAGCCTCAAGAAGCTATCGGAAACACAGCCTTTCCGTCATCGGAAGATCTGGCACAGATAGTGCCCCACATAACTGGTGTCAGAAAATAAAATCCGAAAACAGGAGATACACTATGCGCCAAATAATTTTCGCGACACTAATGATGTTGGTGCTCTTAGGCACGAACGTGGCTTGCAACACGGTTCACGGTTTCGGGCAAGACGTTGAGCGGGCGGGCGAAAAGACTCAGGACGCGGCGGACGCCGTGAAGAAGAAATTGTAGTGCCGATGCTGAATATGGCCCCCTTCGTAGGGAGTCTTGGCCTCACGACGTTTCTTTTTCCTAATTGGTCTCTTATTAGACAGTACTCTCTAACTCGTCAGCGTATCGTTAAAGATGTTTAGGCGATTACTTCAGAGTCGAGAGACGATTCCTCGATCGCGAAGGATTTGAGTTCGACGGTTTTCTTCGGAATGATCGTTAACAGATTGAGCAGAAGTCCAGCAGTGGATCTCTTGCGTCCCAGGTGGGCGGCGTCAAACAGGTAGTCAATAACCTGCAAGTCATCAAGCACTAGAGGCAGACTGTTTCAACGTTATTGTATTCAAAAAGAGGGGAAATTTATGACAACGAATGGCGAATCCAAATTTTCGTACTTGTTTATCGGTCTGGGTTTGGGTCTGGGGGCCATCGGTGGGCTAATGTTTGCGCTGCTCGCGCGCAAAGAAACGCGCGAATTGCTGCGTGAGCGCAGCAGTAAGACCATTGATTACCTGAATCAGCAGTCGGGAAAGCTGCGCGAGAGTGCCGAAGCGGTGGTCGAAAAAGGAAGGAAGTTTATGGGCCATCAGTGCGACGCGGTCGATACCCATACGGAAGCCGAAAAGCAGGCCTACCAGGAAGAACGGCGAGAGACATTGGGTGGATAGGAAACCGGACAGGGTAGCGTTCTCTATAAAAATCTACTTCTACAACGATGACCGGGCGCATGCGCCGTGGGGAGATACCCGTCCCGATTACGGACGCAACGAGGTCCGACAATATATCTTCGACAACGTCTTTATGTGGCTCGAGGAATATCATGTCGACGGCCTGCGCTTCGACGGTACCGCCTACATTCATTCCTTCCCTGGACCCGGCGGCCAAGACTTGCCTGAACGCTGGAGCCTACTCCAATGGATCAACGGCAAGGTCGCCGACGAATACCCCGGGAGGATCACGCGACTGGCAGGGTTACAGCGAAAACATCGAAGGTTATCGGAGCACCGACGCGGCCACCGAACGGGGCGAGTACGACGGCTTCCCCTTCCGCGCCGCGCTTTCCATTGGTCCTTACAGCGTGCTGATCTTTTCACAATGATTGAAAGAAATTTTCGCAGCCAATGGGTAGACTATCCGCAGTGCGACGACCTGGCGTTTCGAAACCAATACGCGATTGGTATTCTTTAAGTCCACGTCACTGGAGATATCACGGCAGAGATATTTTCTCGGCATCAGGAGGAGACACGATATGCGGGCTGACGCAGGATCTGGCAAGCTGAAAATGTCCAAACCGGCTTGGTATCAGGCCATTGGTAAGTACGCGCATTCGGATCCCAGTAAATCGCTGTGGCAACTCCTTGATACGTTTGTTCCTTATTGCGTCCTGTGGACCCTGATGCTCTACACGGTTCGACAGGGGTATCCCTATTCGATGACTCTGACGTTGTCTGTGGTTGCAGGAGGCATCCTGGTACGCGTTTTTATCCTTTTCCACGATTGCTGTCACGGCTCCTTCTTTGCGTCACGCCGGGCAAACACAATCCTCGGCTACGTCGCAGGTATTTTAACATTCACCCCGTACGAAGACTGGAGATATGCCCACAATATACATCATGCCACTCAGGGAGACGTTGACCGACAGGGCGTCGGCGATATTTGGACGATGACGAAAGAGGAGTATCTAGCAGCGCCTTGGCGAAAACGGCTCGCGTACCGGATCTATCGAAATCCCTTCGTTTTGTTCGGTCCGGGTCCGGCACTGCTGTTTTTATTTTTTCAACGATTTTCTACCAAAGGCGCGGGAAAGAAAGAGCGCCACAGCGTGCTTTTTACCAACTTGGCGCTCCTGGCCATCATCACGGTGGCGAGCTCAACGATTGGTTTTCAGACCTATCTCTTGATCCAGTTGCCCATTATTCTGATCGCCAGCACCTTTGGCTTGTGGTTGTTTTATGTTCAGCATCAATTTGAAGGTGTGTATTGGGCCGGCCACGAATTCTGGGCCCCCCTGCGAGTGGCGCTGGAGGGTAGTTCTTATTTCAAGCTGCCGAAAATCCTCCAGTGGTTCTCAGGCAGCATTGGTCTACATCACGTTCATCACGCGCGCCCCACGATTCCCAATTACAATCTGCAACAGTGCCACGATGTCATCCCGGCGTTCCAGGCAGTCGTACCGTTGACCATTCGTACAAGCCTCAAGTTGCTGCGATTAAGTCTTTACGATGAAGAACACAAAAAACTGATCAGTTTTCGCTCGTTGAAGTCCCCCGCTTCAGGGTAAGGGCAATCCGCTACGTTTTTCGTTTGCACGATTGAGAACTAAACCATTCGCCCTCTCACAGCTTGTTGGCTGAGACTGAGGCGTGCATATACGTTTCATGTTACGGAACCGCGCTTGCCTGTCAGTCTTGCTTGTGCAGCATTACCCGGTTGTGAGTGTTCCCACTGACTGGGGAACTTGATAGCCTGGATATGCGCGCCCTGGATGGCCGTGAGGTATGTGGATTGGAATCGTTATTTTTTCAGAACCCGTTACGCAAAAACCATTCAGAGGCCGTTACCCTTTCGGCGCTCGAAGAACCGATTCGGGCTGAACTCTTCAGCGCCGAGCGTCTTGAGCAGCACGCTGAAAGCCTTGCCGCCGCCCAGCGCGTCACGACCACGCCGCGGAAAGGTCGTCCGCTATTGCCGCGCGTGCTGGACAACGGGCGGGTGCTGCTCGAATCGTATCGTGCAATCGCCCAGGCAATCCGCGAGGAGCGCGCGATCACACCTGCGGCAGAGTGGCTGGTCGACAATTACCACATTGTGGACGAGCAACTGCGCGAGATCCGTGATGACCTGCCACCCGGCTTTTACCGAGAGCTGCCGAAGCTGGCTGAGGGTCACCTCCAGGGCTATCCGCGCGTCTATGGGCTGGCCTGGGCGTTCGTCGCCCATACGGACAGCCGGTTTGACCCGGAGACGCTCCGTCGGTTCGTGCGCGCCTACCAGCGCGTGCAGCCGTTGACGATCGGTGAGCTCTGGGCGGTCGCGATCACCTTGCGGGTGGTGCTCGTGGAGAATCTCCGGCGCCTGGCGGAGCGCATCGTGCATGGACGGGCGGCGCGTCAAGAGGCCGACATGGTGGCCGACCGCCTGCTCGGAGTTGGCGGCCGTTCAATTGAGCCTGCGGCGACGATCCTCGGGCGGTTCGAGGGCGCCCCGTTGGCGACGGCTTTCGCGGTACAGCTCGTCCAGCGGCTGCGCGATCAGGACCCGGTGATCACGCCGGCTCTTCACTGGCTTGAGGAACACCTAACGGCTCAGGGCACAACGGCCGATGAGGTGGTCCGGCTCGAGCACCAGCAACTGGCAGCGATGAACGTGACCGTGCGCAATGTGATCACCAGTATGCGCCTGATCTCCGCCTTCGACTGGGCGGAATTCTTCGAGAGCGTCAGTTTTGTCGACGCAATACTATGGACCGACAGTGGCTTTGCTGCTCCGGACTTCGCGACACGCGATCGTTACCGGCGCGCGATCGAAGAACTGTCGCGGGGTTCAGAGCAAGATGAGCTTGAAGTTGCGCGAAGGGCGGTATTTCAAGCGAAAGGTTTCCGCAGCGAAGCGCAAGAAGCCAGTGACCCATCTGAGGACCGGCGCGCTGATCCCGGCTATTACCTCATCGCGAACGGACGCGTAGCCTTCGAGCAGGAACTCGGCTTTCGCATGCCGATCAAGACTTGGCTCCTCCGCGCCTATGTTACTCAAGCGACATCTCGGTACCTTGGAACCATCGCGATTGTCAGCGGCCTCATCCTCGCTTTGTTTCTCTTCAATTCCGGTGCAGCAGAAGTTGGTGTAGTGGGCCTGCTCCTACTCGGGCTTCTCGCTCTCGTCCCGGCCTCGGATCTGGCGATCGCATTAGTCAATCGTGAAGTCATGGAGCTGCTTGGGCCACGGGCGCTGCCCAGGCTGGCGCTCCGTGACGGAGTGCCAGCGGATCTTCGGACCTTGGTCGTCGTACCGACTCTCCTGACAGGCCACACCCAGATTGCGGAGCAGATCGAGCGGCTGGAAGTGCACTATCTGGCAAATCCGGATGGCGATCTTCGTTTCGCGCTCCTTTCCGACTGGACAGACGCCCCTCAAGAAACCATGCCCGGAGACGACGAACTGCTTGCTGCGACGATTGAGGGCATCGCGCGGCTGAACCAACGCCATGGGGCCGCCCCAGATGGGAACGAGCGATTTCTCCTTTTCCACCGTCGGCGCGGCTGGAACGAGAGCGAGCGAAAGTGGATCGGGTGGGAGCGTAAACGTGGGAAACTCCATGAACTGAATCGCTTGCTGCGCGGTGCCACCGATACCAGCTTCGTGCCAACAGGTGGTCGGGCACCTCTTGTTCCTTCCGGCGTCCGCTATGTCATCACACTGGATGCCGACACGCGGCTGCCGAGGGGGTCAGCCGCTCGATTGGTCGGCACCATAGCGCATCCCCTCAATCGGCCGAGGTTTGACCCGCATGTCGGTCGAGTCGTTGAGGGCTATGCCCTGCTTCAGCCGCGCGTCACGCCGACCTTACCGACCGATCGCGAGGGCTCTCTTTTTCAGCGCATCTTCTCGGGCCCGGGCGGCATTGACCCCTACGCATCTGCCGTCTCCGACATTTACCAGGACCTTTTCGGTGAGGGTTCTTACATCGGTAAAGGGATCTACGACGTAGATGCATTTGAGGCAGCCCTCGCCGGGCGGGTGCCGGAGAATGTCTTGTTGAGTCACGACCTCTTTGAAGGGATCTTCGCGCGGGCAGGACTCGTCACCGATATCGAGTTCTTCGATGAGTTTCCGCCGCACTATGCGACCGCCACGGCTCGCCAACACCGCTGGGCTCGCGGTGACTGGCAGTTGCTGCCGTGGATCCTCGGCCACGCACGAGACGCGAACGGCGATCGGATTCGCGCCCCGATTCCCCCGATCGGCCGTTGGAAGATGCTCGATAACCTCCGGCGCACGCTGTCAGCTCCGGCCGCCTTTTTGACCTTGATTGCTGGGTGGACGCTACCGTTCGCTTCGCCAGTGATCTGGACGACGTTCGTGCTTGCTGCCATCGCTATCCCTCCCCTTTTGCCCGTCTTGACCGGGCTGATCCCGCATCGCCGCGGGATCTCAAAACGTAGCCACTTGCGCGCGGTCGGCACGGACCTGGTGCTTGCCGTGTCGCAGGTTGGACTCACGATGACGTTGCTTGCCCACCAGGCATGGTTGATGACCGACGCGATCGTCCGGACACTCTTCCGCGTGTATGTGACCCGCCGAAAGCTACTTGAATGGGTGACTGCCGCGCAGGCGAAATCTGCTTTCTATGTCACCCTCGGCAGCGTCTATCGCCGGATGGGCGGGGCCGTAGTGCTCGCCGCGGTAGCAGCCATCCTCGTCCCCTTCGGGCCGCCGGGAGCATGGCTGATTGCGACGCCGTTTTCTCTTCTCTGGGCGCTGTCACCCGTGGTGGCACACTGGATCAGCCTGCCACCAAGCGCGGCCGGAGCTCAACCACTTGCGGCAGGCGACGCTCTTATGCTTCGGTTAACCGCGCGCCGGACCTGGCGGTTCTTCGAGACCTTTGTCGGCGCGGAAGACCATGCGCTTCCTCCCGACAATTTCCAGGAAGAGCCGACACCAGTCGTGGCCCACCGCACGTCGCCCACCAACCTCGGGCTGTATCTCCTCTCCGCCATCGCTGCGCACGATTTCGGCTGGCTCGGCACCGTGGCTGCAATCGAGCGGCTCGAAGCCACGCTCGGAACGATGAACGGCCTCGAGCGTTTCCGTGGTCACTTCTATAACTGGTATGACACGCGTGACCTCCGCCCGCTCGATCCCAAATACGTATCCTCGGTCGACAGTGGAAACCTCGCCGGTCATCTCGTCGCGCTCGGACAGGCGTGCCAGGACATCATCGACCGCCCGCTGCTTGGCCCGCAGGTGCTCTCCGGGATTACGGACACCATTCTCCTCCTCCGTAAATCGGCAAGCGCCATCGTCGACGACCGGCGCACGCAAACGGTCACCCGGAAACATCTGGATGAAGCACTCGACGCTCTGACAGCGGCCCTCAGTCCGGCCCCTGTAACTCCAGGTGATTGGGTTCTGCGCCTCACTGAACTCGAGGCCCGGGCTCATACCGTGACGGACATTGCGCGCACGCTGACTGCGGAACGGGGTGACCGGGCTGATGCAGAATTGCTCATCTGGGCGGAGGCCGTGCGCACCGGCATAGAGAGTCACGTCCGCGATCTTGACGCGGCACTTCCATGGGCGCGGCTTGTCTTTGGGAAGACGCTCTCTCACGGCGCGACGACCCCGGAGCAAGCGTTGGGTTGGACGACAATCCCGCGTTTTTTTTTCTCGCTTCCGACCCTGGCCGACACGCCGGACCGCTGTGATAACGCCATACATGAACTCACCACTCTCCGCGCGCGCTTGGCTACCGACAGCGCTCCACAGAGCGATGCCGTTACACGAAGCGATGCGATTATCGAGAGTCTCGCGCGTTCTGCTGCAGCCTCTGGAGCGCTGGTCCGCCGTCTTTCGACCCTCGTCCGGCTCACCAACACGATGTTCGACGCGATGGACTTTGGCTTTCTCTTCGATCCGACGCGGAAGCTCTTCTCGATCGGGTACCGCGTTCCCGATAATAGCCTCGACCCGAATTGTTACGATCTGCTGGCGTCTGAGGCGCGGCTGACAAGTTTCATCGCCATTGCCAAGGGTGACGTCCCGTCGACGCATTGGTTCCACCTCGGTCGCGCTTTGACGCCCGTAGACCGGGGATCTGCGCTCGTCTCCTGGTCCGGGTCGATGTTCGAGTACCTCATGCCCGCGCTGGTGATGCGCTCGCCGTCAGGTAGTCTGTTAGGCCAGACGTACCATCTCATCGTCCGCCGTCAGAGAAAATATGGAACCGAGCGTGGCGTGCCGTGGGGGGTCTCAGAATCGGCCTACAACGCGCGCGATCTCGAGCTGACCTACCAGTATACGAATTTTGGCGTGCCGGGCTTGGGACTCAAACGGGGGCTGAGTGAAGACGTGGTCGTCGCCCCTTACGCGACGGCGCTGGCCTCGATGATTGACCCAGAGGCGGCGGCGCAGAACTTCGCGCGTCTCATCGAGGCCGGCGCGAGCGGCCGCTATGGCTTTTATGAAGCGCTCGATTACACGGCCACGCGGGTCCCCGAGGACCAAAGCGTGGCTGTCGTGCGCGCCTACATGGCGCATCATCAGGGGATGTCGCTCGTGGCGCTCGCGAACGTTCTCCACGAGGGCGTCATGCGCAGGCGCTTTCATGCCGAGCCGCGCATGCAAGCCGCGGAACTCCTCTTGCAGGAACGCACTCCACGGGACGTCCTGGTCACCCGGCCCAGGGTCGAGGAGGTGCGGTCGGTCGCTAACGTCCGCGATCTCGTTCCACCGGTCCTCCGTCGCTTCACCTCCCCACACGACCCGGCTCCCGGCATCCATCTCCTCTCCAACGGGCGATACGTGGTGATGGTCACAACGGCGGGCTCCGGATACAGCCATTGGCGCGATCTCGCGGTTACACGATGGCGGGAGGACCGCACGCGCGATGACTGGGGGACGTACGTTTTTCTTCGCGACGCACACAGCGGCCAGGTCTGGTCGGCGGCATACCAACCGAGCGGGGTTGAACCGGACAGCTATGAAGTGGCTTTTTCCGAGGATCACATAGAGATCCGGCGGCGCGATGGCGCGATTGCGACCACGCTTGAAGTTGTCGTTTCGCCGGAGCACGACGCTGAGGTGCGCCGGGTGTCGATCACGAATCTGGGGCTGCGAAGCCGAGAGATCGAGACGACGTCGTACGCCGAAATCGTCCTGGCGCCGCCCGCAGCCGACGCGGCCCACCCGGCATTTTCCAACCTGTTTGTGCAGACGGAATTTGTTCCCGAACTCGGTGCCCTGCTGGCTACGCGCCGGCCACGGTCACACGGCGAGCCTCAGGTCTGGGCAGCGCACGTAGTCGTCGCCGAAGGGGAAACCGTCGGCGAGCTACAATATGAGACCGATCGCGCCCGGTTTCTCGGCCGCGGACGCGGGATCCGAACGCCAATGTCGGTCATCGACGGCCACCCACTCTCCAACACGGTCGGCGCAGTACTCGACCCGATCGTCAGCCTCCGGCGCCGCGTGCGGCTTGCGCCGGGAGTCAGCGCGCGGGTCACCTTCTCGACGCTCATCGCGCCATCGCGCGACGAAGCGCTCGCCCTGGCCGACGAGTACAACAATCCGGCGACGTTTGAGCGTGCTGCCACCTTGGCGTGGACGCAGGCCCAGGTCCAGTTACACCATCTCAGCATTGATCCCGATGAGGCCTACCTCTTCCAGGAGCTCGCCGGCCAGATCCTGTACTCGGACCCTACGCTGCGGCCTTCAGCCACGGTACTCACACGCAATACCCGGGGGCCCTCGGCACTCTGGCGCCACGGAATTTCCGGCGACGTGCCGATTGTTCTGGTCCGCATCGACGAACCCGAGGATCAGGGAATTGTCCGACAACTCCTTCGCGCCCACGAATACTGCCGGATGAAGCAGTTGGCAGTCGATCTCGTGATCCTGAACGAACAGGCCCCGTCCTACGCTCAAGATCTCCAGGCCGCTCTGGAGGCCCAGGTCCGGACCAGCCAGTCGCGCCTGCGGCATGAGGGGCATGAACCGTCCGGAAGCGTGTTTATTCTGCGCGGAGATCTCATTTCGGCTGAGGATCGCACCCTTCTCCAGACCGCCGCGCGTGCTGTGCTCTTGAGCCGCCGCGGGACCCTGGCCGAGCAGGTCGTACGTCAGCCGCGATCCGAGGCCGCTTTGGTTCCACTGGCGCGGCGTCTCCCCGTGACGAAGTCATTGGATGTCTTGCCACCGCGGCCCGACCTCGAGTTCTTCAACGGCCTCGGTGGCTTCGCTGCCGATGGCCGTGAGTATGTGACAATTCTAGGCGAGGGACAGTGGACGCCAGCGCCCTGGATCAACGTGATCGCCAATCCTGTTTTTGGCTTCCAGGTTTCTGAGTCGGGATCGGGTTACACCTGGTCGCTCAACAGCCGTGAGAACCAGCTCACCCCGTGGTCGAATGACCCGGTCAGCGACCCGCCGGGCGAGACGATATACGTCCGGGACGAAGACAGTGGCGAGCTGTGGGGCCCGACGGCGCTACCGATTCGCGAGGA
>Ga0137403_10009226_pt1 | contig 10976 bp, 8 predicted proteins | sample CZOMad2_1_16fung_FD_122057 | JGI IMG/M metagenome (GOLD analysis project Ga0137403, IMG submission 122057) | Vadose zone soil fungal communities from Angelo Coast Range Reserve, California, USA - CZOMad2_1_16fungal (Hybrid Assembly) | ecosystem: Environmental > Terrestrial > Soil > Vadose zone...
CTCGCGGGCTGCGCACTCGCGCTGTATCGATGTGAAAACCGCGCGCCTGGGCGTACTCGAGAAAAGCGGAGGTGATGCGCGGCGCAAGCGGGTCCGCCGTCTGCACGATGCTCTTGGTATTATCGACGACAAGCACGCGGAAGATGCCGCCGAAGAACTCCCATGCTGCCTCGCAGGCGGCGATCGCCGTGCGCGTCGTCTCCTCGAGGCAGGCGTAGACGAAGCGGTGGCGCGAGCGCACCGCAGTGAAGATCCAGGCGCGGAAGCGGCGGCGTTTGCCGAACAGGTCCGGCTCCAAGAGAGTCATCCAACCGGTGTCGAGCTGCACCTCCGCGCCCGGCCCACAGTCGGCCACCGGCACCGTGGTCGCGGCGCGTCCGAAATCCAGCTCTGCGACGGCGAAGCGGTGCAGCGTCGGGTACGGGATCTCGACGCCACGGCGCAGGAGCAGCCGCTGCACCTTGCTGAGCTTGAGGCGCTGCAGCAGGTGCTGCGCGATGAAGTCGCGCTCGCGCAGGCACAACTCCCAGCTCTCGCCGTGAGTCCGCTCCACGGGCGAGCGCAGCGCGGCGATCACCTGCGCGAACTGCTCGTCGGTGAAGAGCTGCGCTCCGGGTGTCAGCCCGCAGGCGTCGGCCGCCCGCAGATAGCGGCGCACCGTCTTGACGTCGAGCCCGAGCTGCGCCGCGATGGGCTTTTTGCCCGCTCCGGACAGCCACAGCCTGAGCACCTCTTTGAGCTCCAGCATCGTGACCTCGCGATAGGCCATCGAACCTCCTTGCCCACCGGGGCAGGGAGAGTCGTAGCCGCAACGTCACGCGCGATGGGAGGGGGGAAAGGTGCTGAGAAAAATCAGCCTGAGGGGGGAATGCTCGTGAGAAAAATCGCACGAGAGGGTCCCTACCTCGTGAGAACCGACACAATGACCGATGGGCAACTCAAAGTGATCGACAGTATCTCGGGTGGGAGCGTCCTTGCGCTCCGAGCCGCGCTGCCTGAAATCGATCGAGTGAAGCTCAAGCTATCCGAGTATCGCGTGACTGTGGCGGAAGATGGCTCGTCGATTTAGTTGACGTGCACCGATCCGGCCAAAGGCCCTGAAGTTCGCGGGGGCGGAGGAAGAATGCTGGGGTTCACTGTGGAGCTATCCAAAGGCGATCTGCGCATCATCAAGTCGTACTACTCTCGATAGCGTGCCTTGAAGAGCGCGACCGGAGCACGCCGTGGGCTGTCCGAAAGCCGATACGTTGGCGCGGGGATCGTCTTCCGGCGAGCGACTCGTGGTCCTGGTGAAGCGGAAATCGCCGCTGCAGACGTCCGGAGCTGGCGGGAGTTGTTCAACGCCTATTTGGATTACTCGGTGTGCGATGTCGCCGCGATCGGCGAGGGGGTCAGCGATTCGGTGGGGAGGCGGCTTTCCGCGGACATGGTCCGTTGGAGCGAGCTCGCCGGCTACGTCAGGAGAGACGACCGGTTCCTCGGTTTCATCGTCCGCCGAGTGGACGGAAGTTCGCTGATCCGTCCTTCCTGCACCTGACGACATCCTTCCGACTCGAGCCTGCTCAGGGCGTCAAACTGAACTGGTAGACGCCGACCGACAGCTTGATGCCGTCGGTGAGCAGGTGGAACTGGAACCTGCACCGCGCAGCGTCGAAGCTCGCGCTGTTCTGCGCGCAGTTGTCCGGCGACCACGTATAGGTTCCACTGACCGGGGTGCTGCCGGGCAGGTCCGCGAAATCGACGGCGTCGAACCAATGCGTCGGATCGACGCGCAGCTCGACCGTCTGCATCGCTTCGGTGAACGTGAGATTTGCCAGGGCCCCGCTGACGCGCTGGAGCGCGATCAGAGGCTGTTGCGGAGTCGCGACGCTGGTGTTGACCACCACCAGCCCGGCGAATGGAACAGTGGTGGATCCCTTCGACGCGCTGCCTGCGACATACGCCGTCGCAGCGTTGCCCAGCAGCTGGCGATCGGCAGCCGACGCGGTCGAGGTGGCCTGGAGGGGCAACAGGTCGATCTCGCAGTAGTGCGACGTACCCGTCTGGCCGTCGGCACCGCTCGGCACGTCCTTCAGCGCCGGGTCGAGCGGATCGACGACGAATTGCTCCGTCGCTTGCATGATCACGACGCCCCCGCGAGTCGATTCGCCGGGCGGCGGATCGACGTTGAAGTACAAGGGTCCGAGGACGATCCTCGCGGTCTGCAACGTCACCGTCCAACCGGTGCACGGAGCGTCCTGGGCGTTGCAAAAGGTGAGCGGACCGGCGGCCGGGCGGGACAGTCCGCCTGCGCGAAGGCCGATTTTGATCAGCGCTCCGCCGGTCGATCCGCAAGTGGAGGCGCAAAGACCGACGACCGCGAGCGCCATCGTGCGCAACAACCTGTCGCGAGGCGCGGTCATCTCAGTTCTCCCGTTCCAGGTCGAGCTCGATCGTGAAGAGCACGATGCGCGGCGGCGCCGCCGTGAAGTGGGCCGCGGGGGCGAGCGTCGCGAAGGGGCGGCTGTGGAAATCCGACGCGTAGAAGAACTGGCTCAGCGGGAATTGATTGTTCGTCAGGTTCGTCACACGCACTCCTGCTCTTACGGGACCCGCGCGGAGATACGCCGACGCATCGATCTGCAACGTCGGATCGGAGAACTGGCTGAAGGGAAGCGCGCGCTTTCCGATGTAGCTGATTCCCAGTCCTGCTTCTCCGATCAGCCGGTGATCGAGCAGGCGCAAGTTCCCCGGCAAGGGTCCGAACAACGCGGTGTCGGAGCGGCCGACGACGAGAGGCGCATAAGGGACGAGCGAGTGCGTGTCGTCGAACCGCGGATTGACGGTGGTGATCGAGGCCGCCTCGTCGAAGAACCGTCCGGTCGCCCGGATCGCGCCGACGACGCCGACGCGGGTGGTGCCGGGAGCGGCGGAATAGCGACCTTGGTTGGGATCGGGCAGCAGCTCTTGATCCACGTGCGTGTAATAGCCGACGACGCGGCCGCTGAGATCCACGCTGCCGAACGGGTGCCGGTACAGAAGTCCCGCCTCTGCGGCGCGCAGCGGCACGACGGGAGCCTTCTGCTCCTGGCTGATGTAGCGCGCATCGAGGGACTGGCCTCCGAGACCGTAGCTGGCGCTGAAGGTCAGGTCGTACGGGAGCGCGACGAGCGCCGTGACCTTCGGCGCAAACAGATCGCCGGTCGCCGTCTGGCGGCGCGTCGGTTCCTGAGGCTGGCCGGACGCGTCGTACGGAGGACAATTCACGTTGAGCGGCTGACCCGTCTGGTAATTGCCGTTGGTCGCGCAAAGGTCGACGACGTTGTAGTACCAGACGTCCTGCCGGACGCCGCCGCGCAAAGTGAGGAACGGAAGGGGCTTGATTTCTGCATCGAGGTAACCGGCCACGTTGACGATGTCCGTCTGGAGCATCTGGTCGATGAGGTAAGGAGTCTGCGTCCCGAATCGCACGCGCTGCAACGTCGGGACCGTGTGGTCGTAGCGGCCATACAGTCCGAGCTCGACGGCCTGATCCCGTCCGAACCAGTTGAAATGGACGCGGTAGCCCCCTCGCGTTCCCGCAGTGATCGCCCAGTAATCCTTCTGCACCGCATCGCCTCGCTGGTCGTGCAAGCTCTGCCCTCGCCGCTGCACGTCGAGGAGGAAGCCGGTGAAGTTCTCGTCGATGCGGAGCGAGCGGTAGATCAAGAACGTCTGCGCCGTGACGACCCCGTCGCCCACGGGTGATTCGAGGTCGAACGATGCCATGTAGCGCTGGGCATCGCCGCCTTGGCTCGGGTCCTCGGTGCCGTAGAGCTCCAGCTGCCCGGAATCGACCTGGTCCTTGCGAAGCACGCCCGCCGACCGGTAATGCGTCGCGTACACGCCCGCGAGGATTCGATACAGCCCGCGCTGTCCCAGCTCTCCTTCGTATTGCGCCATCCCGGTGGCATGCGATGCGGCGCGGGAAACCCCGAAGCCGTCGGTCGTCTGGTACTCGAAGGCTCCGAACGTTCCTTCGCGCTGTCCCTTCGGCGCCCACAGGCCGAGCAGCCTTCGCGTGCCGTAAGATCCGAAGCTCGCCTCGGCGCGCATGCCGCGATCGCGCACCCCGAGCTCGTAGCGTGCGCTTCCCGCGATGGCGAAGTCGCCCTGGTGTGGATCGAACGGTCCCTCGATCACCTGCAGGTCCCGGATCAGCTCCGGGATGATGAAGTGCGTATCGGCGTAGCCGTGCGCATCGGGGTTGTCGACCTCATTGATCGGAACGCCGTTGACGGTGAATTCGATGGCCTCGCCCGTTCCGGCGTTGAACCCCCGGAGGAACACTTGCCCGGCGTGACCCTCGCCGCCTTCGTTGGCGATGAAGATCCCGGGCGCGAGGTTGAGCAAATCCTCCGCATTCTTCCTCGGGATGATGGCGAGCTGCCCGACGTCGATCTGGAAGTCGCTCCCGCCCCTCTCGACCTTCCGCTGCCGGCCGCGGACGCTGACTTCGCCGATGTCTCCCGCCTGTCCGGCTGCCGTCGGCGTCGGCCGTTCCGCCGGCATGCCGCCATCGGCGCCCGCGACTTCGGCTGCGGGTCCTCCGGGAGCGCCGGCATCGGCGCCGCCCGCGACCGCTGACGGCGTCGGAGCTCCCGCGTCCGGCGATCCGGGGCCTGGAGCCGTTGCTGGCGCCGCGGCGTTCCCAGCCAGTCCGCCAGGAATGGGTGCGGTGCCTTCGGGAACGAAGCGGAACGGAATCCGCACGCGCGCCGCGAATGGAACCCCGTTGCGCAAGGCGGGGCGGAACTTCCACCTCCTCACCGCATCGAGCGCCGCCGCGTCGAACGCGGCCCCTCCGCTCACGTCCACGGACGCGTCCTGCACCGCTCCGTCCGGGCCCACCGTCACGAGCAATCCGACGATCGCGCCCGTGGTCGCGCCCGGGGGCGCGGCGGCCGCAGGCGTCTCGATGGGCTGCGGCGGCACGACCTCCTGCGCCAGGGCAGCGAAGCTGAGCGAGACGGCGGCGGCCCCCATCGTGAAGACGCGGAGATTTGTCATCGGAAGAAATGCACGACGAATGGAGGCGTGGCGCTGGCAACCGTCTTGCCGGAAGACTCGCGGGCCGCGGAAAAGCGCTCGCGTTCCGCGCAGTGTCGGGCCGCGGCGGCGAAGCCGCCTGGAGGCGACTTGAGCACGTCGACCGACGTCGGCGAGCCGTCCGCGTCCACCTGGACCCGGATGGTGACGTATGCGTCGCGCATGTCGCTGGTCTGCTCTTCGGAGGGCCATGGACAGGACCATTCGCGATGGATCGGGGACGAGGGCCGCGAGCGATCGACCGGAGGCGCATTCGGCTTCCCGCCGACGACGGGGTTCGGATCCGCGATCGCCTCGGTGCTCGTCCCCTTGGCGGAGGTGGACCCGCCCGCGTAGGTCCTCCCCTCGCCGACGGCGAGGTTGAATCCAGTCATTTCGATCGGTGCTTCCGGGTCAGGCGCCGCGACGATCGCCTTCCCGGCCTGCGCGGGAGCCGGCGGCGGCTGCCGCGGCCGGGCGATCTTCGGCGAAGGCCTGGCCTCCGGTGGCGGAGGAATCCTCGCCGGCGGAGGTGGAGGAGCAGGCAATGGAGGCGCTGCTTTTTGTAGCGCGACGCTGACTTCCTGGCGGGGCGCTGGCGGCTGTTCGTGACCGGTGGTGTGTTTCATGCCGACCGCCAGCACGAGAACCCCGTGGGACAGCAGCGCGATGACCAGAGCGCCCGCGGGAAGCGACCACCGGGCATGGCCGCGCGTGCCGAAGGTGAGCACCGGCGACAGCGGCGACTTGTCCCGGCGGACGACCTCCGGCACAACGCGGAGGATGCGCATGCGCTCTCGCCGGACCGCACGACTCACGGAGCTTCCTGCTTCGGAGTTTCGGGAACGACGGCAAACGCAATCTGGCTGACGTGCGCCTGCGAGAGCAGGTCCATGACGTGGATGACGCGCTTGTGCGGCACCTCGCCATCTGCCTGGATCACGGCGCGGAGGTCGGGATGCTGCGCAAGCTCGTCCGCTGCGCGCGTCTTGATCGCTTCGTCGCCGGGCACCGGCTTGCCGTCGATGAACGCCTTGCCATCGCTGGTGAGCGAGATCGCGAAGACCACCTGCAACGCTTCGCCCGTTGCCGCTTTCGGCAACGTCAAAGGCAGAGCCGTCGACGGCGCGATGACGAGCTTGGCCGTCACCATGAAAATGATCAGCAGGACCAACGTAATATCGACGAGCGGCGTGACGTTGATTCCGCCGATGATGCCATTGCCCGCGTCCTTCCCGGAGCCCGCCATCAGCTGCCTCCCAACGGGAGCGGCCGGACGGTCGAAGGAGGCTCACCGGCGGGGGGCTCGGCATTGAGATGGGCGAGGAGGACGTTGGTGAGCGCCTCCGTGTTCGCACCAATCCCCTGGATGCGCCGCTGGAAATAGTTGTACGCGGCGACCGCCGGAATCGCGACGAAGAGACCGACCGCGGTGGCGATCAACGCCTCGGCGATCGAGCTCATGATCGCCTGCGGCGCCAGACCGGACGCCGCTGCGGCGGTCGCTGCGGCCTGGGGACGTCCGAGGATCTCGAACGCCTCGATCACGCCGATGACGGTTCCGAGCAGCCCGAGGAACGGCGCGTTGTTGCCCACCGTGCCCAGCACGGCGAGGCCGCGCTCCAGGCGAACGCGCTGCAGGGCCGCGGCGCCGGTCATCGCCTTCTCGGCCGCAACGGGACCGAGATCGGCGTGGCGCAATCCCGTGACGGCGACTGCCGCCTCCGCCGAAGGCGACTTTTCCAGACCTTCCAACGCTTCGCGGACCTTGCCCTCGCGGAGCCGCTTGTCGAGATCGTCGGAGAGCTTCCCGACGTCGTCGCGGACCCTGAAGAGGAACAACGAGCGCTCACCGATGATGACGAGGTCCACGACGGAGAGGGCCACCAGGATCCACATGACCCACGAGGCTTTCAAATCGAGCAGCGCGTGCTTCAATAGATCGACCAGCGACATTGCGTCTCCAAGCGATGCGAGCTTCTGACGTGCACACGAAGGGGCGCGGACCCGACGGATCCGCGCCCCGGGATTCGTTCAGTGGATGTTCGGGTTGAAATACGGGTCCGCGGCGTTCTGTCCCTTCACATAACAAAGGCCGTCCGCGTTGAGGTGCATTTGCGACTGCGTGGAGAACACCATGAAGTTGATCAGGTCCGGCACGTTCGGCGTCGACGGCACGCCATGCCGGTCGTAGATGACTTGGGCACCGCTTGCGCCCATGTCCGACGTGAACGCCGGCCACATGATGGGACCGCGGTCGTTGATCGCCGTCGTTCCGTCGTTGAACGTCGTCGCAACCGGCTTTCCGACGAGGAAGGTCCGCAGATCCACGGCAGTGGTCGCCGCGCTCGCGGGCGCCCAGGCGGCGATCGGATCGAAGCGGAGCGGTTGTCCGTGGATGATCAACCTGTCCCAGAACAGGTGGTCGACGTGCATCGTGACCTGCGCGGTGACGGCGCCAGTCGGACTTGGCTGGACGCCGCGCGCCGCGAGGTCGTCTCCTCCGCTCGCGCCGGCGTTGTCGGGGTTCACGCAGTTGATGTACGAGGTGGCGTCGTTGAAGCCGACGAAGAACTTCACCGTCTGCGGCATCGCGTCGAACTTCGCCTTGTTCGGATACGTCCCGGCGCTCGGGTTGCCGACGAAGTTCGCCGTCCCCCGATACAGCTTGCTCCAGCCGTTCTGGAACATGAGGTCGTAGTCGGCCTGCTGCGCAGCGGTCAGGTTGACGTTGGCGACGGGGTACTTTGCTTGGAGCGTGTCGTACGAGAATGCATACCGGACGGACGTGTCGAACGCTTGACCGCTGTCCTGGGTATCCCATTTGAAGAGTGCGCCGGCCGGCTCGCCGGCAGCTGCGGTGAAATCGTGCGGCGGGTTGTGCATGTCGACCACGTAGGGGCCGGCCTTCGTCGCGACAGCAGGGTTCACCGTGCTCTGCGACGAATACTGCGTCGCGCCCGGCGAGAGGCGGAAGTTGCCGACGACGACCAGGAGCTCGTCGAACTGCATGCTCCAACCGTCGACGAATTGAGTCGCCAGGTTGGGGTTCGTGACGGAGGGATCGAAGGTAAGGCCGGTCAACTCGCCCAACTGCTCGCCCGAGAACGTCACCTGGATGCTTCCTGCCTTGTTGGGCGCCTGCTGCGTAAATCCAGGGTTGCAGGACGCGTTGAGCGTGTTCCCTGAGGCGGGCTTGCAATTGGGATCGTAGCCCGCATTGACGTTTCCGTTGCTGCTCCCGCCGCACGCCGCGGCGAGCACGAGCGCGCTCCAAAGGAAAAGCCGGTTGGAAGACTGCATTTCAAAGGCTCCGTGTTCATGGCGGCGCGGGGCCGCCGGGTTGAAAGGGCAATTCGCTGCAGGGGCGTTGCAGCTGCGCGAAGCAGGTTCTCGCGACGATCGCCGGGCGCCCATTGGACACCTTGCGATGCAGACGCGCGCGGAGAGCGCTCGCTCGCCGCTGCTCCCACCTCGTGCAGCCGGAGCTGCTACGCCAGCGGCGGAGACGCCTTCGGAGCCAACAGGTAGACGGCGAGGCCACCGAGCCGGGGCGGCTCGGGCGCGACGGAAGGCGAAGGCTCGCTTTCACGCGGCAGGCCTGCAGGCCGCGACTTCGAATCGGCCCGCGCGCGGAGCTTTCCTTGAAGAGCGACGGCGCAGTGATGGTGGCTCAGCCCATCGACAGAGAGAGGCACCGGCTCGCTCTGGGCAAGGAGCAGCGAGCCGTCGCCGTGCGAATGAGCGGCGACGGCCGTGCGCGAGGCGAGGCCGTTCGCCGGAACGTCGATCAGCTCGCCGTCTTCGGGGCACGTGACGTGCTGGACCAGCGCCGCGTGGAAGGCTTCGAGCACCGGCGCGCCGGACAGCAGCAGCGCAAGCACCGCCGCCAACGCCCGCCGGAACCGAGCGGCGTTGCGTGTAGGCGGATGACGCAGACGGACGAGCACGACGAGTGCAAGCGTACGGGGAGATCAGCCCGCAAGCAAGGAATGCCGGCGAAGGTGTGTGTTTGTCGGACCCGTTTCCGCGAGGAAAAGAAGGTCGACAAGTAGCCGGGCTAACCGGCGGCTTGCACGGGAGCGGACTTGAGCGCGTCCGCCGCGATCTCATAGGAGCGAAGTCGCGCCGGGTGGTCGAAGATCTGCGAGGCGATGATCAGTTCGTCCGCTCCAGTGCGGGCGCTGAAATCGTTCAGCCACTTCTTCACCGTCGCCGGAGAGCCCATCGCCGAGCAGGCCAGCACCTGGTCGAGGATCGCCCGCTCCCCGACGCCCCATCGGCGAGCCGACGGCGGAGGGAGGCGCCCCGGCCTGCCGCTGCGGAGATTGACGATCGCCTGTTCGAGCGACGTCGCCAGCCGCGCCGCCTCCTGCTCGCTCTCCGCGGCGATCACGTTCACTCCCAGCATCAGGTAGGGACGCGCGAGCTGCGCGGAAGGCCGGAACTGGGCCCGATAAAGCTCGATCGCCTGCATCAGCTCCGCAGGCGCAAAGTGGGACGCGAACGCATACGGCAGGCCGAGCAGGGCGGCGAGGCGAGCTCCGTAAAGGCTCGACCCCAGGATCCAGATCGGCACCTCGAGGCCCGCTCCGGGTACGGCGAGTACCGGCTGGCCAGGCTGCGCCGGGCGGAAGTACTCCATCAGCTCGAGAACGTCCTGGGGAAACTCGTCGACGTCGGCGTCGAGCTTCCGGCGCAGCGCCAGCGACGTCCGGGGGTCCGTTCCAGGCGCGCGGCCGACGCCGAGATCGATCCGGCCGGGAAACAGTGACTCGAGCGTGCCGAACTGCTCGGCGATCACCAGCGGCGCGTGATTCGGCAGCATGATCCCGCCCGCGCCGACGCGGATCGCCCTGGTGCCGGCCGCGACGTGACCCATCACCACCGCGGTCGCGGCGCTGGCGATGCCCGGCATCCCGTGGTGCTCGGCCAGCCAGAACCGCCGGTATCCCCACCGCTCCCCGTGGCGTGCGAGGTCGAGCGAGCAGCGGAGCGCCAGACCCGTGTCGCCGCCTTCGATGACGGGTGCAAGATCGAGAACCGAGAATGCAGGCATGACGATGGTTGGATGCCGCGCGGCGAACCGTGGTGCGCCGGCCAGGGTATTCTCCAGCGATGCCCCCCGAGCCCGGCCAGGAGCGCTGGTCCGTGTTGGCCGATGGCGTCTTCTGCCCGGCCGCGGCCGCGTGGGGCGAGCGGGGCATCTCGGTCTTCATGCGCGGCGCAAGCGGTGAGTTGCTCGTGCGCGAGCGGCAAGAGGATGTCTTCGGCGAGCTCCGTTCGCTCGGCGTGCCAGTGGCGCGCATTGAGGGCTCGCGCGTCACCATCCCTGTGGAGTGGCCGATCGCAGCTTGCAGCACACGGGACGGCGAGATTCACCTGGTAGCTCGAGGCGTCGAGGGCGACCTCGTCCACGGGCGCCTCCGCGGCAAGGACTGGTCGGGGTTCGAGTCGATCGGCGTTCCGGAGGCGGAGGGCCGCGGAAGCGCGCTGCCGATGGGAATCGCCGGCGCGCCCGCGGCGTGCTGCCGCGAGCGCGGGCGGCTGGAGGTGTTCGCCGTCGCCGGAGAAGGCGACCTGCTGCACACCGTCCACGACGCAACGGGATTCGGCGAATGCCACTCGCTCGGCGGAATCGGCGGGCCCAGCCGCGACTCGCCCGTGTTCGGCGCCATCTCGGCTTTCGACGCCGGCCTGCGCGCCATGGGCGTCGTCGCGCGCGGGCCCTCCGGCGACGTCCTGGTCAAGCTCTGGACGACCCAGCAGCAGTGGCGCCCGTTCACACCGCTACAGGGGATCGACGAGATCGATCCGCTCGATCCCGCGCTGGAGTGGATGACGCCCTTGACCGGCCCCCCGGCCGTGTGCGGAGGAGGCAGCTCGCGCGCGGACGTCTTCATCCGCGGACCTCGCGGCCATCTCTTCCA
>Ga0137403_10009227_pt1 | contig 10976 bp, 8 predicted proteins | sample CZOMad2_1_16fung_FD_122057 | JGI IMG/M metagenome (GOLD analysis project Ga0137403, IMG submission 122057) | Vadose zone soil fungal communities from Angelo Coast Range Reserve, California, USA - CZOMad2_1_16fungal (Hybrid Assembly) | ecosystem: Environmental > Terrestrial > Soil > Vadose zone...
CCCGACGTGCGCCGCATGCTGATGAGCATGAAGTCGCAGACCGAGGCGATGCGCGCGCTCGCCTACGTCGTCGCGGCGGCGGTGGACAAGTCGCTGAGGCACCCGGACAAGGAAGAGCGCGCCCGCAACCAGGCCTTCGTCGACCTCATGATCCCGATCGTGAAGGGCTGGTTCACCGAGACCGGCATCGAAGTGGCGTCCACGGGCATCCAGGTGCACGGCGGCATGGGCTTCATCGAGGAGACCGGCGCGGCGCAGCACCTGCGCGACGCGAGGATCACGACGATCTACGAAGGCACGACCGGGATCCAGGCGAACGACCTCATAGGACGCAAGATCGCGCGCGACGGCGGCGCGACCGCGAAGGAGGTGATCGGGGTGATGCGCGCGGTGGAAGCCGAGCTCGGCAAGGCGGCGGGGGAGGACATGGCGGCGACCCGCGAGGCCTTTTCGGCGGCGCTGACCGCGGCGGAGGAGTGCGTCTCCTGGATGGTCATCACCTACGGCAACGACATCAAGGCCGCGCACGCCGGCGCCGTCCCTTTCCTTGAGCTCATGGGCATAGTCTGCGGCGGCTGGCAGATGGCGCGCGCCGCGCTCGTCGCTAGGCAGCGGCTCTCGGAAGGCAAGGGCGACAAGTCCTTCTACGAGGCAAAAATCAAGACCGCGCGCTTCTACGCCGACCATATCCTGACGCAGGCGCCAGGACTGCGAAACACGATCGTGCACGGCGCGGCGGGGGTGATGGCGCTGGCGGAGGAGCAGTTTTGAGCACGCATCCCGCGCGCGAGCACGGGCGCATCGGCTTGCATTGAAGCATGGCCGCCGAACCGAAAACCCTCGGTCGCTACCAACTCGGGCGGGTCCTCGGCAAGGGGGCGATGGGCAGCGTTTGCGAAGCGCTCGACCCCAAGCTGCACCGCAAGGTGGCGATCAAGACCATTCTGATGGGCCAGCTCGACGAAGAGACCGCGAAGGATTTCTCGGTACGGTTCGAGCGCGAGGCGCGCGCGGTGGCCCGGCTCAATCACCCGAACATCGTCCAGGTCTACGACTTCGGCGAAGAGGGGGACACCGCCTACCTCGTCATGGAGCTCATCGACGGTAAAGAGCTGAAGTCCGCCCTGACGACGGGCCGGCCGTTCGACCGGAAGGAATGCGTGCGCATCATGTGCGAGCTGCTGGACGCCCTCGATTTCGCGCACGAGGCGAAAGTGATCCATCGCGACATCAAGCCTGCAAACGTGATGTTCGACAGCCAGGGCCGGACCAAGCTCACCGATTTCGGCGTGGCGCGCGTCACCGATGCCGACCGCACCAGCGCCGAGCGCACGCAGGCGGGCACCGTGGTCGGCACGCCCGCCTACATGTCGCCCGAGCAGCTCCAGGGGCTGCCCATCGACCGGCGTACCGACGTTTTTTCCGCGGGTGTCATCCTGTACCAGTTTCTCACCGGCCAGAAGCCCTTCACGGGCGAGGGTGCGTGGACCGTCCAGAAGAAGATCGTCCAGGACGAGCCCCCGGCGCCGTCGTCGATCAACGTGGCGTTATCGCCCGAGTTCGACCGGGTGGTGGCCAAGGCGCTGGCCAAGGACCCCAACCAGCGCTTTGCGACCGCACGCCAGTTTGCCGAGGCGCTCAGGCGCGCCGCGGAAGGCAAGCCGGCAGTACCGGAGGCCGAGCCCACTCTCGTCGTGCCGCGCGACACCTCCGCTCCGCAGGCCACTCATCCGGAGGCACTGCGATCCGGGGAGATGGAGCTCGAGTTCTGGCGCTCGATCAAGGACAGCGACGACGCGAACGACTTCGAGCTCTACGTGCGGCAGTTTCCCCAAGGTGTCTATGCGTCGCTCGCGGCACGCAAGGCCGCCAAGCTGCACAGCGGCTCCCCCGCGGACGACAGCGGCACCCGCACCATGGCGGGAGCCGACAGGACGCGGCTGCAGAGGAGCGTCCCGCGCGCCGAAGCCGAGCACCCGGCGAAGCACGAAGCCGCGGAGAGCGTGCCGGTCGAAAAGACGGTCAAGCTCGCGAGCGCTGCATCGCACGCACCGGCAGGCCCGAAGAAATCGCTGCTGGTGCCGGGTATCCTCGGGGTACTGCTGCTTTCTGGCGCTGCCGCCTATTTCTTTGTAATAAGGCCGAGCCAGCAGTCGACCGCACAGAAGATCGAAGCGGAGGCAAAGGCCAGGCGCGAAGCGGCCGAAGCGGCAAAGGCCGAGGCGCAAGCGAAAAGGGCGGCCGAGGCACAGGCCCAACGCGAGTCTGAGCTCAGGACGAAGCGGGACGCGGAAGCGCAGACCCAGCGCGCAGCCGCAGCGCAAGCGAAACGCGAAGTGGAGGCTCAGGGGAAACGCGAGGCTGAGGCCCAGGCAAGACGCGACGCCGAAACCAGAGCAAGACGGGAGGCGGAGGCAAAGACGCAACGCGAGGCCGAGCTGAAGGCGAAGCGGGAGACCGAAGAGAAGGCGCAACGCGAAGCCAAGGGAAAGGCGCAGCGCGACGCCGAGAACAAGGCGAAGCTGGCCGCGGAGTCGTCCTTGTGGAGCTCGATCAAGTCAAGCCGCGACGCTGCCGATTTCCAGAAATACCTCAGCCGTTACCCGAACGGTCAGTACGTGGAACCGGCGCGCCAGCGCCTGCTTGCGTTGGAGGAGCAAAAGGCGAAGGAGCAGGGACAGCGGGCACAGGAGGCCGAGGCCAGGAAGCAAAAAGACGCGGAAAGGAAGAAATCCACCATCGTCGTTCCGCCGACGTTCTAGGTGCCCGGTGCGCGCCGATGGGCGCGCCGGCAAGGCTTCAGAATTGATAGCCGAGCCTGACCCCGAGGCTGGTGATTTTCTCGGTAACCGTATACCCGGGTATCTCAGTGCCGAAATCGTATTTGTACTGCTGGTAGCGCAAGTCCGCGGTGACTCCCAATGCTTGTGACAGCTTGTAGGTATAGGCGCCGCCTAGGCTGAAGCCAATCGTCGTGTCGGCCTTGATGTCAAACCCGTTGTCGTCCTTCTGGTGACCCTTCATGCCGGCAACGGCGAGGCTGCCGCTGAACTGACCGCGCAGCGCGGGAACCCCTGCGCCCGCTCCGACGAAAATCCCTTTGCTCTCAAAGATATCCTTTGAGTACCCAAAGCTTGGGGGCGTGTAAAAAATCGTCTTCCCATAGGTGTAGCCGCCAAAACCGGAGATGCTGACACCGCCGGGAAGTGCGTGAATGTAGCCTCCGGTAAGCGTGTAGGAATCGCGCAAAAACTTTTGCCGGCCGTCCCCGGTGATCTCCCACAGGTCGTGCTTGGCGTTGAGGCTTGTCTGCCCCGACACATCGACATAGATACCGCGGGGAGATACCCAGGTTGCGCCGAGATTTGCGGCGGCATAGGTTGATTTCGCGGTCGCGTTGAAGGCGCCGGGAATGTCGAGCGTGATGTGGTAGCTTGTCGGCGCCAGACCGCCGTATACACGGAATACGCTGCTCTGAGCCTGCGCCAGCGCGGGGAAGAAGGTGAAGACGAAAAGCGACGTCCACAGCTCGATTCTGAGTGTTTTCATGGCAGTGGGTCTCCTCTGTGACCATTGTGTCAGTTTCCAGCGGAAATTGGAATCACGGCCGGCGCAGCGAAAATCCGCCCGAGAATGTTGCTCCGCTCCCCGTTTCGGTAACCGGATCGTTACTATTGAAACCTTTCTTCACAGCTTGGGGTGATCGCGCCGGATATCATCTGCCTGTCCCTCTGAGACGGAGACCGAGAATGCAAACGTTCTTATCTGGATCGGTACGCGCAGCCGCCGTTTTTCTCGCCGCGGCCGTCTGCATTTCTTCTGCGTATTCCCAGGAGCGCCGGGGGTTCGAGAGGCGTGAGATCCGGCGCGAGCGCTTTCACACCGATCACTGGGTGTTCGACCACCGGTTCAACCACAACCACTACTATCCCCAGTTCGGGTATTCGGTCCCGGTGTTGCCGGGGGGGCACATCGCAGTCACGTTTCGCGGCAATCCGTTTTTCTTTCATTCGGGCGTGTGGTATCGCCGCGGGGGCCCGGGATTCGTCGTCGTCAGGCCGCCGGTCGGCATCATCGTGCCGGTCTTGCCGCCCGCGTATTCGACGGTGGTGGTGGGAAGCGTCCCTTATTACTACGCGAACGACGCGTATTACGTAGAGGCTCCCGGCGGGTATGCCGTGGCCGAGCCGCCCCCTGGCGTGGACGAGGCGTCGGCTCCCACGGCTTCGCCTCCGCAGCCCGCGACCGGCGCCGCGCCGTCGGCGAGCGCCACCTGGTATTACTGCGAATCGTCGAAGACCTACTATCCGTACGTTTCCGAATGCAAGGAAGGATGGCGTGCGGTGCCGGCCACGCCGCCGCAAGGCCGCTAGGCTTGCGGGGGAAGGAAGGTCAACCGAGCTCGAGCACCACGCGGCGCAGCTCTGCGCCCTCGGGATGCCGCTCGATGCGAAACCCCTGTGAGCGGGCGAGATGCAACATCGGCGTGTTCGTGGCAAGCACATCACCGATGATTTGCCGCAGGCCGTGCCCGCGGGCGGAATCGACGAGCATGGCGAGGAGCTTCCTGCCGATGCCGCAGCCCTGCCAGGCATCGGCGACGGTGATCGCGAATTCGCAGATGACGTCGTCCGCGAGGCGCGCGTAGCGCGCGACGCCGATCGCGGTTTCGGCTCCCTCGATAGTCGCTGATGCAATCAGCGCCATATCGCGGCTGAAATCGATGCGGGTGAACTTTTCCAGCAGCTCTGGCGTGAGTCTGACACCGCCCCCGAGGAAACGGTTGTAGCGCGTTTCCTTCGAGAGCTTGCGCGCGAAGTCGGTCTCGAGGTCGATGTCCTCGGGCCGGATCGGGCGAACCGTGATCGAGTGCGCGATGCCGAGCGGCCAGGACGCAATCAGGTGCGCGGGATAGGCCGCGGAAAAACTCCACCCCAATGCGTTCCGAGAGCCCATGTCGGCTTCAGGCGTTCAGCGCTGCGGCGCGATGCACTTCGATCAGCCGTTCCAGCGCGATGCCGGCGCGCTCGAGCGCGCGCGCGTCGCCGAGGAGCCTGAAGTCGTGATGGGTGGCGAGGACAATCCCGAAAAGCTCGAAGGTCAGCTGCCAGGGATCGGTGTGAGGTTCGAGATGTCCCTCGTCGATCGCAATGCGGATCGCTTTCGCGATCGCGCCGCGCAGTTCGCGTTGCCCGGCCACGAGCAGGTCGCGCACCGCGCCGGGGCGATCGTCATACTCGGCTGACGCTGCGAGGATAAGACAGCCGCCCGGGAGATCGCGTTTCACCCACTGGAGCCAGTTCGAGAAGAGGGCCCTGAGACGCGGCAGGCCGCGGGTCTGTTTCAATGCAGGCGCGAAAACCTCTTCGAAGAACAGCGCCTGCGCCTGCTTGAGAGTCAGGAGTTGCAGGTCTTCCTTGGAACCGAAGTGAGCGAAGAGCCCGCTCTTGGACATGGTCAGCCGGTCAGCGAGCGAGCCGATGCTCAATCCCTCCAGGCCGACCTGACTCGCGAGGGCGACTGCCTCGTTGAGGATCAATGTGCGCGTCTGCTCGCCTTTTCGCATTCGCACATAATAGTACGAACGTTCGTCACATACAACTATTTCTTTTCTTTTGAGGCGTTAGATGTGGATCTGGGACTACATGTTCGGGTAGTTCGGCCCATCGCCGCCCTGTGGCGTGACCCAGACGATGTTCTGAGTCGGATCCTTGATGTCGCAGGTCTTGCAGTGCACGCAGTTCTGCGCGTTGATTTGGAGCCGGTCGGTGCCGTCGCCGCCCTTCACGAATTCGTACACGCCGGCGGGACAGTAGCGGCTTTCGGGGCCGGCGTACCTCGCGAGGTTGACTGCGACCGCGACGCTCACGTCTTTCAGCCTGAGGTGGCAGGGCTGGTTTTCCTCGTGGTTCGTATTGGAGATGAATACCGAGGAGAGACGGTCGAAGGTGAGCTTGCCGTCGGGCTTCGGATAGTCGATGGGCTTGCACTCCGATGCGGGCCGCAGACATTCGTGGTCCGCGTGGCCGTGATGCAGCGTCCAGGGGAATTTCCCGCCGAGCAGGTACTGCTCGACCCCGACCATCGCGGTTCCGGAGTAAAGCCCCTTGGACATCCATTGCTTGAAGTTGCGCGCACGGTAGAGCTCGTCGAACAGCCACGAATTGCCGAACGCGGCGGGATAGGCTTCGAGCTCGTCTGCAGATCGTCCCGCCCGCAACGCGGCGAACGCCGCCTCCGCCGCGAGCATGCCGGATTTGATCGCCGCGTGGCTGCCTTTTATTCGCGCGGCGTTGAGGAACCCGGCTTCGTCGCCGACGAGGCACCCGCCCGGAAATGCGAGCTTGGGCAAGGACACGAGGCCGCCGGCTGCGATGGCGCGCGCGCCGTACGCGATGCGCTTGCCGCCCTCGAAAAATCCACGGATGTCCGGATGGGTCTTGTAGCGCTGGAATTCTTCGTAGGGATCGAGGTAAGGGTTGGCGTAGGCGAGTCCGACGACAAAGCCCACCGACACGAGATTGTCTTCCATGTGGTAGAGGAACGACCCGCCGTAGGTGTCCGCGTCCAGGGGCCAACCGGCCGAGTGAATGACCAGTCCCGCCCGGTGCTTTTTCGGTTGAATCTCCCAGAGCTCCTTGAGGCCGATGCCGTACACCTGGGGATCGGAGCCCGCGTTCAGGCGATAACGCTCCATCAGCAGCCTGCCCAGATGCCCGCGGCAGCCTTCGGCGAAAAAAGTGTACTTGCCGTGCAGCTCTATCCCCGGCTGATACTTGTCGGTCGGCTGGCCGTCGCGCCCCACGCCCATGTCTCCGGTGGCCACGCCTTTGACGGCACCGCTTCCGTCGTAGAGGACTTCGGCGGCGGCGAAACCGGGATAGATCTCGACGCCGAGGCTCTCGGCCTGCTTTGCCAGCCAGCGGCACACGTTGCCGAGGCTGACGATGTGGTTGCCGTGATTTCTGAAGCATTCCGGCAGGAGAAAACCCGGCACCTTGAACGAGCCGGACCGGGTGAGGAACAGGAACCGGTCTTCGCTCACCGGGGTGTTGAGCGGGGCCCCGAGGGCCTTCAAATCGGGGAAAAGCTCCTCGAGGGCGCGCGGATCCATCACGGCACCGGAGAGAATGTGAGCGCCGATCTCCGCCCCTTTTTCGATCACGCACACGCCCAGTTCGACTGCGTCCTGCGCCGCGAGCTGCTTCAGCCGGATCGCGCCGGCAAGACCGGCCGGCCCCCCCCCGACCACCACCACGTCATACTGCATCGACTCGCGTGCCATGCTTCTCCCGATCCGGATCAAGCGCGATCTGCCGCAAATTATAATGTCCACCCCGAGGCAAGAGGAAACCGTCATGGCCGAAAGACCGCTCTGGAAGCCGGGCCCCGAGCGCATAGAAGAAGCGAACCTCACGCGGTTCGCGCGCCAGGCGATCCGCGACTGGAAGCTCGGATTCAACGACTATCCGGCCTTCTACCGTTGGACGATCGAGCACCCCGAGCAGTTTTGGGATTCGCTGTGGAAATTCGCGAGCGTGCGCGCGAGCGCGAAGGGCACGCGGGTCCTCGTGAACGGCGAGCGGATGCCGGGCGCGCGCTGGTATCCGGAGACGCGGCTCAACTTCGCCGAGAATCTGCTGCGGCGGCGCGATGCCTCCACGGCGATGGTGTTCTGGGGCGAAGACAAGGTCAAGCGCCGCCTCACGCATCGCGAGCTCTACGAGCAAGTGTCGCGCATCGCACAGGGACTGCGCGCACTGGGCGTCAAACCGGGCGACCGGATAGCCGCCTATCTCCCCAACATGCCCGAAGCGGTCTCGGCGATGCTCGCAGCGACGAGCGTCGGCGCGAGTTTCTCGACGTGTTCCCCCGATTTCGGCGTGCGGGGCGTGCTCGACCGCTTCGGCCAGATCGCGCCCACGGTGCTGTTCGCGGCCGACGGCTACTACTACAACGGGAAGGAGATCGACTCGCTCGAGAAGGTTCGCGACATCGCGGCGCGTCTGCCGGGCCTGAAGCGCGTCGTCGTCGTTCCCTACGTGAGCGATCGGCCGGACGTTTCCGCCATTGCGTCCGCGCAACGCTTGGAGGATTTCATCGCGGGTCGGCCCGCGACCGACGTCCGCTTCGAGCAGCTGCCCTTCGACCACCCGCTGTACATCCTGTTCTCCTCCGGCACGACCGGGGTGCCCAAGTGCATCGTGCACGGGGCGGGCGGCGCGCTGCTCAAGCACCTGTGCGAGCAGCAGCTGCACTGCGACTTGAAGCCCGGCGATCGCCTGTTTTACTTCACCACGCTCGGCTGGATGATGTGGAACTGGCTCGCCTCGGCGCTCGCTTCGGGCGCGACCCTGCTGCTCTACGACGGCTCGCCCTTCGTAGAGAAGGGCAATATCCTTTTCGACTACGCCGATGCCGAGGGGATGACGCATCTGGGCACTTCCGCGAAGTTCATCGACGCGATCTCCAAGGCGGGAGTGGAGCCGGTGAGGACGCACCGGCTCGAGCACCTGCGCACCGTGCTCTCGACGGGTTCCCCGCTCGCCCCCGCGGGTTTCGACTACGTTTACAGAGCGATCAAGCGCGACGTGTGCCTCTCCTCGATCTCGGGCGGCACGGACATCTGCGGGTGTTTCGTTCTAGGCAATCCGATCCTGCCGGTGTGGCGCGGCGAAATCCAGTGCCGCGCGCTCGGTCTCAAGGTCGAGGTGTTCGACGAAAACGCCCGCTCGGTGAAGGAGCAAAAGGGCGAGCTGGTCTGCACGCGGCCGTTTCCCTCGCTGCCGGTCGGTTTCTGGAACGACCCCGACGGAATGAAATACCGAGCCGCCTACTTCGAGAGGTTTCCCGGGGTGTGGACCCACGGCGACTGGTGCGAGATCACCGCTCACGATGGCATGATCATCTACGGCAGGTCCGATGCGGTGCTCAACCCGGGCGGCGTGCGCATCGGAACGGCCGAGATCTACCGCCAGGTCGAGCAGCTGGATGAAGTGGTGGAGTCCCTGGTCATCGGCCAGACCTGGCCGCCGGGCGAGATCGGCGACGTGCGCGTGGTGCTCTTCGTGAAGCTGCGTGAGGGCCTGGCGCTGGACGATGGGCTCATCGCCCGGATCAAGCAGGAGATCCGCGTGAACACCACGCCGCGTCACGTTCCCGCAAAAGTGGTGCAAGTGTCCGACATCCCGCGCACCAAGTCGAACAAGATCGTCGAGCTCGCCGTGCGCAACGTCGTGCACGGGCAGCCGGTGAAGAACCTCGAGGCGCTCGCGAACCCCGAAGCGCTCGAGCACTTCCGGAATCGGCCCGAGCTCGGCGAGGCCTAGAGCGCCGCGTAGAGTTGCTTTTGCACCTGGCGGTAGCGCGCGGCGATCGCCGCTTCGTCGGGATGGCGGCCGTCGCGCACCACCCATTTGCCGCCCACCATCACGTGCCTGATCATTTGCCCGCCTCCCGCGAACAGAAACGCGTCGAGCAAGAGATCGCCGCTGCGTCCCACGAGGTTGATGTGTTCCGGATCGAGCACGAGGAAATCGGCGCGCATGCCCGGTGCGATCGCGCCCATCGGGCGCGCGAGCGCCTGGGCGCCGCCCGCTGCGGCTTCGCGCCACAGGGTCGCGCCTACCGAGGGCTGCTCGGGCGACGCGGCGATATTGCGGCGGCGCACGGCCAGGCGCTGGACGTATTCGAGCCAGCGCAGCTCCTCGACCGGAGTCTGTGAGACGTGGCAGTCCCCGCCGATTCCCCAGCGCCCGCGCTTGTCCCGGAAGCGGGCGAAAGGGAATATTCCGTCTCCGAGATTGCCTTCGGTGGTGGGGCACAGGCCGACTGCGGCACCGCTCGCGGAAAGTTTTTCAGCCTCGCTCTGGGAAATATTGGTGCAATGCGCGAGACACCAGCGTGAGTCGACTGCCATGTTCGAAAGCAGCCATTCCACCGGGCGCTGCTCGCTCCAGGCGAGGCAGTCGTTCACCTCCTTGATCTGTTCAGCGAGGTGGATATGGACCGGAGCCTTGCGGTCGATCGAGGAGAGGCCTGACACGAGGTCCTTCAGCATAGGGGGATTCACCGCGCGCAAGCTGTGCGGGGCGACGCCGAGGCGGATATCGGGGTTGTCGCCGGTCTGTTTTTTCAGCGCCGAGACCATCCCGAGAATCGTATCGGGCGTCGTCGCGAAGCGCTTCTGCGCCGGCGCGAGCGGCTCCTCGCCGAAATTCCCGTAAGCGTAGAGCGAAGGCAGCAAGGTAATCGCGATGCCGGTGCGCTGCGCGGCGAGCAGGTGCTGCTCGCCCATTTCGACGCGGTTTGCGTAGGGCTTTCCGTCCGGCGCGTTGTGCAGGTAATGGAATTCGGCGACTGCGGTATAGCCGTTCTTCAGCATCTCGCAGTAGAGCTGGCACGCGATCGCGCCGACCTGGTCGGGGCCGAGCTGCTTCAGGAACGAGTACATCACCTCGCGCCAGGTCCAGAAGCTGTCTTCGGGCGAGCCCATGCGCTCGGCAAGTCCTGCCATCGCGCGCTGAAAAGCGTGGGAATGCACGTTCGCCATGCCCGGGATCACCGGCCCGCCCGCGGGCTCGGCGCCGGCGGCGCTCTGCCGGCCACGCGCCGCGGCGACACTGCCCTCGTCGTCGATCTCTATGACGACGTCCTTGGTCCAGCCACTCGGCAGCATCGCCTCGGGTGCGAAGATTCTTTTCATCGGCGCTTGCCTTTCATACGGATATGATAGCGAAGCCGCGCGCGGATTGAGCGGGGAGGGCTTTTCATGTACTATTCTCCATCCCATCCCCCTGGTTTTAGATGGCCAAGTATGTGTTCGTGTCGGGCGGTGTGGTTTCCTCTTTGGGGAAGGGGATAGCCGCCGCCTCTCTCGCCGCGATCCTCGAATCGCGCGGCATCAAAGTCACCCTCCTCAAGCTCGACCCGTACATCAACGTCGATCCCGGCACGATGAGCCCTTTCCAGCACGG
>Ga0137403_10005621_pt1 | contig 10975 bp, 6 predicted proteins | sample CZOMad2_1_16fung_FD_122057 | JGI IMG/M metagenome (GOLD analysis project Ga0137403, IMG submission 122057) | Vadose zone soil fungal communities from Angelo Coast Range Reserve, California, USA - CZOMad2_1_16fungal (Hybrid Assembly) | ecosystem: Environmental > Terrestrial > Soil > Vadose zone...
TGAACCGTCTGTCCGGTCTGTACGCCCGCCGTCGCCGGACTCACCGCCACCGAGGCGACCGGTACGGTCGACACCGTAATGGAGGCGGTGCCGCTCTGGCCCTCGCTAGTCGCGGTGATGGCCGCCGCGCCCACCGCGCCACCCGTCACCAACCCGCTGCCGTTCGCCGTCGCAACGGTCGCGTTGCTCGTCGCCCACGTCACCACCCGGCCGGAGAGCGCGTTCCCGCTCGCGTCTTTGGGCGTGGCGGTAAGCTGAACCGTCTGTCCGGTCTGTACGCCCGCCGTCGCCGGACTCACCGCCACCGAGGCGACCGGTACGGTCGACACCGTGACGGCAGACGTGTCGGCCAGCGAGCCGCCGTTCTGCTTGGCGATCACCCGGTAGGTCCCGGGCGTCGGCCCGGCCGTGTACGCACCGCTCCCCGAGATCGTCCCGCCGGTCGCGGCGTAGGTGACGGAGACGCTGACGCTGTCGCCCGTGTTCTTGCGCCCGTAGACCGCAAACTGCTGGCTGCCGCCCGTGGGCAGCGTGGTGTTCTTCGGGCTGATGACGATCTGGATGAGGCGGCGCTTCTTAACCTGGGACGTTCCACTGATAGAGGTGCTGGCGAGCGTCGCCGTGATGGTCACGTCCGCGGCGGCAGTGTCCGCCGTGTACATCCCACCCGACGTGATGGCCCCGGCCGAGGCGCTCCAGCGGGCCGAAACGGGCACGCTGTCGCCGGCTTGGGTGCGGCCGAAGGCCAGGAACTGGTGGGTCTCGAACGGATCGAGTGTGAGGGTGTCTGGGGAAACAATGACCTGCGCCACGGGGTTGTCCACGCCCGTACCCAGGTTCCGCGGAACCTCGCACGCGCTAATGACCGCGGCGGCGCAGGCTCCGAGTGCGGTGAGAACAGTCGGGGCCCAAGTCGTGCGAGAATGCATAAAACCCCTCTTTGAAAGCTTCGGCGGCTCGACTGGCCTGGCACGCGAACGGCGTGCGGTAGCCTCGGAGCTTTGCGTCCCCGGCTTTCGCCGGGTTTGCCTTTGTCGCGCTCCCCTTGAGGGGTGCGATCCCACCGAAAATGGACAAAACGAAAAGGCCGCCTACGGAACTCGAATGCATCTCGAGTCGCTGGCGGCCGGGCTGACAAGGCGACCGGTCGATCGCCGAAGTCCCCTAGCTCTGCGTCACCGTCTTTCGGCGGTTTTGCTCTGAGCAGCGTATGGAACCACCGAGGCGGAAGCGCAACAGTCGTGCCGCGCGCGCTCTGCAGATGACCGAAGGGGGGTACCTAAGGGGCAGAATAAACGACTTATGAAACTTGTGAAATTATCGAATTTAGTGATTTCGCCTATCCGTCAACTGGCATTCTGCAATGAAACTTGCAATACGCGTCGTGAGATGACGTACAATCACCCAGATTGGAGCTCAACCACACCCTCGACCGGCACACATGTTGCCTCCGCAGCAGAGATGAGCCTCCACGTTCGGCGCCATTCATGATCGCGGTCGCTGCGCTCCCGCTTCGCGGCATGTGCTTCGCGCACCTCATCGAGTCCGACGGTCCGGGAGGAGCCGAGCGGATGCTGGCCAGCGTTGCCACGGAGCTTCAGGCGGCTGGCACCCGCAACGTGGTCATCGCGCCGGCCGGAGGTGAAGGATGGCTCGCGCGCGAGCTGAAGGGCACCGACGTGCGAGTGGAATCGTTTCGCCTCACGCGCCCGCTCTCACCCGCGTTCGCACACTGGCTCGAAGCAACGCTCCGCCGGCACCGCGTCGATCTCGCCCACAGTCACGAATTCACGATGGCCGTGTACGGGGCGTGGGCCGCACGCCGAGCCGGCGTCCCGCATCTCTTCACGATGCACGGCGGCCGTTACTACGCCGCGCGGTTGCGGCGCCGGGTCGCGCTACGTGTGGCAGCCGAGCTGAGCGGATCGGTCGTCGCCGTCTCCGAGAGCCTGGGGCGACACCTGAGCAGAGATCTGTGGATGCGCGCCTCCCGCGTCATCACGATTCCGAATGGCGCGCGCGGGGCGCCGGGCGCGCGAACCTCCTTGCGGGACGAGCTGAAGTTGGCAAAGGCGGATCGTCTGGCAGTGGCGGTCGGCAACCTATACCCGGTCAAGGGCCATCGCTACCTCCTGGAGGCGCTGGCTCTGCTCACGACCCGCTTCCCGCAGTTGCATGTGGCGATCGCGGGTCGCGGCGAGATGGAAGGCGAGCTGCGCCGTCGTGCGGAGGCGCTCCAGGTCGGCGATCGGTTTCATCTGCTGGGCCTGCGGTCGGACATCGGGAACGTGCTCGCCGGCGCGGACGTCTTCGTGCTCCCGTCCCTCTCCGAGGGCGTCCCTCTCGCATTGCTCGAAGCCATGCTCGCGGCTCGGCCCATCGTCGCAACCGCGGTCGGGGAAGTGCCCACGGTGCTGGGCGGTGGACGCGCCGGCGTGCTCGTCCCGCCTGGAGACGCGGCGGCCCTCGGGGGCGCGCTGGGCGGCCTGCTCGCCGATCCCGCGGAGGCGCGCCGGCTCAGCGGTGCGGCTGCGAAACGGGCGGGCGAGGAATACACGCTCGATAGAATGATCGAGCGTTACGTCGCCCTCTACACGAAGTTACTCGCGCCGCTACCGCCCACCCACCGCCCGGATCCACTGCTCCAGTCGCACCAGATCGCGGCTGGCAAGGCGGCTATGGGTAGGCAGGGTGCATAGGCGCGCGGCGAGCAGACGACTGCCGGGGAAGGCGGCGTCCGGATTCAAGCACCGTGGGCCGACCGGTTCGACCGCACACAGGGCCTTCGGGTAACCGGGCATCACGCCCAATCGCCTCGCTGCACGTTCGGCCACCGCGCGACGAACCTCTGGTGATGCGACAACGGGCAGCCGCAGGTAGCCCGGCCGCGCGGGACCGGGCGTGCTGATGGTTTCAAACCCAGGCTGCCGCCGCAGCTCGACGAGCAGCTGCTCCGCGTTACGCCGGCGCACCTCCACCTCGAGGTCGGCCAGCCTCCACGTCGCGGCGATGACCGGGCACGATATCGTGGTCGGTGCTCGCAGGGGGCGCGGTTCCCGATAGATCGTCTGGCCGAGACGCAGAAAGGGCAGCGCCGCCGGGAGCGCGTACAGGTTCGGATGCTCGAGGAGCAGCTGCGCGGCGATCGCTACGAGCTCCGGCCACCCCCGCCGCGGCTCACCCAGCAACCCTCGCGCGCGCTCCAGGATCCGCTCGCCGACGTCGTCGTAGGCCAGCAGAGCGCCGCCGCTCCCCCCCGTCAGCCCCTTCCCCCGCCCGAAGCTCAACACTGCGAGGGAGCCCTGGGTGCCCGCAGGGCAACCGTTCAGCGCGGCACCCGCAGCCTGAGCCGCGTCCTCGATCACCACGGCGCCCACCTCGGCCGCCAGGCGATTGACCTCGCCCAAGTCAACGGGATACCCGTACAAATGAGCGACGACGATCGCCGCGGCGCCCTGACGCAACGCCGCCCGCAGGTGTGCGAGGTCCGGGGCGAGCGTGTGCGGGTCCACGTCATACAGGAGGACCTGCGCACCGGCGCCCTCCGCCGCAGTGGCTACGTCGTAGCACGCGTACGCGGGCATCGCAACGGCGGCGCCGGCGCGGCCTCGCAGGACGCCGAGGAGCGCCGCGGTCAGCGCCGCCGTCCCGCTCTCGGTCAGCAGCACGGCCTTCGGTGCGTAGCGCTCTCTGAGGAGGCCCGCCACGCGCGCTTCGGCCCGGGCGGGCCCCCCGTTCCGTGACGCAGCGGCCCGGATGCCGGCGAGCAGCGCCGCTGCGGACAGCGGCGAGTGAACGGGAAACTGGTGTCGCCAGCTGTTCACGGCAGGAAGCGGACCAACCGCGGGCCGAGACGATTCGCGATCGGCAGCGGCAGCCGGCGCCACAGCCGCGGGCCCCACGAGAAGGCCGGATCGTTCGGCGAGGGGGTGGCCTTCACCCCGCCAGGAGCGTACTGGCGCCACGGCAGCGGCACGTCGGCGCCGCCCCACTGGCTCTTAAAGCGGTGCGTGCCCCCGCCCGGCGTGCACCGGCCGAAGTCGAACACCCGTACACCACGGGCGATCATGTGCTCCAGGAACGCCCAGTACAACAGCATGTTGGCTGCGAGCGTGCGCGACTCGCGCAACGCCCCCGCCCACGTCATCTCGAACTCCGCGCGCCATACAAAGCCGCACCCTCCCGCGAGCGGCTGGTCGCCGCGGTACACCACGCCGAACACGACGAGAGCGGGAAACGCCGCCGCGACGCGCTCGAAAAACGCTCGCGGCAGGACGGGCGTGCCGAGGCCCCACATGGTCTGCGCGAACACCTCGTAGAACGGCTCGCGCTGGTCGAGACCGAAGCGGACCGTCAGACCTTCCTTCATTGGGCGGCGGATCTGACTGCGCAGTTTGGAGGGGAAGGACTGGAACAGCTCTTCGGGGCTGGTCGGGAGCGGGCACAGAACGGTGATCTTCCTCGACGACACGGGCAGCTCGAGATCACTGCCGTCGCGGGTCCGGAGCTCCAGGAGATCCACCCGGGAACGGCGGGCCTCCGCCACGGCGTCCTCCACGAGTTGCCGCCGGGCGTCGCGTGACCCCAGCGGCCCGCCGTCATTGAGAAAGGGAAGCGACACGAGGTAGTGACCGAAGAGCCAGCTCCGAACGCGCACCAGCGGGAGAACGCCCTGCCATTCGCCATTGTGATCGATCACTACCCGATACAGACACTCCGCTCCCAGCACGTCGCTCAGGATGTCGCGCCAGCCGGCGAGATGGCAGAAACTGCTCCCCTCGGCGCGTGCCACGAACGCGTCCCAAGAGGCGATGTCCTCCTGTAGTGGGAGCGTCACGGTAGAGCCGACACCGCGGCGCGCCCGCTAAAGCCCGCCACCGTGTCTCGAACCGCCGTGAACCGGAACTCGGCCAGTAGCCGCTCGAGCCGCCCGGCCGTCCGGGCGAGTCCGCCGTAATGCCGCAGGCGCGTAAGCCACGACACGTCGAGACGCGGCTGGGCCGGATCGATCTCCCATGCGTGGATGTAGAATGTGCCGGGCACGCCGCAACTCTCGCACTGGCGGAACGCGGCCCGAACGATGCCGTACGGCAGGAGCCGGAAGTACGCGCCGCCCGCCGCCGGCAGTCTCAAGCCGCACCAGCGCAGCGTGGTCGGGGGAATCTCCGCGAGCCGCCCGGCCGGGCGATCGAGCCAATGCGGGTGCGGCAGCCCGTTGGGATAGCCGTAACCCGGGCGTTGCACAGGAAACAGGCTGGAGTCGTAGCGGTAGCCCTCTTCGATCAGGATGTCGAGCGCCCACTCCCGGCCCGGGACGATCGAGAAGCTCGGCGCCCGGAAACCCAGCACCGGCGCACCGGTGATCTCCTCCAGCACGTCCTTGGTGCGCCGGATCGAGTGTCGGAACTCGGCCGGGGTCTGGTGGGTCACCCGGGCGTGGTCCCAGCCGTGCGACGCGATCTCATGGCCCGCCCGCGCGATCGTGCGGATCAGCTCAGCTTGGTGCTCGGCCACCCAGCCGAGCACAAAGAACGTCGCGCGCGCTTCGTGCCGAGCCAGGAGATCGAGGAGCCGGGCGACCTCGGCCCCCACGCGGGACTCAAAGCGCTCCCATTCGCACCGCGCGACGCAGGACTCGAACGCCGAGACCTGGAAGTACTCCTCGAGATCGACGGTGAAATGATGGGCGGTCATGCGCCCGAGAAATGCAACGGCTGTGCCCGGCAACGCGGCGCGACGGCGCGCACCCACCTCGCCGAGACGCGGTCTTCGGAGCGTCGGGTACCAGCAGCAGTCGTCGCGGTGACGCTTCGTCGCGGTGACGCTACAGGAGCAGCACCGAGACCACCTTCGTATCCGAACCCGAGGTGGCGGCCGCGTCCGTCGCCGTTACTGTGACCGTGAAGTTGCGTGGCAGGATGATGACGTACGTGTGGCTCACCGTAAACGAGCCCTGGCTCGTCCTGCTGCCCGTGCTCGTTGAACCGTCGCCCCAGTTGATCGTGTACGACCACGGCCCGTTGTTGTTCGCGTCGCTGAAGCTGACGCTGGTTGAGTAAAGCAGACCGGTCACCGCCGTCTCGTCCGGCCCGGCGTTCACGACCGGGGGACTGTTCGGGGCCGTCACGGTCACCGTCTTCGAAGTCGTCGTGCTCTGCGCGCCTTGGTTGTCAGTGACGCGCAAGCCGACCGTGTAGCTACCCGCCGCCGCATACGTGTGCGATGGATTCTGAGCGGTCGAGGTCGCGCCGTCGCCGAACGTCCAGCTGTAGCTCGCGATCGAGCCATCCGGATCGCTGCTCGCGCTGGTAAAGGAGCAGGTCAGCCCGGTGCAGCTCGACATGAAGTTCGCGGTCGGCGGCTGGTTGGGTGGCGTGACAGTCACGCTCTGGGAGGCCGTGGTGCTCTGCGCCCCCTGATTATCCGTGACCCGCAACGTGACGGTATACGTCCCGCCCGCCGCATACGTGTGCGACGGATTCTGCGCCGTCGAGGTCGCGCCGTCGCCGAACGTCCAGCTGTAGCTCGCGATCGAGCCGTCGGGGTCACTGCTGGTACTCGTGAAACTGCAGGTCAACGCGCTGCAGCTCGACGTAAAACTCGCCGTCGGCAGCTGGTTCGGCGGCGTGACGGTCACGCTCTGCGAGGCCGTCGTGCTCTGGGCCCCCTGGTTGTCTGTCACGCGCAGTGTCACGGTGTACGTGCCGCCTGCCGCGTACGTGTGCGACGGATTCTGGGCCGTCGACGTGGCCCCGTCCCCAAACGTCCAACTGTAACTCGCGATGGGGCCGTCGGGGTCACTGCTCGTGCTGGTGAAGCTGCACGTGAGCCCAGAGCAGCTGCGGGTGAACGACGCCGTGGGCGGCTGGTTCGGCGGCGTGACGGTCACGCTCTGGGAGGCCGTGGTGCTTTGCGCCCCCTGGTTGTCCGTGACCCGCAGCGCCACCGTGTACGTGCCCCCCGCGGCGTAGCTGTGCGACGGATTCTGGGCCGTGGACGTCGCCCCGTCGCCGAAGGTCCAGCTGTAGCTCGCGATCGAGCCATCGGGATCGCTGCTCGTACTCGTGAAGCTGCAGGTCAATGCGCTGCAGCTCGACGTGAAACTCGCCGTCGGGGGCTGGTTGGGCGGCGTGACTCCGACGGTCCTAGATGCCGGAGCGCTGGTGGCGGTCTGATTATCGGTCACGGTGAGGGTCACCGTGTAGGTCCCACCCGCCGCATACGTGTGCGACGGGTTCTGAGCGGTCGAGGTCGCCCCGTCACCGAACGTCCAGCTGTAGGCGGTAATCGTACCGTCGGGGTCACTGCTCGTGCTCGTGAAGCTGCAGGTCAGCCCACTGCAACTGAACGTGAAGTTCCCGACGGGCGGCTGGTTCGCCGGGGTGACCGTCACGCTCTGGGAGGCCGTCGTGCTCTGCGCCCCCTGGTTGTCCGTGACCTGCAGCGTCACGGTGTTCGTGCCGCCGGCCGCGTAAGTGTGCGACGGATTCTGGACCGTCGACGTGCCGCCATCCCCGAACGTCCAACTGTAGCTCGCGATCGAGCCGTCGGGATCGCTGCTGGTGCTGGTGAAGCTGCAGGTCAACGCACTGCAGCTCGAGCTGAACGCGGCGACGGGCGGTTGGTTCGCCGAGCTCGCTACCGGCCTTAGCTCGAGCACGGTGGCCAGCCAGGACCGGGGCGAGTTGAATTGCCAGGTCCACCGCGGGTCGACCGACTCCGCGCTCGCGGACACGAGGAAGCGGGCATCTTGTTTGATCGATGCGTCTGACCCCGACCCGCCGATCACGGCAAAGGGGGGCGGCGGCGGGTCCAAGCCAACCACCCCGTTCGACATCGTCACGGCGTACGCGAGCGCGCCACCGTCGATGGTGATCGGGCCGGGATCGGCGACCGTGGGGGCCGAGCCGGCCCCGGACCCCGACCGATAGCCTCCGAGCGCTTGGGCGAACGCGCTCTCGACACCGGTCCACGCGGAGAGCCTCACGCCGCCGTCCGGCACTGAATCGGCGAGGTACGCCCGTACGACGAGGCGCAGGCCCGCATCCGAGCTCGTGTCGGGGAAGCCCTGCGCGTTCGTGGCGACGTAGGTCGCCATCGAGATGCCGCCCGACGTGACGAACTCGACCGGATGATACTGGTTGCCGACTCGCGTTTGGGCGCCGTCCGTGAGCACGTCGACGACCGAATCGACGATGTTGGTCGAGCCGAGCCAAAAGAAGGTGGCGATGATCGCGTCGCCGACGTGCGGGTTCGCGGGCGTGAACCGCGCGAGCAAGAGCCGCCCTGTCTCGCCGAGCGCACCGCTTTCGCGGTCGGGAGCGATGCCGCCGCCGGGAGGCGGTGGGGCCGCGCCGCTGCAGGTGACCGCCCACGAATCCGGCGTCGTCGACCCCGACGACACCGTGACGGTCTGGGGGTTCGCGCTACTGACGGTGCAGTTGCTCGCGACGCCCGCCAGCGCGATGGTGTGACTGCCGGCGGGGAGATTGGCAAAAGTCACGCGGCCGTTGGTCCCGATCGGTTGGCTGTTGTTCCCGTCGACGGTCACGGTGTAGCCGTCGGGATCGAGGTTCGACCCGGACGTGTTCGTCGTCACTGTGAGATTGCCGGCCGTCGAGCTTACCCCCGCGCGGAGGGCGAGAATACTGGCCAGCCACGTGCCCGGATGCTGCTGATCGAAGTTCCACGTCCACTGCGGATCGGCCGTCGTCGCACTCGCCGCCACCAGATATCGGCCATCCTCGCGAATCCGCGCGTCCGATCCCGATCCGCCGATGCTGGTGAAGTTCGGGGGTGGGTCGGACGGCACCACCGCGTTCGACATCGTCACCGCATAGGCGAGCGCCCCCGCATCGAGGACGATCGGACCCGGCGCCACGGTCGTGGGCGCGGACCCCGACCCCGACGCCGACCGGTGTGCCCCCAACGCCGTCGTGTACACATCCTCCACCCCGGTCCACGCGGAGATCTTCACCCCCCCATCCGCCACCGAGTCCCGCAGGCTCGCCCGCACCGCCAGAATGCTGTCCTGCGCCGGCGCGTTGTAGCCGTCCGGAAACCCCTGCACGTTCGTGGCGACGTAGGTCGCCATCGAGATGCCGCCGGCGGTGACATACTCGACCAGGCGGTAGGTGTTGCCCACCCGCGGGAATCCCGCGATGGTCAACACGTCGGTCACCGAGTCGATGATGTTGGTGGCGCCGAGCCAATAGAACGTGGCGATGATCGCATCGCCGTGATGCGGGTTCTGGGGATTGAACCCCTTGATCAAGACTCGGCCGCTCTCGTTCAGCGTGCCGTTGTTCTGGTTGAGCGTGATGCCGCTTGCGGAGAAGGAGAACAGCGGGGCGCCCGTACCGCCCTGCCTAGGCGTAGGACTGACGACGTCGTTGCAAGCGGCGGCAACGAGCGCAGCCACTAGAATCCTGGGCACGCCCGACCTCATAGCGGATGGCGGCCGCTACGAGGTCTCGATTGCTGCGGTCACAGCAACACCACGGCGACTACCTTCGTATCGGACGCCGAAGCTCCGTGACTATCCGTCACAGTCACCCGCAGCGTGAAGCTGCGCGGGAGCAGGGTGACGTACTTGTGGCCCGCGCTGATCGTGCCTTGGCTCGTCTTGGTACCGGTCGTCGACGACCCATCGCCCCAATCGATCCGGTAGGTCCACGGGCCATCGTTGTTCGGATCGCTGAACGTCGCGCTCTCCGTGAAGAGCACGCCGAGCAGCACCGTCTGGTCGGGTCCGGCGTTCACGACCGGCGGCTGGTTCGGCGGCGTGACGGTCACGCTCTGCGACGTCGAGCTCGTCGTGCCCCGGTTGTCGGTGACCCTGAGCGTCAGCGTGTAGGTACCGCCGGCCGCGTACGTATGCGACGGATTCTGGACGGTCGAAGTACCACCATCCCCGAACGTCCAGCTGTACGCGCTGATCGAGCCATCCGGATCACTGCTCGTGCTCGTGAAGCTACACGACAGCCCGCTGCAGCTCTTCGTGAACGACGCCACCGGCGGCTGGTTCGGGGCGCTGACCGTGACCGTGTGCGAGACCGTTCCGGTCGCCCCTTGGCCATCCATAACCGTGAGCGTCACCGTGTACGTCCCTCCCGCCGCGTACGTGTGCGACGGGTTCTGCGCCGTGGACGTGACGCGATCCCCGAACGTCCAGCTGTAGGCGCTGATCGAGCCGTCCGGGTCGCTGCTCGTGCTCGTGAACCCGCACGCGAGTCCGCTACAGCTCGACGTAAAGGCCGCGACGGGCGGCTGGTTCGTCGAGCCCCCCGACGCGGCGCGCAGGGCGAGGATGCTGGCCAGCCACGTGCCCGGATGCTGCTGATCGAAGTTCCACGTCCACTGCGGATCGGCCGTCGTCGCACTCGCCGCCACCAGATATCGGCCATCCTCGCGAATCCGCGCGTCCGATCCCGATCCGCCGATGCTGGTGAAGTTCGGGGGTGGGTCGGACGGCACCACCGCGTTCGACATCGTCACCGCATAGGCGAGCGCCCCCGCATCGAGGACGATCGGACCCGGCGCCACGGTCGTGGGCGCGGACCCCGACCCCGACGCCGACCGGTGTGCCCCCAACGCCGTCGTGTACACATCCTCCACCCCGGTCCACGCGGAGATCTTCACCCCCCCATCCGCCACCGAGTCCCGCAGGCTCGCCCGCACCGCCAGAATGCTGTCCTGCGCCGGCGCGTTGTAGCCGTCCGGAAACCCCTGCACGTTCGTGGCGACGTAGGTCGCCATCGAGATGCCGCCGGCGGTGACATACTCGACCAGGCGGTAGGTGTTGCCCACCCGCGGGAATCCCGCGATGGTCAACACGTCGGTCACCGAGTCGATGATGTTGGTGGCGCCGAGCCAATAGAACGTGGCGATGATCGCATCGCCGTGATGCGGGTTCTGGGGATTGAACCCCTTGATCAAGACTCGGCCGCTCTCGTTCAGCGTGCCGTTGTTCTGG
>Ga0137403_10009230_pt1 | contig 10974 bp, 11 predicted proteins | sample CZOMad2_1_16fung_FD_122057 | JGI IMG/M metagenome (GOLD analysis project Ga0137403, IMG submission 122057) | Vadose zone soil fungal communities from Angelo Coast Range Reserve, California, USA - CZOMad2_1_16fungal (Hybrid Assembly) | ecosystem: Environmental > Terrestrial > Soil > Vadose zone...
CCGACTTCGGCTGCGACACATAGACCGCATGGCTGCCGGCGACCTCGGCGACCGTCGAGCCGGCGCGCTTCGACATGATGCGCTGGGCCGGCGGCGGGATCATCCTGTCCTCCGTCGACACCAGGTACCAGCTGGGCTTGGTCCTCCAGGCGGGCTCAGTGATCGTCCCAGCCAGTGCTCCCACGCCCCACGGCACCTGGGAGCTTGCCATGAACGCGGCCGTATCCGCATCCACGTCGGCAGCGAAGGAGAAGTGGAACTTGGCCTCGTCGAGGAACAAGAAGCCGTCCTGCGGCGGCAGGATCGGAGGAACCGGCGCGCCGGGCGGCGGATCTTTGATCAGCGACGACACCGATTCGCCTTTGTCGGGTGCGAAGGCGGCGATGTACACGAGCCCGGCGACCTTTGGATCGGTGCCAGCTTCGGTGATCACCACGCCGCCATAGGAGTGACCAACGAGCAGCACGGCGCCGCGTTGCGCGGCGATCGCGCGCCTGGTCACGGCCACGTCGTCGGCCAGAGACAGCGTGGGATTCTGCACGACGACCACGTTGTAGCCGTCCTTCTTCAAGATCTTGTAGACGGCTGCCCAGCCAGAGCCGTCCACGAAGCCGCCGTGAACCAGAACGATGCTCATTGCCGTCGAAGTACCGGTTGCAGCCATGGCGATCTCCTTTTGCGCGCGGGTGCGCGGATGGTTCCCATTGCTACGTAGGGCGACAGCATCGCCCTTGGAGTTGGGCGAGTCAATCGATTGAGCACGCCTGGGCGGCACCCGAGGAACGATCGTGGCCGGATTTGGCAACCTGCGACCGATTTGTGAAAACTCACCCCGGCTGGTCGCTTTTCGCCAGCACCACCGAGGTCTCGATCTGCCGCTCTGGGACGCTCCAATATCTGCGCAGCAGCCGCTCGATCTCCGGGCGGGACAGGACCCGGTAGCCGTTTTTCTCGTAGAAGCGGATCGCCCAGGCGGCGGCGTTCCAGGTCCCGATCAGGATCGGCTTCGCAGTCGTGCCTTCAAGGTGCTTCAGCAGCTTCTCGCCGATGCCTTTGCGGCGCTGCGCGCTCTGCACGTAGGCATGGCGGATGAGGCTGACCTCGCCGCGGTCCTGGATGCCCATCATGCCGATGAGCGTGCCGCCGGACTCGTAGCCCCAGAACGCGATGCCCTCGCCGATCTCCCGCTTCAGCTGATCGAGGGGCATGTAAGGCTCGTGCAGCAGTCGGCGGGGATGACGCCCTTGTAGGCCTGCGCCGCGTCATTGACGATGGAAAAGAGCGCCGGCAGGTCTGCCGCCCCACAGGGGCGAATCGTCGTCGCGCTCACTGTCCTGGCCTTGGCTCGCTCTCGACCTGACCGCGTTCAGCATCTGGGTGGGACGGCAGGGGTGCAGCTGTCCGGTCGATCCCCAGCCGCACGCGCACGTCGTGATCGAGGCTGGTCAGCGCGTCCTCGAGGCGCTCCACCCGCTGCTCGATGGCGAGCCCCTGCTGCTGTGACTTCTGGCGGTACTCCATCTCGAGCGCCAACTCGCGCTCCTTCAACTTGAAGTATTTGACCAAGACGATCGCAAGGGCAGGGAGCCCGACCGCCGCCGTGACGCTGATGATGATACCGAGTGCCGCGATCAGGTAAGCGATCAGATTCGACGACATGACAGCTGTACGTAGCAGACCCGCCCGCATTTCGCCCGTGCTCAACGCGAGCGCGCGGACGGGGGACCGCGTGTCGCAACTGCGCGCTGGCTGAGCCGGACCAACGAGGCCAGGCCGGCGATGATCTCTTCCTCCCGCCGGAAGCGCTCGAAGAAGACCACATCCGACTCGTAGTGCAGATACGGGATCTTCAGGACCACCGCCGCGCCCGACTCCGAGTCGATGGCCTTGAAGATGGAGGCCATCCCTCCGCGAGCCAGGAGCTCGATGAGGTGGTACTGATCGATGCGGTCGCCGACCTCGGGATCGCGCATCAACGCCGCAGTCCGAGCGCCTCGCGGCGGGGGCGCGCCTTTCCGCAGGACAGGCAGATCTCCGCGCTGGCGCTGTTGCAGGCCTCGCAGGCGAGGCAGATCCAGATCGAAACGAACTGCTTGTACTTCCGGTTCATGCTCTCCTCAGCGGCAGCTTCGCCGCGAGCAGGGAGGGAGCATGGAGCGTGCCAACCGGAAGGAACCGAGAAGCGTGGGATTGGAGCGTGTCCGTCGTGGAAATTGCAGGTTTGGGCCCTCGTCGCGGTGGCATTTTGCAAGGCCCGCAGGTTCCGCTGTGCGTCCCCTGCTAGACCTCCCGCCTCGACGCGGTACGACTTGATCCGCCAAGTCGCGCCCACCTACGGGTCGTCGGCCACTACGAAAGCGCGCGAGCGCCGGGAGAGGGTCCGACATGGGCACGATGATCATCCAGTATCACGGCTGGAACGATCAGACCTTGCAGCCCGCCTATAGTCCGCAATGGTACGAGAGGTGGCGCGCACGATGGGCGGTCTGCGCGAGACGCAAGAGTTCTATCGCCTCTTCATGGTGCCAGGCATGACGCACTGCTATTTCGGCCCCGGCGCGTCCAGCTTCGGCGGGGTCGGCCAGCAGATTCCGCCCGTGCGCGACGCTGCCCACGACGTGCAGACAGCGCTCGAGCGCTGGGTGGAGAAGGGTGTCGCGCCCGAGCGGATCGTCGCGACCAAGTACACGGATGACAAGGCGGCGACGCGTGCCGTGCGGCTCACCAGGCCACTCTGCGTCCATCCCGCCGTCGCGCAATACTCGGGCTCCGGAGATCCGAACGACGCGGCCAGCTTCGTCTGCCGAGGAGGCGCTCCGGCAGGCGGCGATGACGAGGATCGCGATCGGTGATGCGAGTTGAAGACGGCGCCTCGCGGGCGCTGACGGTGCCGCGCGCCCGGTCACAGATCGCCGGGCTGCCGTCGCCGCGCTGATCATTGCCGCTCGTCGGCCAGGAACGGCCGCTGGTCAGATGGCGGGCGCTTCGCTTCATCTGGCCTCCTATCCTCGAACGCCAGAACGGTCACTGGTGACCGGCACAGAGGAGTAAGCCAATGAGATGGAATGTGATGTTCGGAATGATCGTTGCAGTCGGATCGCTGGCTGCGACGGAGGTGCGGGCTGAGGGGAATGCCGCAGGAAGCGGAGCGACCTCGACCCCTGGTCAGCAAGACGATGACAATCCGCAATCGAAGGAAAGCACGGTCACGGTCAACGCCGACGGAACTGTTTCGCGGAAGCCCAATCCGATGTCCGTCTTCCTGAAGAGGAACCGGCAATTCGGCGCCCTGCCGATGGAGATGCCGCTGGTCGATGACCCCCGAGAGGACGTTTCGGGCGGAAGCGGACAGACGAACTGACGCGCGAGCCTACGGCGCCGGCCGCTTGTTGGTGGGAACGCGTTTCGTCTCGTCGCTGGTCACGACGGGGTCCGGAATCTTGTCCACCCACTGGTTCTCGTCGAGAAAGCCGGCGCCGAGAGGATCGATGAAGGGTACCCTCGTTCCCAAGGGCTTGTCGCTCGACCAGTCGTAGCGCACGACGCTCGGCTTCCATGGGCTTCCCCCGGGCGATTGGATGCTGCCGGGGGAAGATCCGATCTTGCTCCACGCTTTCGCGATCGTCTCGAGCGGGTCCCCCAGGAGATGGTGCTCGCTTTGGGGCAGTCCGAGAAGGTGTTCCCAGAGCCGGATCCGCAGCCGTTTTGCGAAACTGTCCCCCGCCGGATTGGGCTCGTAGAACCCGAGCGATAGCTCGGAGTCGTGCGTGGTGCTTCGCCGATTGAAGTTCATCGAGCCGATGGTACAGAAGGCGTCGTCCATGATGAAGACCTTGGAATGGACGTATTGGTAGATGCTCCCCGCCGGATCCGGCTGCTTCTGCAGGGGAGGCCGTTGCCGTTGTGCCAGTCGATGCCGACCATGTCGCCGCGCCGCATCTTCTTCGGGTCGACCCGCTTGCCCAGGTTGAGCGCGATCACCTTCGACTTCGCCGACCGAAGTGCTCATGGATCCCCCCGTCCATGAGATTGCTGGATGACGAATATCACGATACCAAGCCCTCCCAGAATCGGTAGGCTCGCTGCGGCATCCTTGGGGCCAGGGATGAATGTGCCGGAATCGAGTACAACCCCGACCGCCGCTCCGGCAGGCGCGGGCGCGGCACCGTCCCGGCGCGGGCCTGGCTCCCAGAGCAAACTTCCCGCCGATTCCGGCCCGACTCTTGCGAGTCCTTGGGACATGTCGTCTCGGACGGTCGGGCCGCTGCCGTACCCGTTCGTGCTTGCCAGTCTCGCCTTCGTGGCTGTCAGCGTGTTCGGGTTGATGCAGGCACAGTATCCCGGCTGGCGCATCTGGGTGGTCTTCGTGCTCTTCGCGGGACTGATTGTGCAAAACATCCTGCCGGCGCGCGTTCGCGACCTCGCCCCGAGGGCCTGGCTGAGCATGGCCGCGGCGCTCATCACTGCCGCCGTGACCGGCGGGCTGCGAAGCCCCTTCCTGATGACGGTGATGGGTCCGATCATCCTCCTCCTCGCGATCCTCGGCTGGCGCGGGGTATCGATCGCCGCCATCGCTCTGGTATCCGTGGCTACGCTGGCGATGGCGCTGATGCCTCGGCACTGGCTGGGCCCCGAGGTCAGCGAGCCTGCAAACACGGCATTGGCGGCATTGACCCTGATCGCGGTGGTGACCATCGCGACGGCACACGGTCGCAACACGACCCGCGCGCTCGACGCCAGCCGGGAGGAGATCGTTCGCGCCCGCGAGTCGTTGGCGCGCGACGCGTTTGCGCGCGCTCGCGAGATGGAGCAGCTGAGCGCGCAGCTCTCGCACGAGCTGAAGAACCCGCTCGGCGCCATCAAGACGTTGGTGCAGCTCTCGGCGCGCGACGCGACCGATGCGAAATCTCGCGAGCGGCTGGGGATCGCGGAGACGCAGATCGAGCGGATGAACGCCATCCTCAAGGAGTACCTCTCGTTCGCGCGTCCGTTCGGGAAGCTCCAGCGCGAGCGGATGGATCTCGGTGCGCTGGTCGAAGAGCTGCTCCAGCTTCTCGCACCGGATGCGGCGAGCTCCGGCGTGGCGCTGCGGCGTCGCGGCGAGACCCGCGTCGACGCGGATCCGCGACGATTGAAAGAGGCCCTGATCAACCTGGTGGCGAACGCAGTGCAGGCGACGCCGCGCGGCGGTACCGTGGAGATCGAGATCGGGCGCCGCGACAACACCGTGGAGGTCGCGGTGCGCGACTCTGGCTTTGGCATGCCGCCCGAGGTCCTCGAGAAGATCGGCACGCCCTTCTTCACCACGCGCGAGAATGGCACCGGGCTCGGGGTTGCCCTCGCGCGGGCGGCGTTCGTGCAGCACGGAGGAGCGCTCCAGTACACCAGCGCCGTAGGCCGAGGCACCACGGCGCTGGGAATCCTGCCGCTTCCGGGGAGGGACGATGGCGCGCCTGCTCCTGGTCGATGACGACCCGGCGATGCTGTTCGCGTTGAAGGAGCTGGCCGAGTCGAGCGAGCACGAGGTGGTGCTTGCGCCATCGGGCGCGGAAGCCCTGGCCCTCCTCGACGGGGTCGACGCGGTGGTGACCGACTACGCGATGCCCGCGATGGACGGCGTGCAGTTGCTCAAATCGATCCGGGATCGCGACGAGTCGCTGCCGGTGATCTTGTTGACGGCGCACGGGTCCGAGCGGATCGCCGTGCGGGCGATGAAGGCGGGCGCATACGAGTACGTCACCAAGCCGTTCGACATCGAGGAGATGGGCCTGGTCCTCGAGCGCGCGCTGGAGGCCCGAGCGCTGCGGGTGCAGAACCGGCGCCTGTCGGCGGAGAAGGCGCTGGGCAAGAGCATCATCGCCGACTCGGCGCCGATGCGGCGGCTGCTCGATGCGGTTTCGCGCATCGCGCCGCGCGACATCACGGTGCTGATCGGCGGCCAGACCGGGACCGGGAAGGAGTTGATCGCGGCGCTCGTGCACGCCCAGAGCCGGCGCGCCTCGGGGCCCTTGGTGCGCTTCAACTGCGCTGCCATCCCTGGCGACCTGGCCGAGGCGGAGCTGTTCGGCCACGCGCGCGGGGCCTTTACCGGCGCGACCCAGGCCCGCCCCGGGTTCTTCGGCGAGGCGCATGGCGGGACGCTGGTGCTCGACGAGGTGGGCGAGCTGTCGCTCCCGGTCCAGGCCAAGCTGCTGCGCGCCCTGCAGGAGGGCGAGATCCAGCCGGTGGGCACCGGGCGTGTCGAAAAGGTGGACGTGCGCGTGATCGCGATCACCAACCGCGACCTTGCGGCCGATGCGCGGGCGGGCCGCTTCCGAGAAGACCTGTACTACCGGCTCGCGGTCCTCGAACTGATGGTCCCGCCACTGGGAGAGCGTCGCGAGGACATCCCGACGCTGGCGGCGGAGTTCGCGCGCCGATATGGGCACCGGTTCGGAATGGAGGGGGTGCGGCTTTCTCCCGAGCTCATCGGCGCGCTCGGGCGCGCGGACTGGCCCGGCAATGTTCGCCAGCTGGAGAACGCGGTGGCCCGCATGGTGGCGATGAGCGGCGGCGGCGACATCCGCGCTGATGCGTTCGAACCGGCGAACGCGCAGGGACCCGCGCCTGAAGGTTCGTTGACGTGGAGGGAGCAGCTCGACGCGTTCGAACGCGGCCTGATCGCGGAAGCGCTTTCCTCGGCGGAGGGCAACCAGTCCGAGGCGGCACGCCGGCTCGGGATGAGCCGCAGCTCGCTGATCGACCGTCTCAGGAAGTACGGCCTCACTTCCTCGGCCGAGTAGAGCCCCCCGCCAGCACGGCGTTCGCACCCACCGGGAAGCGAGCGATCACGGCGATCTCGACACGCGGATCCACACCCTTCAGGACGATTGAGTAGTCGCGGAGATCGATGGCGAGTGACGCTACGGCGGCGGCCCCGCCCGCAGCGCGCTCGGCGTGGAGGAGCACCGTGACCGGCCGCACGACACCGGCGAGCTCCAGGGTTCCGTCGAGACGCCCGTGCCTTGCGATCCCGTCGATCTGCGCGAGGGGATGCTTGGCAGAACCGATCGCCTTGCGAAGCGCGGAATCGAACTCGGCATCGCCGGAATCGAACGAGTCGACGGGTACGCGCACCTGCATCCTCGCGCGCTGGTCGTCGAGCATGAGAAAATTCCACTCGAGCTCGTGCGAGACCGCGGTGATCTGCTGGCCGCCCCTCTTCATGGCGTAGGTGATGAGGATCTCGTCCGGCTCTAGCGCGCCCGCGGCCTTCGCGGCGACGAGGAACAGCGCGGTCAGGAATGGTCGTCGGTCCATGGCCCGCCACAAAGCAAGATGCGCGCCGCGCGAAACGAGTCATTTCCCGCTGCGCGTCGTGCCCTGGGCCGACAGCCCTGCCGGATTGGCATACAGCCGGGTCAACCCACCTCGACCGCTACGATCGCGCTCGTCCCCGGACGAGGCGGAACATCGGGCCTGGTTGCGAACTCCAGCAACACCGGAGATCCTGCTCGCACGGCGCCATCCACGCGGGCGTCGAAAGCGCGCTCGCCGACGTGCACCGTCGCGCGCTGGCCGGTACGAACGTGGACGAGCTGATCCTTCCTGAAGCTTGCCAGCACCCAAACGTCGTCCCGCTCGACCAGCGTGATCAGCGGCCGTGACGGATCGACCAGCTCACCCGGCACGACAGCACGGCGGATGACCCGGCCCGCGACCGGTGCCCGTAGATGGGTTCTGTCCCGGTTCAGCGAAGCGACGCGGTACGGCCGTGAACCGCTTCCCAGGATCGCGTGAGCTTGCGACAGAGTGACTGGCCTGATGCGACCGGTGCGCGAGCTGCGGCCTTCGAGCGGTGCCGCAGGCGCGGAAGGGAGATCGGCTCCGGCAGCTTCGAGCCGGCCATCGAGCTCGCGGTGCTCCAACACGACGAGAACGTCGCCTTGCGCGATGAGTTGATCTTCGCGGGCCAGGACCCGTTCGACGCGGGCCTGCATCCAAGCAAAGAGACCGACGACGTGGCCCTCGATTTCGGCCTCCTCGCTGACCATCCTTCGGGACCCACCGATCATTGCGTTCACCAGGCATTCACTCGGGCTTGTAGGGCGAGGCCGGGACGCGCCCTCCGCTGCCTCCGCTCTGGGCCGGCCCCTGCAGCACTCCTTGGCCGTGTGGCTTCCGCCATTGGCTCGCCCGTTCGATGAGCACGAACAGCATCGGGATGATGAAGATCGCGATTCCGGTCGCCGTCAGCATGCCGGTAATGACTGCCGTGCCCAGGATCCGCCTCGAGACGGCACCCGCTCCCGACGCGAACCAGAGCGGCAGGAGACCGAAGATGAAAGCGAACGAAGTCATGAGCACTGGCCGGAAGCGAAGCTTTGCCCCCTCCAACGCGGCCTCGACGAGAGGGCGGCCTTTTTCCAGCTCTCCCTTGGCAAATTCGACGATGAGGATCGCATTCTTCGCCGCCAGACCGACGAGCATGACGAGCGCGATCTGCCCGTAGACGTCAAAATCGTAATTTCGCAAGAGCAGGCCGGCGAAGGCCCCGAAAACTGCGATTGGCACGGACAGCAGCACGCTGAAGGGGAGCGACCAGCTCTCGTAGAGGGCGGCGAGAATGAGGAAGACGCAGACCAACGAGAGCACGAAAATCAGGTTGCCGGTCCCGGCGGCTTTGCGCTGCTGGTACGAGAGGTCCGCCCACTCGAATCCCATCTCGCGGGGGAGGGCTTCGTTCGCCACCTCTTCGAGCGCGCGCATCGCCTGGTCGGAGCTATAACCGGGCGCGGGGGTACCGATGACGTGGGCGGCGCGGAACAGGTTGAAGCGGTTGGTGAACTCCGGACCGAACACGCGTCGGGTGGAGGCGACGGCGGACAGAGGAACCATGTCGCCGTTCCTGTTGCGGACGAAGTAGCCGGAGATGTCGTTGGTGCTCTCCCGCTGGTCGCCCTCGGCTTGTAGATAAACTCTCCATTGGCGCCCGAAGCGATTGAACTGGTTGATGTAGGCCCCGCCCAGGAACGCCTGCATGGACTGGTACACGCTGCTGAGGCTGATGCCTTGCTTGAGGACTTTGTCGCGGTCCACGTCTGCATAGACCTGAGGAACCGATGCGCGGAACACGCTGTTGATCGATCCCACTTCGGGGCGCTTGCTCGCAGCCGCCATGAACGTCTTCAGATTGGTGTCGAGGAACGCAACATCGCCGCCGCTGCGGTCCTGGACCCACATCGAGAAGCCACCCGAGAAGCCGAGGCCGGGGATGGCGGGAGGCGGAAAACCGAACGCGATCGCTTCGTCGATCTTTCCGGCGAGTTCCCGGTTCAGGCGGCCGATCACCGCGACGTCGGTGTGCTCCGCGCCCGGACGCTCCGACCAATTCTTCAGCGTCACGAAATAAAAGGCGCTGTACGTCGCCGAGCTGTAGCTGAGGAGCGAAAAGCCCACGATGCCGTTGTAGGACTCGACCTCGGGTGTGGCAGCGAGGATCGCATCGATCTTCCTGGAGACGACGTCGGTCCGCTCGAGCGACGAGGCGTCGGGGAGCTGAACGTTGAGGAAGAAGAAGCCCTGGTCCTCGTCAGGGATGAAGCCGGAGGCAATCCCGCGACCAGCGACCCCCGCCAAGGCGAAGAATCCGACGAGGATGGCGACGCCGAGGACCGCTTTGCGGATGAACAAGCGCGAGGTTTTCACGTAACCGCTCGTCGCCCGGGCGAACCAGCGGTTGAAACCCGCGAAAAACCGGGCGAGCAGGCCTTTCGACCCCTGACGCGGCCGCAGGAGCAGCGCAGAGAGGGCCGGGGAGAGCGTGAGCGCGTTGAATGCGGAGATGAGGACGGAGACGGCGATGGTAAGCGCGAATTGTTTGTTGAGGCGGCCCGTGATGCCGCCCATGAAGGCCATGGGGATGAAGACGGACGCGAGGATGACGGCCACGCTGACCACCGGCGCCGAGACCTCCTTCATTGCCTGCAGGGTCGCGTCCCGGGGCGAATGCCCTTCCTCGATGAGGCGCTCGACCGCCTCCACCACCACGATCGCGTCGTCGACCACGAGCCCGATGGCGAGCACGAGGCCGAACAGCGAGAGGGAATTGACGGAGAAGCCGAGCATCGGGAACACCGCGAACGTCCCGACCAACGAGACCGGCACGGCGATCAGCGGGATCAAGGTGGCGCGCCAGCTCTGCAGGAAGAGGAAGACCACGAGCACGACCAGCAACGTGGTCTCGAGAAGGGTGATGAGGATCTCGTGGATGCCCTCGGTCACCGGAAGCGTGGTGTCCAAGGAAATGCTGTAGTCGAGGTCGGGCGGGAAGTGCTTCTTCAACTCCGCCATCGTCGCCTTGACTCCGGTCGCCACGGCAAGGGCATTCGAGCCCGGAGTCTGCGAGATCGCAATGATCAGCGCCGGCTTGCCATTGAAACGGCCGATCTGGGTGTACGTCAGTGCGCCGAGCTCGATGCGAGCGACGTCGCTGAGCCGCACCGTCGAGCCGTCCGGGTCCAGTCGCACGACGATCTTGCCGAACTCCTCGGCCTTCAGCAGTCGTCCCTGCGCGCGCACCGTGTACGTGAACTGCTGGCCCTTGGGAATCGGATCGGCGCCCAGGCGGCCCGAGGGGTTCACGTTGTTCTGTGCCTGCATCGCCGTCACCAGATCGGACACGGTGAGGCCGAGCTTGGCGAGCTTGTCCGGCCTGACCCACACGCGCATCGCGTAGTCGGCGGTTCCGAAATTGGTGATCTGGCCCACGCCGGGTACGCGGTAGAGCGTGTCGTTCAGGTTGATGGTCGCGTAGTTCCCGATGAAGGTCGGGTCGTAGGTCCCGTCGGGCGAGTAGAGGGAAAAGAGAAGCAACGGCAGACCCGTGGACTGCCGATACGTAAGCCCGTAGTTGGTCACATCGGGCGGCAGGATCGCCTGCGCCTGGGCCACCCGGTTCTGCGTGTTCACCTGGTCGATGTCGGTGTTGCTCTC
>Ga0137403_10009231_pt1 | contig 10973 bp, 14 predicted proteins | sample CZOMad2_1_16fung_FD_122057 | JGI IMG/M metagenome (GOLD analysis project Ga0137403, IMG submission 122057) | Vadose zone soil fungal communities from Angelo Coast Range Reserve, California, USA - CZOMad2_1_16fungal (Hybrid Assembly) | ecosystem: Environmental > Terrestrial > Soil > Vadose zone...
GGCAGTGGGCTGCCATCACCCAGGCGCCAGAGCAGACACGCCGCCTCAATCTGGTAGAGTTGATGGTCGTTCACCGGATCGAGGCGCACGAGAAAACCCTGGCTGAGCAGGAGCCCCAGGAGCGCATCAAGAAATACCGCATAATCCGACATGCCTAGACCAAGCCACTGGCGTAGAAACCTGCCGAGCGTGCTGCGTTCGTTGAGGCTGAATCCCTCCGCGGCTCGCGTCGACTGCCCGAGCCGGACGAAGCGGTTGGCCGGGCGCAGTTCGTTGATGTCCGGGTCGAGGCCCCAGAACTCGCTCAAATGCTGCTCCGCGCGGCGGCGCATCTGCTGCTGGGTGGGTTCTTGTAAACAGCGAAGAGCGATCGCCAGCTTACGGCGGAACTGATCCAGCACCGTCCGGATGAGCGCTTCCCGGTCGGCTGGCGGAAGTACCGCCACGGCCGAATGGAAACTCCATCGGGCGTCATCGGCGCAGAGCGACTCCAGCCCTCGATACCCCACCTGTAAGAGGCCTACATGCTCCAGGTTCGGCTGTACCACGCGCCAGCCCCGGCGCAGATCCTCGTAGAGCCGGTATTCGGTGAGGTCTGTGAACACACGCCACACCTCTTGGGCTGCTGGGGACTGCGGGTTGAGTTCTGGATTGCGTGCGACGTCACGGATGGTGAGGGCGCAGGAAAGGACCGTTTGCCGCGCCACGCGGTCGAACGTAAGCTCCTGCTCCCGCGTAAGGGCTGCATAGAGCGCACAGTGCAATAGCGACACGTGCACGAAATCGTTGAAATGTCCCGCCTGCAGCGAGGCGTCTTGCCGGTTGTCGGTGAAGATGAGTAGTTTATCGCGCGCGGCCTCGGTCTGGCCGGCGTGCCGCAGCAGCGCCGTGGCCAGCACCGTGGTGGCACTACTGCGCGCTTCGCTCGACAGTGAGGCCAGCTTCCCGAACTCCCGTTCGCGCGCGGTGTAGAACTCGCCGCAGTTGAGGCACAGCGAAAACGGCGCCGCCTGCCACCACATCTTCACGGCGCCCTGGCGGGGCTGGGCTGAGTAGCCGCCATCAGGCGCTACCGACAGCGCCTGAGGCACGCGAGCGCGCCACGTCTGCTTCAAGCGCCCGCGCGCATCACGCCATTCCTCCGGAATCCGCTCCTCGCCCCAGTCGTTGTCAGCTGGTGCGAGCATGAGATACCCTGGGTGGCTTTCGTCGTCCTCGCTCTCCGTGCCCACCGGATGCGGCAGGAAGCGCGTGTCCGACCGCAGCACGTGGTAGTAGTCATAGCCGCACTGACGGCAGAACTTGATCGGGGCAAACAAACGCCCGCCACCCGCCTGCACCTGACCTTCTAGCGAGAACTCACGCCCGTCTGCAGCCTCCAGTGTGGCGAACAGCACCCGCCCCTGGCCGATAAACTGGTGCAGCTTGAACGCGAAGGCCCGTCCGCCGTCTTCGCGTACGAGCCTCCTGCCGCGGTTCAGGATCTCACGCAGATGCGCCGCGCATGATTCCATCTCCCTACCGGTCTGTCGCGCCAGACGCTCAGCCGCTTGAGCTAAAGTGCGCGGTACGCGGCGCTTCAGTCGCCCCCCTTCCTCCGGCTCCACGCCAAACTCCCCTTCCGCCCAGCGCACCAGCGGGTGGCAGCGGAAATCCTCAAGCTGGTCCGGCAGAAGGCCGACCATTCCCGCCACCAATTCCTCGCGCGTCGGTAGCCCGCCCTCGGTGAAAGGGACGAGCGTCTCCTCGATCACCTGTTCTGCGGTGAAGGGTTGCCCAATTAGCCGGGCGGCGAAGTCCGCCACCGCCGCGCGCCGCGATTCGGGGGTCGCGTCGGGACTCGCCACCATTGTGGCGCTGGTGCCCACGTGCACGAGGTTGGGCGCGGCGCAGCGCTCCTTGAGCCGGCGGATGAGCATGGCGACGTCCGCCCCTTGGCGGCCGCGGTAGGTATGCACTTCGTCGAAGACCAGGAAACGCAGGCCCCCGCCTGCACGGTCCAGAAACCGCTGATCCTCCGGCCGCACCAGTAGGAGCTCCGCCATCACGTAGTTGGTGAGCAAGATCTGCGGCGGGCGCTGGCGCAAGGCCTCGCGCATGGCGTCGTTCGTCTCACCCGTGCATTTAGCGAATGTCACCGGGAAGGCCCGTCGGGTGCGGCGCTCATAGCTCTCTTTGAGCTTCTCCAGAGCCTGGAGCTGCGAGTTGACCAGGGCGTTCATCGGGTAAACCACCAGCGCCGACACCCGCTCGCCGTTCGCCGGGTGCCGCAGGAGGTTATCCACGATCGGCAAAAAATAGGTCAGGCTCTTGCCCGACCTGGTACTGCTGGTGACAACATAGCTTTCACCGTCGCGCGCTTTATCGAACGCCTCGATCTGGTGTTGGTACAGATGAAAAGGGCGGCCTTCCGGCGTCCGGAAGATGCGTGTGGTTTCTTCGTGCAGCGCGCCCTGAGCCGCCAGTTCGTCCACCGTGGCCGAGCGGGCATAGGCGGGGCTGACCTGCAAGAGGAAATCCGGCCACAGCCGCGCCTCCTCGACCAGCGCGTGTTCCACGAACTGGCGCGCCCGGTCGTCGGCCACGGTGAAAAACGAGCGCACGAAGTCACGGTAATCGGCGAGAACCTGGGAATGGAGATCGAAGATGCTCATGGCTCCCTCCTACCTGCCCAGGCGGCCAGTTGGACCTTGCGTGGTTCGCATGGAGCCATTGTCGCCGAGATGCTTATGACAGATCATGTGCTCTTGACCAACGCCACGGCACGGGGTATGGTGAAAACCAGAACATTCCACCTGTGAGGATGCCATAATGCACGTGACCATTGAACTTCCTGACGAGTTCGCCCAACGGCTTCAAACCAAGTGGCAAGCCCCCCTCCCACACTATGTGCGGGAACGTCTCGTGATGGAAGCCTACCGCGATGATCTCCTGAGTACTCGCGAAGTCCAGGAATTGTTAGGACTGGACGACCGCTTTGCGGTTTATGACCTGTGTAAGAAGTACGACATCGTCCTCTACACGCTGGAGGACTTAGAGCGCGACCGGGAAACCGCCCGTCAGCTTGGTCTATGATCCAGGTCGTTGCTGACGCCACCCTGCTCCGTTATCTCATTGAAATTCAGGCAATTGATGTGCTCCCTGGACTTTTTGGGAGGATCATCGCCCCGCCAGCAGTTATCCAAGACTTACAGCACATAAACACCCCTGTACCTGTTCGCACCTGGATTGCTTCCCCGCCTCCATGGGTCGTGGTTCAAGCCCCGTCCTCTGCTGCTGACCCTGCCTTGAGTCGCCTCGGCGCGGGGGAGCGCGAGGCCGTATTGCTCGCGCACGAACACCCACCAGCACTCTTGGTAACCGATGACCGTCGCGCACGGCGTGTTGCAGAGGCACGCGGGTTGCGGGTGGTGGGGACGGTCTGGGTGCTTGAACACGCTGCCGAACGCGGGCTTGTTGATTTGCCACCCACGCTGACCCGGCTCTTGACCACCAATATTCGCCTCCATCCCGATGTCATCCGGAATGCACTTGCCCGTGACGCTGCCCGCAAAGGGCGGTAGGTATGCCTACGGAGTACCGCGTCATCGGCGGCCTTGCCTTTGTTTACCTCGATGACGGAGCGAGCGAACTCCCACACGGCCAGGGCTTGCAGCAGTGTGGATTTGCCGGAGTTATTACCTCCCGCAAGAAAGGTCACCCCCTCCGGCTTGAGTATGAACTCGGTTGGCTCCCTGAAACGCTTGAAATTCTGGATGGTGACCTTGGAGATCATGGGGGTCAACGACTCCCTGGCGGAGGATTCAGCTTCTTTTGGTAAGGCTGCCTGCTGCGCTGGGCGGCGAGCATGGCGTCGTAGATCTCAAGGATGCGCTCTTTGGTGCGATAGCGGCCGTGGGCCTGTTCGTCCTTCTGCCGGACGATGGGGAACTGGTCGAGGATGTAGGCCACGGCATCGCGCGGCTGCGGGAAGTGATGCATGAGCGCTGCCAGTTGCTCCGATGTCTCGCCCTCGGCCCGGCGCCAGGAACCATCCGGTTCGCATGGCAAATAGAGGTGGAAGAAGGCAGCGTCCAGCTCACAGCGGATCTCGAAGCGTCGTTCGTCGTCCCACGCAAACGGCGGTCCATCATAACCGCAGTCACGAGCCAAGGATGCTATATCGTTCGCCGTGTAGGTGAGTTCGAGAATGCGGGAGAGAAGCCAGTTTTGGAAGGGGGGCCGACAAAGGGGAAGCGGCGAATGGCACGCCCTTCAAGAGCTGGTCAGGCGGCAAAATTAGAAACTGCTTGAGCAAGTTGTAAGGTGTCCAACGCACCCAAGCCACCGCGGCGTGCATAGTCAGCTTCAAAACGATAGTCGGCGACCTGGACGTATTGGTCCCAGGTCATACCAAGTGCCTCCATGATTTCCCGCGCGGAAAGCTCCCCTTGACCCGTGGCCCTCCCTTTGACTCTCTTATCAATGAGGAGCTTGAGAACTTTGTGACGCCACGCTGAAAAACTCGTCTCTCCTTCGCCCATCCAATCCCCTCCTTGGGCACAGTTGCCCGGGGAGAGTATAGAATAGTCAGGATAGTATGTTTCAGGATGCCAGCGTGTAACCTTACTCGAAACGGAACTTGCTGGCTTCGAGGTAGGTTTCCACCTCCTCCATCGCAATCCAGCGGCGATGCAGCTTTTCTGAAACAGCGCCCGTGGTGTTCGACCCTGCGAAGGGATCAAGGACAAGGTCTCCCTCCTCGGTCAGCAGCTTAATGAAGAATTCTGGCAGGGCAGCCGGGAAGCGTGCGGGATGAATTTTGATGCCTGCCTCTTTGCAGCGCTCCGTATAGGCATCGTTGGCCGCGTTGTTGCCGTATTTAAGCATGTTGAGCGGCAGCTCGTCCTCTAGGATGTTGGGCGGGATTGAACCTCCTGGGCTGACCTTGCTGAAACTCGGTTTGATATTATGCCCGGAAGGGCGTTTGGTGCGGTTTACGCCTCTTTTGTTGAGCCGTTCCATATCCCTACTGTACGGCTGGAGCACGGTACGGTTATTGGCTTTGGGCCAGGGGGTTTTCCCCAGCCACCAGACATATTCGACGGCATCTTTAATGCGGATGCGGCGTACCGTCACCCACTCGGCGGGCATGGGCATCTTCGCCGGGTTAAACCAGAAGCATTCTTGGGCAAGATGAAAACCGATCTCCTCCACCAGACCAATGAGCAGCTTGAAATGGTAGAGTGAACGTGTCGGCATACCCTGGTTATAGCTTCCGCCGATATTTAAAACGAAGCTGCCGTCTTCGGGTAAAATGCGGAAAATCTCGGCGGCAAAAGGCAAAAACCACTCCACGTAATCGCGTTTGTGGGCGTTGCCATACTCTTTCTTGAAATGTAGGGCATAGGGGGGTGAGGTGATGACGGCGTTGATAGCGGCGTCGGGGATCGCCTTGAGAACAGCGAGCGAGTCTGCTAAATAGGCATCACCCAGAGCCGTGCTGTAGTAGGGAGTAAAGCCGGGAATGCTTAGCCGTGCCTCGCTTTTTTCGTGGAAGGGAAGCGAAGGTTGCGTCTTGATGATATGCTGGGGTTGAGCCAAGTCTCACTCCTTTATGGCAGCCCGCGCGTTGGACGGCAAGCGTAGATAACTTGCCCTGTACCGTACTACACGAGAGTATAGGAGAATAGGTTGACATTGTCAACATATTCTTGTGAAGAGCCCATATTGCCCTCTGACTGGATTTCTCAGGCTGAGGCGGCGCAATTGCGGGGCGTCTCGCGCCAGGCGATTTCCAAGCTGGTACGGCAAGGGCGTCTGTCCAGTATCGTCGTCGGCGGGCATACGCTGGTGAGCCGTGCCGAAGTCCTGGCATTCCAGCGGCGCGCTGCTGGCCGTCGCAAAAACAAGCCAGCCGAATGACAGAAACCGATCACATCAAGCGCTTGTTGAGCGAGTGTAACCCTGACCAGCGACAAGAAATCTTGCGCTACTTGCGCACCGAGTTCCCGATCCATCCGCTGGAGGCTCAGCTTAACGCGAAGGCTGAAGTTATCCTCGAAGCGATCCAAAGAGGTGGTATCCTCACGCTCCGCATGATCCGAGGGGTGATCGCCGAGGCAGCCTTCGGCGTTGATGTGGTAAAGAACTTGAGCGGTTGGACGGATATTACCCCTCCAGGCGATTTGCCTTATGATTTTCTGCTGGACGATGGCGCAGGTGCAGTCCGGGTGCAAGTAAAGCTCCAGCGGAGCCTCGCGCACCGCCCGATGTTGGCCAAGGAAGCGTATCGCTTTCTGCCAGGGGACATGTATGTGGTCGAAACGCAAAAGACGCGCAGGGGCAGCGATAGAACGACAGGCAGCTCAACATGTCCGTATCGCTTTGGTGAATTTGACCTCCTCGCGGTTTCCATGCAGCCATCCACCAATTTGTGGGACCGGTTCATGTACACGGTCGCTGACTGACTGCTCCCCAGCCGCACAAATCCATCTGAAATCTTGAAGTTCCAGCCTGTCGCAACGGCCATAAATGATGACTGGACCGATGATTTTCGAACGGCTGTGGCGTGGCTGCGCGCAGGTGTGAGGAAAACTATTCGTTCATCGTAACCGAGATTACCTACCCTTCACTCTCCTTGGTTTTCTGACCGTTGCTACTACTGTAGTATTTGGAGGCCGGCGTACTACTTTTATTGGTATAAAGCGGCCGGTCCTAGCGTCACGCCCTATTTTCCTTGAAGAGATGTTTCCTTGTTTTTGAGGCATTTTTTTCAGCCTTCTACGTGATATTGCCTGTTAAGCGGCGCGCCGTGCCGCTTAACAATCGCTGGAGCTAACATCTGCCTAATAGCCAGTGACCCCTGCGTGGTCCTGGCATTAGACAGATGTTGCTCAGCTCGCCCCGTTAGCCTGAATACCTCATACGCCCAGCAGGGGAGGATCTCTCAGCTTTCATATACCTATACCACGGGTTTTTATAGATTTCCACTTTATCAATTGAATTCAATAATTTCTACCCGCTCTCTGGCGTGCGTAGCTTCTTAAAGGCCGCGCCTGCTGGTTGGTCGGTGAACACACTTACTGGGGTACGTAACGTGCTCATCCTCCTAAGAACAATGTCTCCCTCGCCCGCACTTGGCCACCATTCACCTCTATGAGTCCATTACGCCGCAGGACGCCAAGATATGGACCAAATATCCCGCCACTCGCGGTGTACCCTGTTCGCTCTCCCAACGCTTCGCGCGGCAAGGCCTCAGGGTAGACGTGCACCAAGGCCTCAAGCATCCGCCATTCCCCTCGTCTCAAGGCTCGCTGCCACATGGCGAGGAGATCCAAGGTGTGAGCTGGGGTGCCGGCTTGGATTTCGGCTGACCTGGGTGCGCTCTCTGAGCGTGTGCGGCCCCCTGCCCTTGCGCCTTGGCCAGCGCCGTGCTCAACGCATTTGTCAACGCCCGGAGATCTGTCACGAGCGCCTGTAATTGCTCGATCTGTCCCGGCTGCAGCACCGGGACCTCGATCCGCTCGACAACGATCTGGGGCTTCTGTACCCGTTGGAGCTCGGCAATCCGCCGGCGAAGTTGCCGAGGATGTTCTTCTTTGGTTTGTTCAATGATGCTGGTCAGACGTGTGCGCAGCCGTTCCAGGTCCACCGCGGCGAGCGTCTTCGGCTCCCGCCGAACCGCACCGACCTTGGGGGTTGCGCTGCTATCGAACGTCGCTTTGAGGCGGATCTGCACCTGCTGAAAGACATCCAGCCACCTTGGCGACCAAAACCATGCCGTCCCCATGGGCAGGGACGGTGAGGAAGCCATGAGCTTCTCTCGTTCGGCTGGCGTCCCATGGACGCGGATCGACGCGTCGATCGCCTCGCAATCCTGCGGGGCAATGGTCCGCAGCGCGACGAGGACCTCGGCTTGCGTGAGGACATCTTTGTTCAAGACCGCGGCCCGTTGGGTGACCAGCGTCACGCCGATGCCACGCGCTCGGCCGCGGCGCGCGTTCGGGTTGATGGAGCAAGTAGGGCACGCGCAGCAACGCAACCGTGGTCAGCCGCGACACTGTGCGGGTGCGAATGGCTCCACAGCGGGAGGCGATGGCCTGGCCGTGCTTGGTCAGCGCTTCTTCCACGAGGAAGCGGGCGAGCGCGGCGACAAAGCGGTGGTTGCGCCCGAGATACTCTGCCCCCTCCGGCGTGGGCGACGTGAAGCTGATGCGCCACCATCTGCCCTCCACCGTGGGCAGGGTATACGTGATAGTAGTGGGCAGCGTGACAGTGGCCTCGGGGCCGACCGCGACACGGTAGACATCAGGGCACCTATCGCGGGTGATGGCCAGCCCCAGGCGCTGAGCCGCATTCAGCACGAATTCCCGCACCGCCTCAGGGTCGCCCAGCACGGCATCGGCGGCTTCCAACTCCTTACGGACCTCGTCAGGCTTCAAGGCGCGTTGGGCGAATCGGGTGCGGTTGATGCGCTCCCGTTCGGCGTCCCGCTCCCAGCGGGCGTGGAGGGAGGCCACCTGAGGGGCTTCGAAGCCGAGATCAAGTTGAAGCTGATTCGCGCCGGTCTTGCGGCCGCGCAGGAACAGGGCGTTGAGCACTGCTTCCGTCACGCTTTCGCTCTCCTCCGGCACCGGAACGTGCGTCCCCAGGGTGCGATGGATTTCCCGTGCCTTGTTGAGCAGCACATCGAGCACGACGCCATCGACCGCGCTGTCAGGGCTGAAATAGCGAATGGCCTTGACCAGTGGGACGGTCTGTCCGTAGCGGTCCACCCGGCCCTCGCGCTGCTCGAGGCGGTTTGGATTCCAGGGCAGGTCCTAGTGGAGGGCGGCCGTGAAGGCGTGTTGCAGGTTGATCCCCTCGCTCAGGCAGTCGGTGGTGACGAGCACGCGGCGGGATTCGTTGGCAAGCTCCTCAACCTGGGCGCGGCGCTCCTCATCGCCCACGCGGCCCGTGATCGCGACCACGCGCAGATCCGGGAAGGTCTCCCGCAGCGCCTTGCGCAGCCCTTCAGCCACATTATCGGCCGTAGCGATGTAGCGGCACCAGAGGATGGGGTGAAATCCCCCGCGCAGTAGAGTGGCGACGATGTCGGCGCAGTTGGCAAGCTTGGTATCGTGCGGAGAATGCAGCAACGATTTGGCGAGCCGTCCGAGATCGTCGATGAGGCAGCGCTGTATCGGGCCCTGGCGCAGAGGACGATAGCCGGCGCCGCGCTCGACGTATGGTACCAATACCCCAGGGACTCCAGTCCCACCTTGCCCGCACACCATGCGTTCCAGGAGTTGCCCTACGTGCTCATGACGCCCCACGTGTCGGGCTGGACTGAGGGAATGCTGGAGGCGCGGGCGAAGCTCGTCGCGGCGAACATCCACCGGGCTGCGCAGGGCAAGCCTCCGGTGCATCTGATTCCGGCGTCAGCGGCGTAGGACGTGCGATGGATCACGGTCGGAGAGGAATTCAGGTGTTGAGGTTGGTGCGAGGGCAATCGTTGAAAGTGTCTACCCCTCCGCGGCTACCCTTCTTCTATGGTTGGGTCATTGTGGCCGTGGCCTTCGTCACCATGGGCCTGGGCGCCAATGCGCGCACCGCCTTTTCGCTCCTCTTCCCGCCGATCCTCGACGAATTCGGCTGGGAGCGGGGCCTGACGGCTGGGGCGTTCTCATTCGGCTTTCTCGTCTCGGCGGTCCTGAGCCCCTTCGTCGGCCGGCTGATGGATCGCCACGGACCACGGGTCGTGATCGAGATGGGCGTGGGCCTCATACCGCCGGGCTGATGCTGGCTCCACTGGTACGCCAGCCGTGGCACCTCTACGCCACGCTCGGCGTGCTCGTCGGCAGCGGCGCCAACTGTCTGGGATATACCGGTCAATCGCTCTTCCTGCCCAATTGGTTCGTGCACCGGCGCGGTCTGGCCATGAGCATGGCCTTCTCCGGTGTCGGCGTGGGCTCGATCCTCGTGCTACCCTGGCTGCAAGGCCTGATCGGGCGCGCCGGCTGGCGCACAGCCTGCTGGGCGCTAGGCATCTCGGTCCTGGCGCTGCTGGCACCACTGAATCTGCTACTCAAGCGGCGCCCGGAGGATCTCGGGCTCGCACCCGATGGCGACCGCCCCTTGCGCACCAGCGCAGCGGCCGACCCCACGGCCAATGTCGTGGACGCGGCCTGGGTCGCCGTCGACTGGACGTCGGGCCGCGCCATGCGCACGGCCCGTTTCTGGTGGATCGCGGTGGGATATTTGTGCGGCTTATTCGCGTGGTACGCGGTGCAGATACACCAGACCAAGTATTTGGTCGAGACCGGCGTCAGCTCCACGCACGCAGCCTGGGCGCTGGGCTTTGTGAGCCTGGCCGGCATCCCTGGCCAAATCGCACTCGGCCATGTCTCCGACCGCATCGGGCGTGAATGGGTGTGGACGATCGGCAGCCTGGGCTTCGGGCTCTGTTTTTTGGCCCTGCTCGGTCTATACCACGGGCCGACGCCGATGCTCCTCTACCTCATGGTCGTTTCGCAGGGGATGCTCGGCTATGGGCTCACCTCGGTCATCGGCGTCATCCCGGCCGAGATCTTCCAGAGCCCACACTATGGGACGATCTTCGGCACGCTGATGCTGGCAGCCATCGGCAGTGGGGCCGCCGGGCCGTGGGTAACCGGCGCGCTGCACGACGCCACCGGGAGTTACACACTGGCCTTCTGGATCGCCATTGGGTGCAGTGCGCTGTCGGCAGGGGCAATCTGGTTCGCGGGGCCGCGCAAAGTGCGGGCCGTTGCCGGCCGCATCCATCCGAGAGTTCATCGGCCGCATGGGGATTAGGGGAGAGCAGCGCGCACTCGACCTCATGTCGCCCGCAATTGTGCCAGAAGGGCGAGGACGCGCAAAATCTCCGTGCCGTCCCGCACCATTTGACGATCGCCCACCTGCCCCCAGCGTAGCATGCCGTCCCGGTCGACCACGAAGGTGGCGCGCCAGGCCACATTGCGGGCCTCGTC
>Ga0137403_10009232_pt1 | contig 10973 bp, 12 predicted proteins | sample CZOMad2_1_16fung_FD_122057 | JGI IMG/M metagenome (GOLD analysis project Ga0137403, IMG submission 122057) | Vadose zone soil fungal communities from Angelo Coast Range Reserve, California, USA - CZOMad2_1_16fungal (Hybrid Assembly) | ecosystem: Environmental > Terrestrial > Soil > Vadose zone...
AGCTCCTCACGCTGAGGCCGGAGGAATTCCTCGAGCCCGGGCAGCAGAACTTGGGAACTGCTTCCGGCCCGTTCCCGTAGTAACAGCCCTTCGAACACTGCTTCCATCACCTGGTTCGTATCCACGGGCACCGGGACAGAGACGCCGAGAGAGTTCCGGATCGTGCGGTGCTTGCGAAGGAGAACATCGAGCACGATGCCGTCGATCTGATTATCGGTTCCGTAGAACGTCACGACACGCACGGTCTTCTTCGGCTGGCCGTAGCGATCCACGCGCCCCTCGCGCTGCTCATGTCGAGTCGGGTTCCAGGAGAGGTCGTAGTGCACGACGGCGTCGAAGTGGTTCTGAAGATTGATGCCCTCGCTGAGACAGTCCGTGCAGACGAGCACGTGACGCGGCGCCGCCGCGAGCTCGGCGACACGAGTTTCACGCTCAGCAGGCGGCAGGGCGCCAGTGACGGCCGCAACCTCCACCTTCTTCAAGCGTTCGCGCAGACGCTCTGCGACGTACTCGGCGGTGGGGATGAAGCGGCAGAAGACGATCGGGTTGTACCCTTCGGCCAGCAGTTGCTCGATCAGGCCGACCGCTTTTACAAGCTTGGCGTCCTTACTGCCCTTGAGGGCCTCTGCCTCTCGCGCCATATCCAGCAGCCGTCTGCGGTTTGCCGATTCGTCGCCCGCGAACTCGCCGCTGTCACCGCCGGGAACGACATCGAGATCCTCTGTTGAATCAACGTCATCCTGGTCGAGCACGGATCGTTGGCCGATTTCGTCGGCCTCCTCGACGGCACCCGTATCGGCCACCCGCGCACGGCTTCGCAGCGTTGCTGCCGCCGCCGCTGGGCTTGACGCTAGCGAGCGCAGCAGCGCGAGGGCCGACCACCACCGCACGCGCTGGCGGTGACGGTTGCCCTCAGGATCGCGGACGGTCTCACGAGCATACGATAGTGCCCGTTCGAAGAGAGTTTTGTACTGCGACGACAGGGCATAGGTTTCCTCGCCATCATCGCGCGTAGGGAAAAGCGTCTCGGTATCGAGATAACGTCGGATGTCACCGCGGCGGCGTTGCACGAAGTGCGCGGCAAGTCGACGCCGGTGAGCCTCATTCTCGCGACCGCTCAGATCTTCTGGGAGGCTCGCGAACGCGGGATCGAGCAGAGACAGCAGGGAACGAAAGGCTTCTTCCTTGCCGCTGTGAGGAGTCGCGGTGACAAGGATGAGGTGGCGCTTGGGATCACCGGCGAGTCGGCGCAGCAGCTCATGACGCTGGTGGCGGCCTCGGGCGCCGGCCCTGTGAAGCGAGTAGCGGTTGGTCGTACCATCCGGGCATGGCCGGTAACGCTCCGAGGCTCGATCCCGTCGCCGCGTATGTGCGCGTGGACCCGCACACACCCATTCCGTCCCACTGGCACACAGAGAATCACTTCACCGTCACGCGATTGGAGTCCATGCAGGGCTTGCCAGACAGTATCCAGAAGTCATCGAGCGTTCCCGCACTCCTCGTCTCCGTCTCGATGCAATCACTGCCCGCCGCGAACTACCGGCTCTGGGTCGACGGCAAAGTAATCCGCACCCGTCGTGTCCCTGCCTTTCGCACGAATGTCCTCGACATCGCTGCTGGCCCTGCTTGTTGGGCGGGCAGCCACTTCCAGTTCGTCCACTTCCACGTGCCGCGTGGTCCAATCGACCCCTACCGCGCGCACGCGCCCGCCGCGCACCCGCCCGTCGCCGCCGCCACCAAGCGATCGCCGCTATGAGCCCGCCGAAGGAACGCTAGATGGCCGACCGGCGCGAGACGTTCGAGCGCGTGCTGGCGCCCGAGCCCGGGCGGACGGCGCTCGTGGTCGTGGACATGCAGCGCGGCTTCCTCGACCCGGGCGAGGCGATGGAGGTCGCGCCGGCCCGGGAGATCGTGCCCGCGATCCGGAGCCTCCTGGACGTCTTCCGGGTCAAGCATCTTCCGGTGGTGTTCACCGAGTTCGTGTACTCCGAGAGTGCGCCGGTCCTCATCGGACGCCTCCACCCCGAGCACCAGCCAGCACCGCCGGGAGCACCCCGCGGCTTCGGACTGCCCTCCGCCGCGTGCCTGGAGGGAACCGCGAGCGCCGACACCGTGCCCGACCTGGCGCCGCGGGCGGGCGAGCTGGTCGTCCGCAAGCGCGGCTACGACGCGTTCGCCGGCACGCCGCTCGACGGCGCGCTGCGGGCGCGGAGCGTGACTTCGCTCGTGGTCACCGGTACGATGACGGACATCTGCGTGCTGGCGACGGTGATCGGCGCGCTCCACCGGGAGTACCGGGTGACCGTGGTCGAGGACGGCGTGGCGACACTCTGGCCCGAGATCCAACGGGCGACCCTCGACATCATCGGGCGCGCCTACGGCCGCGTCGTGACCGGCAAGGAAGTCGCCGACCAGATCTCGAGCTGGTAGTGGTGCGCGCCGCAGGCCGTCGCGGGGCTGGGGATCCGCCGGCCGAGGCGCGGCTATGATGAGGAGAGCGCGATGAGTCAACCGCTACGCTTCTCGGGCGTGATGCCCGCCAACGTGCTTCCCTTCACCTCGGACCTCGCGATCGACGAGCCCGCGTACCGGCGGCACCTCCGCTGGCTCGCCGACACGCGGGGCGTCACCGGCATCGTCGCCAACGGGCACGCCTCGGAGGTCTCCTCGCTCAACCGCGAGGAGCGCAAACGCTCGCTGGCGATCGCGCTGGACGAGGTCGGTGGAGCATGCCCGGTCATCGCCGGCGTCTATTCCGACGGCACGGAGGAGGCGGTGGACCTCGCCCGCGACGCTCGGGCGGCGGGCGCGGCGGGCGTGCTGGTTTTCCCGCCGACGCTCTTCATGTGGGGCGCCCAGCTCAAGCCGGACATGGTGCGGCGGCACTTCGCCGAGATCGCGGCCCGCGCCGATCTTCCGATCGTCGTGTTCGAATATCCGCCCGCCTCGGGAATCGGTTACTCACCGGAGACCCTCGCGCGGCTCGCCGAGATCCCCCAGGTCGTGGCCGTGAAGGACTGGTCGAACGAGATCGTCGCCTTCGAGGCGAATCTCCGGGCGCTGCGCGCGACCCGTCGCCCGGTGGCGATGCTCTCGGCCTTCACGATGTCGCTGATGGCGACCTTCCTGCTCGGCGCCGACGGCGCGATCTCCGGAATGGGCAGCGTCACCGCCGACCTGCAGGCCGAGCTGTTCGAGGCGTGCGGCAAGGGCGACCTGGACGGCGCCCGGCGGATCAACGACCGTCTGGCGCCGCTGGTGTCCGTCTTCTACGCGCCCCCCTTCGTGGACATGCACAACCGGATGAAGGAGGCGCTCGTCCTGCTCGGGCGGATCCCGGCCGCCCACGTCCGGCCCCCGCTGACGCCCATCGGCGACGCGGAGCGGGAGGCGATCCGCCGGGGGCTCGCCGCATCGGGCCTCGTCGCGGAGCGGCGCTAGGCTCTCCAAACCTCTGAGAGGAGCGAGGCGACCATGGATCTGGGAATCAAGGGCAAGAACGCGATCGTCTGCGCCGCCAGCAAAGGGCTCGGCAGAGGCTGCGCCATGTCCCTGGCCCGCGAGGGCGTGCACATCACGATGAACGCGCGCACGAAGGATGCGCTCGAAGCCGCCGCGAAGGAGATCCGCGACGCCACCGGCGTGCGCGTGACGACCGTCGCCGGCGACATCACGACCGACGCGGTGCGGGCCGCGCTGCTCCAGGCGTGCCCGGCGCCCGACATCCTGGTGAACAACGCGGGCGGGCCGCCGCCCGGCGACTTCCGCGAGTGGGACCGCGAGGTGTGGCTGCGGGCGCTCGACGCCAACATGCTCACGCCCATCTTCTTGATCAAGGCCACCGTGGACGGCATGATCGCTCGGCGCTTCGGCCGCATCGTCAACATCACCTCGGTCTCGGTGAAGTCGCCCATCGAGAGCCTCGGCCTGTCCAACGGCGCCCGCGCCGGCCTCACGGGCTTCATCGCCGGCCTGTCCAGGAAGACGGTCGCCCACAACGTCACGATCAACAACATCTTGCCCGGCCCCTTCGACACCGACCGGCTGCGCTCCAACATCGCGGCCCAGGCCAAGGCCAGCGGCAAGCCGGTGGAGCAGGTCGCCCGGGAGCGCCAGGCCCAGAACCCGGCGGGACGTTTCGGCACCGCGGCCGAGTTCGGGGAAGTGTGCGCGTTCGTCTGCAGCGCCCAGGCCGGCTACATCACCGGGCAGAACTTCGTCCTCGACGGTGGGGCGTATCCGGGCACGCTCTAAAGGTGAACCCTTGCACGGTTTGACCGGTTAGTGTAAGTAGGAGCAACTCTTCTACTGGTTACCCCGCTGCTCACGCTGTAGGCGCTCGCCCGCGGCGCGCGGCCCAAGGAGGAACATCCGATGGCAGAACGCTGGCAGGACGAAGCCTGGGCGACGAACATGTGGTGGAGCGGGAAGACGACGCGACGCAAGTTCCTCGCGCTCTCGTCGACGGCGGCCGGCGCCCTCGGCGCGACCGTGCTCGTTCCAGCGCCGTGGCGGGAGGCGTTCGGGCAGGCCAAGCCGTACAAAGTGGGGGTTCTCCAGCCGCTCTCCGGCACGGGTGCCGCCGGCGGCAAGACCGCGCTGGTCGGCACCCAGATGGCCGTCGAGCGGATCAACCACTCGGGCGGCGTCAACGGCCGACCCATCGAGCTGGTGATCGCCGACTACGAGTCGAAGCCCGACGTGGGGCGCCGCAAGGCCGAGAAGCTCGTGCTCGAGGACAAGGTCGACGTCGCCGAGGGGGGGTACCTCTCGAACGTCTGCCTGGCCTGCATGCCGGTCTTCGAGGAGCACCGGACCGTCTGGATGATCGGCGTCTGCCTGGACACGACGATCACCACGACGAAGTGCAGCCGCTTCGTCTTCCGGCCCTTCGACTACGCTCCGGCCCAGGCGGTCGCGATCTCCCCCTATCTGGTGAAGAAGATGGGGAAGAAGTGGCACATCGCGTTCCTCGACTACGCCTGGGGCCAGTCCACGCGCGACGCGTACATCGATGAGATCAAGAAGAACGGCGGCGAGGTCGTCGGCACCACGGGTGTCCCGCTGGGCACCGCCGATATGGCGCCGTTCGTCTCGAAGATCAGCGGGAATTTCGACGGTCTCTTCGGCATCTTCTTCGGCGCGAACGCCGTCAACTTCACGAGCGCGATCTACGACCTCGGGCTCACCAAGAAGTACAAGTACGCGGGCGACGGCGCCATCGCCGAGTCCACGCACCTGCCCGCCCTGGGTCAGAAGATCGAGGGCTTCGTCGGCATCAACCGCTACATCCCGGTGATGGATCCGCCGCTGAATACGCCGTACCACAAGAAGTTCTTCGACCAGGCCGTCGCCGCGCTCAAGCAGATCGATCCGTCCGGCCCGCTGCCGGACCGCTACGTCCAGTCGAACTTCGAGGCGATGAATTTCCTGAAGCTCGGGATCCAGAAGTCCGGGTTCCGCGGCCGGGAAGACACGATGAAGCTGATCGAGGCCCTGGAAGGCATGGAGGTCAAGGAGGGCGACGACTTCCCGCAGGGCGACAAGACGCTGCGGAAGGAAGACCACCAGGCGTTCCTCCGCGAGTTCATCTTCACGATCCAGAACAACAAGCACAAGCTCCTCGACGTGATCCCCAAGGAAAAGACGATCGTCCCGCCGGCGTGCAAGTTCGGTTAGGGAGATGGGGGGCCCCGACATGGCCCTCCTAGCGACAGGGGGGGCCCCGATCGGGGTCCCCCGACCCCTCTGTGCTCCGAGCGTCCCGGGTGTCCCGGCACGCTCCTCGATTCCGTCGCGCGCGTGTCCACCCTGACAACTCGGTCGCCAATTCTCAAGACGGAGGCGTTGACGGTCCGCTTCGGCGGGCTGGCGGCGCTCAGCAATGTGTCCCTCTCCGTGCCGCCGGGGGAGATCCGTGGAGTCATCGGCCCCAACGGCGCCGGAAAATCCACCTTGTTCAACTGCCTGACCGGCGTGCTCCGGCCGACGAGCGGTCGGATCGTGTTCGACGGCGAGGACATCGCGGGCCTGCCATCCCATACGATCTCCCGGAAGGCGATCGCGCGCTCCTACCAGATCACCAACCTCCTGCCGGGCGCCACCGTCCTGGAAAACGTTCGGATCGCCACCCAGTCCCGCCATCACAACTGGAGCATGCTGCGCCACCACCGAGCGTACAAGGATGTCATCGAGCGCGCGCGCGCCGTCCTCGCCGACGTCGGCCTCGGCGGCAAAGAGGACGAGCTCGCGTCGAACCTCTCGCACGGCGAGCAGCGCAACCTCGAGATCGCCATCGCGCTCGCCACCGAGCCGAAGCTTCTCTGCCTCGACGAGCCGACCGCCGGCATGAGCGTGGCCGAGACGCACGCGACGGTGGACCTGGTCCGCCGCATCGCCCGCGACCTCACGATCCTCATCGTGGAGCACGACATGGAGGTCGTGATGGGCCTCGCCCACACGATCACGGTGCTGAACTACGGGGAGGTGCTGGCCGAGGGCCGGCCGGCCGAGATCCAGGCCAATCCGCGGGTCCAAGAGGTCTACCTCAAGACCTGATGCTCGTCCTCGAGAACGTCGACGCCCACTACGGCAAGTCGCACGTGTTGCACGGCGTGTCGATCGAGGTGCGGGCGGGCGAGGTGGTCGGCCTGCTCGGCCGCAACGGCGTGGGCAAGACCACGACGCTCAAGGCGATCATGGGAATGGCCCGCCGCACCGGCGGCCGCATCACGTTCGAAGGACGGGACCTGCAGGGCGTGCCGCCCCACGGGCTGGCCGGCCTGGGCATCGCGTGGGTGCCCGAGGAGCGACGGATCTTCCGCCTGCTGACGGTGCTGGAAAACTTGCGGACCGGTCTCGACCGTCCCGCGGTCACGCCGGACCGGCGGGAGCGGCTGCTCGAGAAGGTCTACAGCTACTTCCCGATCCTGAAGGAGCGGCGCAATCAGGCGGGCGGGACGCTGTCGGGCGGCGAGCAGCAGATGCTCGCCATCGCGCGCGCGATGATCCTCGAGCCCAAGATCATCCTGCTCGACGAGCCCACCGAGGGGCTCATGCCCCGGATGGTCGCCCAGATCCAGGAGATCGTGCACGCGCTCCACCGGGACGGGGTGGCCATTCTTCTCGTCGAGCAGAACGTCCCGCTGACGCTCGACGCGGCCGGGCGCGTCTACATCATGGAGAAGGGCGCCGTGCGGCACCATGCGTCGTCGGCCGAGCTGCGCGCCGACCAGCGCGTCATTCACGAGTACCTGGGGGTCTGAGATGGACCAGATCATCATTCAGACGCTCCACGGCCTGGTCAACGGGATGGTCCTCGCGATGGTCGCCTCGGGTCTCACGCTGATCTTCGGGATCATGGACATCGTCAACTTCGCCCACGGCGACCTCCTCATGCTCGGCGCGTTCGTGGGCGCCACCGTGGTGGGCGTGACCGGGAACTACTGGCTGGCGCTGCTCGTCGCGGCGATCGTCATCGCCGTGCTCGGCGCCCTGCTGCAGATCACGACGCTGCGGCCGCTCATCGGGCGCGACCCGCTGACCACGATCCTCGCCACGTTCGGCGTCTCGCTCGTGATCCAGAAGTACGCGCTCTGGCAGTGGGGCCCGTCGGTGCGCCGGATCAGCGAGCCCGTGCCCGGGGAGTTCACGCTCTTCCACCTCCAGTATCCCTGGTACCGGGTCGCCACGGCGGTCCTGGCCGGCCTGATCCTCGGCGGCCTGTGGCTGTTCCTGAAATACGGCAAGTACGGCATCTGGATCCGCGCCACGACCCAGGACCGGGTGATGGCGCAGGCCATGGGCATTCCGGTGCCGCTGGTTTACACGGCGGTGTTCGCGATCGGCTCGGCGATGGCGGCGGCGAGCGGCGTCCTCTTCGGTCCGTTCGCCGGGGTCACCCAGACGATGGGCTTCGACTTCACACTGCGCGCGTTCATCGTGGTCGTCGTCGGCGGCATGGGCAACCTCGGCGGCTCGATCCTGGCCTCGCTCTTCGTCAGCCTCCTCGAGAGCTACGCCGCGATCGTCGTGAGTCCCGCCCAGGCGGTGATCGTCTCGTTCGTCGTGCTGGTCCTCACGATGCTCTTCCGGCCCACCGGGCTCTTCGTCCCGACGCCGAAATGACCGCGACGCCGGCCGCGCGGCCGAGATCGCCCGCCACCGGGTACTGGACCGCGTTCGCCGTCGTGGTCGGGCTCCTGATCGTCGCCCCGCTCGTGCTTCCGCCGTTCTGGCAGCGCTTCGCCACGGAGATCCTGGTCTGGGGGCTCCTGGCGATGTCGTCCGATATCCTGATCGGCTACACCGGCATGGTCTCGTTCGGGCACTCGGCGTTCTTCGGCCTCGGCATGTACGGCGCCGCCGCCGCGCTCCTCACGGTGAAGCCGCCGAGCCTTGGGCTCGCTCTGCTCTACGGCCTGGTCACCGCCGGCGCCGCGGCCGTCTTCGTCGCCTACTTCGCGACCCGGCTGCGCGACATCTACTTCGCGATCTCGACCCTCGTCTTCTCGCAGATCTTCTACGTCATCATCTTCACCTGGACCGAGGTCACCGGCGGCGAGAACGGCCTCACCTTCAGCCAGCCGCGGCTGACGATCCCCGGGCTCTGGAGCGACCGCTTCACGCCCGTGACCTTTCACTGGTTCGTGCTGGCGGTCGTGGTGCTCTCCTACCTGCTGGTCCGGCGGATCACCCAGTCGCCGTTCGGCATGGTGCTCCAGTCGATCCGCGAGAACGAGCCGCGCACGCGGGCGATCGGCTATCCCGTCGAGCGCTACAAGATCGTGGCGGTGATGCTGTCCGGGCTCTTTGCGGGTCTTTCGGGCGTTCTCTACGCGCTGCAGAACAAGTTCGCCGCGCCCGACTTCGTGTTCTTCGTCGTGTCGGGCGAGGTCGTGATCTTCAACGTGATGGGCGGGATGGGCACGCTGGTGGGGCCGTTCGCGGGCGCGGCGTTCTTCCTGCTCCTGCGCGAGGGGCTCTCGCGCTTCCTCACCGAGTACTACCTCATCCCCCTCGGCATCATCTTCATCATCATGATCATCTTCCTGCCGCAGGGGCTGCTCGGCTTCCTGCGCCGACGGCTGAACACCTAGGTCGCCAGCGACAGGCGCGCCCGCGCTTCCCGGCAGGCGACCACGGCCGCCGCGTAACCCGCCAGCAAGGGGTGAGGGCTTGCGGCCGTCGAACGGGCCTGCGGGAGAAACAGCGTGGCCACGAAGAACGGATGCTCGGGAATCTCGACGATCCTGATCTCGCCTTCGTCGCCCACGCCGCTCACCCGCAGACCGCCGGCCTCCAAGCGCAGGCGATAGTCCGGGTTCACCCCGTAGTTGCAGTAGTAGTCCTCGATGGCGTCGGCCGACCCGTAGAGCCGGGCGGCGCGCGTGCGGGGAACGAGAACGATGCGCTGCCGCTGACCGACCAGCGAGCAGGCCAGCGGCGTGATGACGAGTCGCTCGGCGTCGGGGCTCGTCTCGGCGTGGTCGGCGTCTCGGTACCCGAGGACGTTGCGCGCGAACTCGACGATCGCGTGCTGGAAGCCGCCTCAGGTGCCGACCAGGGGCACGCCGCGCTCGCGCGCGTAGCGGATCGCCGCGAGGGCGCCGTCCATGCTGCGGTACGGGCTCGCCGGCGCGATCCAGACGCCGTCGTACGCCGCCAGGCGCTGTTCCCAGTCGCCGGGCGCGTCGGTCAAGATCCAGGTGAATCCGAGTCCGATGTGCTCGAGCGCCGAGTTCGTGAGCTGATGGGTGACGTTCGCCGGGGAGAAGTCACCGACGATGGCGATCTGCGCGCGGCGGGTCACCCCGTCCTCATTTCCGGCGAGAGCGTACCACACGCGTGCCGCACCGCCGGCCTCTTGGTGGTCGGACGTACGATAGAGAGAGGATGCCGCGAACAATGGTTCATGCGTCGACCAGGGCCTTCCGGCTCGCCGTCCGCTGGCTCACCGGCCAGGAGGCCGTCGTGCTGCTGGCGGCGCTCGCCATCGTCCTGGCTCTCCTCGCCTTCTCGAAAACCGCCGGCGAGATGATGGAAGGCGATCTCCGCGAGTTCGACGACGGCGTGCTCCGCATGATGCGCTCCGCCGACGATCCGAACGTTCCGATCGGCCCGGCGTGGCTCGTCCAGGTGGCGATCGACGTGACGGCGCTGGGCGGCACGGGGGTCCTCGCGATCATCCTGTTGATCGTGGTGGGCTACCTGGCGCTCGAGGGCCGGTACGACGCGATCGCGCTGATCGTGGTCGCCACCGCGGGCGGCGGCTTGCTCAGCGAGCTTCTGAAGTGGTGGTTCGCCCGCAAGCGACCGGAGATCGTGCCGCACCTGGTCAATGTCGGCAGCGCCAGTTTCCCGAGCGGTCACTCGCTGCTCGCGGTCGTGACCTACCTCACCCTCGGCGCGGTCCTCGCGCGGTTCGTGTCGCGGCGGCGAAGCCGGACGTACTGCATCGTCGTCTCGCTCCTGCTCGCGCTGCTCATCGGGCTCAGCCGCGTCTATCTCGGCGTCCATTACCCCACCGACGTCCTCGCCGGCTGGTCCGCGGGTCTCGCGTGGGCGCTGCCGTGCTGGCTGGTCGCGCGCTATTTGCAGTATCGAGGACGCGTGAAGCCGCCCGGCTAGCCCTGGCGGATCACCGGTCCAAAGCTCTCCATCCGCTCGAGGCTCTCGGCGAGGCTTTCGCTGCGGAAGTCGAAGACGATCTCGCTCACGCCCAGCCGCGCGAACGCCGCGATGTTCTCCGCGATCTGCGCCGGGCCTCCGGAGAACGGCCGTCGCTCGCCGCCCGGGAGCTGTCGTTGACTCAGGTCGTACACGGGAGCCTTGTACGAAATCGTCAGCGACTTGGGGTCGCGCCCCTCGGCCTCGGTGAGCCGGTAGAGCTCGTCGAGGAGCGGCCGCAGCTCCGACGGGGGTAGCGGGACCGCCGCGTTGGCGCCGACCGGATGCCAGCCGTCGCCGAGGCG
>Ga0137403_10009233_pt1 | contig 10973 bp, 10 predicted proteins | sample CZOMad2_1_16fung_FD_122057 | JGI IMG/M metagenome (GOLD analysis project Ga0137403, IMG submission 122057) | Vadose zone soil fungal communities from Angelo Coast Range Reserve, California, USA - CZOMad2_1_16fungal (Hybrid Assembly) | ecosystem: Environmental > Terrestrial > Soil > Vadose zone...
GGCTTCAGCTCGGCCGTGACGTCGGCGCCGCGATGATCTGTGCGCACTGTCTGATCGAGCTTGCCGAGGTCGCCATCGCGCGCGGCGATCCCGCGGCCGCGCTCGCTCTCGTGTCGGAGGGACTGGCGATCGCGCGAGAGATATCGCATGGCGACCTCGAAGCGTGGTTGATCGTCCTCCAGGGTGACGCTCAGTCGGCTCTCGGGCGGTTGACCGATGCGGAGGATTCCTACCACCACGCGCTCCGGATCTATCGCGAGATGGGGCGCGCGAACGTGCGGCTCGAGCCATTCGCCGGGCTCGCTCGAGCGGCCGCGGCTCTTGGCCGTATCGAGGAGGGACTGGCCCACGTGGCTCGCGTCGAGGCGGGGATCGATGCGGCGGATGATCCGAACGGTGCTCCGGCCCTGCTGTGGGCCTGTCACACGGTGCTGGCCACGGCGAGATCGCCCCGAGCGAATGAAGTTCTGATCCGGGCCCATTCAGTGCTGACAGAACGGGCAGAGCTGCTGGACGAGGCGGACCGCGCGGCCTTCCTCGGCAACGTGCCGTCGCATCGCGCGATCATGATGGCGTGGGCTGCGCTCTCCTCGAAGGTCAGCTAGCGTGTCATGACCGGCCAGCGTCTTCGGTTCGTCGCCGCGGCGACCCTGGTCGTCGGGTTCGCCAGTGCGATCTGGATCTATCTGAACGCCGCGTCCTCGGTCGGCGACACCCTCGGATACAACCCCGAGGAGACGAAGCAGTATTTGCGGGCCATGGAGCGCTACGGCGGAAAGGCGAACGTGATGGCGGCCGAGCTCAGGCAGTGGTTCGCCAGCCTGTGGCACGGCACGCGGCTGGCGTACACGGTGGCGTGCGTCACCACGCTGCTGGCCGGCGTGTTCTGGTTTGCCTCCGCCGCCGCCGAGGAATGAACGCGGGTCTACGGTGCGGCCGCGGCCGCCGGTTCACCGAGGGAGAGCATCAGGCGATTGGCCCAATTGAAGAAGGCCGCGGCGTGGATGACATCGGAAATCGCCAGATCGTCGAGCCCCGCGCGGCGCAGGCGGTCGACGTGCTCCGGGCCGAACGCGCTGGGCGTCGCGGTCAACGCCACCGAGGCTGCGACGATGGCATTCCAGCGTTCTCCGAGGTCCGCGGTGACGCCGGCATCGAGCAAGCGCTGCACGTCGTCTTCGCGCTTCGAGTAGGTCGCCGCGTGGCGCGCATGCACAGAGGCGCAGTAGAGGCACCCGTTGAAGCGGGACGTCGCGGCGGCGGCCAGCTCGCGCTCCGCTCTCGGTAGGCCGGCATCGGGGTTGTAGAAGATGTCTTTGTCGGTTCGCGTCCGGGCTTCCAGGGCGTCCGGGTCCCGGGCGAGGAGGCGGAAGTAGGGCGATTTCACGCGCGCGGCGTCCACGAGACTCGCCATGTGGCGCGGGCTCAATGCCTCGACGGCGAGCGGCTCGAGCCAGGGGAGCCAGTCGAGTTGCGCTCGAGTGAACGCCGTCGGAACCGTGTGGTGCGGGGGAACCAGGACGGTATCGGTCATGTCGGGACCTCGCGTCAGGGTCGGCCGGCCAGGATGCGCAATCCAGTGACGACCCGGATCTGGAACGACAGGAAGGCGACGATCTGGGAGAGCGTCACGATGTCGGTCGTGGACCAGCCGGCGTCCAGCAGCGCCTGCAGCGCCGCCGCCGCGGCATCGCGCGGATGGAAGACGAGCATGTGCACGTGCTCGAATGCCGCGGCGAGGCGTGGACCGAGCGTGCCGCGGGTCGCTGCTCCCACGCGATAGACCGGACCGGCTGTATCTTCGCGGCTCAGCGGCCCCGCCGGGTAGCTGCCATAGGGCCCGTGCGTCTTGGCCTCCTTGACGGCGGCATCGACCGCGTCCTTCAGCGCCGCTGAGGCTCCGCTCTGGGCGAGACGCGCGGCATAGCCGACCGCGATCGCCGTCGCTCCATGCAGGCCGGCGACGAATGCGCCCACCGCGAAGCGCTCCGGTGCGCTGACGTTGCCGAGCACGTCCGGCGTGAACAGCGCCCGGTACGTCGCCTGCGCGTGCGCGCGCGCCTCCGGTCTCCGAGCGCGGATCGCGTCCAGGGAAGATCCCGGCGTGATCCCGACCAGCGCATCGATGATGTCGGCGTCTGTTCCTCTCATCTCATCGCCCTCGATTTGTCACGCGACACACCGGACTCGCGCGGCATTCCGACCCCAGCCGAGCGCGGGCGCCACGACCTCGGCGACCAGCTCGATCGATCTGAGGATGAAGGGGTGCGGCGGATCGATCGAATGCACCTGCACCGCGAGGTCCGTCGACCGGGCGAGCGTGCTGTCGGTCTTGAGCGAGGCGATCACCGTGTCGGGCGTGCCGAGATGAACATCCATGGCGGCGATCATCGCGTCCAACGATCCGTCTAGAGTCGCGCGGCCCAGCCGGGCCAGTCGCGCGCGATGCCGTCCGAGCCCGATGTCGGCGAGACGCCGGGCTTCCTTGTTGTCGTCCGTCACGAACACGGTGCGCGAGGCGAGGATGCGGGGCTCCCGGCCCTCGGGCAGCGCCTCCATGTAGGCGTCGATCATCGGGTTCTGGATCTCGGGCAGCGAGAGGTCGGGCGCGTCGGCGGGCCGGGGCTGCGTGCGCGACAGCATGAGACCGTCGCCCGCCGCGCCGGCCCGTCTGGCTCCGTCGACCGTGAACGTCGCCTGCCAGACGCGCCCGACGAGGCTCGGATTCGCGGGATACATCTGATCCTTCCCGCCGGTGAGCAGCCGTCCCGCCCAAGCGTCGCGCAACACTTGAAGGTGCTCGACGAGCAAGCGCGTGCGCTCGGCACTGTTCTGACCGAAGGCCACGTACGAGGAAAGGTTGCCCCCGCCTCCGACGCCCACTTCGAGGCGTCCGCCGCACATCAGGTCGAGCACTGCGGAGTCCTCGGCCACTCGGATCGGCAGCTCGAGCGGCAGGGTCACGATCCCCGTCCCGAGGCGAATCCGCGATGTCTGGGCGGCGACCTGGGCGAGGAACACGAACGGCGCGGGAAGGCCGCCCTCGTCCTCGTGGAAGTGGTGCTGGGCGATCCACGCCGAATCGAAACCGAGCCGTTCGGCATGGATGATCTGCTCGGTCGCCAGCCGGTACCGCTCGGCGGGGTCCGCCTGATCGAGCAGGCGCGTGAAGAAACCCAGGCGTTTCGAAAGCATCGCTATCGTCATGTGCCCGCCATTATGCATCATCGCGACCGCGTCCGAGATTTGGTGGACTGCCAAATGCGTCGTCTGCCGTGCGCGCCGCGGCGCGGGAGGTATGATCGATGAGATGCGATCGCCCAAATTGATCCTTGCGTTCGTTGCCGTGAGCGTCGCAACTGTCGTCGTCGCACCTGGGCTGGATTCCGCGATGGAAACCGTTCTCGTGGAGGACTGGACACGACAGCCGTTGAACGGCCGAGGAGTGCCCGAGACATGGCGCACATACGAAACGATTGGCGGTCATCCCGCCTATGACTTCGCCGTCGTCGAAATCGATGGCGGGCGAGCGCTGCGAATGCGGAGCACGGGCGACCATTCGACCATCGCCAAAGAGATACAAATCGGTCTCGAGGCCACGCCGTGGCTCGAGTGGAGTTGGCAGGTCGTCGCACTCCCGGACAGGGCGGATATACGACACCGAGAGACGTCCGATGCGGCCGCTCACATCTTCGTGGTATGGCCGCGTTGGCCTGCGATGTTGCGGGCGCGTCTCATTGGCTATATCTGGGACGCGAGCCTTCCGGCGGGCAGCATCCACAAGAGTCAGAAGACCGCGACCGTGACATTTATCGTCGTCCGCTCCGGCAGGGCCCAACTCGGCACATGGCTGACCGAGCGCCGTAACGTGCGCGAGGACTACCGCATGGTGTATGGCGAAGAGCCAGAGAATCCGCCGGTCATCGCACTATCGATCGATACGAACGACACGAAGTCGTCTTCCGAGACGTTCGTCGGGCCGATACGCTTTCGAAGCGGCGAACGCTGAGACGCTTTCGGCACGGCGGTGCCGAGCGGCGTCGCATTCACCCCGCATCACGCGGGAGACGCGACGCTGTACGGTCATAGTGCAGAGAGGTCATGATGCTGACCAGAGACGTCTTGGTGGTCGTGCCGGTACCCGACGACGCCCTGAATCGCATAGCGGCCGTCGACCGATGCCTGCGCGTCGTCGATGCTCGGGGCTGGTTTGACGTCGAACTTCGCGAGACCTGGCCGCCGTGGACGGTCCAGCGCTACGTCGGTCAGCGTCCAGGACCGATCCATTCACGTCAGGAGCGCGACCAGATGCTGGCGAGCGCCGAGATCATCCTCGGTGGCTTTCCGTTTCCACTGGATCTCCGGGCCCGGGCGCCACGCCTGCGCTGGTTCCATCAACTCCCGGCCGGGGCGAGCAACCTGTTACGCGGGGATCTCTGGGGCAGCGCTATCACCGTCACCACATCGCGCGGCTATGGCAATACCCGCCCCATGGCTGAGTATGTCCTGGCCAGCCTCCTCTACTTCGCCAGAGGGTTGCACCATGCTTCTGGCGATCGGGAGCGGCATCGTTTCGACCATCGCACCTACGGTCCCCTGCTATTGCAGGGTAAGACGGTGTGCATCGTGGGCGCCGGTGGCATCGGCCAGGAGGTGGGGCGCTTGTGCGCCAGTGCCGGCATGCGGGTGACCGGCACGCGGCGCCGGGTGGTGCCCGATACAGTACTACCCGCCGGATTCAGCCGCCTGGAAAGCCCCGAGCGCCTCCATGCTCTCCTCGAGGAGAGCGACGGCGTCGTGGTCTCTTGTCAGTGGACACCGGAGACGACCAAGTTGATCGGTCGGGAGGCCTTCGCCGCCATGAAGCCAGGCGCTATCCTCGTGAACGTCGCGCGGGGTGAAATCATCGACGAGGAGGCGTTGATCGCGGCTCTCGTGGCGGGAAAGCTGCGGGGTGTGGCCCTCGACGTCTATGTCGGTGAGTTCGAACATGAACCCGATCGTCGCCTCTGGGACGATGAGCGCGTCCTCATCACCCCGCATATCTCTGGCGGCAGTGACATGCGTCAGCATCGGGGGATCGATCTCTTCTGCGACAATCTGCGCGCCTACCTGGACGGGCGCCCCCTGGCGAACGTCGTCGATTGGACAAATGGTTATTGACCAGGATTTCGTCCGCCATCAAGTCTGGAACCCGAAGAGCCGCCAGCCCGCATCTTCACGCCGCGCCACCTCGGGCTCGTTCCGCCAGGTGAGGACAGTCACCCAGCCTACGAGCGGCAGGCGACCGGACACGTCGCCGCTCGTGTAGACCCACACCGCACCGTCGACGAGCTGCACGTTGTCGATCGTCAACCGTGCGCGCAGGACTTCGTAGAGCGAGAACATCGCGAGGAGCTGCTGGCGCAGATCGGCCTTCGTCAACCCGCCGCTTCGGTACTGCTCCGATACGTGCGCGAGCACGCCGGCGGCGTCGCGGGCCTCGAAGCGCTGCCGGGCACGCTCGACCACTGGGCGTAACTCACTGACCAACTCGGGCGGGGCCGCTCGAGCCGCCGGCGCCCCCGGCGCCGGCGTGGCCGACATCCCGCCTACACCCAACATCAGCGCGATCAGCGCGATGACGTGACGACACGACATTGCCATGTGCCCACGATACCGTCACTCCTGATACCCTTGCCCAGGGCGAGTTCCATGGATCTAACAGCAGCCCCAGGAGGAGAAGTCCATGTTGAAAAGTCTCGTACTCGCATTGTCTTGCGCGGCGTTGATCACCGGTTGCGCCATGGCTCACGGGCCCGTGCTCGCTCCGGTCACCATCAACATGAAGGGACCGGTGTCAGCAGGCCCGTCCATGACCGGTTCCAAGACGGGAAGGGCCGAAGCCTGGGGTATCGTCCTGTACGCGACCGGAGACGCAAGCATCTCGGCCGCTGCGAAAAACGGCGGCATCACCCGGATTCATCACGTGGATCAGGAGACGATGAACATCCTGTGGGTCTACGCCAAGTACACGACGATCGTCTACGGGGAGTAGCTGTCCTCACCGCGTCTCTCGTGGCGGGAGCGGGCTCGCGGGTCGCGTGACATACCGCAGCCATTCCGCCACGAGAGGCTCCATTACAGGTGACGCTCGATCTGACACGTGCCGATTTCTTGACGGTCCGGCGCTGACGAATCGTGGCGCAACTCCCCTGCGGCGCAGAGCCTGACAATGCCGGCACCCCTGGCACGCCGTTCGCTTATCCGCACACCGTTCCTGGGCGGCCCAACCAGGTCCGCATGGCGCGGACGCTCTCAGAGCGGGGAGGTGCACTGTGGATCGACGCGCGTTCTTGATGGCGGCGGTAAGGCTGGCGGGTCCCGGTCTCGTCATGCTCACGCTCGATCCGTCTGGCTCCGCGAGGGCAGGTGGATTCGACGATGGCCTACGCGGCGCGTTCGGTCCCCGCTTCCACCAACGCCCGGGGCCGAGACATTCACGGCGGCCCCGAGCCGCAAGGAGCTGGGTGCACCACTGGAACGAGATCGCCGTTGACGCCAGTGGGCTCGACCACACGCCGGTGGAGACCGGCGAGCAACGGGTCTTCGGCGAGAACTTGGGGCCTGGGCGCTCGAGCCGCGCGATGGCGATCGTCCACATTGCGGTCTTCGATGCGATGAACGCGATCATCGGCGGTTATCGGAGCTACACCGGCCTGGCCCCCGCGCGCGACGGTACCTCCATGAGGGCCGCCATCGCCCAGGCCGCGCGCGATACGCTGGTTGAGCTCTTTCCCTCGCAGCGAGCGAGCTTCGACGAGCAGCTCGAAGAGGATCTCGCCCGGATCCCCGACCGCGGCGCCAAGGTCAAGGGGACCTCCCTGGGGAAGGGGGCGGCCGCCGCCATTCTCACCATGCGCGCCGGCGACGGCTCACAGCACCCGGAGCCCCGCGTCGGTGTGGACTTCATTACGGGCAACGAACCGGGGCAGTGGCGCCAGGATCCGGTCAGCCAGATCCCGCTCGCGCTGGGCGCGCGCTGGGGCGAGGTCACGCCGTTCGTGTTGAGGTCGGCCGATCAGTTCCGGCTTCCACCCCCGCCCGCGATGGGAAGCGTGGAATACGCGGCCGCGTTCGACGAAGCCAGGCGCCTGGGTGGCGACGGCGTCGCGACTCCGACGGAGCGCACCCGGAAACAGACCGAGGCTGGCATCTACTGGGCCTACGATGGAACCCCGAGCCTCTGTGCCCCGCCGAGGCTCTACAACCAGATCGCGGTGCACCTCGCCGACCAGATGGGCTCCGATGTCATCGAGCTGGCGCGGCTTCTGGCGCTGGTCAACGTGGCGATGGCCGACGCCGGTATCGCGATCTGGGAGGCGAAGTACCGCTTCGGGTTCTGGCGCCCGGTCACCGGCATCCGCGAGGCCGACGAGGGGAGCGGCCCCACCGGCCGAGGCGACGGCAACGCCGCCACGCTAGGAGATCCGACCTTCATGCCGCTGGGCGCGCCGGCCAGCAATCTCGACGGGCCCAACTTCACGCCGCCCTTTCCAGCCTATCCGTCCGGCCATGCCGGATTCGGCGGCGCCCTCTTCCAGACCCTGCGTCGGTTCTACCGGACCGACCGCATCGCATTCACCTTCGTGTCGGACGAGCTCAACGGCGTGACAGAGGACAACCAGGGCTTCGTGCGGCCACTGCTTCCGCGCAGCTTCTCGTCGCTGTCCGAGGCCGAGGAGGAGAACGGCCAGAGCCGGATCTACCTCGGCATCCACTGGGCGTTCGACAAGACGGACGGCATCGCCCTGGGCCGACGCGTGGCGGATGACGTGTTTCAGCACGCCTTCGTGCCGCTGCGCCGAGGCCCGACTCGCTGACCTGGTCGGCGCTGGATCGGCAGCTGTCCGCCGCCACATAGAATAGGTCGCGGCAGCATTGGGTATGGCTTCGTTGAGCCAAAACCCGGAAGTCGCTGCGAGTTCCGTCGAGCAGCTCGTCCAGCCGTGCTTCATCCTCGAAAGCACGCTACGCGGTATAGCCGATGCTCCTTATAGGTAATCACCTGATAGACAGCCTACGGTCTGGTCTCAACAATCGAGCCGCAATGGACAGCGTGTCGATGCCGGCCTGCAGTGCCAGCACTCCGAGGCCCGCCTGAGGCGGACCACCGGCTGAAGGGGAACGATATGCCTGAAACCCTGTCCCCGGGTCCGCGCACAGCGAGACCGACGCTTGCGGCTGACATCATCATCGCGAATGCTCCGGATCCGGTCTTCGTCTGCGATCTGGAAGGCAAGATTCTCGAAGCGAACGAGGCGGTCTCACGCTTGCTCGGTCTGCGGCGCGATGAGGTTCTCGAGCAGTCCATCTCCCGGTTCCTCGGTCAGGACGAGGCGCGGGAGTTCGTCGTGGCCCTCCGCGAGGTCGTGGAGCGGGACGTCACCCGCAACGTCCGGCTCCAGCCCCGAAGCGCGTCGGGAGAAATGATCCCCACCACGCTCAACGCTTCGGCCTTGCGAGACACGGACGGCAGCATCATTGGAGCGATCGGCATCCTGCGCGACATGAGAGAGCTTGACCAGGCCCGTGCCTACGCCGAGAACCTCATCAAGAACGCGCCAGACCCGGTGTTCGTATCTGATCTCGAGGGAAAGATCCACCAGGCCAACGACGCGGTGTTCTCCCTCCTCGGCTTCCGTCCAGACGAGCTGATCGAGCAATCTCTATCCCGCATCATCTCGCCGGAGGAGACGTGGGAGTTCATGGTGGCGCTCCGCGAGGTCGTGGACCGCGGGGTGACGCGGAACGCCAGGCTCCACCCGCGCAGCGCATCAGGCGACGTCATCCCGACCGCGCTGAATGCCTCGGCGTTGAGGGACACGGAAGGCAGGGTCATCGGCGCCATCGGCATCCTGCGCGATATGCGAGAGCTGGACAAGGCGCGCGCGTATGCGGAGAGCCTCATCAAGAACGCGCCGGATCCCGTTTTCGTGTCCGACCTCGAAGGGAAAATTCTGCAGGCCAATGACGCCGTGTCACATCTCCTCGGCTTTCGACAGGACGAGGTCGTCGAGCAGTCCGTCTCCAGGTTTCTCGGCGCCGACGAGACGCGTGAGTTCGTCGCTGCCCTCAGGGAAGTGGTCGAGCACGGCGTGAGCAGAAACGTCCGGCTCCATCCGCGGAGCGCCTCCGGCGAGGTCATCTCGACGACGCTGAACGCTTCGGCGCTTCGGGCCGCGGACGGCAACGTCATCGGAGCGATCGGCATCCTGCGCGACATGCGGGCCTATGAACAGGTTCTTCAAGACCTGGAGGATTCGCGGCGCGAACTCCGTGACGCGGACCAGGCCAAGGACCGGTTCCTCGCCATAGTCTCGCACGAGCTGCGCACGCCTCTGACCGCCATGCTCGGCTGGGTACGGCTTCTCACCACCGGCATGCTGGACGAGGCCACATCCGCACGCGCCCTGCCCGTGATCGAGCGGAACACGAAGCTCCTGGCACAACTCATCGACGACCTCCTCGACGTATCCGGGATCGTGGCCGGCAAGCTCCGGCTCGAGGTCGGCCCCGTTGACCTCGTCGCCGTCATCGAGTCGGCGATCGAGGCCGTTCAGGGTCTTGCGGACGCGAAGAGCATCGGCCTCAAGGCCGTGCTCGATCCATCGGCCGGGTCAGTCGCCGGCGACCCTGGCCGCCTGCAGCAGGTGGTGTGGAACCTCCTCGCAAATGCGATCAAGTTCACCCCCTGCCGAGGACGCATCGACCTCCGTCTGGAAAGGGCTGGCTCGCACGCACGCCTCACGGTCCGCGATACCGGTCGGGGCATCAGCCCCGAGCTTCTACCGCACATCTTCGACCGCTTCCGACAGGATGAGCGGACGAGACAGCACGGCGGCCTGGGGCTCGGCCTCGCAATCGTGCGCCATATCGTGAAACTCCATGAAGGCAGCGTGTGGGCTGAGAGCGACGGGGAAGGCCGAGGAGCGACGTTAGTGGTCGAGCTTCCGCTCCCCACCGACGACGTCCGCTCGGCTCAGAAACCGGCAGCGGTGTACCGGCGACTCGGGAGCGCCTCCTCCCGCCTGATCAATCTCGCCGGGCGGCGGATCCTGGTCGTGGACGACGAGGCCGACGCGCGGGATCTCCTGGCGGAGATCCTGGGACAGGCCGGAGCGGACGTCATCGTGGTGGGCTCGGCCGATGAAGCACTCGAAATGCTGCGACGCTGGCGGCCGGATGTGCTGGTCAGCGACATCGGGATGCCGGGGGACGACGGATACGTCCTGATCCGTAAGGTACGAGCGCTCGGTCCCGAGGAGGGGAGCCAGGTCCGCGCCCTGGCGTTGACGGCGTATGCTCGGTCAGAGGACCGAGCCCTCGCGCTCGAGGCTGGCTTTCACACGCACATCGCCAAGCCTGTCGACCCTCTAGAGCTGACGGCGCTCATCGCCGGCCTGGCTCCGGAGCGGCGTGATTGAGCCTTACCGAGCTTCAGCCATAAGCGAACACGCCGCCGGCGCGTGCACCGGCGGCGTGGAGCGCGAGACGGCGCGCCGCGATTCACCGCGGCGCGGTCGTTACTCCTTCGGCACCAGGACGATCTCGATGCGTCGATTCTTGGTGCGGCCCTCCAGGGTCGCGTTGTCGGCCACCGACTTGAACTCGCCGAAGGCGGCGGCAGACAGCTTGGTCGGCTCGATGCCCTGCTTCTGGAGATAGCGGGCGACGTTGATCGCGCGCGCGGCCGACAGCTCCCAGTTGGTCGGATAGCGCTGAGTGAGCGGGCTCACGATGGGCTTGTTGTCCGTGTGCCCCTCGATACGGATCGACTTGTCGTTGACGGTCTTGAGAATCTCGATGACCTTGCCGAGGACCACGAGCCCCTCCTGCTTCACCTCCGCCTTGCCCGAATCGAAGAGGATCGCTTCGACCATGTTGACGGTGAGCCGGCCCTTCAGCTCAGAGATCGTGACCTGCCCCTTGTC
>Ga0137403_10009234_pt1 | contig 10972 bp, 7 predicted proteins | sample CZOMad2_1_16fung_FD_122057 | JGI IMG/M metagenome (GOLD analysis project Ga0137403, IMG submission 122057) | Vadose zone soil fungal communities from Angelo Coast Range Reserve, California, USA - CZOMad2_1_16fungal (Hybrid Assembly) | ecosystem: Environmental > Terrestrial > Soil > Vadose zone...
TAGCGGACAGGGCCAGAAACTCTCCGACCCAAAAGTAGGTGAGCCCGTAACGAACCAGCTTTTCTTCGCTGATCCGCACAATATCAGGCCACGTGTTGTCGTAATTACTGCGCTCCCATCCGTTATAAAACTCTTCGAACTGCTCGTTCGCGTAGTGCATCTCCGGTTTCTTCTGATCCCAGAGGAAGAGTCCGGTGGTGTGATAAGTGTGCGTATTCAAGACGTGCGGCAGCAGCAACGGATTTCCGGTTAGTCGCCAGTTGTAATAACCCATAAAAGCAGCCGTCAGCACTAACATCGCGGCAAGCGGAAGCAAAACCTGGACGACACGTACACGCAGCGGCTTCGGCGATTTGCCTTTTCCCGCCAGCCACCACGCAAGCCAAACAGCGGCCGGGATGCAGAAGAGGAAACCTTCGTAGGGACGGCTGTTGGCCAGAATTGCAATTCCGAGACCAAGAAAAACAATGTCGCCGATTCTCGCGCGCCTCGCGATTCGCGGAAGTGCGCCTAGCACTAGCGCACCTCCAATAGCGGCGGTGGCGCCCCCCCAATAGCTGTTCATCCAATAGCTTGCGATTCCCAGTTTCAGCGCGGCAAGCACACCGCCTAGAAAAGCCCAGCGAGCGGGTAGCCAGCCCTGCAGCATCCACAGAATCGCCGCGCACATCGCAGCATCGCTGAGTAAAACGCCAATCCAGGGATGGCCAAGGATTTGACCGAGCGCCAAAACCAAGCCCTGCGCGGGCGGGTACATGGAGGCGTACTTCGGAAACCAATTTATGTGAAAGGATTCGAAGCTGATCCACATGGGATGCGGCGGATTGGCCAAGCGCCCGTGCGCGAAGGTATCACCCATCAGCAAGTAGCTGAATTCGTCGTGAATGCCAGGGACCGGAACATGAAGAAGAGGAAGAGCGAGAAGACGAACAACGATCACAGACAAAAATAGGACGATGACCGCAAGGCGCTTGCTCTCCGCGAAGCGGGCAAGGGATCGTTCGATGCCGCGAAAGAATTTATCCGCGGCTCCGGGAAACAGCAGCGCCGCCGCTCCAAACAGAAGTGTGCAAGCGGCGGAAATTTCAACGATATGTAAAGTCTTTAGATCTCTCGCGTCCAGGGTAACGGGCATTGGTTCAGGAATTGTACGACAGAGCGCGGCAAGCCACAGCCATCGGGAAAACACTCCAGCCAGGTTCTGAGTAGGCCACGTACCTGTGACGCAGTGTAAGGCCGCGTTGCCTCGATGCACGTTGGGGCGTATATTGACGAGCGGCCGCGCGATGCCAGCCGCAAAATTTGCCGAATTTTGAGAGGGACTGCGATGAAACTGTTTGGATGTGTGCTCTTTTGCCTGCTGTTGGCGGCAATGCCACTGCCGGCGCAGGCTCCGGGACTCTCCGAAATTTATTCGCAGATTCGCGCGGAAGAGACGAGCAATTCCAAAATCATGTGGCTGATCCACCAAATTGCGGATGTGTACGGCCCGCGCGTGACCGGCACGCCAACTCTGAAAGCGGCAGACGATTGGGCGGTCAAGACCATGACCTCATGGGGACTGGCCAACGCGCATCTCGAGCCGTGGACTTTCCAGCCGCCAAGCGCCGCTAAACCGGTGCCGGGCTGGGAAAACACGGAACTTTCCGCCGAGGCCGTGACGCCGTTCCACGGCCAACTAATGGTAAAGCCGCTGGCTTGGACGCCGAGCACGAAAGGAATCGTGACCGCGCAAGTAGTGCTGCTGGACCCGCCCGGATTGGCGCTGCCGACGGGACCTGGATTTAATTTTTTTGGAGGGGCGCCGCCCCCACCGGAACCAAAATGGTCTGCGCCCCCAATGCCGGCGAAAGCGAAACCAGCGGATCCGAAGCAGCCGACCCAAGCAGAACTTGATGCCTATTTGAATTCAGTGAAAGACAAAGTTCGCGGCGCAATCGTGTTCGTTGGAAAGCGCGTGGACGTCTCCGAGGATATGAACCCATCGGCGATGCGGCGTCCCGAAGACGAATGGAAATCGCGATTCGATGCCAAAAATCCGCAGCCATTTCGCTTTCCGGAGCAGCCCAAGCTGCCGGAAGGACAATTGACGCGCGCCGAAGTTTCGCGGCAGGTGGATCAGTTTCTGGTGGATAACGCGGCCGCGGCGCTGATCAACGATGCGGGCCGCGCTCACGGCGTCATCATCGCTCAACAAAACGCTACCTACGACTGGACCAGGGCGGTGCCCACGCTGGTCATGCGCAATGAAGACTACGGACGTATCTCGCGTCTTGTTGGCGACGGGACGGCGGTGACGCTGCGGCTCAATATTCAGAACATCGAGTATCCGGAAGGCGCGACTGCCTATAACGCCATCGCAGAAATTCCTGGCACCGACAAGAAAGATGAAATCGTTATGCTGGGCGCCCACTACGATTCGTGGCACGACGCGACCGGAGCTACGGACAATGGCATCGGTTCCACCATGATGCTCGAGGCCGTGCGGATTTTGGCCGCCTTACATGTGAAACCGCGGCGCACCATTCGAATTGCGCTGTGGAGCGGCGAAGAGCAGGGGTTGCTCGGCTCGCTGGCCTACGTCCAGCAACATTTTGGCAGCTTTGAAAGTCCGAAGCCGGAGTACGCGAAATTGGATGCATATTTCAACATCGATTCCGGCACGGGGAAGCCGCGCGGCGCGGGAGTCTTCGGTCCAGCCGGCGCAGCGGACATAGTCCGCGAAACGATGATGCCGTTTACCGATTGGGGATTCATGGGCGTTTTGAAGAGCGATAGCCGCAGGACCGGCGGGACGGACAGCACTTCTTTCAACAATGCCGGATTGCCGGGAATTGGATTGGCGCAGGATCCCTTCGATTATGGTTCCTTCACGCATCACACCAATCTGGACACCTACGAGCGAATTTACGAAGAAGATGTGAGAGAAGGTGCCGTGGAGATTGCCTCGGCAGTGTATGCGATAGCCATGGCCGACCAGATGGTGCCGCGATTCAAGGCTGAAGAGATGCCCAAGCCGGCGCCGCAACCTGGACCGGGATCGCAAGCTGCCCCGGTGCGGCACGTCCCCGCGAACTGAGCCTCGACATTTCGAGTGGTGCCGTGTTCGTGTTTCTCCATCTGCGTTGCGATGTTGGCGTGCTTGTCGTGATTTGGTCCTACCGTTCGACGCCTACTGGTTCGGGCTTGGCGTTGCCGTTGGCTTCCAGGAAGTCGGCTACTTCGAGGCGGAAGTTGCCGGGATTGGTGGAGTAGGCCAGCGCGGTGTCGTAATCGATTGTGCCGGCGCGCAGAAGTTTTTCAAGTTCCCCATCGAAGTGTTGCATGCCGTCGGTGTCGCCATCGCGCATGGCGTCGAGGAGTGTTTTGCCGTCGCTTTCCCCTTTTTCCACGTAGTCGCGCGTGCGCAGTGTGGACTTCAGGATTTCGATGGCGGCGATGCGGCCTTTGCCGTCTTTCTTGGGAAGGAGGCGCTGGGAAACGATGAAGCGAAACGCTTTGCCGAAGCGAGTGCGCACAGAATGCTGATCGGCGACAGGAAAGACGCCGACGATACGCTCAACCGTTTTCGAGGCGTCAATGGTGTGCAGCGTGGAGAGAACGAGGTGGCCGGTTTCCGCGGCTTCGAGAGCAATTTCGATCGTTTCACGGTCGCGCATTTCGCCTACGAGTATGACTTTCGGTGCCTGGCGCAGCGCGGCGCGCAGGGCGAGCGCGAATGTCGGTGTGTCGCTGTGCAGTTCGCGCTGATGGATGGTGGCCTTTTTGTGGCGATGCAGAAATTCGATGGGATCTTCGATGGTGAGAATATGAAAGGCCTTCTCCATATTCATTTTGTCGATTACGGCTGCCAGGGTCGAGGATTTGCCGGAGCCGGTTGGGCCAGTTACCAGGACGATTCCGTTTTTGATGTGAACGATTTCTTCGAGAGTGGAAGGGAGTTTCAGGTCATCGAAGCCGGGAATCTTGTCGGGGATAACGCGCATGACGATGGCGCAACTGCCACGCTGGCGGAAAATGTTGACGCGAAAGCGGCCCACGCCCGGAAGGCCATAGGAGAGGTCGGCAGAGCCGTCTGCATCGAGCTTGCGAAGAGGATGTTCGTTTTCGCCCATGATGTCGTAGGCGATGGACTTGGTGTCGGCGGCGGAAAGGCATTCGAGGCCTTTGTATTTGAGTTCGACGAGCTGGCCGCTGACTTCGATTTGCGGGGCGCGACCGGGTGAAAAGATGAGGTCGCTAACATGCGTGTTGGACTTCAGCATGGCAGTGATTAGCTGGGCGGTGTGAATGACGCGCTGCGCTGATGCCGTCTGGGTAGGGGTTTCCATTGGCGGTGAAATCCTTGTGTACAAAGCGCCGAACCGGGCGCCGGAAGATAGGTCGGTCGTCTGACCGGTTACAGGTCAAGTATGCGGCGTTTCGCGGCAGAGCGGCGGGCGGCGATGAGATTGGTTGCGAGAAGATTACGTACCACATACGTTCAAACGAAGCAGGTATTGCTGGCTATGTTCAATGTTTGGCGGCGCCTTCAATGAAGGCGGAAATATTGGATTTTAGCTTGGCCAGGTCTTCATCGCGGAGGTACATCATGTGGCCGGCATCGTAATACTGTTCGCGAATGTTTTTTTGTAGCGGCTCGGGCAGACCGAGGTGCTCCATGGTGTATTCGGTAGCAAAAAACGGAGTGGCCATGTCGTAGTAGCCGTTTTCGACCTCGACCTGGAGATGGGGATTGGCGAGCAGGGCTTGCACCAAGTCGCCTTCGACATTCGGCGAGCCTGGGAAGAAGCCGCGGCCCCGTCCGGACTGATGCTTCCAATCCCAATTGCTGCCGACGCCTTCGCTGATGGCGTGGTAGGTCTTGTCCTGACCAAATTTCAGCTCATCGCGGACGTAACTGTTGAAGGCGGCGGTGAAGGCTCCGGTAACGGCGGTGCTTTGCGGGTCGGATTCGGCGAATTCGCTGAGGAGGTCATAGGTTAAACCGGAATAGCGGGAATCGAGGCGGCCGGTGGTGAGGCCGCGATGGCGCTGCAATTCCTCCATGAACTGACCGAGGGTGACGCGCAGGTTGGCTTTGATCAGATAGTCTTCGGTCAATCCGGTGTAGCGGGAGAGCTTTTTGGCCATGTCGGCCTTTTCGGCGGAGGTCAGCTTCGAGCCTTTCATCAGGGCGGACGAATATTCCGATCCGGCAAACTTGCGGGCCTCGTCAATGAAGGCGACAACATCCGCGGGGCGATCTTTCAGCACCTTGTGATACCAAGCGGTGGCGGCGTAGCTGGGTAGATAGAAGATGTAGGGCATGTCCGAGCCGGGATGGAAGGAGATGGTGCCGAGGTCGAGGACGTTGGAGATGAGGACGATGCCGTTGAAGTCCATGCCGTCATGTTCTTGCAGGTAGTTGCCGAGCGCGGCCGAGCGGAAAGTGCCATAGCTTTCGCCAATGAGGAATTTGGGGGAGTTCCAGCGGCCGTTGCGGCTGACGTACAGGGTGATGAACTGTGCGAGGGACTTTACGTCCTGATCGACGCCCCAAAAGTCTTTGTCTTGCGCTTTGCCGACGGCGTGGCTGAAGCCGGTGCCGACGGGATCGATGAAGACCATATCGGTCTTGTCGAGAAGGGTACCGGCATTGTCTTGAAGTTTATAAGGCGGGGGCGGAGTGGATTCGGCGTTGGCGGTGAGCACGCGGCGCGGTCCGAAGGCGCCCATGTGCAGCCAAACAGAAGCGGAGCCGGGGCCGCCATTGTAAATGAAGGAGATGGGGCGCGCGGGATCTTTGCTGTCGGTGCGGAAGTAGGAGGTGGAATAGATGAGGGCTTGCGGCTCTTCCTTTTCGTTCTTGAGCATGATGGTTTGCGCGACGGCTTTGTAGGGGATAGTCTGGCCGCCGATTTTGATGGAGTGGTCGGTGGAGGAGGATTCTTCTTTCGGGGGCGGCGGCGTGGGCTCGGAAGGCTTTTCTTTTTCGACGGTCTTGGTCTCTTTTTCCTGCGCGTGCAGGGCGACCGGGGTAAGCGCCAGCAGTAGCGTTCCGGCAATAGCGGCAAGATTCATCTTGAGGATCATCGGCACTCCGCGGAGGTGGATTCAGAATGTCCTTCGCAACAACGGTTCGGCGAAGGCGCAGGAGAGTGTACCAGCACATTAAGGATTCGAGACTGAAAGTTGGAAACGGAGTGTGGCCCCCTCCCCCCGTTTTTGCATAAGTGTTCATTCTGCAGGTGCTTAAAGTCCTTTGTTTTGATACAGATTTACAAGTGTTCATTTTAAAGGTAGTTAGACGATTCATTTTTAGGCAGCCGGACCGTCAACAGGCACAGGGATCGCAGAGAAGGGAAGAAGGTCCGAAACACCACAGCCGCTGGCAACGCAAATAATTTTCAAAAAAGGGATTGCGGGAAAAACAATTTGTACGACCAGAGAAACAAAGGCGAGCGGCTGACGTGATTTGTGATTCGTGGCTGGTGACTCGTGAACGGCGAGGTGGGAGCCACCCCCACCCCCGGTGTTTTGCAAAAAGAGTCCGCAAATCATTGAAAACAAACGAGGCGAACGTCGAAAAGAGCGCAAAGAGCGAAAAAGAGTCCGCAAGAGTGTGAGAACACGGGATTTGTTGGGGAGGCAGCGAGCGCAGCGCGAAAGAAGCGGCTGAAACGGTGAGAAGGCGAGAGTCGAGCGGGAGGGAAAATCATTAGCGAGCGTTGGCGAGTGCATTGTGGTTGGCGCTGGGTTCGCGGACTTGGCGGGAGATTCTTTCTCGCTTTGCGTCAGGTCGCCTCAAAGTTGGGCGAGCATGTTAAGCCGAAGCGCTTAGTCGCCGCAGCGACCAGGATTCATCGCCAAGATACGGCATGGGGTACGTCAGGACAACTGGTCGGAGGGACGGTTTGAGTGCAGGTGGCTGGGGTTCTCGTGCTAGAGATTGCTGCAATTGTGTCGGCCTACCCGCCCCTCTCCCGGGGGCGATGAAAGCTTGCGAAATTTTGCGGTCAGTGTTGCTGGTTTGAATCCACTTGTCCGATAACCCGACTCATCGGGAGCTAGTTCACAAGTTTCAGTAAATCTCGTTTCTGGCCAGTTTTAGTTTTGCGAGGTCCCTGAGGATATACAGTCCAAGGCTTCGGATTTCACCATTCTGCGGCGACCATCGGTCGACGACGTGGTAGTCTCCATATCGAACTGCTTCCATAATCCACTGAGCACCATCCACGCCACCGTCGTCCAAAACTGGAGGTAGCTTCCAAAACTTGCTTCGTTCAACGTGTTCTAGGAACCGACTCGTTTGCATTTGATTTAATGAGAAGGACCTGTTTTTTATCAGCTTGCCTGGTCTACCTGTCGCCCCTCCCGCTATTTTGCAAACCAACGATGAAGTACCGTCCTCGTTGAGGTCAATCCGTATGGATATGGCATGGTGAAACGAGCGCAACCATAAGAACCTGTAGGACTGGGTCTTGTGCGCTTTTGCAGATTCCCAAAGAGAAGGTTCTTTGAGCGATGTAAGGTCGCGCTCGTACCACTTTGGTGGGAAATCAGGCGGAAAAAACTTCACTTGAGCAGTCGCGACCGTTGCGATAAGCAAAACGAAAAATCGCACGACCCACAAAGTTCGGCGCATCCTGACCACCAATCGAGTCTATCTTTGAAACCGAAGCGATTTGGGCCTATCTTAAGATACTTCATGCTCGTATGTTTCGCCCGCGACGCGAAGTGTTTCCGCCAAGTGCCTGATTAACGCGGTGGATTCAATGGGTCGACGCAACACCAAACCGAAATCCCCTTACAAGGGCCTCAATAGCTAAGAGTCGTTCGCGAGCGTTGATTGAGGCGGAACACCATCCCGGCTAGGGTTTGATTGGTTACAGACGGGCCAAGCGCTTCTCCATGGGGAAGTGCTGTCGGATCAACTGACTAGATAGTGTTGCATCGACCGGTTGACCTCGCACCCGTTACCGGACAAATGGATTTAACATGTCGGGTAACCGGCTCAAGCGAAACGCGATAGTTACATGAGACCGCTTTGCCTGGCGAGTTTTAGCGCTTCAATAGCCGCCCCTCGCGCCCCAGCCGTATCGCCATTCGGCATAACGTAAATGGGGACGCTGGCTTGCTCCTCCCGCTGGGCAGGCATGCTCACGCGGATCTGTTCCAAGAACCACCGCTGAAACTCCTGGCTCGCCTCTAGGGCGCCCCCGCCGACGATTAACGCGTCTGGGTCGAACGTATTCACCATTTCGTCAAAAAAAAGTCCAAGGGCATCGGCCTGAACACGGAAAATCTCCTTGCACATCCCATCACCCTTGTCCGCGAGACCTCGTACTTGCTTGGCTGCCTGATGGCGGTCCATTTTGGCCAGATCGTGGCCGGGGTACCGCAGCAAAAAATATGGCAACAGATTCCTTTCGATCGCGGTGAGAGAACAAAGCGACTCCAGGTCCCCTGTGCGTCCGCAATTGCATTCCGGTTTCATCCCGTCGAGTCCAGCGATACTTTGATACGGAAGTAACACGTGGCCCAGTTCTCCGCCAAACCCGTTTTTGCCCTTCACGACGCTGCCATCGAGTATGACGCCGCCGCCATTGCCGGTCCCGATGATGGTCGAAACCGATGTCTCCCGGCTGTTTGCACCAAAGATCGTGTAGTGCCCCCAGAGCGCCGCTGCATTTCCATCGTTCAAATAGGAGACGGGTTTGCCAAGCTTGTGTGCCAGACTCTCGCGAATGTCGAATCCTGCCCACTGCGGGTGAACAAAGTTCGTGGAACCCCGTGCGCTGAGCTGGCCCGCCGAACTGGCAGGACCCGGAGTATCCAGACCGACAGCTACCACTTCCGCAAACAGCACACCCGCCCGTTCGACAGCAACCTGGAGACCCTCTGCAATCTGGCCGAGGCAAACGTCAGGCCCCTGCCTCGAGAGCGCAGGATGCTCGCACAGATTGTCGATAAGGAATTTTTCCTGCTGGTCTACGATTGTATAGTTGACAGCGGTTCCGCCAAGATCGACTCCGGCCACGACGGGCACGTTGTTTTCCCCTCAACCTCTTCGATGCGTGATCGGCCCAGCGTAGCAGAATCGGGGAATGATCGGCGAATGCCACAGAAGGCGCTGATGAGCGATTCCACATGTCCGGTAACCCGACTAATCAGGAGTTGGCCGCAAGTTGCAGGTAGAGGCATACTGATTTCTTAAATCAACTATTGAGAACCACCGTGAACGACGCCAAAAAGACAAACAAGTGCTATGCATACTTCATGGTTTCAGGCGCGTTCCATCCCGCACAGATAACAGAAAGAATGGGAATTAATCCGACGGAGTCCTCTCTGGAAGGTGATCTGGTCAAGGAAACTCAAATGGTGCGCAAATGCAGTCGATGGATGCTCCGTTCGCGCTTAGATACAACAGGGACACCGGAACAACACGTATCGGATGTTCTGGCTCAGCTTGATGCGAAAAAAGAAGAATTCAGGCAGCTCAGTGCCGAATTGGGTGGTGTCATGGAACTCGTAGGATATTTTCACGCCGACTACCCCGGTCTAACCTTCGAGCGCGAGGTTGTAGCGCGATTATCTGAATACTCGTTGTCTGTGGATTGCGACTTTTACTATCTGGCCAGTGAGGATTGATCCTAGGACTCCACTTGTCCGGTAACCCGACTTACCAGGACTTGAGGATTACTAATGGGATGGTCCGCCGCTTTTACCGAGCCAGCGGGGCGGTTATAAGAGTGGAGGAGGCGTCCTATGGAACTACACACCATCGGCATTGATCTTGGTAAGACAGTTTTTCATCTGGTAGGACTTAACCCGCACGGCGAGGTCGTGGTGCGCAAGAAGTTCTCACGTACACAGCTGCTGCGCTTCACCGCCAACGTACACGTCCAGTTGATTGGCATGGAAGCTTGCGGGGGTGCGCATTTTCTTGGCCGAGCACTGCGGGAGCAGGGGCACGAGGTGCGACTGATTCCGGCGCAGTATGTGAAGCCGTACGTGAAGACGAACAAAAGCGACTACATCGATGCCGAGGCGATCGCGGAGGCTGTCGCACGACCCACGATGCGCTTCGTGCCGATCAAGACCGATGACCAGCTGGATCTGCAGTCACTGCACCGGGTGCGCGAGCGCTGGGTGATGCGTCGCACGGCAGTTATCAACCAGATTCGTGGATTGCTACTAGAACGTGGCATCACTCTCCGGAAAGGACGGTGTCATGTCGGTGGAGCATTGCCCGGGATCCTGGAAGACGCCGACGCGAGACTATCGGGCGCATTGCGCATGCTGTTGGCGCAACTGAAGCTGGAGCTCGATCACCTGGATCTGCGGATCGACGAAGCCGATGCGCTGATCAAGAAGACTGCTTGCGAAAACGAAGCCTGCCAACGACTGGTGGCCATCCCTGGCATCGGACCAGTCACCGCTACTGCACTCATCGCGGCGATCGGCAACGGCGGGGCCTTCCGCAAGGGTCGAGAGTTCGCCGCCTGGATGGGAGTAGTTCCGCGTGAACACTCCACTGGTGGCAAGCAAAAGCTGCTCGGTATCAGTAAACGTGGTAACTCCTACTTGCGAAGACTTTTCGTGCAAGGCGCACGTGCGGTCATGCAACAACGTACCAAGCAGTCTTCCGGTCTGAGCGCGTGGTTGGCCCAACTCACCTCGCGCAGCCACCGCAACGTGGCCGGAGTGGCCCTAGCGAATAAGATGGCGCGTATGGCGTGGGCCGTGCTCGCGAAGAATGAACAATATCGGCCCCCAGTGTTGGCTGATGTAGCTGCGGCTTAGATTCCCATGGAGATTATGGTTTCTTGCCAGGTCTGCTGGCGAATGAGGAGATGGCACAACGGTCGAACCCGGCGCTCTCCAAACCCGTAACCGGAAGCAGTCTCTCGAGACTGAATAACTAATGGGGAAAAGAGCGCAGCGCATTCCATCCTGGCCAGGAGTGATTCACTCCAACAAAGGCCGT
>Ga0137403_10009236_pt1 | contig 10971 bp, 9 predicted proteins | sample CZOMad2_1_16fung_FD_122057 | JGI IMG/M metagenome (GOLD analysis project Ga0137403, IMG submission 122057) | Vadose zone soil fungal communities from Angelo Coast Range Reserve, California, USA - CZOMad2_1_16fungal (Hybrid Assembly) | ecosystem: Environmental > Terrestrial > Soil > Vadose zone...
AAAATCCGACGTTGTTAAGAGGTTTGTGTCGGCATTCATACGCTCTTCCTCCACCCGTGCGGCGCGCAGCGAAAGGCGCAGCGCCATTACCCATCAGATCTCTCTAACCGTCTGATTTTCATGCGATCGTACTACCAAGCCAAACCAATGTCGACGACGCGAATACCCTAACCAAGGGATTGCTTAACCGGGTGCAAATCCTGAAAGATCGCTCGTCCAGGAACTCCATATGAGCAGGAACAATCGTGCAGGCCGCAAGGACGTTATTTGACAAGATCTGGGATTCGCACATCGTGAGTACGCTGCCCGGGGGCGATGTGCTTCTGTATATCGATCGTCATTTCGTACTCGATCTGGCCTCCAATATCGCCTTCGACAGGCTGCGCGCCAGCGGCCGAAATGTGCGCCGCCCGCATCTTAACTTCGGCATTCAAGATCACACGCTTTCGACCTCTCAGGATCGAAACGACGACACACACGCGAGCGGACAACCGTTCGTGCAGGCGCTACGCCGGAACGCGCGCGCCGCCGGGATGCTGCTTTTCGATGTCGCCGACAGCCGACAGGGCATCGTCCACGTCGTCGGGCCCGAAACCGGATTGTTGCTACCCGGATGCACGTCGGTTGCGGGAGACAGCCACACGAGAACAGCCGGCGGACTGGGAGCACTCGGATTTGGTATCGGCACCAGCGAGGTTGAACACGTACTGGCCACGCAGACGCTGCGCACGCGAAAACCAAAACGCATGCGCGTTGAGGTCAGCGGCCAATTGGGACCTCAGGTCTTTGCCAAGGACTTGATCCTCTATCTGATCGGCAAGGTGGGGGCAGCCGGTGGAACCGGCTACGCCGTGGAATATACCGGGACTGCAATTCGACAGGCAGACATCGAGGCACGGCTCACCATTTGCAATATGTCGATCGAATTCGGTGCGCGCGTCGGGATGGTGGCACCCGATGAAAAGGCTCTCCATTACGTCGCGAAGCGCGAGTTTGCGCCGAAGGAGGTCCTTTGGGACCAGGCAGCGGTGCACTGGTCTACGCTGTATTCCGACAACGACGCGGTATTCGATGCCGAGGTAGCGATCGACTCATCGGTGGTTACCCCTCAGGTGACCTGGGGGACAAGCCCGCAAGACGTCATTTCCGTCGCGGGCCGCATTCCCGATCCTGCTCAAGAAGCGAACGCCGACCGGCGAGCGGCGATGACGCGCGCGCTGCAATACATGGGATTGCGGCCTGGTCAGTCGCTGGAAGAGGTGCGAATCAACTGGGCGTTCATCGGCTCTTGCACCAATAGCCGACTGAGCGATCTGCAAGCCGCGGCGGCCATCGTCGAAGGACGTAAGGTGGCGGCCCATGTGCGCGCCATGGTCGTGCCGGGGTCCAGCGCGGTGAAGCGAGCTGCTGAAGCGCTGGGCTTGGACCGGATATTCAAGCAGTCCGGCTTCGAGTGGCACGAATCAGCCTGTTCTTTGTGCGCAGCGGCCAATTCGGACAAGGTGGGGTCGGGTGAGCGCTGCCTATCGACGTCCAACCGAAATTTTGAAGGCCGGCAGGGCGCCGGATCGCGAACGCACCTGGCGAGTCCGGTCACCGTCGCTGCGGCCGCGATCAAGGGCGCCATTACCGACGTGCGGAAGCTGAACGGTTAGGCGCGCATGAGTACTGAAAAATTTGGGATTGTCAGCGGCCCCGCGGCGCCCCTGATGATCGATAACGTGGATACGGATGCGATCATTCCAGGGCCCTGGGTGTTGAGCTACGGCGCTCGCTTCAGTGAGGGGTTGTTTGGCCGATGGAGGTACGCCGGTGGCGAGCGGGGGAACCCCGAGAATCCGGATTTCATCCTCAACCGCCCCGCGTACCGTCAGGCGACGTTTCTGATTGCCGGCGAGAATTTCGGGTGTGGAAGCTCCCGAGAGCACGCGGTGTGGGCGTTACGCGATTTCGGAATTCGCAGCGTCATCGCCAAAGGCTTTGGCGATATTTTCTATTCGAATTGTTTCAAGAACTGCTTTTTACCCTTGGTGCTGCCGGCCGCGGAAGTCGATCGGCTAGCCGCGACTGCGGAATCGGCTGCCGGAGAACGACCCATGACCATCGATCTGGAGCAATGCACGCTCACATCGCCGGATAGTCGAACGATCCACTTTCATCTGGATGAGACGCATCGTCGTGCGTTGCTCGACGGCTTGGACTTCATCGGCCAAACGCTGCTGCATGACGGCGACATCGCTCAGTTCGAGAAGCACGACCAGGCGCTAAGACCCTGGATCTACGCCTTACCGTCGGCTCGGATCAAACCGGGAGAAAACTCATGACTTCGGGTGCAAAGCTGCGCGCTCTGTTAGAGCGCAACGGGACGTGGTTCATTCCGGCATGTTTCGATGCGCTGTCGGCATTGCTTGTGCGCCGTGCCGGCTTTCCATTCGCTTTCATTAGCGGATATGGAATCGCGGCATCACGGCTCGGGCTGCCGGACGTTGGCTTGGCGACAGGGTCGGAGATGACGGATACCGTTCGCACCATTTGCGGCGCGGTAGCCGATCTCCCCTTGATCGCGGATGGCGATCAGGGGTACGGAACCTCCATGAATGTCCGCAGGACGACGCTTGATTACGCGCGCGCCGGAGCCGCGGCGATCATGCTCGAGGATCAGGTCAGTCCGAAGCGGTGCGGGCATTTCGCGCAAAAGCAGGTAATCTCCCGCGAAGAGGCCAGGCTCAAAATCCGATCGGCAATCGACGCGCGCCGGGAGTGCGGCCTAGACATGTTGATCATGGCGAGAACCGACGCCCTGGCGACGCACGGCTTCGAGGAAGCGCTCGCACGTGTCCTGGAGTTCGAGGAGGAAGGCGCCGATATCGTATTCATCGAAGCGATGGAAACGGAAGAGCAAATGCGCACGTTTTGCCGTGCCGTCAAGAAAGTCACCTTTGCGAATAACTTCGTCGGCGGCCGCACACCATACTTACCGCGCAGAGTCTTGATTGACATTGGTTTCAAGGTTGTGACCGATCCGACTCTATTATTTACCGCGACGCACGCCATGCAGAGTCACCTGAAGGCACTCGCGGCGGAGGAGGGTGAGGCGATGCCCGCATCGACCCCGTTTCGAGAGATGAGCGAAATATTGAACTTGCCGGAATACACGATGATTTCTGAACGCTATAAATCGTAGAGCCCGGCTACTGATCTTATTATCAGGGGACAAAAAGTGGCGTTGACGCGACGACAGTTCGCCCGGGTAGTGGGTTTCGGCACGTTCGCGTTCTTGGTGAGCAATGAGCGCAAGCTCTTGACGCCTGCGCAAGCCTTCGAGCAGCGCTCTGCGTTTGAAGTCCTCAACGCGACCGAGGTTGGGACGCTCGAGGCGCTCTCGGAAGTGCTGCTGCCCGGATCTCGAGAGGCCGGCGTTGCACACTTCGTCGACCATCAGTTGGCCGCCGAGGATCACGATGCGCTCCTGATGATCCGTTATTTCTCGATACCGAAACCGTTCAGAGATTTCTATCACGGTGGCCTGGCAGCGGTAAACACGGCGACGCGCGTGCAGTTCGGCAGCGATTTTGCATCGCTCGAGCTCCGGCAGAAGCAGCGACTCGTGATGGACATGAGCCAGGATGCAATACCGGGGTGGAGCGGACCGCCGCAATCATTTTGGTATTTCATCGTCAGGAACGACGCTATCGATGTCGTGTATGGCTCGGTCAAGTGATTCGAAGCCTTGGGGATTCCCTATATGCCGCATATTCTCCCTCCCGCGCAGTTATGACTATCCGATCCGAACATGTCGATGTGCTCATCGTCGGCGCCGGCGTCTCCGCGAGTATTTTTGCGGCGGTACTCGCAAAGGCAGGCCGGAAGGTGGTCATGCTCGAGGCAGGCAAGGAAAGGACGAACGCCCACCTGATTAGCTCACAGGTCTTTGCGCGGCGCAATCATTGGTACGGCAGCCAGGTGATCGAGAAGGGTAACCACCCGATCAATTTTCCCATGAATGCCGGTCAGGGCACGGGCGGGGCCGGGATGCATCAAGATGCCTGTTGGCCGCGCTTTCATATCGAGGACTTCACCATGGCCCATGACCATGGAGTAGGCCTCGACTGGCCTATTGGTTACGATGACTTGCGGCCGTTCTATGACCGCGTCCAGAGTGAAGTCGGAATTTCTGGCGATGCGGCGGCCGAAGTGTGGCGCCCGCCCGGCGAGCCTTATCCATTGCCGCCGGTCAACGAGTTCACCCAGGGACGATTGCTGCGGCGGGGATTCGAGGCTCTTGGAATGCGCGTTGCACCCGTGCCGGTTGCCATCAATACGCGCCCCTACAACGGCCGTCCGGCGTGCCTGTACGATGGCTGGTGCGAAGCGGGGTGCCCCATCGGTGCGCTGGCGAATCCCCTGGCGACGTATCTTGATGCGGCGCTCCGGTCCGGAGCGACCGTCCGTCACGAGAGCACGGCAACACGGATTCTCACCGATAGAAAGGGTGGGCGAGTGTTGGGCGCAGCCTACGTCGATGCGCATGGCCAGCAGCGTACTCAATCGGCCAGCGTCACCGTGCTAGCCGCCTTCGGCATTCAAAACGCGAAGCTATTGCTGCTATCCGGCGGCGGAGGCCACAAGAACGGCCTATCGAATCGCAGCGGGTTGGTCGGAAAATACATCATGACCCATTTGGCGGCGCCGATTCAGTCACTATTCGATGAGCCCACTGAAAGTTATTTGGGAATTACCGCGGGACAATTGATCTGCCAGGATGATTATCGTAAGGACGGCCGCGGATCGGCGTTTGGCAGCTACCAGTGGCTCATCGCGAATTCGACCAAGCCCAACGATATCATCGGTCTAGCCAATGCCAAGCCCGGTATTTTTGGGCCGGCTCTGCATAGTTTTCTCAAGGATGCTGCGCAACACTATGCGGGCATGGTCGCCGTGATCGAGGATTTGCCGGTCAAGACAAATCAGGTGCGACTGGGCTCAGCGAAGGACAAGTTTGGCATTCCGCTCGCAGAGGTAACCCATACGGTCGACGATCGCAGTCTTGCCCTCAAAGAACACGTCGTCGAGGAGGGCAAGAAGATACTGAAGGCCGCTAAACCGCGCGATGTGTGGGCTAGCGGCTTCGGCACTATGCACTGTATGGGCGGAACGGTGATGGGAAAGAACGCCGCCGATTCGGTGGTGAACTCTTACGGTCAGAGCCATGAAATTGCGAATCTGTATATTGCCGGAGCAGGGCTATTCCCAACCAGCGCCGGCGTGAATCCGACCTTTACTATTTCCGCCGTCAGTACCCGTGGAGCGGAACATCTCGCGGCCAATTGGTCCGACCATGTATAGGGGGCGCAGCGCGTTTCTAACGGCAGTGGGCGTCGTTCTGACGAGTTCCTTCGCGGCCGCAAACCCCCCTGATGTTGTTGCCGTCGCTCCGGGTCTATCCGCACAGCCTGCCGTATCGATTCATGTATCCGGCAACCGCAGTTTTTATTGGGATAACCGTAGGATACGATATCTCGTGGTAACCGAGGACCCCGGCGTGGGCGATTCTCTTCACGGGACGCTACCTGCCGATCAGACATCGGTGCATGTTGGATATGTGAACTCGGAATCGCCGCTGCCGGCAGAGTTTTTCGCCGCCGGAGGCCAGACCGGAAATATAGCCAGGGCGCAGGCAATCATACATCGCGCGGACTGCTTATTGTGCCACACCATCGACGGCGCGAATGTCGTTCCTAGCTTTACTGCGATCGCGCGGTCGACCCGCGACGATCCCGCCTCGAGGCTGAAGTTTGCGACGGTTATTGCCAAAGGGGGTTCTACATTGATCGGCGGGATCCAAATGCCGCCCCATGCGTCGCTGAGCGAGGCAGACATCGGCAGCTTGATCGATTATATTCTGACGCTGCGTGACACGGATAACAACCCTCGGCCGGTGCCTATGTCGGGCGAGTTAGTCGAGCATCCATTGGTCGCGCCGTCGAGACCACCCATGAGCCGACACGCGCCTGCGGCGTACGTAGTGGCGGCGGCGTATCGACGGAGGGACGTGCCCGCTGAGGCCGCGCCGACGGCCGTCGCGGAGCTACGCCTGCGCTCGCCGCGGCTGTCGGCGGATGAGGTGAGCGGCTCTCATGACATGAAGACCGCGTCGGTCACTCACGTGGGACCGGTCAAAGTCGCGGCGAGGGCCGGTGCGTACGTGTATTTCGACGATATTGATTTGACCGGTGTGTCGACCATCGAAGTCACTCTGGCCCGTGACCCGAAGCGCTCTGCCGGCGCCAGCGGGCGCATCGTGCTGCGCGCGGATGGAGTGGGCGGGCCGACGGTAGGCGAGACAGAGGTGGATGATGCTCCCGGGAACGACTCAGGGATACGTTTGCCGATTGCGATTCGGCGCAGCGAAGGCTTTCACCGCCTATATGTGGTTCTGGAGGATTCCGTGTCGCATAAAGCCCAGGCAACTTTTGTGGCGTTCGAGATTTTCCCGAGTGCGAATAGTAATGAATAGCCGTCGCATAGCGATCGCGGCGGCGACGGCCTGTCGCCTAGGGGTGGCTGCCGCCTGCCTGATCGTGGTGAGTGGATACTTGCCGAGGGCCGGCGCCGATGAAAAGGCCGCGATTCCAGAGGGACACCGAGGTGATTGCGCGACGTGCCACGGGAAACAGCGGCCGAATACTTATTTATTTGACGCAGAAAATTCGCTCGTTGTCGCTGAATTCCGTGGAGTGGGTGCGCCTCTCTCTGCCAAGATCGAGGCGATACGCGGCGGCTTCACATTCGACGTGGTGACATTACGGAATAGCAGCGTTACGGTGGAGCTTGATACAACGGCGGTCAGGTCGTCCGATGGCCTAATCAACAATTTTCTGCATAGCAGTCAATTCTTAGATAGCCAGAAGTATCCGTTGATCCGCTTCGTCAGCACCTCGATTCGCAAGAAAAGCGAAGGCAAGTACGAAATTGCCGGAGACTTGACCATGCACGGTACGACGGTTGCGTCCGAACTCGAGGCAAGCTTTAACGGGGGTGGCCCGGATCCGGCGCTCGTGACCAAGTACGCGGCGTTTCGTGCCTCAGGCAATCTGCGATGTCAGGACTTCAGGATTACCCTATGCGCGTCTTCGGACAGAATCCAACTCGACATCGTCGTGCTGGGCCGCGCGCCGCCATGACGAGGAGGGTTTAACATGGAAGATGACTTCGATCCCGAAGGCACGCGGCTGCCTATCAAAATCGATTCGACGTCCAACGGCGAATGGGCGCCCGTACCTCTCACGCGCGCGGCGGAACTTGGCAACCGCGAGGCCTTTGCGGACGCCCAGAGGTTGTCACGGAAGCTGAATATCTCGCGCCGCCAATTTCTCATCTCCGCGGCCGGGGCCGCGGCAACTTTGCTGGCGTTCAATCGGGCACACGCTCAATCGGGTGCGCGCGGCGGTTTCTTCGAACTGCCGCAGGTGGCCGCCTTGGACAATCACGCAGCGCAAGCCTCCGTGGGAGGAAGCGAATTCATTTTCGACGTGCAGAATCATTGCGTGGATCCGTCGGCTTCTTGGCGAAAGTCGACCGACGGCGCACGTTGGAACTATATTCTCAATAATCTCTTCGGTCAGAGACAGAAATGCGCTCCCGGACTTCTCGATGCCTATTCCGCGCAGCAACTACTCAAAGACGTCTACTTGGATAGCGACACACAAATTGGTGTCGTCACGGCCTTGTGGGGCGCGCGTGGTGGAAATCCCACATCGATCGACTACGCAAAGGAAGCACAGGCTGTCATTGGTGCGATGGGTAGCAGCAAACGCGCGTTGATCCATGGCGGCGTGATGCCAAACGAGCCCGGCGCGCTCGAATTTATGGACGTGCAGGCGAAGGAGTACAAGGTCGCGGCTTGGAAGCTATACCCTCAGTGGGGACCCAAGGGTGTGGGTTTCTACATGGACGATGAGCAGTTCGGAATTCCGTTCGTGGAGAAAGTGCGGGCGTCCGGCATCAAAATCGTGTGCGCCCATCGAGGCCTGCCTCTGCCGTTTCTGCTGTATGAATATTCGGATCCCGCGGATATTGCACGGGTGGCCGCGCGGTACCCTGATGTGACCTTCATTTGTTATCACTCGGGATTCGAACCCGGTGTGCGCGAAGGTGTATATAACCCGGCCGCGCCGGCGGGCGATTCGCCGGCGGTGACCACCAATCGCACCGCCGACGTCGTCGTCTCGCTCCTGCTTCTCGCGTTCGCGGCGCTGCTGGCCTACGACAACTGGCGCACCGGCATGGGCTGGGATTCGACCGGCCCGCAAGCCGGCTACTTCCCGTTCTATCTCTCGGTGATCCTCGCCGGCGCCTGTTTCTGGGGCCTTGCCAAGGAGTTCCTCGCGCGAAAGGCCGCGGCCGAAACCTTCGTCACGCGTGCGCAGCTGCGCCGCGTGCTGCAGGTATTCGTCCCGACCCTGTTGTTCTGCTTCCTGATGCAATGGCTCGGGCTCTACGCGGCGAGCTTTCTCCTGATCGCCGGCTTCATGGTGTTCGTCGGCCGCCTCGCCGCAATAAAGCAGCCACTACAGTTCGTCGAAATCGTGGCAAGTCTGCGGCGACAGCTGCCGAAAGTCCGTGCCGCCGTGGTGGGCGATGGGCCTCTTTTGAACGCGGCCCGTGAGCGCGCCATCGTGCTCGGCATCGAGCAGTCCATTGATTTCCTCGGTCAGATCCTGGACGTGGAGCGGATCCTGACTCGCTCGAAGATTTTCGTCCTGACATCGCGATCTGAGGGGCTGTCCATTGCCATGGCCGAGGCCATGACCGCCGGGGTGGTGCCGGTCGTCGCTGACGTTGGCGACCTCGGTGACCTCGTCATCGATGGGGTGACGGGGTTCCTGGTAACTCCCGACAATGTCTCCGAGTTCGCTCACCGAGCCGCGTTGCTCCTGCAAGATCCCACCCTCTGGGCCCGCCAGTCCCACGCCGCAACGGAAGCAGCCAGGCGGCAAACCAGCGTCGACGTCGTTACCGCGAAGTGGACCGAGAATCTGTCAAGACTCATCGGCCGCTCCACGAACTCACCGCGCCGCGACGTGGAACAACTATGAGGTCATCGTCAAGGATGCTAGGAGTCGAGAATATTGCGGTTTACCGGGGTGCCGGTCGTTACTCAGACACCCCACCGTATCATCCAACTGAGCCATACCCTGAGTATGTCTTCGGATCCTCGGCCCTCGGACCTGACAATCCGGCTTACGCTGCGGTTCGCGGTGCCCTCGGCCTCCTCTTTCCCCACGGTTTCGGAACGGCGAATTGGAATCCCCTACGCGAGCTCGTCAAGCCGGGTGACACGGTAGTGCTCAAGCCGAATCTCATCTGTGATTTCCATGAAACCCGTGGTGACGACGTCGTCAGCATGCTCACGCACGGAAGCGTCATACGGGCCGTCCTCGACTATGTCGCAATCGCTCTCCAGGGCCAGGGCCGCGTTGTCATCGCGGATGCTCCGCAGTGCGACGCTTCCTTCGAACGCTTGATGGCCGTCACCGGTTTGCCCACGATACAGTCTTTCTATCGAGAGCATTCCCCGATCCAGGTCGATGTGATCGATCTTCGCCCCGAATACGCTCGCAAGGTGGATGGCGTCATTGTGGCGCACAGCTTACTCCCTGGTGACCCCGCTGGGTATGCGGTCATCAACCTGGGGCGAGCATCGGAGTTTTTCCAGATTACTCACATGAATCCGCGCTTGTACGGCAGCGAGTACGACGTGAACGAGGTCACTCTCCATCACCACGACGACACCCAAGAGTACCTGATCTCCAAGACAATTCTGGCCGCTGACGTCTTTATCAACCTTCCGAAGATGAAGACCCACAAGAAGGTCGGCGTAACGTTGAGCCTAAAAAATTTAGTCGGTATCAATGGAAACAAGAACTGGCTGCCTCACCACCGTGAAGGGGTTCCTACAACCGGCGGCGACCAGTACGCTGAATCCGGGCTCTCCGAACGCCTCGAACATGCCTTGCTGGCCACCTTCAAGCGACACTTCCCGAAGCTGGGACCGCTTCGTCGGCATCTGGCAGGTCCGGTAAAGAGGATCGGGCGAGCTGTTTTCGGAGACACCACCACAGATCGCATTCGATCCGGGAACTGGTACGGCAACGACACCACGTGGCGAATGGTTCTGGACTTGAACCGGGCGCTTCGCTTTGGGGATGGCGAGGGGGTCCTGCATGATAAGCCACAGCGCCGATACTTCAGTGTGGTGGACGGCGTCGTGGCCGGCGAGGGTAATGGCCCGATGGGAAGTGATCCGCGTCCAGCGGGTCTCATCGTCGCTGGACTTGACCCTCTTGCAGTGGATCTGGTGTGCACGCGGATCATGGGATTCGACTATCGCCTGATTCGGGTGCTCTCCAACGCCTTGAATGATCATCCCTATCCCTTAAACGTTGTTCCGCTCGCCGCAATCCGCTGCAATTCCAACGTCGATGAATACCACCGCCTACTCAGTCAAATCGAAGGGCCTTGCTTGACATTCAGGCCTCACTTCGGCTGGATTGGCCATCTTGCAGTCACTGACGCCATCGCTCCAGCTGCGCCGGCCACTCGACAAGAGCCGCTATCTGCCGTCTGAATTCCGCCATGCCCATGCACCTAGCTCTATCGCGGAAGAACCTCTGGGAGCGTACCCCGCCCTTCTTGAAGAATATCTTGGGACAGGCCACCGCGGTCATTCCTATGTCGCACCTGCTCGGTGCTCGTTTCAGAGCTCATCTGGCTTTTGCTCGAGAGGCACAGTGGTGGTCAGCGGAGAGAGCACGAGAGTACCAGCTCACTCGTGTCCGAGAGATCTGCTTGCTAGCCTATGAGAAGACCGACTACTACCGCGAGACATTCCGCCAGGCCGGGTTCGCGCCGGGGGACCTCAAGTCGCTGGAGGACCTTTCCTCCCTGCCGACCATCGACAAGGAGACG
>Ga0137403_10009237_pt1 | contig 10970 bp, 13 predicted proteins | sample CZOMad2_1_16fung_FD_122057 | JGI IMG/M metagenome (GOLD analysis project Ga0137403, IMG submission 122057) | Vadose zone soil fungal communities from Angelo Coast Range Reserve, California, USA - CZOMad2_1_16fungal (Hybrid Assembly) | ecosystem: Environmental > Terrestrial > Soil > Vadose zone...
CAGGAATTTTTTGGAAATTAATTTGCGGCTCTCTGCCGAGGAGCCGCTACGAGATTTGACGGCGCGCGTTTTGAAACAAGGTCTCGACGTTCTCGGAATTGAAACTGTCGAGCAGATGTAAACTAATTATTGACTGTGCCAGCCACGCCCGTCAAAACTCATTTTGTGAGCCATCTTGAATATATGCAAAGCGAAGCATCCAAAAATTGGGAGTTTCATTTGCAAAATATGGATAATTTGCAAAGAGAATCAAATACCACATTGACGTTTTTATATGTGGTGATTTCTGCGTCGTTTTCTGCGGCCTTGAAATTATTTTTAGACGAGAAATTTATAATTCTGGCTGTAACGCTTTCTTTTTTGTGCATTTACTTGGTGACGCTGGCGGTTTGGCTTTTGTTTGGCTGCATGATGGCCAGGTCAGTAAAAGCTCCTGCAAATGAACCAAAAAATCTTAAAATTCCTGATGGATATACGTCGGAACAAATCCAACAATTTGAATTAGAAAATTTGCAAGAACGGATTGAATACAACGCAAATAGAAATTCCTCAACCGCGCGACAATTAAACAGGGTGCGCGTGGCGATTTGTTTCAGCCCTATTGTTTTTGTAGTTGTCTTGACGTTTATCGCTCTCTTGTGGGCGGCGGGATGTCACGAATAGTTCTATCTGGCAGATTAGTATCCGATCTTTGTCCATCTCTGGGTTGTTGCACTGGATTTGGTGTAGGAGCAGATGGCGTTGCTGCCGGTGCTGGGGTTTGCTCTGGTGGTCTTTCGTCGCACATAAGTTTTTTTGGGTTGACTGCTTTGGTTTCTTGATACTCGAAAAACGCCTGAAAAAATTCTTTCAGATTAAAAAATTATCCTATTCGTGCGGCAAACTTTGCAGCATTTCTTCAATTGTTTGAAGATTTGATTGATAGTCTAAAGCCAATCCAAGAAAAGTTTTGCAAAGAGGACAAAAATAGACGGAAACATCTTCGGAACGCTTTCCTTTCAAAGAAGCGCCCATAGTGCCTTCCTCAAGCCAGCCCATTGATTTTTTGCAATAGGGGCAGTTCGTCGAGATGTTATTGTTGGATTGCATTTGTTTTGTAAATCAAACGCTTGCCATTTGTCCATTAACTCAACCGCATCGGCATGACGACGTAGAGGAACGGGCCGTTGATCTTCAAAACGCCCGGGCTCAATTCGTCAATCAGCTCGAAGAACACTTCGTCCTCGGCCAGCGCGGCCAGCGCGTCAATCAGGTAGCGCGGGTTGAAGGCGATGGCCATTTCCTTGCCCTTGTAATTCACCGCGAGCGTTTCGCGCGCCTCGCCGACTTCCGGCGAGTTGGCGGTGATGGCGAGGTTGTTTTTGCCGAACGCAAGCTTGACGGAGTTCGCCTTTTCGCTGGTCATGATCTCGGCGCGGCGCAGCGCCTGCAAAAATTCCTCGCGCACGAGCGGGATTCGTTCCTTGGGCTCGCCGGGGATGACCTGCCGGTAATTCGGATAATTTCCCTCGATCAATTTCGTGACGAGCAGCACGGAAAATCCCTTGTCGTCCTTGAGCGAAAACGACGCCTGATTTTCACCGAATTTGATTTCTACGTCGCCTTTATCTTGAAGCAAGCGATTTAATTCGTTGACCGCTTTTGCCGGAACAATAAATTCGCCGCTGCTTTTTTCGGAAATGTCCACTTCTTCGTCCACGAGCGCGAGCCGGCGGCCGTCGGTGGCGACGAGCGTCATTTTGTTATCCTTGAGGCTCATGAAAATACCGTTGAGGACGTAGCGGGATTCGTCGGTGGAAACGGCGAAGGACGTTTTTTTCAGCATCGCGCGGACGTTTTCCTGCTGGAGCGCGACTTTTTTGTCGTCCTTGAATTTCGGCAGCGGCGGAAATTCATCCGAGCCAAGTCCATGAATTTTGTAGAACGACGAGCCGCTGCGGATGGACGTGACGTTTTTTTCGTCGGTCTCCAAATCAATTTCGCTGCCGTTCAATTCGCGCACGATGCCGAAAAGTTTTTTCACCGGCACGGTCGTTGCGCCGGGCTTTTTTACTTTCGCCTCGACGGAACACGCGACGGTCACGTCCAAATCCGTCGCGGTGAATTCGACGCGATCTTTTTCCGCGCGCAAAAGCACGTTGGACAAAATCGGCAGCGTGGTGCGCGTGCTGACGACGTTTTGGACGGCCTGCAGCCCGGCGAGGATTTGTTCTTTGGTGATCGTGAGGTTCATGTTTGGATAATATTAAATTTTCTTTAAGAAAGACTCTTATTATTAAGGGCTGTGAATAAGGCAAACAACTCCGCGCGTCAAGCCAACCATTGTATTTTTTGATTCAAGAGTCATCGCGGAAGTGAGGGTAAAGAATCTGATAAAATTTGAAAGTGAAACTTGTTCGCATTGTTGGCAGGCTGTTCACACATGATTCGTGACTTGTTAGACGGGTTGTTAATTTATAGAATTGTAAAAATTGAATAGTTGAACAGATTTTAATTTAACGATTATTAATCCGCGCGCGCCGGATGATTTCCGGCAATGCAGCGCAAACAAAATTAACTTCTTCCGCCGTCGAATCGCGGCCAAGCGAAAAACGGACGAGCGAATTAGCCAAATCCTTTTTCCCAATCGCCAGAATGACGTGAGACGGCTCAATCGAACCGGCAGAACAGGCCGAACCGCTCGAAGCGCAAATGCCTTCAACGTCCAAACCCGCCAAAAGCGCAATACTGTCCGCGCTGCGAACGACAAACGAAACCGTATTCGCAATACAAATTGGTGAGGCGAGCGTCCCTGCGAGCCGGTTTGGAGAAATTATTTCGCAGCCGTCAATTTTTTCAATTGCAAGAATCAGTTTATCCGCGAGCGGTTTTAATTTCGCTTTTTCAAAAACCGACGGCTTCACAAATTTTTCCAATGCGGCAACGAGGCCGATGATTCCAGCCAGATTTTCCGTGCCGGCGCGACGTTCATTTTCATGTCCACCGCCGAACAAAATCGGATTGGGATGCAACGGCGACTTAACGTAAAGTAAACCCGCGCCTTTCGGCCCGTGAAACTTGTGAGCGCAAACGGAAATCAAATCCGCGTTGAATTGCGCGACATTTTCAAACGGCTCTTTGCCAAACCATTGAACCGCGTCCGTGTGAAAAACAATTCCACGCTCGCGGCAAATCACGCCAAGATCGGCGATTGGCTGAATTGTGCCGATTTCATTGTTCGCCGCCATGATTGAAAACAAAATTGTGTCCGCGCGGATCGCTTTTTTCAAATCGTCCGGCGAAACGCGACCTTCGGAATTCACCGGCAAGCGCGTGACTTCAAAACCTTCTTTTTTCTCCAAGTAGTCGAACGATTGCAAAACAGCGTCGTGCTCAACGGCGGAAGTGATTAAATGTTTTCCCTTTGATTTGAGTAATCGCGCCGTTCCGAAAATGGCAAGGTTGTTTGATTCCGTTCCGCCGCCCGTGAAAATGATTTCGCTCGGTTTTGCGCCGAGAAATTTCGCCGTGCGGTCGCGCGCGTCGTCGAGCAACGCCCGCGCTTTTCTGCCAACGTGATGCACGGATGACGGGTTTCCCCAAATTTCGCCCAGAAACGGCAGCATCGCCTCGCGCACGCTTGGATCGAGCGGCGTTGTGGCGTTGTAATCAAGATAGATTGTTCGCGGCATCTTGTGTTAAAGTAGGAGACGACGTAAGGAGTCTCAAACTAAAAACAAGGCTTGAGTCTCGTCACCTCGACTCCTACAAATTTGAAATGGAAACGAAAGTCAAAATTTGCGGCATCACGAATCGCGCCGACGCGCAGGCCGCCGTCGAGGCTGGCGCGGACGCGCTTGGCTTCAACTTTTACGAAAAAAGTCCGCGCTTCGTTTCCTTGAAAACGGCGGCGGCAATTTCAAAACAATTGCCACCATTTGTGATGCGCGTGGGAGTTTTTGTGGATGCGGAAGCGGATTTTGTTTTGCGCGCCATTGGCGAAGCGGGTTTGACCATGCTCCAGTTTCACGGCGACGAGCCGCCGGAATTTTGCACGCAGTTCGGCTTGATGAGCATGAAGGCGTTCCGCATCCGCGACGCGGAATCGTTGAAGAAAATCCCCGATTACCTGACCGACGCGTATCTGCTCGACGCCTTTTCTTCGACGACGCTCGGCGGCACGGGCGAAAAATTCAATTGGGATCTGGCCGTCGCCGCGCAGAAATTTGGCAGGCCGATTTTTCTCGCGGGCGGATTGACGCCGGAAAACGTGGCCGAGGCCGTGAAGAAAGTCCGGACGTTCGGCGTGGACGTTTCGAGCGGCGTGGAATCCGCGCCCGGCAAAAAAGATCACGCGAAAGTGAAGGCGTTCATCGAGGCGGTGAGGAAGGCGTAGCAAATTCAACAGCCTCGGCCGTTTGTAAATCTGCTTGTAAATCTTTAAGCGGCGCAGGTGATAAAAGTTTATCTGCAAGAATTTCTAGGCTGCGACGAAGCATAGCGAACAGTAGGCAGACTCTCTGTTGCGTAGTTGCAACCTTGAAAGCAGCGTGGTCAATGCGTAGGCGAAAATCCATCTCACGGCCTTTGGATGAATAATCAATCCGCTCCCCGAAATGCTCGTCGGCTCGGATAATTGCGATACAATCCCAACTGTTAAGCGGAAGGTTGTAGCGCAATCACCGCAGAAGATTTTGCCCCATGCCGCTTGACATCATCTTAAAAGGACATTAAAAGATGATTATATGAAATTGATCGCCATCAAAGATTTGAAGCAGCCCCGCTACTTCAAGCGCCGGTTGCAAACAGAAAAAGAATTGCTTTTGACCAGCGACGGCAATCCGGTCGCGATTTTGTTGAATGTTGAATCAGCGGAAGATCCCGAAAATATTTTGCAATCCGTTCGCGACGCACGCAGCCGCATGGCTTTGAGCCGCGTTCGTGAGGCGGCACGAGCGGCGGACACGAGCGCGATGTCGCTGGCAGAAATCAACCGTGAAATTTCGGCGACGCGTCAATCAAGAAAATCCCGCCGATGAACCGCGCCGTTTTTGACACGAATGTTTTGGTGTCGGGATTTTTGTCGCCGCACGGCCCGCCGGGACGGATTGTCGAAGGGTTGCGCGCGGGAAATTTCCAAGCGGTTCTCGACGACCGGATTTTTTACGAATACAAAGAAGTGCTGGCGCGTCCAACCTTTGCCTTTCCCAAAAGAGAAGTGGAAATTGTTTTGAACACAATTCGGGCAAACGCGTTTTCTGTGGAAGTTTTGCGGGCGGCTCATGGATTGCCGGACAAAGACGACGCGCCATTTTTGGAATGCGCGCAAGCCGCCGAAGTTCCACTGGTCACAGGAAATGTTCGCCATTTTCCAAAATCAATTTGTGGCGATGTAAAAATTTTGACGCCCGCGCAATTCATTCATTTGCACACACAATAATTCTCTTTGCTTGCCTCGCGCCTTTGCGTGAAAATAAGACCATGAGCGCAATCACCGCAGAAGATTTGCCCGACGTTCACGGCCACTTTGGTCCTTACGGCGGACGTTATGTGCCGGAGACGTTGATGCATCCGCTGAAGGAATTGGAGGAGGAATATTTCCGCGCGCAGCACGACCCGGAATTCCAGCGCGAACTGGATTATTACCTCAAGGAATTTGTCGGTCGTCCCACGCCGCTTTATTTTGCCGAACGGCTCACCAAGGAACTCGGCGGCGCGAAAATTTATCTCAAGCGCGAGGACCTTCTGCACACGGGCGCCCATAAGATCAACAACGCCGTGGGACAAGGGCTGCTGGCTCGTCGAATGGGCAAACACCGCATCATTGCCGAGACAGGCGCAGGTCAGCACGGCGTCGCAACCGCAACCGTTTGCGCACTGTTTGGATTGAAGTGCGTCATCTACATGGGTGCTGAAGACTTGCGCCGACAAGCGCTCAACGTTTTCCGAATGCGATTGCTCGGCGCTGAAGTGGTTACCGTACATGCCGGCACGCGCACCCTGAAGGATGCTATCAACGAGGCACTGCGCGATTGGGTGACGAACGTCCACGATACCTATTACCTGTTGGGCAGCGCCCTTGGTCCGCATCCGTATCCGCTCATGGTGCGCGAGTTTCAAAGCATCATTGGACGCGAAGCGCGCGAACAGATTTTATCAGCGACAGGAAAATTGCCTCGCGCGCTGATTGCATGTGTGGGTGGCGGTTCAAATGCCATCGGCTTGTTTCATCCATTCATTGCAGACGAGGTAGTCCGGTTGATTGGTGTCGAAGCCGGAGGCCGTGGTGACTCATTAGGCGAACACGCAGCAAGATTTCACAGCGGGTCGGCAAGTGGCGGCGGGCGCGTCGGCGTCCTCCAGGGCACGATGTCGTATGTGCTCCAAAATGCGAATGGCCAAATCGCAACAACTCATTCCATTTCGGCAGGACTCGACTACTCAGCGATTGGGCCCGAGCACGCATTTCTGCATGACAACGGGCGAGCCGAATACGCCTGGGCGAGCGATACCGAAGCGCTCGAAGGATTTCGACTTTGCGCAAAACTGGAAGGAATCATTCCCGCGCTGGAAACATCGCACGCCATCATTCCTGCGCTCCGCCTCGCGCGCGAACTGCCGCGAGACGAGGCCATCATTTTGAATTTGTCCGGTCGGGGCGACAAGGATGTTCAGCTCGTCTCGGAGTTGGAAACGCGATGAGTCGAATCAGCGAGACGTTCGAGAAACTGAAACGCTCCGGACGCGGCGGGTTCATCCCGTTTATCACGGCAGGCGATCCCAACCTTGCGACCACAGAACTGTTGTTAGTCGAGCTGGCGAAATCGGGAGCAGACATCATCGAGCTCGGCGTTCCGTTCAGCGATCCAGTCGCTGACGGCGAAGTGATTCAGCGCGCATCTGAACGCGCCTTGCGCAAAGGCGTCACGCTCTCCGACGTAGTCGGTTGCGTTTCACGTACAAAGCAGCACATCGATGTGCCCATCGTCCTGTTCAGCTACTTCAATCCATTGCTGCAATTCGGTGAGGCGCGATTAGCGATTGCGGCCAGGCAGGCAGGCATCGACGCCGTGCTTGTCACAGATTTAATCCCCGAGGAAGCGCGGTCCTGGGTTGAGACGTTGGTTCAGGATGAGTTGGATCCGATTTTTCTCGTGGCTCCTACTACTTCGGATCAACGGCTCGCCGAAATCGCGCGGCAAGCACGCGGATTCATCTACGCAGTTTCCCGTGCGGGGGTGACGGGTGCGAGAGATAAAATCGCAGATGACGCTCAAGCGCTTGTCAAACGGGTGCGGAAGGTAAGCAGTTTACCCGTTGCTGTTGGATTCGGCATTTCGACCGCAGAGCAAGTATCCCAGGTGTGGCGTTTTGCAGACGCCGCTGTCGTCGGCAGCGCCATCATGCGCGAAATCGAAAAATTATCCGGCCACCCCGACCTGATTAATCAGGTCGGCGAGTTTACGACATCACTTATCGGACCAAAACAGTCCGTCCTATAAGTCAATTATTCTTGAGGAACGCGCTAGGCCCTGAAACACCGAGCGCTACTGCTCATCCCTGCTCTTCAACTGATTTCGACTACGTCTTATCTTTAGCGGCAAGGTAAGCACGCTGAAGGAAATCCGAGGCCGCTACGCTGGTCAAAATTCCGGCGAAAAACCGAGTCGCTCGCGGCGCAAATAGAAGGCTGAACGCGAGTGCGGTTGCGCACCACGGCGCCATGCAATACGGGCATGAAATCAAGTGGCCAATGCCGCGTTGAAATCCACGGCCGCGCGGTTCCTCCTCAACCTCCCCTGCCCCAGCACTGCAAATGTAAGTCACAAACGGCGCGCGCAGAATGCTTGTGATCCTATCCTTCGCGACAATGCGGCTCAATTTGTGAGTGGCTATTCCTAACAGCGCCAGATCAAGCAGACTGAATCTCCTCGGGAATCGATCCTTTTCCGTTGCCAGGCCTGTCAGCACAGCCACGCTGGCGATGTAAAACCCGAGTAGCGTCGCGTACTCGGCAAGCAATTGTTCGTCGCACTCTTCTTTTTCTCTTGTTTTGGCGCCATATTTTTCGACTGAGAAATCGGCTGCCGCCGGCTGAGATCGTGAACGGTTCACATAACTACATCGCAAACTTGTGCGCACCTGCGCGTGGAAGATAGCCTGCCAGGCCGTCTCGACGTCCAGGCTGCCAGCCTGGCCAGTCATACGCCTTCATCGACAGGCCAGGCAGCATGTCAGCCGAGACAGGCAAGCCGCCTATCCTCCTGAGATCACAAAGTTCTGCATCTGCGCGCTTCAGAGTGAAGCCAAGGCCTTCAGAATAATCGCCTTTCGAGATACGACCGGCCTGTATCTGAGAACCGTCTATAAGTTGATGGGAGATCCGCGAAACGTCGCGCACGCGAAAAAAGTCACTCAAGAAAAGCACCACAAAGCTAAGGGTGCTCAAAAGGCGGGTGCGCCGAAGCCCGTTAAGAAGGCGCAAATCGAGCAAGCAAAATCAGCTGCCGAGGCGCAAAACAACGCGCCGACGCCGGAAACTGAAAAGTCACCACGACCACAAGATTCAACTCAATTGGAGAAATCGCTCGCCGTTTTGTCGAAGCTAAAGGAGCTCGAGTTTCATTCGCGGGCCAACATCGAAAAGCTCGCCGAACTCAGCTTAACGATTGAAGAAGAGCTCAAACAAAAAGCGTTCGCTGATTCAATTGGCGCGGTTTACTCGGCGCAGGATGCGTTTCAATCCAAGATCCTGAAGCTGATTGAAGATTACGAAACGGAGTGCACCCGGTTGTCAGGTTCTCCCTGACATGCTGGCGCTAATTCGGCTGAGACTCCATTTTGGCAGCACTTTTCCGCGCCAACCAGCACTCAGTTTCGAACGATATCGAAAAGCCAGTAGTCAAAATTTAACAGACATGAAAACAAAAAACCTATTCATAGCGACGGTGGTAAGCGCCGGACTGACATTCGGCGTGACTGCACAAGCGAAGGAAGAAAAGCACCAAGAACAAACCATCAACAGTTCTGACGTCCCAGCCGCAGTTCAGTCGGCCGCCCAGACACAAGCCCAAGGCGGAACAATTGTCCGCTGGGGAAAAGAGGGCGCGAACTTTGAAGCCGTCATTGAGAAGAACGGCAAAGAATGGGGGTACAAGTTCGATGCCAATGGAAAAATGCTAGCCAAGCACAACGAGAGCAAGGAAAAGGGAGAAAAATACTAACCGAAATCGAATCGCGTTGTTGCTGACGCGAGGTCAATGACGCGCGGCGAGGTTGCCAACGATGACATCTTCGCCGCGTTCTCGCATTCATATGCTGCAGCCGGGATCGGTCATCCCGGCCATCACCGGGAGCGCATCCAAGCTGCCGGGATCGCCGATCCCGGCTACAGTTCACACGACCGCGCGGATGCTCGCGTAAATGATTCCGCCCAGTATTGCTCCAATAGCTACCAAGGCAACATCCCGCTTCAGAAACGCGATCAGAAGAAAAGCAGCGACCGCGATAGCAATACTGGGCCAGTCAACCAGCGCTTCAGGAATTAGATCGAGAGACACGACTGCGATGATACCAACCACTGCGGCACTCACGCCCGCGAGAAATGCCTGAATCATGCGATTCTCCCGGACCTTCTCGACGTAATGCACGCCTGCAATCACGAAGATAAATGACGGCAAAAAGACGAAGAAAGTGGCTAAAGCCGCTCCCATAACTCCGCCGGCAACGTACCCGACAAATGTGGTGAATAACATGAATGGTCCGGGCGTCGCCACACTGAGCGCCACCCCATCCAGCAATTGCCCATGGGACAGCCAGTGATATTGCGCAACTGCACCGCGATCGACAAAAACAAGCGACGCATAAGCGCCGCCAAAGCTGAGCAGCCCTGTTTTGAAAAACAACCAGGCAATTTGAAATAATCGCGAATCGCTAAAGGGAAACAGCAGACCCATTCCGCCAATCATTGCCGGCATTGTCAGCTTAGCTTTTTTCAGAAGCGGCCAACCTTGATCGACAATTAAGTTTAAAACGCCGGCCATTAAAAGAATTAGCAGGAAGTTGATTCCGGCGAACCGCATTCCTACGAATGCGCCTACGAGCAGGACTGCCAGGAAAAAATTCCGAATGGCAGCCTGACCAAGCTTGATGATTCCAGCGGCGATGATCCCGAGGACGGCCGGCTTCAGGACGTAAAGAGCATTCATGACCTGCGGCAGCTTGCCGTAGTGAACGTAAAGCCAGCTCAGAACGATCATCACCGCTGCACCCGGTAGAATGAATGTGAGACCGGCCAGCACGCCGCCCCATAATTTGCGTTTCAAATAACCGACATAGATGGCCAACTGCAGCGCTTCCGGTCCGGGAAGCATGTGGCAGAAGGCCATGATCTTGACGAAGCGATCTTTGGACAACCAACGTCGCTTTTCGACCATGTGATTGAACATCATTGTGATCTGCGCGACGGGCCCGCCGATGTTCACGAAGCCGAGGAACAAAAAATAGAGGAACACTTCCCGCCAGGACGGCATCTGATGGTCTGCGCCGGATTCGTTTGGTTGATTTGCGGTCATTTCAGTTCATAGCCGCTGCAGAAACGCATAGAGCGCATCGAAGCATTCGAAGCCTCGCCGCAGGATTTCTTTGTCAGGCAATCCTTCCTTTGCCCAACCTTTCAGGACACGATCAATTCCGACCGCCTCGACCCGCTGGAATTTGGCGTCGTCCAGATCTGCGTCGTGGATCATCTCCCCAATCTTCGCTACCGCTTTGTCAGAGATCGCAAAACGCCTGATGAGCGTCTCGAAAGTGCAGTAGTTGCCATGGTGCGAGAACTCGGCATCAAGCATGTCAAATGGGATCGCGCCAGACAAAGCGTCTGCAGTCGGCGCGAATACAAATTTCGGCTTCCGGTCAATGAACTTCGAGATCAGCCACGCCGATCCAACTCGGTCGATCTCGGGCCGCGGGCGCGTCAGCCATGTTTTGCC
>Ga0137403_10009238_pt1 | contig 10970 bp, 5 predicted proteins | sample CZOMad2_1_16fung_FD_122057 | JGI IMG/M metagenome (GOLD analysis project Ga0137403, IMG submission 122057) | Vadose zone soil fungal communities from Angelo Coast Range Reserve, California, USA - CZOMad2_1_16fungal (Hybrid Assembly) | ecosystem: Environmental > Terrestrial > Soil > Vadose zone...
TGGTCAGTTCGGCGAAACATTTCTTGTGAGCGACCACCCCGTCTGCGCCGCTTCGGAACGGGATCTTTTTTCTTAATGGCGCAGCCACCCTTCCTGTTCCAGGAGGGGAACACCCTCGCCTCACGATCTTCGCTCACTCACGAAAAGCTTTGTCAAACAATATCCTCTCAGAACATCAAGCGAAGCTGTGCTTTGAACTGGCGGAATTTCTCCGAATTCATCACCGTTTGATTTCCCTTGTCCTGGATAAACCCGAAGGGGACTGAGCTGTTGATGTTCAGGCCCGCCGGCGGGTTGTTAGTCGTAATGACCAGGTTGGGCACCGGATGGTTGAAGACATTGGTCGCATCGAACCGAACCTGCAGGGTTTTCGTTTCGGTGATTCGGACTGTCTTACTCATCGCCGCATCGAAGTTCCACTGTCCCGGCAATTCCAACGTGTTTCGGCCAAGAGTGCCTCTCGTTCCCGGCTTCGGGTTCTGCAGAAGAATCTGGCCTGTTTTGGCATCCGTGACAGCCTGCAGGGTGCAATAAGCCTTGAGTTCGGTCGCAATAGCAGAGCATTGGGGATCCAAAACCTTCCCGAACTTATCTCCGAAGAAGTTCCCAGAGTCCCCATTCCATACAACCTTCCCAAAGCCTTTCGACGAAAACGGTCCGACGACATCCGGCACGGAGCCGCCATAGAGGCCTGTGGGATTAGGCGTCGTGGTCGTGTTCGTTGGATTCTGGTAAGTAGAAGCGATACTCACCGGCTGCCCGGTACTCAAGTTGACGATAAAACTTGTCTGCCAGCCCTCGGCCAACCGCGCCAGCCAGCCCGAGCTGTTGCGTAAGAGCAGCTTGCCCGGCCCGAAGGGTAACTCGATCGTGCCGTAGGAACGGAAGTCATGAGTGACATGATTCGGACTGAGCCCGTAGTCCTTGTTCCTGTCCGTGGGATTCGTAAAGACGGGCGCCGTCAGCAATCCGTTGGCGATGTTCGAGCCGGTCAGTGGAGTTTCCAAAGACCTGGACCAGACGTAGGTGCCCTGAAGACTGATACCTTGCGTCGGCCGCAACGTGCCCTGTACCTGCAGCGAGTGGTAGTTGGATTTGCCCGAATTCGTATAGTAGTTTGCATTGTTGAACTGCGGGTTGGCCGAAATCCAGTTTTCCGGGAACAATCCGGCGGGCACGGACGGGGCTCCCGCGACTGTAGCTCCGCCTGGTACATTGATGCCCTTATTGGCTCGGCGCATCACGGTGCCGCGCTCTCCTGCAGCTCCTGTGACAACCCCCGTGGCTCCGGTTCCGAATCCGTTGAAATAGTTGAGGGAGTTCGCAAGCGTCACATAGTCGCCGTTAGCGAGGGCATCCCTGAACGTCGTGTTCAACCGCAGCTGCTGTGACCCTCTTTGCGTCGTGCCGTTCACGGCAGGAGTCCCGGAAACAAGGCTCAATCCCATGAACAACTGGTCGAACAGCAAAACGTCCTCGCCGCGGCGTGTTCTTTCAAGCGCGTCGAAGAGGACGGGGTTGTAGAAGACGTCGGGGGAATTGAGATCGAAGAAATTAAACAGCTTTATGCCCTTCGTGCCGATGTAGCGGACATCCAGCGACAGGGTCTTCGAAAGCTCTCGTGTTACCGACAAAGTGAAGTTCTGAATGTATGGCGTCACGTAGTTCGGATCGAAAGCCGTGGCGTTCTGGTTCTGTTTTTGAATCGGAATGGGCTGCATCGGCAGCGAACCCGGGGTTATCGGGATTTCCCTCGCCAGGTTCCGCGTGTCGAAGTAGCTGCCATCCAGCGGCCCCTGCGTCTGCGCGGTATTCGTAAAGCCCGCACTTACAAATATGGCATTGCTGAGTTGCCCGGCGTGCCCGCCTCCCGCATAAGTGACCTGGTATCCGCCGCGCACATTGGTCTTGTCCTTTCCGAACCAGGGAACCGACCAGGCAAAGCCCACAGCGGGACCAAAATTGTTCCAGTCGTTCGGGTAGATGGATTTGTTGGGTTGTGAAGTCTTCGGGCCGACAAACTCCAGTTGCGTGATCAGGTTGAGATCCACACCATTGTCCGGACGCATCCAGCGGTCGAAGCTTCGACCCGAAACTCCGAACAGCGCCAGGCCGCCCCCGTTCATGGGTACCACCGACAGGCCCTGGCCTTCGTAGGGCACGCCATAAAACTCGTAGCGCAACCCGGCATTGAGCGTGAACGATGGATGCAGTTTCCAATCGTCTTTGAAGAACAGGGAGAATTCATTCTGATGGGGCTCGTTGATTTTCCTTTGCCTGTCGAGGTAACTCATCCACTTGTTCTGATGATCGGGTGACTGAATGAAGTAAATCTGGCTGGCGCTGGCAACGGAACCGGCAAGGAAATACAAGAGGCTGTTCGCCATCGTCTGATTGCTGGATAGCAAACCGGGAAAGTTGGTGGCGTTTGAAAACGCGGTAGTCGGAAGCGACGCCTGTGCGCCGCCCAGGGCTCTGGGGATCGTCGGCGTTCCTGTCTCGGATCCGCGTGTGTAGGTGAACCGGACGTCTCCGCCACCTCTGAACCCGTGCTTACCCTTCGTCCAACTGATCGTGTCACCGTAGTTGTAGAGCGGCGTCTTGTTGCCTTGTTGAGCGCAATTGTTAAGGCAGCTGTAGTTGTTGACGCTCATGGCGGTCTGTGCGGTGCTGCCCTGGACGTCTGCAGGACGGTAGACAAACGGAATTCCCTGTCCTCCCTGTAGAAGGAATGATGCCGGAACCTTCCGCTTTTCGGCATCGGTAACTTCCCATGGCGCCCAGATCACATGCCTGGATTCCCGAAATCCGAAGCGGGCCTCGTTCAGCAGCGATGATGTCAGCGTGGATGTGAAGTTGACCGTCAGCACTTTAGGCCGGCGAATCACCTGCGAGGTGTAACTGCCGGGCCAGGCGTTTGCTGTACTTTGAAGATAGTCGCCATTAATCCACTCATAGCTGTAGTTGAGAGCGATCTTGTGCTGGGCGTTGAAGTTGTGATCGATCTTGGTGTTGATTTGCTTGCGACCCGTGTCCGTACTCGTTCCGGTGGCCAATCCAAAGTTCGCGGCATTGGGCCCGCTGCGCACCCACTGATCCACCGCCGTGTTGAGACCGTCACCGCCGTCAAAAACGTTCGCATGCGGCATCAGGGCCAGGTATTTCTGGGTGATTCCAGATGGATCCATCTGAGTGCGGTTTGCATCCCAGGGACTTCCCTGGACGATCGCGTCGGAACAATCGGGTCTGGTTGGCGTGTTCGCAAGAGGGCCGAACACGCTGCGATAACGAAGTTGACCGGTGTATGGAGTACCGTTCGGATTTGTCGCAGGCCGCAGCGGGTTGCCAAACGAATCCACCGACGCGATTGTGGCGACGCCTGAAGCAGTTGTCGGCTGAAGAGTGTTACCGTTTGCCCAGCCCTCCCAGTAGCGGAAGATGCCGTTTCTTGCGCAGTCCGTCAGCACAATCGGTCTCACCGTCTGGCGCTGCCGCTCGATCTGCAGATCCGCTAACGCGAAGAAAAAAGTCTTGTTCTTCACGATCGGACCGCCCAGGCTTCCGGTGAGCTGGTTCCGATTGATCCACGTGGGTGGTGCAGGACTCCAAACGCCATTGACGACCTGTTTGTTGTTGCTCCACGTGTTCGCGTCGAGTTTGGAGTTTCGGATGGCCCATGCGCCGGTTCCGTGAAACTGATTGGTTCCCGAACGTGTCAGGATTTGCACCTGGCCGTTACCTCGCCCCAACTCGGCGTCGACTGGAGTCAGGATGACGCGGAATTCGCCGACCATGTCGGGATGAACCTGCGTGGTCGCACCGACACCGTTCGCGTACCGCCCATCCTGGACGCTAAGACCGTCTCGCACCGTGTTGACCATACCGGTGCTGATCCCCGCAAAAGTGGTCGATTCACCAAGCGTGGCGCCCCGGACGCCGGCCATGGTCTGCATCAAATCGAGCGCGTTGTTACTGACCAGAGGAAGATCGCGGACCTGCTTTTCCGCCAATACCTGTCCGATGGTCGGCGACGATTCGGCAATCAGCGCCGTAGCCTGCGCCGTGACTTCAACCGAATCCGTGAGCGCGCCCACCTGCAGAATGAAGTTGTATCTCGCCGTCGCGCCCTGGCCCAGTTGCACGTCGTTGAAGACCTGCGTTTTGAATCCCGGTAACTCCGCGGTCAGCCTGTAAGTGCCCGGCAGAAGACTGAGAATGTTGTACGTTCCGGCCTCGTTGCTGATCGCTGTTGTGACAACGCCGGTCTGAGTATTCGTGGCGGTAATCGTGACTCCGGGAATAAATGCCTGACTGGGATCCTGAACGAATCCACCCACGGACGCGTTACCGCTCTGAGCCCACGTGCTGTTGATTGGAAGCAGACAGAGAAGTGCTGCCGTAGCCAAGAGTCTCTTCATGATTTGTTTCCTCTTATTCACCATTGCCCTTTTCGTTCGTGCAAAATTTTGCGAATGTTATACGCGTTGAGGTAGACAAACTTCCAGACAAAAAACTGTAGCGGCGGTCTATGACCGCCGGCGATCCCGCAGGTGCTGCATTGTCGGCGGTCATAGACCGCCGCTACAGTTCAGCGATTCTGCAGCGCCCTTTCCGTGGCTGCCAGATTTTTTTTCGCGCTGGAGTAATCCGGATTGATTCGCAGCGCATGCTCGAAGTGTTCTTTGGCCTCAGACAACTTGCCCTGCTTGACGAGGACTTCGCCCAGACTGTTGTGGGCATCCGCGAATTCGGGATCGATGGTCAATGCGCGTTCGTGATGGACCAGCGCCTGGGCAAGATCTCCGAGTTTGCCGAGGACGATTCCGAGATTGTTCTGAGCGAGCGCATATTGAGGATCGAGAGTCACGGCCCGCTCGAGGTGAGCCTTCGAACTCTGGAGGTCCCCCTGTTCGTCAAGGACAATGCCAAGGTTGTTGTGAACTTCGGCGTTCCTGGGGTCGAGCATCAGGGCTCGCTCAAAATGGGTTCTGGCTGCTGCATAGTCCCCTTGATCGCCCAATAACACTCCCAGAAAAATATGTGCCGGAAGAAGGTCCGGCGACAGTTCCAGCGTTCGCTCGAAGTGGACCCTCGCCTCGCGCAAGCGTCCTGCCTCCTGTAGTTCTCTGGCGATTTGATAATGGGCGTGGGAAGAATTCGGAAACGCCTCGACAACGCTTTGGTAAATCTCGAGAGGCTTGCCGGCGTTGCCCTTCAATTCCGATTCTTTCGCGAAGAAAAGAGCGGCCGGAAGCAGGAACAGCAGCCACAGTGCGGCGTGGCGCGTCCAGGCCGGAATCAGCCGCGGCAAAACCCGAGACGGCTCACCTGCATCTCCTTCCGAGCGAACGCCCAGAGCCTGGCGCGTTTCTTTCTCGCGGATTTTCCAGATAAAGCCGTCCAGGTAGTAGTGCAGCAGGCCCGTCGCCGTGACGATGGAGATAACGATACGTACCACAGCATCGTTCTTAAACAGGCTCCAGGCATGAGTGAACGATCCGAAAGCCAGGCACATGCCCACGTACACCAAAACGAGGAGCGCGCGGGGGCGGAATAAAAATCGGATGAAGGCACCTGCCTCAGGATTCTTTCGGGCCCGGTTCAAGTTGAACGACCAGACGATGGCCAGGTACTGAATGTCATGCCACGATTCGAACATCACGAGCCCCATCAGCGGCCGCTCGACGACGGACACGGTGTACTTCAAGTAAAGACAGGTTACAGCGATGAATACGAACTTCAGCGGGTTCGGCGGTCGTCCCTCGCGAATGGCCCGCCATGTCTGGATCACATAAACGAGTGTCAGCACGATCGTCAGCGCCAGCCATGCCCGTGCGAACCAGGCGAAGGCACTGGCCGGCACGGGGGGACCGCCGCTCTGATAGAAGCTCGTGACATACGATGGCAGGTCGTTGTTCAGGACGAACACGCACATGCCAAACCACAGCAGGCAGATCATTTGATCCAGCCACGCGGGAGTCCTGGCGGACGGCTTGACCTTGGCGTCGTAGATACGAGCAAATCCGTAGACCTGCATCATCCAATGCCACTGCCCCCAGAACAACGCAAGCAGGATGACACTGTGCAGGGCGAGGTAAGCGAACCACGTCGTGATCGCGAACAGAAACACCGGCGCAATGATCAGGCGAATTCGAAAGCGGCGAAAGAGCGCGCGGTCTCCGTAAGCTCGCAGAATCCCGGGCAAGTAGTGAGCCATCGCCAGCGCGAGCCCAAACGTCAGAAGGCCGTCCATCCAGCCGGTGCGCCGGGCGACGGCAAATGCAAGAAGGATGGGAAGCGGCGTCAGCAGGACAAACGCCATGTCCTGCAGAGGACTGAAAATCCAGTAGCGGGACTGCGGAGGGCCCGAGTCAACAGCCTTTTCGTTGGTTGAGCGTTGTGCCTGGAGCGTCATGACCGAGTCCTACGGTACGATCGCGCTGGTACGGACGTCGTGGCCTTGATCGTCGAGAATAGAGTCCGGGAACTGGTTGTTGTCCTGACAGATGTATTCGAACAGCTCAAGCCCATCTGTCCACCTCATGTTGAATCCGCTCGTCCATCGCGCTGTGTACGCGCCCGGATCGTCGATTGTTACTTCATACTTCAACGTCCGGTAGTCGGGACGCGACAGGCGCTCGATCAGATGAAGTTGGTCGGTGTGCGGCAGCCCGTCCCGGTTCATCCAGAATTTTTCATTGAAGCCGACGGTATCCACCACCAGGGCGTCCCGTTCCCAATGACCAATGGAGTGCCCATAGTAGCTGGGAACCAGATCCCTGGGGTGATCCCGGCCATCCATATATATGATCCGGTAAGAATGCGGCCCTCCGATATCGAAGATGTAGACACGCTGGAGTTCGGGCATGTCGACGATCTCGATCCCGTAGGGTGTGATCAATTGCCGCGGCCCACCCGAGGGTTTGCAGCGCGGATGCGGTTCGTGGCGCAAGACGTTCGCATGCCGGTAATCGACGAGGGCTCTTGCCCAGGGCTGGAGGGGAATGTCATTGATGTGAATGGGCGCGTTCAGCGTCGTACGCGGTTCATAACTGTTTGGATTGATCGCCAGCCGCCCGTCGCCTTGCCAAAGGCCCTTTTCGCCGGGAGGCGCTCCCAGATTCAACCTGCCGTCCGGCCAATGTGGCGCCGGCCCTGCGGGCGGCCGGGCTGCATTCTGTCCAATGGCCGGCACCGCCGCTAGCGACAGTATCAGGAAGCCAACCATCAACCGGTTTTGCACTTGAACCTCCTTCCGCATTCTACAGACGCGGGTAGGGGTATAAAACACAAAGACACAAAGGCACAAAGAAATTCGGCAACGAGGGTCCGACCCCTCGTTGCCGAATTTCTTTGTGCCTTTGTGTCTTTGTGTTTTATACCCCTACCGCAACGTCAGAGTGAGGGCACTACCCGATTGGCCGAAGAACCGGAGCGTACCGTTTGAGTTGGCCGTTGTACCGCCGAACAGGACGAATTGTGTCTTGTAACCCCCCGAATCCACGATGTCAGGAATCACCAGATCGGCCGGCGACGCGGGCGCAGCCTCATTCATTGCGGGCAGGCTCGACACGATGAAATCCGGGACCGGTGCGCGTTCGTTGTAGCGGCCTCGAATGCCGACAATCGATACTCCCGTCGACGCCGTCGTCGAGGCTCTCAAAACCCCTTCGAAGGAATTGGTCAACGACGAGAAGCCGTCGACCTGGTTGAGAAACGCCACAATCTGACCCTGAGCCGGCACGGAAAGTGATCCTGTAAAAGTGGCCGTGCCATCCAGGCTCGTCAGCTCGAGGCTCAACGTCATTGCGGACGACGAAGGATTCACAGCAGCGAACGCGGTTTGTAGAGAGCCGGCGGCCTGAGTGGAAAAACTGCCGGAGTTTTCCACATACATCCGGAATGCGGAACCCGGCCTCACCGCGGGAATAGAGATTTCGGAGACCGCAACGTTGTTACGGCGTGACGTCAACACTGCAAAAGCGGCAGGCGTCCGGCTTCCCGATGCCGGCGAAACACGGATGGAACCGAGTGTTGTCGCCGTCCCGGAACCTGATGTCTGAAGTGTCCGCGATGCTCGCGCAGGAATTGAATAATCGAAACGCGCGCCGCTCTGGCCGCTTACCGTGAGCGTTAACGGCTGACCACTCGGACTGACGAATTGCACCGAGCCTGTCATGACGTCGTCCGATGTGTTGGTCAGAGCAACCTGCGTGGACCACCCGCCTCCGTCGGCAAAATCCGGTATGTAGGCAATCTCTGTTGTAGAGGCAGACAGATCCGAAACAGGCAGCGGACTGACCAGAAACTCCGACCGTTCGTTCGTGCGCCCGCGAATCGCCAGCACCGATACAGGCACCGACGAAGTGAAAGTCATCGTGCGGGCATCGGTAATAGGCGGGCTGAATGGACCGCGCGTGTAAAACGCTGGCTGATCGACAAATGCCGCGATCTGGCCATTGGCGGGAACCACTACGGACCCGCTGTGTATTTGCGTCCCCGACGAACCGCTCAGGAAATAGTTGACGGTCGCCGCCTGCGAGCCGGGATTCGCTATCGCCAATCCCGTATTGACGCTATCGCCGATTTCGACAAAGAAGCGGCCCGATTGGACAGTCGCCACTGCCGAAACGGCGGCCTCGCTGACAAGAATACCGCCGGGGCGGTACGCCAACAGGGCAAGTGCTGCCGGCGGAGCATCCCCGCCGGTGCCCTGCACGCGCGCATGTCCCGCAATTGCGGCAGGGCCGCGGCCATCCGTTCTCACCGATGCCCCTCCGCGACTTGAAATGTTAAAGCTGCGGCTGCTGGTGATTGCAATCGGTATAACGGTTTGAATCGCGTAAATGAAATCTCCAGTGTTTGCGTTGTTGCCATTCGCAGCGTTTCCGGCGAGATTGAAACGAATATTGCCGACGCTTGCGTTGGATGGCGCACGGTAGCTGAACTCAAAACTATTTGTGCGTCCAGTTCCGGTGCCGACACTGGTGTGCGTGATGAACTGAACCTGCCGTCCGTTGACATCCGCAGCCGTCACCACCTGGCTGCGGTCGTCGCTTCCAGCGATGAATTCACCCGCCTGCTGCCCACTGGCATCCACCGCCGACATCTCGAAGCCCCAACGCATTGATCCTTCCCGGACGATAACGACCCGCAGCGGGTAGACGTTTCCCGGAATCCACGCCGACGGCAAGCCGGTGACGGAGACGCTGCCACCCGGAGCGTTCAAATCGTTTGTGCGATGACAAGCCGTACAGTACTGGCCGTTGAGTCCATTACGATCCGTCGGTGCTCCTCGAGAAAAGGAGTAGGCGGCCTGTGTTCCAACCAAAAGCACACAAATACTCAAAAGAGTTTTTCTCATCCTTCACCCCCAAAACTAGTTGTAGTTACGCTCGTACCGCTCTTACGTAGTCGTACTGCTGTTGCGTACCGCTCCTGCGTCCACTGCTAACGCTTCCGCGTTTTTAGAAGTTGAATCGTGAAACTCGATGGATCGAAAACGGCGTGGAAAAAGACACGCGCAGCAACACTACGGTTGCGACATGAAGTTTTTTTGGTGCTTTCCCCCACCGGATAGCGGGGCTATGAAATCACCGAAAAGGCGTGGTGTCAAATTTTGAAATGGAGGGAGGAAAGACAAAGAAAAGAATTAGCCGCGAATTACGCCGATTACGCGAATGGGGCGCATTAAGAATTGTTTCTTGCGCCCCATTCGCGTAATCGGCGTAATTCGCGGCTAATTCTTTTCTTTGTCTTTCCTTAATTGTCCGAGCGGGCCTTGTTCGTCCTCGCGCCCACGGGCAAGAACTTCTGAGCACGCTTGCCCTGAACGTCGGCAAAGTAAATCGTGCCGTCGGCGGCCACGGCCATGCCGTGGACCCAGTTGAGGTCGCCTGGTTTCTCTTTGCCGTTTTCACCTTTCGGAATAACCGATAGCTGTTTGATGTGCCCCTCGGTATCGAGCTTGAGGAGAATCTGGTCCTTGGGAGGCGTGGCCAGCGTCGCTTGCGTCGGGGGAATTTCGGACCAAAGCATCGGCGAGCTGCCGCAGACGTAAACCTCGTCGTCCTTCGTGATCACGATGTACCAGGGCGTGACGATGTTCTTCCATTCCGTAAGAAACTTTCCAGCCGGATCGAATATCTGGATGCGAGCGTTGTTACGGTCTGCCACATAGACGCGGCCTCTCGAGTCGAGAGCAATCGAATGCGGCTGGCTGAATTCGCCTGGGCCGCTGCCCAGTTTTCCCCAGGCGCGGACGAACTTGCCGTTCTTGTCGAAAACGACAACGCGATCGTTTCCATAGCCGTCGGAAACATAGAGGTCGCCATTCGCCGCGAATGCCACATCATTGGGTTGGTTCATGTGGGTTTGATCTTCCCCGGCCTGATCGGGCGTGCCGACTGTCATCAACACTTTTCCGTCCTGGCTGAACTTGCGCACCGTTTGGGACAGTGTATCGACGATCCACAGGTTGCCTTCGTTGTCGAAACGAACCGTATGCGGGTTCTTGAACATCCCTTCTCCCCAGTACTTCAGGAGCTTGCCCTGCGGGCTGTAAACCTGCACCGGGATCTTGCCGCGGTTGAACGTCCAGACATTTCCATCGGGCGCCACAGCAACACTGGACATTGCGGCAGTCCATTCGCCTCCAGCCGGTTTTTCCAGTGGCCAGCTCGGATCGACTTTGTAGACGGTCGCATTATCGTTTCTCGGGTAAGGCACGGCATGTTGCGGCCCCCCCTGCGCGAGCCCGATGCTTGAAATCAACAGCACGCCAACGGCAGCCATGAGCAACTTTGCTCGAATGGATATCTGCATATGTTCCTCCTGGGGCACTGTAGCGGCGGTCTGTGAAGGTGTGAATGAATTGAAGGACGCGAGGATTCCCCTAAGTTAGGAGGGGTGGCTGCGCCATCAAGAAATGCCGCGAAGCCACCGAAGCATGGCGCAGACGGGGTGGTTCC
>Ga0137403_10009239_pt1 | contig 10969 bp, 6 predicted proteins | sample CZOMad2_1_16fung_FD_122057 | JGI IMG/M metagenome (GOLD analysis project Ga0137403, IMG submission 122057) | Vadose zone soil fungal communities from Angelo Coast Range Reserve, California, USA - CZOMad2_1_16fungal (Hybrid Assembly) | ecosystem: Environmental > Terrestrial > Soil > Vadose zone...
CACGCGGTGGGCGCGTTGGCGCCGGAGCTTCTCGCCGGCCGACGGCCTCGTGCGCGTGACGGACGGCACGCGCGAGGTACTGGCCGCCGCGCGCCTCGGGGCACGCGCCTACTCGGCCTCGGTGCTGCAGAAGTTCTCGGCGTGCCCGTACCAGTTCTTCCTGTCGGCGATCTGCCGGCTCGAGCCGCGAACCGAGGTGGCGCCCATCGTGGAGTTGGACCCGGCAACGCGCGGTCACCTGTTCCACCGCGTGCAGGCGGACGTGATGCGGGCGCTCGCGGAGGAGGGACGGCTGCCGCTCACAGCGGCCACGCTCGAGCCTGCGTGGGCGACGCTCGACCGGACGCTCGATCGCGTCGCCGAACACTACCGCGAGGAGCTGGCTCCGGCGATCCAGCGCGTCTGGCAGGACGAGGTGGAATCGATGCGCGCGGACCTCCGCATGTGGGTCGAGCAGACGGCCGCGACGCACGCCGAGTGGGAGCCGATCGCCTTCGAGTTGGCGTTCGGGCTGCGCCGCGATCCCGCGAACGACCCGCGCAGCGTCGAGACGGAGGTGACGCTGCCCGAGGGCTACCGGCTGCGCGGGATTGTGGACCTCGTCGAGCGGCGGCGCGGCGGGGCGGAGCTGCGCGTGACCGATTACAAGACGGGTCGCGACTACACGAAGCGAAATCTGGTCGTGGGCGGCGGCGAGATGCTCCAGCCGGTCATCTACGGCCTAGCGGTCGAGCGCTTGCTGGCCGCGCGGGTGGTCGCCTCGCGGCTCTATTACTGCACGCGCGCCGGCGGGTTCTCGGAGCGCGTCGTGCCGCTGTCCGCCGAGGCGCGCGGCCGCGGCCCGGCGGTGCTCGGCGTCATCGACCGCGCGATCGCCGCCGGCTTCCTGCCGCCGGCGCCGCGCGCGCGGGCGTGCGGGATTTGCGACTTCCGCGACGTCTGCGGCCCGCACGAGGAGATCCGGATCAAGCTGAAGGAGCAGGCGCGGATCGACGAGCTGCGCGCGCTGAGGGACTGGCCGTGAGGGCGCTGGTCGACCAGGCCGAGCGGGAGCGCATCCGGACGTCGCTCGACGAGACGCTGGTGGTCGAGGCGGCGGCGGGCACCGGCAAGACCAGCGAGCTGGTCGCGCGCCTCGTCAACGTTTTGGCCGAGGGGCGCGGGACCGTGCAGACGATCGCGGCGCTCACGTTCACCGAGAAGGCAGCCGGCGAGCTGAAGCTGCGGCTGCGCGCCGGGCTCGAGGACGAGCGCGAGCGGGCGGCGGAGGGCAGCGCGCGGCGCGGACGGCTCGAGGACGCCATCGCGCATCTCGAGGAGGCCCGCGTCAGCACGATCCACGGCTTCTGCAACGACCTTCTGCACGAGCGGCCCGTCGAAGCGCGCGTGGACCCGCGCTTCGAGGTGCTGCCGGAGCCGGAGGCCGAGGCGCTCTACCGTCGCGCGTTCGACGCCTGGCTCGCCGAAAAGCTCGAGGCGCCGCCGGAAGGGCTGCGGCGAGCGTTGCGCCGGCGCTCGTTCGACGGCGATCCGATCGACCGGCTGCGACGAGCAGGCTGGCAGCTCGTTGGCTGGCGCGACTTCCGCGCGCCATGGCAGCGGCGCCCATTCGAGCGAGAGGCGGCGATCGAGGCGCTCGTGGCGCGGGTGCACGGCCTCCACGCCCGGCTCACCACCTGCGCGAAGACTGCGGACACGCTCTACGCTGACCTCTGGCCGCTGCGGCGGCTGAGCGAGGACGTCGCCACGCGCGAGCGCGTGGCGCCCCGAGACCACGACGGGGTCGAGGCGGCGCTGATCGACCTGCTCCGCGAGCGAAGCTTCAAGAGCCCGCGCCGGGGGGACGCGCGGAACTACCGCGGCGGCGTGACCCGGGACGAGACCCTCGCCGCGCACCCGGAGCTGCTAGCAGCGCTGGAGACCTTCGCCCGCGAAGCGGACGCGGACTTGGCGGCGCTCGTCCAGCAGGCGCTCCTGGAGACGATCGACCGCTACGAGGAGCTGAAGACGCGTGCCGCGTCGCTGGACTTTGTGGACCTCCTCCTGAGAGCGCGCGACCTCGTGCGCGACCGGAGCGAGGTGCGGGCCGATCTTCAGCGCCGGCTCACCCACATCTTCGTCGACGAGTTCCAGGATACCGATCCGCTGCAGGCGGAGATCGTCCTCTTGCTCGCGGCGTCGGACCCGGCGGTCAGCCGCTGGCATGACGCCACACCGGCGCCCGGCAAACTCTTCCTCGTGGGCGACCCCAAGCAGTCGATCTACCGGTTCCGCCGAGCGGACGTTGGCACCTATCAGGCGGTGAAGGAGCTGCTAGTCGCGCGCGGCGCGGCGCGCATCTACCTCATGACGAGCTTCCGGGCGATCCCCTCGATCCAGCACCTCGTGAATGCCGCGTTCGCGCCGGTCATGACGGACGACCGGGCAGCGCTCCAGGCGGGCTACGTCCCACTCGCCGGATACCGCGACGAGATCCCGGGACAGCCAGCCATCGTCGCGCTGCCGGTTCCGAAGCCATACGGGTGGCGCGGCGGGTTCGCGAAGTCGGCCATCGACGAGTCGCTGCCCGACGCCGTCGGCGCGTTCGTCGAGTGGCTCCTGAAGGATAGCGGCTGGAAGGTGACCGAGCGCGAGCGGCCGGGCGAGGCGCTGCCGGTCTCCGCGCGCCACGTGTGCCTGCTCTTCCGGCGCTTCACGTCGTGGGGCGACGACGTCACGCGCCCCTATGTCGAGGCGCTTGAGGCGCGCGGAATTCCGCACCTCCTGGTCGGCGGCCGGTCGTTCCACCTGCGCGAGGAGGTGGAGAGCCTACGGACGGCGCTGGCGGCGGTCGAGTGGCCTGACGACGAGCTGTCCGTGTACGCGACGCTCAAGGGGCCGCTCTTCGCCATCGGCGACGAGGAGCTGGTCGAGTACCGGCATCGGTTCCGCCGACTGCATCCCTACCGGCCGCCGCGGGAAGAGGTCGGGCCTCGCTTGCAGCCTGTGGTCGAGTCGCTCGCGCTGTTGCGGTCACTCCACGGGCTCCGTAACGACCGGCCGGTCGAGGAGACGGTGAACCGGCTGCTCACGGCGACGCGTGCGCACGCGGCGTTCGTGCTCCGTCCGTGGGGCGAGCAGGCGCTGGCCAACGTGTTGCGCGTAGCGGAGCTGGCGCGGACGTACGAGGCCGCGGGCAGCATCTCGTTCCGCGGCTTCGTCGAGCGGCTCCGGGAGGAGGCGGAGGGCGAGGCGCCGGAGGCGCCGATCGTCGAGGAATCGAGCGAGGGCGTCCGCATCATGACCGTCCACAAGGCCAAGGGGCTCGAATTCCCGGTAGTGATCCTCGCCGACATCACGGCCGGCATCGCCGCCTGGAATCCGAGTCGGTACGTCGAGGCCGAGCGGGGGCTCTGCGCGCTCCGCCTGGGCGGCTGGGAGCCGTGGGATCTCGTCGACCACGAGGCCGACGAGTTGGCCCGTGATCGCGCCGAGGGTGTGCGCGTGGCGTACGTCGCGGCGACGCGCGCGCGCGACCTGCTCGTGGTCCCGGCCGTTGGCGACGACCCGTTTATGGCCGGGTGGAAGGGGGCGAGCGACGGATGGGTCAGCCCGGTCCACGCCGCCATCTATCCGCCGGCGGAGCGGCGGCGAGCGTCGCAGGACGCGCCGGGCTGCCCGGCGTTCGGCGAGGACAGCGTGCTGGAGCGCCCCGACCGCGACACGCCGGGAGGCGACAACGTCCGGCCGGGGCTGCACGCGTTCGGTTCCGCCGGGGATCACTACGACGTCGTGTGGTGGGACCCGCGGCGGCTCGCGCTCGACGTGCAACGGGTCTACGGGCTCAGACGCGAGGATCTGATCCTGGATCCCGGCCGAGAAACCGTCGAGGCCGACCGGAAGCGGTACGACGACTGGCTCGCCGCGCGTCGCGCGGCGCAGGAGGCGGGCGCGAGGCCCAGTCTCCGCGTCAGGGTGGTCACCGAGTGGGCGCGCGCGAAGCCGGACGACGAGGGCGCGGCGCTCGAGCTCGCTCGCGACGTCGCACTCGTCGACGCGGTCCCGGGTGGCCCGAGACCAGGAGGTCCGCGCTTCGGGACACTCGTGCACGCGGCGCTGGCGACCGTCGCGCTCGACGCGACGGCCGCGCAGATTGCAGAGGGTGTGAGCCTGCAGGCGCGCATCCTTGGCGCGCCGCCGGAGGAAGTGACGGCGGCGACGGCCCTCGTCACCGCCGCGCTGGCGCATCCCCTGATGGCGCGCGCCCGGGAGGCTTGGCGCGCCGGCCGGTGCCGCCGCGAGACGCCCGTGGCCTGCCGCGAGCCCGACGGCTTGCTCGTGGAAGGCGTACTGGACCTCGCGTTCGAGGACGCCGGCGGCTGGACGGTCGTCGATTTCAAGACCGATGCCGAGATCGCCGCGGAGCTCGGGCGGTATCGACGCCAGGTGGGACTCTACGCGTCGGTCGTGGCTAGGGCGACGGGTAGGAACGTGACGGCGGTGCTGATGCAGCTGTGAGCACGGCGTAGGTCGGCGCTGCCGCTAAGGCATTCTGACGGAGGCGCAGAAAGCGTTTCCGGTTAGTGGCAATTAGATGAGGCAGGTTATCTGCAAGTTGTCGCCCCGAACGACTCCGCTACAGCCTGCGGTAGGCCGTGACATGGTTATCGTCTCGACGAGCGACCCGAGGTGCAGAGGGTCGTGTGGTCTCAGGAAAGAGCGCGTAGCCACGCGCCGACCACCACCGCCAGAACAGCCACGGCGAGCGCCCACTGCACCGGCGGGCGCACAGATCGCGGCAGCGTGGGCGCAGCAGCCAGGCCCAGGGCGCCGCCGAGCAGGAGCCCGAACAGATGGGCGAGGAGGTCGGAGCCCGGGCTCGTGCCGAGGAGAGCGAGCAGGGCGAGACTCGCCGCGACGACCATCCGCACCTTGCGCGCGGCTGGGCGGCGTCCGCGGGACACGACTCGCGTGGCGGCGAGGATTCCGATGGCGCCGAACATCGCCGTCGAGGCGCCCACCGAGTCGTGGTGGGTACCGTGGGCGACGGCGGTGAGGGCGTTGCCGCCGGCGCCGGCGAGGAGGAGCACGCAGAGGCCCACACCCGGGCCGAGCTGATGACTCACCGCCCCTACAAGTACGACGCTCGCCCCCGCGTTGCCGATCACGTGGGGCGCGTCGGCGTGGAGCGTTAGGGCGGTGACGGTTCGCCACCACTCTCCGGCGACAATGCGCCCGGCGTCGGCGCCACCGCGTTCGAACCAGGTGCTGCGGCTGGCACGCGTCCCGGTGACGGCAAAGAACCCGATCAGCAGGAGACCGACGGCGACGCCGACGACGGCCGCGCCACGAATGGGCGCCACGGCATCGGCGCCCACGTCCGCCGTGTCGGCCATGTTCTCTCGATCATAGGTGTCGAGGGCCTCGCGGGCGGCCTCCGCATCACGGGCGGCGACGATGAGCGCCCAGCCATCGAGCCCCGGGCTGAGCCGGTGCGGAATGTTGCCGGCGGCGAGCACCACGGCCCATTCATCGGCCTGGTGGCGCTCGGGCGTCACGCGGACAGCAGTTCCAGCGAGATCGTCCATCTGCTCCAGCCATGATAGACGTCACCTCACGGATCTGCCCGCCATGATCGAAGTCCGCTGCCCCGCCGGCGACGGCAGCGGTGTTTCCCCGCGTTCCCGAAGCGGCTAGTATCGGGCCGACCCACGTCGCGCGGTGGAGAGAGGCCGCCTGCGTGCCACGGGCTCCACGGACCAGGAGGTGCGCCATGCTCGACCTCGTGATCAAGGGTGGACAGGTCGTGACACCCCACGGTGTCGCGGCGCTGGATATCGGCGTGCAGGGCGAGAAGATCGTCGCGCTGGGCTGGCCCGGCACCCTAACGGCGAATGCCGGCCGCATCGTCGATGCCGGCGGCAAGATCGTCGTCCCAGGCGGGATCGAGCCGCATGCGCACATCTCGATCCCGGTTCCGGAGCAATGGACCGGCCGGCCGGACGTCATGACGCAGCCGCCCGAAGCGGCGAGCAGAGCCGCCGCCTTCGGAGGCGTGACCACTATCGTGGATTTCGCTGGTGACCTGACGCTTACGCCCGATCCGCACGCACGCCGCGTATCCATCGCGGAGGCGGTCGAGCGGCGGCGGGCCGTCTTCCGCGGTCACGCCTACACGGACTTCGCCTTCCACTACATCCTGGCGGGCGAGGTCGCGCCGCAGACAGTGGGTGAGATCGCCGAGGCAATCCAGGACGGCACCGCGAGCTTCAAGATCTTCACGACCTTCCGGCCGATCCGTGTCCCGTACGGCCACCTGTGGAGCATCTTCGGCCAGGTCGCGCGGCATGGCGGCATCATGGCCGTGCACGCCGAGGAGGACGACGTCGTCACTTACATGACCGAAACCCTCAAGCGCGAGGGACGCGCCCAGGGCTATAACCTGCACCTGGTTCACAATAACCTCTCCGAGGACCTGGCGTTTCGCCACATCGTTCGTCTGGCGCGGCACACGAACGCCGCCGTTTACTTCGTGCACACCACCGCCAAAGAGGGCGTCGCAGCCATCGCCGAGGCCCGGAGCCTGGGGCAACCAGTGTACGGAGAGGCGCTGCACAACTATCTGCACTTCACGTGCGACGACTACCGCAAACCGGGGGGGACAGCGATTCACACGTACCCTGCGATCAAGTTCGCCGACGATCGCGATGCGCTCCTCGCCGGCCTCATGGACGGACGGCTAGCCACGACCGCGACCGATGAGTACACCGTGCACAAGGCGTACAAGCTCGCCGGAGACACCATCGAGAGCGTGTGTGGGGGCCACAACGGCATCGAGACGCGCCTCCCCGTGGCGTTTACCAAGTTCGTCGTCGAGCGGAACATGCCGCTGACGCGATTCGTGGATATTACTTCCGCGAATGCGGCCCGCATCCTCGGTCTTTACCCGCAGAAGGGCGCAATCCAGCCGGGCAGTGACGCCGACCTCGTGCTCATCGACCCTGCGCTGAAGAAGACGCTCGCGCTGGGCGACCTGCACGCAGACGCGGACTACAGCATCTGGGAGGGCTTTGCCTGCCAGGGTTATCCGGTGATGACCCTCCTGCGCGGCAAGATCATCGTCGAGAACGGCCGGCTCATCGGCAGCTCCTCCGACGGTCGATGGCTCCCGCGGCGAATCGCGGGCGGCGTGCTCGGCGGCCCGGCACTCTGAGATTGAGGCGGAGGGGTCGGGCGACCCCTCCGACCGAGCATCAACTTTCGAGCGAAATGTTCCAGAGCAGCGGCGCGGCGAACGTGAGCATGCCGCGGACGTTCTTCCGGGTGGCTGCCGGCGTGACGAACTCGCCCCAGAGTGCGTACGGCACGTCGTCGTACGCGAACTTCTGGATCTCTTCGGCGAGCTGCTTGCGCTTGGCGGGATCGGTTTGCGCAACCCAGTCCCGCCGCATCTTCTCCATCGGCTCGCTACAGTACCAGCCGAAGAACGCCTTCTCACACACGCCGGCCACGCCCGCGTTCAGTGCCGGCGATCCCATATCGGCCGCGCTCCACCAGGTGTGCAGGATGTTCCACCCGCCTTCGGAGGCCGGTGTCTTCATGGCTCGGCGTGCCACCAGCGTGCCCCAGTCCATCGCCTGGACCTCGACCTTGCAGCCGATCTTCTGTAATAGGTCCCCCGTGACGAGGGCGACGGCGTGGAGCATCGCGATGTTCGTCGGGTCCAAGACGACGATCGGTTTGCCATCGTACCCGGCCTCTTTCATGAGCTGGCGCGCGCGCTCGAAGTCCGGCTTGGCCGGCGCCCCCGCGCTCGAGCCGTACTCGCTCTTGCTGACGAAGTACGCGCCGCTCTGCCGGAAGTACTTCGACTGGCCGACCGCAGCTTGCAGGTACTGCTGCTGGTCCGCCATGTACACCAGGGCCTGCCGCGCCTTCTTGTTGCTGAACGGCGGTTGGAGATGGTTGGGGCGGATCCAGCCCTGGTTGCCGACGGTGTCGTACGTGACGATGGCGATGTCCGGGTTCTTCTCGATCTTCGGGACGAAGTCGAGCGGCGGCTGCTCCCAGATGTCGACCTCACCGGCCTCGAGGGCGGCGGCGGCCGTCGCGGCGTCGGGGATGTAGCGCCAGATCAGGCGGTCGACGTATACGCGCTTGCCGCCGGCGGCGCCACTGGGCGGCTCGTTGCGCGGGACGTACTCCGCGTTGCGCACGTAGACGACCTGGTTGCCGGGCTGCCACTCCTCCTTCACGAACTTGTACGGCCCCGACCCGATGGCCTCCTTGATCATCTCCTCCTCGGGCGTGGCCGCGAGGCGGGCGGGCAGGATGAAGGGTACGACCGCGGAGGGCTTGGCCAGGGCCCCCAGCACCAAGGCGAAGGGTTTGCCCAGCTCGAGCACGAACGTCTTCTTGTCGGTCGCTTGCAACCGCTCCGTGGCCGCCATGAAGAACTGGCCGAGCGGGTCACGCTGGCTCCAACGCTTGAGGGACACCACGCAGTCCTCGGCGGTCACCGGCTGGCCGTCGTGGAACTTCAGGCCGTCGCGCAGCGTGAAGCTCCACTTGCGGCCGTCCTTGCTGCTCGACCACTTGTCTACCATCTGCGGCTTGACCTGGCCGTTGCCGTCCAGCGAGAAGAGCGTGTCGTAGACCAGGTAGCCATTGGTGCGGTTGGTGATGTATCCGGTATAGCGCGTCACGTCGAGGACTCGGAGATCCGCGTGAGGAATGAAGCGCAGCGTGCCGCCCTTCTTCTGCGCCTGGACGTGTGGAGCCGGCAAGGCGAGCGTGGCCGCGGCGGCCGCGCTTCCCACGAGGAACTGCCGACGGCTCGAGTCGATCATGGTCTCCTCCCCTGAGTTGGCCGGCGGCACCGCCGCGGGCGGGTGGGAATCAGTGATGGCGCGCGGTACCGTTGGTGGACGGCGCGGCATGACTGTGTTAGCGCGCGCCGGCGGCCGCGAGCGGCGGCCGTTGTCGATGCCACGGGGTCGCCTGCTCGTACGCATGGCCGATACGTAGGATCGTTGTTTCGTCGAACGGACGTCCCACCACCTGGAGACCGGCGGGCAGCCCGGCGGGCGTGAAGCCGCAGGGGACCGTGAGCGCGGGCAGACCCGTCAGATTCCACGGCAGAGTGAATGGGATAAGGCGCGGCAGGTCGCGGTCGATCACCATCTCGTCCAGCGCCATCGACGTGATGGGCAGCGTGGGCGTCACCATCGCGTCAAGGCGCGCCTGGCGGAAGGCCGCCTGCACCTCGGCCCGCATCGCCATGCGCGCGCGAAGCGCGGCCTGCAGGTGGGCGGCCGGGATGAGCAAGCCCAGCTCGAGGAGGCGTCGCGTGCCGGAGACGTAGTCCGTCGGCCGCTCGACGAGCCAGCGGCGGTGTGGCTGCGCCACTTCGGCCATGAGGATGACGAAGCCCGCCGGAAGTGTGAAGCGAAACGCGGGCAACTCGACTGGCACCAGCGTCGCACCGAGGCGTTCCAGCTCCTTGAACGCGCCCTCGACCAGGGCCCCGACCTCGGGGTGCAGCTCGGGACCCGCGAAGTAGCCGGGCGCCACGCCGAGTCGCACGCCGGCAACGCCTCGGTCGAGGTCAGCCAGGTAGTCGGGCACCGTCTCGTCGACCGTGCGCCGGTCGGCCGGGTCGTAGCCGGCGACGGCTTGCAGAAGCAATGCGGCGTCCTCGACGGAGCGAGTGAACGTGCCCACGTGGTCCAGCGACGGTGCTGACGCCGCGCGAATGGTACCCCAGCCGCTAACCCGGCCGTGCGTTGGCTTGAAGCCGACGGTAGCGGTGACAGCCGCCGGCTTGCGCACGGACCCGCCGGCGTCGGTCCCCAGCGCGCCGAGCGATGAACCCACCGCGACCGACACGCCTCCGCCCGCGCTGGAGCCGCCCGGGTAGTGCGTGAGGTCCCACGGGTTGCGGGTGGGCGGGACGTCCTGGCCGCATGCGAATTCGTGCGTGACCTGCTTTCCGATGATGACGGCGCCCGCCTCGCGGAGCCGGCGCACCACTGTCGCGTCGTGCGGCGTGGTGAAGCCGGCCAAGAGCCGCGAGCCTGCCTGGGTGGGCGCGTCGCGCGTCGCCAGCACATCTTTGATCCCAATGGGGATCCCGTGAAGCGGCCCGAGGGGCGCCTCGGCGTCCGCGCGCCGCGCCGCGGCCAGCGCCTGCTCGGCCGCTACGTGGACGTAGGCGTGCACCAGCGGCTCGGTCTCGTCGATCCGGCTCAGCATCGCTTCGATCAACTCGACCGCCGACAGCTTGCGCTGCCGCAAGAGGCGCGAGACCTCGCGGATCGTCACGCAGCCGAGGTCAGTCACGCCAGCGAGGATCGTGTGTGAGCGGCGGGTTGACGTCGTCGAGGTCGGAGTGCAGGAGCGGCGTGACGAAGGCGAGGTGCGCGTCCAGCGCTGCGGCCAGAGGCGCCAGGTCCTCAGGCGGCAAGCGCAATCCGACGAGCTCCGCCAGAAGGGCGACGTCGGCCGGTGCGAGTCGTCTCGCCATCGGCGTTCTTCTCCTGGCCCCAAGGGTTGAGGGCCGCTGCGGTGCTTCGGAATCTAGGGCGTCGGGGGGACCATGTCAATCGCGCTCAAGATCGTTGCGGGACGCGAGCCTCACCTACTCCCATGGGCCAGCGACCTCGCTTGCCGCGCCACAGCGCTCGCCGTATGTTGGCTCCGCCGGTGCGCTGCGCACGGCGCACCGGGCGTCGCGCCGCTCATCGCCTGAATGTGAATCGGCGCGTCGAAGCGCACGAGGCTCTCTTCCGGAGGCGCTGATGATCGATCACGCAGGGCGGCGGACGTCGCGGTGGATCATGAGCAAGGACGACGTCGTGGCGAACGCCGGCATGGTCTCCGCCGGTCACCGGCTCGCCGCCGAGGCCGGCGTCGAGATGCTGCGGCGCGGGGGCAACGCCATCGACGCCGCCGTGGCCGCCGCGTGGGCGGTCGGCGTCGTGGAGCCGTG
>Ga0137403_10009240_pt1 | contig 10969 bp, 9 predicted proteins | sample CZOMad2_1_16fung_FD_122057 | JGI IMG/M metagenome (GOLD analysis project Ga0137403, IMG submission 122057) | Vadose zone soil fungal communities from Angelo Coast Range Reserve, California, USA - CZOMad2_1_16fungal (Hybrid Assembly) | ecosystem: Environmental > Terrestrial > Soil > Vadose zone...
AGATCATTCACCATGAAGGTCAGAAGCATGTCGTCAACGTCAACTGTAATATAACTGCCCTGTTCGATGGCCGCATCCATATTCAAGCCCTGGGCCTGCAATCTCTGAAAAAGATTGTCCCGGTGTGCCTCGGCCACGACCGCGATAACCGCATTGCCCGCGTTTAGTGCCGTTTCGATAAAACGAGCAAATCCAACTAGAAAGGATGCTTCGTCGGAATAGAATTCAACCGCGTGATTGCGATCGGCCTTCTCATTTCTCGGTGCAGGCGATGGGAGAGCCTCCTCGCGGTATAGGTGGTCGGGAGCTGGACAGTGCGCAACGTCGTTGAGATTGTGGCCCGACAATCCACTGCTGACAAACCGCCTCCCCTGACGAACCGTTTCCACAGCGGTTAGTAGTTCGTTTCCGGCCTGCGCTTTGACGACGTAGCCGTGTGCCCCCAAGCCGAGAGCTTCTTGCACTACGTCAATTGACGATTCCTGACTCGAGAAAATTATTTTGCATTCCGGGGCAAGTTCGCGAATTCGTCTGGCAACTTCAATTCCATTCAGCTTTGGAAGATCGATATCGAGCACGACTAAGTCCGGTTGCAGTTCTTCAGCTTTCCGCACCGCTTCTAATCCGTCTGACGCCTCCCCGATAACCTGCAAATCGCGTGTCTGTGCAAGCGTCGAGCATACAAATCGCCGGAACGGTTTGTAATCATCGACCACCAGAATCCGGATACACGACACACTTAGGCCTTCGTCAGCTGCGGGCGGCGTTGGAGAGGACATTGGAGTCGGACGCGGCTTCTTTTCTATAACGGCCCCTCGCACCACAAACCACTACAGCTTCCGCAAGGAAGCATCGCCCTACGGGCGCGGCAAAAAGTTTCTAATCGAATTAATACTACTCCATTTTGCGCCAACGTATGGGAAATAACGCTTTCTTCTTTGAAGCTCGATTCGCGAATGGCTTATGGGACGCTCGGAAATAATCCACATGCTCGATAAACGCATTATAAAGGGACGCCCCAATGGAGTAGGTCTTGAACGTTCGGAGTATCACCTACAGGCGCGCCTCTAATCAATGTTAATCCTACTATAAATTACCTAACAATGATAGTAGGCAGAGGCTCGCCCAGTTTTAATTCTCTGCTTTCATTCTCGGCTCATACCGTATGGCGGGAGGCTGCAAGCGGGTAATGATTTGCGGCTCGAGGCCTACCGATCGCTCCACCGTTATGGCGACCTCAACTCCGGTTTTCTGAGAGTGAATGAAATACTCGCCTGACTGTAATGCGCCAAGTTGTTGTATTCGCGTAATGGCATCGTGCAGGGTGGCCGCCGCTTCAATCCACAGGGTCTCTCCATCGCTGAAGATACGAAAAATGTCGAACGCAGGAACCATGCTTTGCATCCTCTACCTTTCCAAGCCGTTGTAACGACGCACCGAGCGCGTTCGGGAAGCCTCTAGCGAAGAAACACTCGTTTTGTAAACCTGAATTCCGACGGTTGACTACATGCGTGTGAAAGTACTTGGGCAGCCGAGGCAGGGCAATTGTCATTATTGACAGATACGAAATTCAATCGTCCATGTAACACACTAATCAGTGCAGACCAAAGCCGATCCGAAGTAACCGGGCATTCGGCAGCCGGGAACAACTAAGAAGTCGGATTACGAACATCTGCCAACCGTGATATTGCGGTTCGAATCTACTTCTTCGGTTACCACCATCTAAGTCCTGCTCTCGACGTTTGCCATCATGTTAATTCGGTTGGTCGCTCGCCAGATGTTTTGAATTGACCGCAACAGGAGGCCAAGCTGAGCGCATATGACCAGGATCGTCAGATATCCGTTCCTTATATTCGCTCTATCTCTCGTAATGCTCTGGCTCTCGACGCGAATCGGCGCCTCCGTCCGTAAAAGACGTCGAAATCTGGAAGCAGGTGAGCGCGAAGATTTCGGTGTTGTCATGGCGGCTTCCCTGACTCTGCTCGGACTTATCATCGGGTTCAGCTTTTCGCTGGCCATCAGCCGTTACGATCAGCGCAAGAACTTGGAGGCGGCGGAAGCAAATGCAATCGGCACGGAATTCGTCCGGGCGGACTTTCTGCCTCCCGCCGACGCAGCAAGTGTGCGTGCCCTGCGGAAAAACTATGTCGATCAGCGTATTTTGTTCTTTGAAACGCGGGATGACGGCCAGCTTCGACAGATCAATGCCCATACTGCCCGATTGCGGCCAGTTTGTGGACCGTGGTCCGAGCGGCGGCAACGGCCAAGCCGACACCCGTCACCGCTGTAGTCGTTGCGGGCATGAACGATGAACTCGCAGGGATATTCGCGAGCCGTCTGGTGGAATCGCATCCCGAGTGCGGCCTGGTGTCTGATGGCGGTAATTGCTGTCTGCTGTAATTTGTTGATCGGCTACGGCGCGCATCGGTCCGAAACGAAAACTGTTCTGTTTCTCGTTCTACCGCTTATTGTGTCCATCTCGCTCTGTCTCATAGCGGACATTGACAGCCCGCGCGGCGGCATCGTTCGCGTGCGCGCACAAAATCTGACAAGTCTTTCTCAGTCCCTGCATCAATAATCAGTCGCGGCCCGCGAGGTACGCATTCGATCTCAGTTCTCCGTGGCGCCAGGCAGGTACGGTTAGCCGCTCGAGTTGTCATTAGAACAGCAGTTTGAGCGTGAACTGTGCGGAACGCGAACCGCCAACTGCGTACAGTGCGTTCTGCCCATTTCCGCCGCCTCCATCGTCGCGGTTCGTTGTGGACGTGCCAGGACATACCTTCCCGCAACCCGAGGATACCGGACTGCCCTGGTTCCCTAACGAGGTACTTGGATTGCATTTCGACCCGGCGTACACGGTTATATTGATCGGGGGCGCCGAACCGTGCCTATCGCGCCATGCCGCAACTGGTGGGACTTTTCTTCTAAGGTTGATATTTATATTAGGAAAGTTCTCAAAAGGCAACGGAAGAACTGACGATTGACCAGTGGTGCCTCATCGAGGAGATTAGTGCAAGGGATGGAGAGCTATCGCACTTAGAAATCTAAACGGATATGAGTTCGGTGGATTCTGAACTTTTTTCCGACCGAGCTGTCATGAGAGAAACCAGATGACACCTTCCGTAAGGATCTTGCTCGTAGATGACTTCGGACCGTGGCGTAGTTTTGTCGCGTCCCTGCTTCAAAAAAACCCTGAATGGCAGATTGTCTGCGAGGCGTCAGACGGATTAGAAGGCATCCAGAGAGCGGATGAGCTCCAGCCGGACTTGATCGTGCTGGACATCGGCCTTCCAAAGCTGAATGGAATTGAAGCCGCTCCTTCTATCCGCAGGATTGCTCCAGCATCGAAAATCCTCTTCTCAAGCGAAAATCGTTCTTCGGAGGTCGCGGCAGCGGCCGTAAACGCGGGTGGGCATGGATACGTGCTCAAATCGGATGCCGCAAACGAATTGCTAGTGGCGGTAGAAGCTGTTCTTCAAGGCAAACGGTTCGTCAGCAGCACATTCACGGGCTTCGATTTGACGATTCCCGAAGGGCCATCTAGGGACGAATTCCGATAGTTCGAAGTTCCCCCTTATGTCGGGGGATATACTGGTCCCGGATGGCATGGCGACTTTCCCGAGTAAACACAACTCGCTTCCTGCGATATCAAATTCTGAAAAACCGCAATCCATACAGACCAGAAGCATTGGGAATACAAAGACGGCGCTCCTGTCTAGATTTGTCAATCCGGCAAAATGAATGTTGATTTCCGAGTTAAACCTTCGCAAGTTCTTCGAAAAGCATGACTTACATGTCATAACCTTTGCCCCACGTGCAGCCTTGGCCGAGTACGAAGAGAGGCTCGCCATACGCCAGTCTGCCTTCCTTGCACATGAATTGTGCCATGCAAGCCTTGAGAATCTGTGGCCCGATTGGCCCATCATGCCAGTTGAACGTACAACGAGCTGGCGACAGTAGGGACCACCAACGATCGATTCGCTTCGATATCATTAACTAGCAAGAGCGAGTCTGTCAGTTTTGCCAGTCGTATCCTACTACAGTGACTGTAATCTTGCGACCGCTTATCTAACCCATGCAGGTCATCCAGGGGAACTTGCACTATCCCCCGACAAGCCAGTTAACTGGCGGTGGGATAAGGCGATAGAGCAATGCGAGGAAGATATGGCCGACCAGGCGCGCTCCGCGCACGACCATAACACGCACGACCATAAAAGGCCCTGGACAGCAGGCGCTGCGATGCTCTTCTGTCTGATTGCCATGTCGATAGCGCCGCAAGCCCGAGCGAAGACCAATGTGGATTTCAATCCCAATCTGGATTTCTCGAAGTACAAGACATTTGCCTACATCGGTGGCGTCGAGCACCTGGTGATGCTACAGGTGAATCCAGACGAAATTCACGACAACGTGCACGAAGCAGTGGCCCGTGAATTGACCAAGCGTGGTCTGAAGGAAGTGAAACGGGATGAGAATCCCGATCTGGTGGTTCGCTATTTCGCCAACAGCCAATCCCAAGTTAATTTCGCTGCCACGGGAGATTGGGGAGGCTTCGATCCTTTCATCGTAGATTATTGGGCCTATACCTACGACCTGTGGAATGCGTCGACCACTAGAGAAGCCTCTTTGATGATCGACCTTATCGACGTAAAAAGAAAAGATCTTGCCTGGCGTTTGTTGCTGGAGGATAAAATTCTAAATGTGGACAAAATCTGGGAAAAAGCAAACCAAGAAATTACAAAAGGCTTTGAGAGCTTCCCCCCGACGGAAAAACTGAAGGAAGAGAAGCGAAAGGAACGTGCCGAGCACCCACCGAAGCCACCAAAACCACAGTTTCAGTGAACCTGGGCCGAATCGGACAGTCCGTTCATCTGCCGCGGCAATCAGTCTTACGGGATCTCATTCATCATCGCGTCATGCAGGAAGCATTAGAGTCCAATTGGAGGCCTGATAGCAGTAACCACGAAATCCTTGTTCCGGGCGTCCCCCTGGGTGGTTCCTCGCGAACTCGAAGAAATCGATTGTTCTCTGTCGGAGCGAATGGTACGCTACCGTACCTAGGTGCTCTCCAGCAGTTGGCTGTCACCTATATTTCGGGGCAGACATGCCGAATCCGACCCTAAATCTTACGCTTTTTGATTACTTCCCTTGCTGCGCTAACCCTAATGCGCGGTCGATTAAACAAAATGGGTGGTTAGAACGAGAGGAATTTATGCCATGTTCATCGTGTACTTTGGGCAATCAGGTGGAATTTCATAGTGAGATGATGGTGCATTTCAGCGGGCTGAGAAATGTGGACAACCCCGGCGTTTGGATATCTTCAAACCTTTTGGTCTGTCTGGATTGCGGCTTTGCTCAGTTGGCCGTGCCGAAAACCGAATTGGCATTGCTTGGCAGTGCCTTGGCAAATGAACGGCTCACGGCTGAAGCGAATTGTTAAGGCCGCCGCACCGCTCGCGGAATTGCGCTTGGCGGCGGATCATGCATGAGAAGTTTGGCTTAGAGCTATGCTGCTGGCGCTCCTACTTCCATAGGGGAGACGAAAACGCGCCCCGCGACCGCTTCTTGGATCGCAAACAAGAGGTCGGTCATAATCGAGGCTTTCATAACGTATCCGAACGCACCAGTATTAAGCGCCGCAGCGACGAAATCAGAGTCACTATGGGTTGTCAAGAACACGACTCTCGACGAGCAACCGGATTTCCGTAGTCGATCCGCGGCTTCTATGCCACTGAGTTTCGGCATCGAAATGTCAGTCACAATGACGTCCGGATCAATTCTCATGCTGGCCTCGAACAGAGCCTCGCCATTGCCCACGCATTCGATTACGTCTACCTCTGTTTTCAATAGACTTTGCACTACTTCGAGAAGACCTGGATGGTCATCGGCAAGTAAGACTCGAATTTTTCGCAATTAGACACCTAGTCCAAGCGTGTGGGCAATCCGTTCCGGGGTGAGATACCAATGCGAGTCCTGCCCTGCAGTCTCGTCTATTAACAAAACTATCGCCTACTTGAAGGACAAAAAAGTGTCAAAAGTGACAGAACATCCAGCCGATGAGAATAGTCGTCGGGTTCGAACGAACGGCCGAGAAATTTCGCTACTGTAGGCTAATAAGGTTCCCACTGGAGCTATTCGTCGATCAGCGTTTGCCAATCTAGACTTCTCAGAAGCTCGCGTTCCTCTAGCGAGAAGTGACTATACCTACCGGAGTCGACTTTCCGTCGGCGAGCATACGCAGCGGTATGTCACTTTTGACAATGGAGTTTCTTCCGTACAGCCATTACGGTCCGAGTAACGGGCAAGTCGCGGATCAGAGGGGACATCATGAAAGCAATTACGAGTAGCATTGAAAGAATCGCGCTTAAGGTGACTCTAATTTTGGCGATACTTCTATTGCTTGGCGGGGTTGCCGCCGCGCAGAGCATTCAGGTGAAAGGCGTGATTAACGGCCGAAGCGGCGCCTCAATGTCGGTTCAGACGCAGGATTCCGGGAATGTAACGGTTATTCTCACGGACGCCACACAGGTAGAAGAACCTGAGGGCGTATTTCGCAAGAAGCACTTGAGCATAACGGCTTTGGTTCCCGGTTTATCTGTGGATGTAAAAGGATCCTATAATACCCAGAACCAACTCGTTGCAAACAGCGTCACATTCAAAGGCTCCGACCTTAGGACCGCCCAGGACATCCAGGCAGGCCTGACTCCAACTGAACAGCAAGTCCAGCAGAGTCAACAACAGATTCAAGCACAACAGCAACAACTCCAACAACAAGAGCAGCAGATCCACGCCCAACAGCAGAAAAGTGCCGCACACGAAGCGGAAATCGCGGCAAACAAGGCAGCTATTGCTGCAGCCAATAAACGCTTCGGAGAGTTGGGCGACTACAATATCTTGGGAGAGGTCACAATCCTGTTCGGTAACGACAAGGTGGCAATTGAAGATGAGTACAAGCCCCAATTGGTGGCTCTCGCGCAGAAGGCCTTGGGGATCACTGCCTATGTCATTCAGGTTAAGGGATACGCATCGAAGGTAGGCAGCGCAGCGCTCAATCAGAAACTGAGCACAGAACGCGCCGAAAACGTTACTAATTTCCTTGAACAGCAGGCCAACATTCCACTCACCAACATCCTGGCTCCCGGCGCTATGGGCACTAGTCGTCAAGTCGCTCCCGATACGACTGCAGAGGGACAAGCTGAAAATCGCCGGGTCGTGGTGAGAATCCTTCAGAATAAGGGAATCGCTGGTACCTGACCGCCTCTGTTCCGCCTCTGCTTTGGGAACCGGCGCCAACCGTGCCGTCGCTTTGCCACGGCTGGCAGTTGTCTTTGCTCTCCCGCAGCGACGTGTCTAAGCAACCGAGAAAACTGCGTCTTGGCCTCGCGATCATCCACTGTTCTCATACCGCGAGAGCAGACCACATCAAGACATCGTGGTGGCGTTCTGTAGACCAAATTCGCGGTGCGTCGCCAAGAGCGCGGGCCTGACCGAGTCGTCCGATACCACAAAAGAGATGTTGGTTTCAGAGGAGCCTTGCGCGATGGCTATGATGTTGACGCCTTCCTTCCCCAGGCAATGAAAGGTGCGGCCAGCCACGCCAGGAGTGCCGCGCATGTTTTCTCCCACGACAGCAACGATGGCGATATTCGGGTCCATGGTGATGTGATCAACCACCTGATGCGCGAGGTCTTGCGCGAATTCGCGGCGCAGCGCTTCGAGTGTGGCTTGCGAATGTGCTTTGGCGACGATGAAGCAAATGTCATTTTGTGATGACGATTGCGAAATCAGCAGGACTTCCGCTCGCAACTGAGCTGTGGTAGAAAAAGTTCTGCCCACAACATCCGGCACGCCAACGATTCCGGGTCCGCCAACGCTGATGAGCGCAACATCGCGAATCGCAGTGAGCGCTTTTACGCCGCCGCCGATGCTGCGTCCTTGCTGGGTAATTTTTGTGCCAGGCTTTTCTGGAGCAAAACTGTTGCGAATCCATACGGGAATGCCGGCCGGCATCACCGGACGCAATGTTTTGGGATGCAATACTCGCGCGCCGAAGTAGGCAAGCTCGGCGGCTTCACGATAAGAAATTTCTGGGATCGTACGCGCTTCTGCAACCAGGCGCGGGTCGGCGGTGAGCACTCCCTCGACGTCGGTCCAAATGATAATCTCTGTTGCATCGAGCGCGGCGCCAAGAATTGTGGCGGAATAATCAGATCCACCGCGGCCGAGCGTGGTAAGCAAACCATCGGACGTCGCGCCGATAAATCCGGTTACGACGGGCACTTGGCCATGCGCCAGGAGGGGACCGATGCATGCCTGCGAACGTTGCCGGGTTGGCGCCGCTTGCGGATCGGCTCCGCCATGAAACGAATCCGTAACGATCAATTCGGTGGCTTCAATTGCAACGCCTACAACACCCAACGCAGAAAGTGCCGCTGCGAAAACTGGCGCGCAAAGACGTTCGCCCAGGCTGGAAATGGCGTCCAGAGTACGCAGCGTTAATTCACGAAGCAGCGCAGTACCTTCGTAAAGCCGTGTTCCGTCCGCGAGCAACTCCTCGATGCGGCATTCCACACGAAGTCTGACGTGCTCATCTGGAACCAGCGCGGCCAGAGCTTCGAAGTGTTGTTTCCGCAATGCATTCCCGAGAGCTTTGCCGGCTGCGCGCTCGCCGCGTTTGGCCTGGTGAGCGGCATCAATCAAGCGATTCGTTACGCCGCTCATCGCCGAAACTACGACGACCACCGAATATTCGCGCAAAGCATTGGCAACAATTTGCGCGGAGCGCCGGATGCACGCGGCATCGCCGACAGAGGTCCCGCCAAACTTCATCACTTGCAGTTTCGTATTCATATAGCGTCAAAATTCGTATAAGAATAATACTGTGTGGTGCGCGCCGGTCGTGCGGTTTTTTGTAGCAATGTGCATGAGCGGAGTTATGGTGGCACGCGGGGATTGTCATCCGCCGCCCATACGGGAGTTGCAAGAGAACTCAAGAAAGGTTTAGAGAATAAGCTCCAGCCCATTGCGCCTATTTGAACTAGGAAGAAAAAACAGTGACTCCTTGTGCTCCAGCCGCATCCAAAGCGTAGCGGAAAGTACTAAACCAAACCTTTACAGGAAAAATCTCGCATGCCGAAACCAGTTTTACTTACTGTAGATGACGACCCCGAAGTGCTGCGCGCCGTAGAGCGCGATCTGCGAAAACAATATGCTGATCGCTACCGCGTTGTGCGCGCCGATTCCGGCGCGTCGGCGGAGCAATCGCTGCAAACGCTGCGAACGCGCAACGAGGCAGTCGCCCTGTTGCTGGTTGACCAGCGCATGCCCGAAATGAGCGGCGTGGAATTCCTGAACAAGGCCATCGCGATATATCCTGACGCCAAGCGCGTACTGTTGACCGCTTACGCCGACACCGACGCCGCGATTCAAGCTATCAACCAGGCGCGCATCCATCATTACTTGCTTAAGCCGTGGGATCCTCCTGAAGAGCAACTGTATCCAGTTATCGATGACTTGCTGGAGGATTGGCAGGCCGACTACCGTCCGGTGTTTGAAGGCGTTCGCGTATTGGGCCACCGCTGGTCGCCGCGCACCTACGCGCTACGCGACTTTCTTGCTCGCAATCGCGTCCCGCACAAATGGCTCGACGTGGAAGCTGCTGAGCGCGATAAGGACGTGAGCGACGCGGTGGAATTCGCGCATCGAAATAACATAAAGTTACCCGCTGCCATCTTCGTGGACAACACAGCGCTTGCCGATCCATCCACGGCGGAGCTGGCTGCAAAACTTGGACTGCGCACCAGTGCGACGACTACTTTCTACGATTTACTGATCGTGGGTGGTGGCCCTGCTGGACTGGCGGCTGCGGTCTACGGCGCATCGGAAGGGTTGACCACCGTAATGATCGAACGCGAGGCGCCTGGCGGACAAGCCGGCATGAGTTCGCGAATTGAAAATTATCTTGGCTTCCCGTCCGGCGTGAGTGGCAGCCTTCTGACGCAGCGAGCGGTGATGCAAGCCCGCCGTTTCGGAGTGGAAATTCTTTCGCCGCAGGAAGCCCTAGGTCTCCGCGTGGACGCCGGCTCCAAATTCGTCACACTTTCTGATGGCGTCGAAATCGGCGCGAAATCGCTGTTAATTGCAACGGGAGTCGCCTACAGAAAGCTGGATGTACCGGGTTTGGAGCGGCTGCAAGGCGCAGGAGTTTATTACGGAGCGGCGACGACCGAGGGGGCGTCATGCAAAGACGAAGACGTCTTCATCGTCGGCGGGGCGAATTCCGCGGGGCAAGCGGCGATGTATTTTTCGAACTACGCCCGGCGTGTAGTGATGCTAGTGCGCGGTAGCTCGCTTGCAGCCGGGATGTCGCAGTACCTGGTCGAACAAATCAAGCAAACGCCAAACATTCACATCGAATTGAACAGCCAGATCAAGGAAGCCTTTGGCACCGATCATCTCGAAGCCATCTCGATTCTCTGCTCGACTAGCGAAGAGACACAAAAAGTTCCGGCGGTTTCTCTTTTTATCTTTATCGGTGCCGCTCCGCAGACCGAATGGCTGCATGGTGCCGTCGAACGCGACGAAAAGGGATTTATTCTCACCGGCGGCGATCTGATGAAATCGGGCAAGCCGCCGAAGAGTTGGTCGCTCGAACGCGAACCCTGGCTGCTCGAAGCCAGCGTGCCCGGAATTTTCGTCGCTGGCGACGTGCGATTCCGCTCGATCAAACGAGTAGCCTCCGGAGTCGGCGAAGGCGCCAATGCCGTGCAATTCGTTCATCAATACCTGGGTTCGGTGTAAAAATGGGCGGCCAGCCAACTACTCCACAACAGCAGCACATCGTTGATGAACTAAAAACGATGACTGTATTCGCCGATCTTCCGGAAGACGATCTCGCTTGGCTAGCCGAACGCATGGAAGAAAAAAGCCTGAATGCAGGCGATGTTTTCGCTCACGAAGGCGACCCGCTGGA
>Ga0137403_10009241_pt1 | contig 10968 bp, 12 predicted proteins | sample CZOMad2_1_16fung_FD_122057 | JGI IMG/M metagenome (GOLD analysis project Ga0137403, IMG submission 122057) | Vadose zone soil fungal communities from Angelo Coast Range Reserve, California, USA - CZOMad2_1_16fungal (Hybrid Assembly) | ecosystem: Environmental > Terrestrial > Soil > Vadose zone...
ACGATCAGCGCCCGCACGATCGCCTGGTCGCCGTCGATCTTCTCACTCACGTACTTGATCTGCTCGCCGCCGTACTCGCCGATCCGGGACAGATACCCTCGCTCGAGGAGCTCCCGGAACAACTGCACGAACTCGCCCCGCTCCGCCGACGTGCGCTGCTGCCAGTGGAGCCCGAGGGCGCGCTTGGCGGTTTCCGTCACGTCGAACGCTTCGCCGGCGACCGTCCGCACCGCCTCCAGACGCGCCGAGGCCGTCAGCGTTGGGTTCTCCAAGGCCTTCATCACCTGATCGGTGTACGCGCGCAGCTGCTCGGTCGGCGAACTGGCCCACGCGGACCCCCCGAGACTCAGCGTGACGACCATCGTCAGCGCCAACTGCCGCATGACCTTCATACTCGCTCCTGTTCGATCAACATGATCCACTCTGGCGCAAACGTCCCCGGCTCGACTCTAGCCGACGGGATCCCACCCGCCTATTGGACCTTGGTCGCTGGGGCTCCCAACATTCGGGTGGCAGGTCGGTGGACCAAGGTCCGATACACTGGCCCTCGGCCGCCACCTAGACTCGGGGCACGAGGGGGAATGACTCATGGCAACCAAGGTGAGAGTCAACCTAGCCAACGAAGAGGAGTTGCTGGAGCTTCCAGGCATCGGCCCGGCGCAGGCGGCCGCGATCATCAAGTTCCGCTCGGCCCACGGCCCCATCAAGGACGCTGACCAGCTTGCCGCAATTTTGGTCGGGTTCCCCCTTGACGAGACGCTGCGAGAGCGTGCCGACTTCGCGCCCTCCGACAGCACGGCCCCTGAGGCACCCGGAGCCTAGCGTTACCCGCGCGAGTGCCGGACGGTCGAACCGGGTGGGGTACCCCGGCGCGTCCAGCCGATGAGGTGGCGGGCTAGCGCGGCTTACCGCTCTGGGCCTGCTGCACCACCTGCTCGAGCGCCTCGCGCCGCTGCTTCTCGCTGCTGAGCTCGTCGGTGAGCTGCTTGACCTTGGCCTGCACCTGGCCGCGCTCGTCGGCCTGGCGCACCTTCAGGGCCTCGATCTCCGCGCTCTGGCGGCCGCCCTCCCACCAGCTCAGGGCGGCCGCGCCGATGACCAGGCCGACGAGGAGTGCCACCAGGGATCCCAGTACGCTCGATCGGTCCATGGTCGTCCTCTCCCCGTCGTCGACTAGTGCCGGGCCGCGGCGGGCGTGGCCCCGCTCTCCGACCGGATCCGCATGCCGTAGAACGAGCGCAGCACGAAGATCATGGAGACGATGAAGAACAACGCGGCCAGCACCGAGGTGAAGCCGCTGCCGCGCTCCGCGCTCAGCGAGACGGCCAGCTCCACCGCGAGCAGGCCGAACAGCGTGGTGAACTTGATGATCGGGTTCATGGCCACCGAGGAGGTGTCCTTGAACGGGTCGCCGACCGTGTCGCCGATCACGGTGGCCGCGTGCAGTGGCGTCCCCTTCTCCTTCAGGTCCACCTCGACGACCTTCTTGGCGTTGTCCCAGGCGCCGCCCGCGTTGGCCATGAAGATGGCCTGGTAGAGGCCGAACAGCGCGATCGAGATGAGATAGCCCACGAAGAAGTACGGCTCCACGAAGGCGAAGGCGAGCGTGACGAAGAACACCGCGAGGAAGATGTTGAACATCCCCTTCTGGGCGTACTGGGTGCAGATCTCGACCACCCGCTTGCTGTCGGCGACCGAGGCCTTGGTGACCCCCTCGAGCCGGATATTGGCCTTGATGAACTCCACCGCGCGGTAGGCGCCGGTGGTCACCGCCTGGGTGGAGGCGCCGGTGAACCAGTAGATGATGGCGCCGCCGCTGATGAGGCCGAGCAAGAATGGAGCGTGCAGCAGCGAGAGCTTGTCCAGGTTCTGGGTGAGCCCGTTGGTGAGCAGCACGATGATCGAGAAGATCATGGTGGTCGCGCCCACCACCGCGGTGCCGATCAGCACCGGCTTCGCGGTCGCCTTGAACGTGTTGCCCGCCCCGTCGTTCTCCTCGAGGAGGTGCTTGGCCGCCTCGAAGTTGACGTCGAAACCGTAGTCTTTCCTGAGCTGCTGCTTGATGCCGGGCAGCGTCTCGATCACCGAGAGCTCGAACACGGACTGGGCGTTGTCGGTCACCGGACCGTAGGAGTCCACCGCGATCGTCACCGGGCCCATGCCCAGGAAGCCGAAGGCCACGAGGCCGAAGGCGAACACCGCCGGCGCGGCCATCAGGGCGCCGAGCCCCAGGGTGCTCACCCCGTAGGCGATGCTCATCAGCAACACCATCGTCAGGCCCAGCCAGTACGCGCTGAAGTTGCCCGCCACGAGGCCCGAGAGAATACCGAGCGAGGCCCCGCCCTCGCGGGCGGAGGTGACGACCTCGCGCACGTGGGCCGAGCTCGTGGAGGTGAACACCTTGACGAACTCCGGGATGATGGCGCCGGCCAGGGTGCCGCAGGTGATGACCGTCGAGAGCTTCCACCAGAGGCTGCCGTCGCCGAGGCCGGGAATCATGATCCAGGACGCCGCGTAGGTCAGCACCACCGACACGATCGAGGTGAGCCACACTAGGCTCGTCAGGGGGGCCTCGAAGCTCATCTTGGCGGCCGAGGCGTAGCGGGCCTTCGCGAAGGCCTCGTTGACGAGATAGGACCCGCCGCTCGCCAGGATCATGATGATACGCATGACGAAGATCCACACCAGGAGCTGCACCTGCACGAGCTCCTTGGGCACCGCCAGCAGGATGAAGGTGATCAGGGCCACTCCGGTGACGCCGTAGGTCTCGAAGCCGTCCGCGGTGGGCCCGACCGAGTCCCCCGCGTTGTCACCCGTGCAGTCGGCGATGACGCCGGGGTTGCGTGCGTCGTCCTCCTTGATGTTGAAGACGATCTTCATCAGGTCGGAGCCGATGTCCGCGATCTTGGTGAAGATGCCGCCCGCGATGCGGAGGGCCGCCGCGCCGAGCGACTCCCCGATGGCGAAGCCGATGAAGCAGGCCCCCGCGTAGTCGCGAGGGATGTAGAGCAGGATGCACAGCATGATGAACAGCTCGACGCTCACCAGCAGCATGCCGATGCTCATGCCCGCCTTGATCGGAATCGCGTAGACCGGATAGGGCAGGCCCTTGAGGCTCGCGAAGGCGGTGCGGGAATTGGCGAAGGTGTTGATGCGGATTCCGAACCACGCCACCCCGTAGCTGCCGAGGATACCGACCACGCTGAACAGCAGGATGATGACGACCTTGATCGCCTCGAAGTGCTGCAGGATCCCGAAGTAGAAGACGATGATCACCGCGATGAACAGCTCCAGGATCATGAGGAACTTGCCCTGGGTGATCAGGTACGTCTTGCAGGTCTCGTAGATCAGCTCCGAGATCTCCCGCATGGATTGGTGCACGGGCAGGTTCTTGAGCTGCGAGTAGATCACCAGGCCGAAGGCCAGGCCCAGGAGGCAGATGAGAAGGCCCCACTGCAGCATGGTACGTCCCGTCATGCCCACGAAGCTCGCCTGGGCGAGGTCGGGCAGCTTCAGCGAGGCTTCTCCCCCGCTGTGCGCCGGCGCGGCGACCGCGGCCGGGGGGGCGGGAGTCTGAGCCTGCGCGGCCGGGGGGAGCCCCAGCGCGAGCACGCTGCCGACGAGCAGCAGCCAGACGAGCGGGATGAGCGCGCGCCGGGACAGGTGCCGAATCGCTTCCATAGTCCGAATCTCCTCGTTGAGCCAGTTTCGTTGAGCCGATTTCGATGAGTGGGTCAGGACGGCACGAAGGACCGAAGCCCAGCTAGGACCGCGAGCCCAACTTGGGGTTATACCCCACGGGGCCCGCGCCCGTCAATTCAACGCGGCGACGGCCGGGCCCGACTCACTCCCGCAGGAGGCCCTCGATCTCCTCGCGGTGCACGCCGAAGCCATCGAAGACGCGGTCGCCGATGACGACGGTGGGCACGCCGAGGCGCCCCGCGCGGGCGAAGAGGTCGAGACTCGCGTCGGGGTCACGACCGACGTCGCGCACGTCCACCGCCACGCCGCGGGTCTGGAAGAAGGCCAGCGCGGCTTCGCCGTCGGTATTGCCTTCCATGGTGAAGAGCAGGGCCTTTTTCACGGGGTGTCCACCATACCATCTCGTCCTTGACGCTCCAATGTCAGGTTTGCTAGCATCCGCCCCCGCTAGACGCCATGAGCCGGATAGACCTCGTGACCGCGATGGCCGCGTCGAGCGGCTGGACGAAGGTGGGCGCCGATCGCGCCCTGCGCGCCTTCCTCGAGTCGGTGCGCACGTCGCTCAAGCGGGGCCAGCCGGTGACGCTCGTGGGCTTCGGCACCTTCTCGGTGACCCGGCGCAAGCCGAGAAAAGGCAAGAATCCGCGCACCGGGCAGCCCATGAACGTGGCGGGCGGGCGGACGCCGCGCTTCAAGCCGTCGAAGGAGCTCAAGCGCGCGGTCCGTTAGGGATTTTCTTCGCTCGGCAAATTGGGTGCCCACGTAAGATAGGGTCAGTGCGCGCCATCTCCGTCCTCGCCCTCAGCGTGGCATGTTGGCTCGTCGCAGCCCCGGCTCCCGCTCAGACCCCAAGCCCGAATAGCCGGCCGCTCGCGCTGAGCGCGGAGTCCGTGCTGCTGCTCGACACCCAGGGGCGCGTGCTCTACGCGAAGAAGCCCGCCGAGGATCACGCCCCCGCGAGCCTGGTCAAGCTCATGACCCTCTACCTCGCCTGCGAGGCGCTCGACGCCGGGCGCGCGCAGTGGGAGGACCCGGTGCTGGTGAGCCAGCGCGCGGCCCTCACCCCACGCTATCGCATGGGGCTCAAGAAAGGCGAGTCCGCGCCGCTCCGGACGCTGCTCGAAGGCGTGGCCATCGCGTCCGCCAACGACGCGGCCACCGCGGTGGCCGAGCATCTGGGCGGCACCGAGGACGCCTTCGTGGCCGCCATGAACGCCAAGGCCGATGAGCTGGGGCTCACCCATACCCACTTCGCCAATGCCCACGGCCTGCCCGATCCCGCGCAGCGCAGCACCGCCGAGGATCTGGCCCGGCTGACTCAGCGCCTGCTCGACGACTATCCCTCGTCGCGGCCGCTTCTGGGGGGCGCCACCTTCGTCTACCGCGGACGCGTCTACAGCCGCCGCATCCCGCTCTTCCAGGACCCGGGGGGCGTCCAGGCGCTCAAGACCGGCTTCACGCGCGAGGCGGGCTACAACCTGGCCATCTCCGCCTGGAAGTCCGGACAGCACTTCGTGCTGATCGTGCTCGGCTCGCAGACCCGCAGCCTCTCGTTCCGCGACGCGAAGACCGTGCTGCGTTACGGCTTCTACGAGACCGGCCTCGAGGTCGCGCCCCCGGCGCCGACCCCGGTGATCAAGCGCAAGCCCCCCGTGGCTCCGCGGCGGCCGGGCGAGCGCCGTCCGCGCGCGGGGCTGCCCGGAGCCGGCTGAGATGGCGGCGCCACGGGCCTTCGTCTTCGACGCCTACGGCACGCTCTTCGACGTCCACTCGATCGTGGACACCGCGAGGGCCATCACGCCCGACCCGCAGGCCCTCTCGCTGCTCTGGCGCCAGAAGCAGCTCGAGTACACGTGGCTCCGCTCGCTCATGGACCGCTACGAGGACTTCTGGGTGGTGACCGGCCAGGCCCTGCGCTACGCGATGCGCCGGCTCGGCATCACCGCCACCGAGGCGCAGGTCGCGACGTTGATGGACGCCTACCTCACCTTGCTGCCGTTCCCGGAGGTGCCATCGGCCCTCCGGGCGCTGGCCGGCACCCCGCTGGCCATTCTCTCGAACGGCTCGCCCCGCATGCTGGAGAGCGCGGTGCGCTCGAGCGGGCTCGATGGGGTCTTCGCCCACGTGCTCTCGGTGGACGCGGTCGCGATGTACAAGCCGTCCCCGCGGGTCTACGAGATGGCGTCGCGGGCGCTCGGGGTGGAGCCGGGCGAGATCCTCTTCGTCTCCTCGAACGGGTGGGACGTGGCGGGCGCCTCCTCCTTCGGCTTCCGGACCTGCTGGTGCAACCGCACCAACGCGCCCGCCGAGGAGCTGGAGGCAACGCCCGACTACGAGGTGGACCGGCTGGACGCGATCCCCGACAAGCTCGGCATCTGACGATCGCGGGCTGTCATGCGGCGGAGCGTCCTGGGGCGCCGGGCGGGTTCAGGACGATCCGCTCGCAGCGAACGGGTTCTTACTTCTTGGCCAGCCGCTTCCGCTTCACGTAGGCCCAGATCTTCTTCGTCATCTCCGAGGGGCCGATGGGCGTGGAGCCCATGACCTTCTCGAGCGTATCGCTGCAGCCCTTGAAGTTGATGGAGTAGCCACCAAACGCCAGCTTCTTCTTGGCCATTCGTCATTCCTCCCTCGTTAGGTTTTATTGGGGGTCCTGCCCGGCGCCCCCCGAAACGGCCGAGGGTATTATGGCCGGTCTCCGAGGGAGAGAAAAGCGAAAAATACAATCCCTGGGGGGTCTCCACGAGGGAAAGACTACCCCGTGGGGGTATACCCCCGGGGGGTCCCCCGGCCGCTCAGCGCCGCCCCGCGAAGGCCGGCATCACGTCCCGCGCGAACCAGCGGAGCTGCTCCTTGAACTCGGCGGGCGGGATGCCTTCCGCCCAGTGGATCATGCATTGATCGAGGCCCGGATAGCGGGCCTCCATCTCGCGGATCGTCTCGATCACCTCGGCGGGACGGCCCACCAGCCACGCCTTCTGCTCGACGCCTTCGCGCAGGCTCGGGACGCGTGCGGGCGCGCCCGGCGTGCCCCACGCGCGGCCCTGCTCGTCCGCGTAGCGCACGAAGCCGAAGGGCGCGAACCACTTGTAGCGCTCGTCGTGGGCGGGCTCGAGACGGCGGATCGCCTCCTCGCGCGAGTCGGCCAGGTAGAGGCCCACGCCCCAGCAAAGGTCCTCCCCGAGCTCCTTGGGCCGCCCGTGACGCACACAGGCGTCACGGTAGGCCCGCGCGACCTGGTCGAGCACCTTCTCGCCATTGAGCGTCACCATGGCCTTGAGCCCCATGCGGGCCATGTAGTCGATGGTCTTGCCGCTCGCGATCGGCATCCAGATCTCGACGGGCCGGTGGATCGGGCGCGGCACGCAGGTGACCTCGCGCAGCCGGTAGCCGCGGTAGTCCACGTCGGGCGGGATCACGTAGTGCTTGCCCCGATGGCTCCAGGACTCCTCGTTGAAGCACTTGAGCAGGACCTCCATCTGCTCCTCGAACAGCTCCCGGTTGGCCGCCGCGTCGAGCAGCGGCGCCCCCAGGGACTCGACCTCGCGGGTGTGGTAGCCGCGGCCGACCCCCATGACGACGCGCCCGTCGGTGACGATATCGGCCATGGCGTAGTCCTCGGCCAGGCGCACCGGATGCCACATGGGCAGGATGTTGAAGGCGCAGCCGAGCTTGAGCCGCCGCGTCTGGGTGGCGAGCCACGTGGAGAGCATCACGAGGTTCGGTAGCACCTCGTAGCCTTCCTTCTGGAAGTGGTGCTCGGCCGTCCACAGGCAGTAGTAGCCGAGCTCGTCCATGAGCTGGGCCATCTCCTTGGAAGTCTGGAAGGCCTCGATCAGTCGCTCGTTGGGATACGCGCGCTGATCCGACGGCGTGCCGTCCATGCCGACCTTGTCCAGCTCGATCTGCCCCACGTAGAGGACCGAGAATTTCGTGATCACTTGGCTCTCCAGCCTCCGTCGACCACCATTGAGTGTCCCGTGATGTAGCCCGCCTCGTCGGAGGCCAGATAGCAGACCGCGGAGGCGATCTCCTCCACCGTCCCGCGACGCCCAGCCGGGGCGATGGCGCGCACCGCCGCGTCGTCCACCGCGACGCCGCGACCGCTCATGTCGGGCACGCCGGGCCCCAGGATCTGCTGGGAGTGGGCGCGGAGCCCGGTCAGGATCGGCCCGGGGCAGACCGCGTTGATCGTGAGGCCGCGGCTCGAATAGGTCACCGCCATCTGGCGCGTGAGGCCGACCACGCCGTGCTTGGACGCGACGTAGGCCGCGCCGCCGCCGGTGCCGTTGAGCCCGGCCACCGAGGCCATGTTGATGATGCGGCCGCGGCCGCGCGGCAGCATCTCCCGGAGGGCGCGCTTGCAGCCGAGAAAGACCCCGGTCAGGTTGATCCCGATCACCCGGGCCCAGACCGCGTCGTCGGTCTCGTCCACGTTGAAGTAGCCGTCGAGAATGCCCGCGTTGTTCACCATGATGTCGAGCGCGCCGAGCTGGCCCACCGCGGTCGTCACCGCGCGATCCACGTCCGCGGCGGCGCTGGTGTCCGCCTGGACGCCGAGCCCCTTGCCCCCCGCGCCCATGAGCAGGCGCGCCGTCTCCGCCGCGCTGGCGCCGTCGATGTCCACCGCGGCCACCCGCGCGCCGCGGGCCGCGAGCGCCTGGGCGATCCCGCGCCCGATCCCCGAGCCCGCCCCCGTCACCACCGCCACCTTGTCCTGTAGGTCCACCGTCTTCCCCCCGAATGGTCTAGATTGCCAGGGCGTAGCCGTCGCGGCGGGGGTCGGCGCCCGCCATCAGCGCGCCCGACTCCGGATCGCGCGCGATCCCCTGCCCGCCGCCCACCACCCAGGACCAGTCGTCGATGGTATTGATCTGGTGCCCGCGCCGGCCGAGCTCCGCGCGGGTCGCCTCGGAGACGCGAGACTCGGCGTCTACTAACCGGTCCCGATAGACCCGAATGCGGGGCGCCTCGATCGCCTCCTGCAGGTTGAGCCCGAACTCCAGGAAGTTGAGCAGCATCTGCGGCTGGGTCTGCAGGATGCCGTAGGAGCCGGGCGTGCCGATGCTCAGCATGAAGGCGCCGTCCTGGAAAACCTGGGTCGGCGACATCATGGTGCCCGCCTTGCGACCCGGCTTCACCACGTTGGGCGAGGCCGGATCGCGGTCACTCCACTTGAGGATATTGTTCAGCACGAGCCCGGTGCCCGGCACCGCGAAGCCCGAGCCGAACGGCCCGCCGAGCGTCTGGGTCACCGAGACCACGGTGCCCTCGGCGTCCGCGCACGCGAAGTGCGTGGTCTGCTCGTTCTCGAAGCGCGCCGGATGGCCCTCGCTGATCTGGCCTCCGAGCTTCTCCGGGTTGTGCCGCTCGCCCTCGCTCACCGCGGCCCGCGCGGGGTCGATGCGCGCGCGCTGCGAGGCCGCGTACGCCTTCGACACGAGGCCCTTGATCGGCGCGTTTCCGGAATAGGCGTAGGCGAGCCGGTCCGCCGAGCCGATCTTGATCGCCTCGATCAGGTGATGCAGGTAGTCGGGCGAGTTGTGCCCCCAGGCCGCCACGTCGTAGCCCTCGAGAATGTTCAGCGTCTCCAGCATCTGGAAGGCGGAGAAGGGCGGCGGGACCGAGGAGACCTCGCGCCCCCGGTACGTGATGGTCAGCGGCTGACGCCACTCGGGCGTGAAGGCGGCCAGGTCCTCCTCGGAGAGCCAGCCGCCGGCCTCCGTCACCGCACGCGCAATCGCCTTGGCGATCGGGCCACGGTAGAAGACTTCCGCGCCACCCTCCGCGACCTGACGGAAGGTCGCGGCCAGCTCCTTGTACGTGACGATCTTCCCCGGCCGGGGCCCACCATTGCCGAGATAGAGCCGGCCCGCCTCCGCGGAGCGGCCGAGGGTGGCCCGCGCCTGCTCGAAGAACTTCACGTTGGCGAAGGTCAGCGGCACCCCGTTCTCGGCCAGCTCGATGGCGGGCGCCAGCACCCGCGCCCGCGGCATGCTGCCGAAGCGATCGAGCGCGGTCATCCAGCCGCCCAGGTTGCCGGGCGTCGCGCAGGCCTTCGGGCCGCCCGCCAGCTCGTCCTCGGTGCAGCGCGCGGCGTCGGCCGCGCGCGGGGCGGGGCCGATGAAGTCCAGGACGTGGCGCTCCCGCGTGCGCGCCCGCGAGATGACCATGAGCCCGATGCCGCCCGCGCTCGACATGAACGGCTCGACGACGTTCAACGTTGAACCGATCGCCACGGCGGCATCCACCGCGTTGCCGCCCTCGAGCAGCACGCGGATGCCGGCCATGGAGGCGAGCGGATGGGCCGAGGCGACGGCGCCACGGGTACCCATGACGGTGGGGCGATACGCGTGACGATGCGGGGGCATGTGGTCTCCTCCAGAGCTGGGGTCGCTGCCCGCATGGTAGGCTCTAGCCCGGATGGACGCAAGAAGCCCCGAGCTCGCGCGCGCCAGGTACATGTACGTCACGACCTACAGCCAGGCGGGCAAGCCCGGAACGGTCCCCACCTGGCTCTGGCCCCACGAGAACGCGGTCTACTTCACGACCAAGCGCGACAGCGTCAAGGCGCGGCGGATCCGGAACAACGGACGCGTGACCGTCCACGTGGGCACCAAGGACGGCCCTTGGTTCGAGGGACGCGCGGAATTGGTCGACGGGCGGCCCGATCTGGAGACGGCGCTGCTCGCCACGTACCGCCGCAAGTACTGGGTGCTGGTGCCGCTCTTCATGGGCCGCTACATCCGTCGGGGCCTCGCGACCAAGACCAGCGTGCTCATCAGGGTCACGCCCGTGACTCGGTGACCCACCGCTCCCGGCTCCGAAGGCGCGTCCCGGCGCCCCTTCCCGACCGGTGCCCGCCGAGCGAGGCCATGGGGTAGGATGGCGACGATGGCCGCGTTCGAGACGGCTCCGCCCGACCTCAAGCCGCTGCTGGGAGAGCGGATCAGCCGGCTCGGACTCAAGCTCGAAGGCTCTCCCATGGAGCGGTACGTGGGCGACCTCTACCGGGAGCTCGAGGCCAAGGGGCTCAAGCGCTTCCGCCCGCCCACCTACTTCACCGACGAGTGGGGGTGCCCGTCCGAGGAGCCCATCATCGGCATCCCCTTCTATCTGGCCGACGCACAGCTGTCACGACTCGAGAAGCAGTTCGACGACCTCGAGGACGTCCGCGAGATCCGCATGTACCTGCGCCACGAGGCGGGCCACGCCTTCAACTATGCGTACAAGCTCTTCGAGACGCCGGAGTGGCGCGAGCGGTTC